>PPYF01129172.1_pt1 | contig 366694 bp, 321 predicted proteins | sample 1559871 | NCBI WGS metagenome assembly PPYF01 (sample SAMN08240021, study PRJNA423297) | Human gut metagenome, whole genome shotgun sequencing project. | reverse complement strand
GCAGCCTGCCGGAATGGTCGGAAACGGACGCCGGGACGGGACAGCCCGTGCGCCAAGGTGCAAGCGCAAGAAAGTGAAATCCCTTTCACCCACGTTAGGGATTGCAGGGAAAAGCCCACAGCATAGCGAGGACTTGCAGCGGAAAGCCCGACCCGAAGGGGAACGCCCAAACAACCGCCCGCAAAAACTGCTTTTAAGCATACCTTGAAAAAAGGAAGACCGAATATTCCGAAGTTTCGCCCTTATGATATATATTTGTAATTGAGCGAAGATATACGGCGGAAAACGTAGATAATTACATGTTATTGGAGTAAATCATTATGGAAAGAATATACAAAATAGAATCGGTTCTGAGAAAATCGAACACTATAATCATAATTCAAGGTAATTATGATAGAATATATAATTACTTCAATCATAATAATGGTGATGGGCGATTTTTGAAATACACCAAATTGAAAGGTATTGCTCAAGAAGGTCTGACAAAAAAAGATTTAGACAAATGTGATTTTTTACGTACCTTCTGTTGCTTTCCCATTTTCAGCCAAAGATTTGTAGATAGACTAAGCCATATTTTAAAAGACGAAGTTATTTTTTATCCCATAGAGATATGCTGCGAAAATCAGAAGAAAGACTTTTATGCTGCTAAAATTCTTAATTATATGGATGTAATAGATCACCAACAAACAGAGCTACAAGCCCAAAATGATGATAGCAGCCTATTTTCTATTCCGCCCATTATAGCGAACCGCTGTTTGAAAGATTTCTATATAGCAAGAGATACGAAAGATGCATACGAATGGTTCATCAGTGAAAAGTTAAAAAATATTATTATCAAGGAAAAATTCGCTATGAAATTGGTGAATCCGGAAAACAAAACAGAGCAGGAAGAATGCCGGAAAAATACTCGTAGAACACCGACATTAAAAACAGGGAAAGTTTCAAGCATCAAAAATGAGGTGACAATAAGGAATTACATAGACAAATGTCTGGAACTTGTTCAGGAGCATAAAGAATACCTAATGTATGTTGCTTCTTATGAACCAACCATAGAACCGGAGATGCAGGATTTTCTGGACAATAACCTGCTTGAAGGAAAATCGCCTAAAATATATGTGACTCAACCGGGACATACCAATTATATGGTGGATATCATAACTGAAAAAGATCATATATGGAAAGCGATAGATAGCCAGATTTCAGACGAAGATATTGATAAGTTGGAAGGTGAGCTGAATGTCATTCTTCCTCTTTCCTATAAAAGCTATTTGAAATATAAACATTTCTATGAAATATTTTGGGATATAGATGTTTTCCTCTATCCGAAGCCAATACATTCATGGGATAAAATCCTGATTGAGGAAAACCAAGAAATGCAGGAGGAAATTCTTGATGAAGGGTATTTTGCAATAGGACGGTATTCTGATCATGGCGTGATTGTTCTTAAATTGACTGATGATGAGAATAAAGAAGGGGGAGTTTTTCTCTTTGATTGTGAGACCCAAGAAGTTAAAGTGTTGGAACCAACCTTTACAGAGTTTCTTAATCAAATATTACATAATCCCAAGCCTGTTCTTCAAGAATTAAAAAGTTGGGAGAAAAAAATGTATAAAATGGAATAACTCCAATTACAAACAGTACAAACCGCTTAAAGCGGAACGCTGCCAGACATTATCTTTAATAATAAGCATAAAACTATGAGATTCTTAAAAATTATGGGACTATTTACTTCTATCTTAAGTTTATTGAGTTGCGGGCATGGGAATAAACGAGTGACGTAAAACGACGGTATAAACTCCAATATCCCGGTTGCTGCCCGGATTACGATAGACAAACTGCCGGATGTATTGAGAAACGTGCAGGCAGGAAATACTGATTATGACTTTATAGGTATTTGTTCCAATGGTGTGGACTGCATCTACTTTGTGCTGGAGAACGGAAAGTTTTACATAGATTTTGAAGCTATGGGTAAAGAGCAGCTTCCCTACATAGATACCTTGAAACAGTTCGCAAAGGAACATAATTATCCTATTGTCGAAACAACCTATAACAATACTCCGGTCGATTACGAACATCTGAAATACGCTCCCGTCCTTAGCCTGAAAGTCAATGCGGACATAGACAGCATCGTAAAGGTCGGAAGCCAGATTGAGCAGACCATTTTCAGGAACAATGAGCGAACCGTTTACGAAATAGTGCCTTGATTTTGCCAATAAATACATTAAGATTTAGATAACAAACAGCACTACCGCTTAAAGCGAAACGCTGCCGAGCATTACCGATAAGAAATAAAATGAAAGATATAATTGAGTTATTACAAAAAGAACGAATAAAAACTGTTGATGCCCTGAAGCATGGCAATCAGCAGGAACTTTCCTATCTTCAACAAATAGATAAGGCTTTAGGATGGTTGAAACGGATTGAAGAAAAAGGATTGGAAGATGTTGGATGTTATGACATACATAGTCTGCCGGATTTACCTCAAGAAAACTCCGGTCTATACTCCTTTTATCATATAATGATGGATTATGAAAGTCCCAACATTGAAGATTGGAAGGAATATAGACCAAATGGTCAGTCTTTGCTATTAAGTTTTGATGATATTGTAATGACTCGAAAAAGCAGATAACAAACAGCATCACTACTAAAAGCGGGAACGCTGTCGAACATATTACCGATTAACAATGACAATATGAAATGGTATAAAGTATATTTGAATGGAGAAAACCGAATTTGGAAGAAATGTATCACATATTCATGGGAATTTATGCATGAAAATGAAGAAATTAATTTTCAAGAAATTATAGGTTCATCTTCAAAGAAAGAGTGCCAGATAAAAGCCCTTGTCAAAGGTAAAGGGCTAACGGCTAAAAGTATATCTGATTTTGAGCAAATAAGGATGCCAGAATTTGCTGAAGTTAGCCATTTGTTTCTTATTAGAGAAGATGTCTTGAATATAAATGATTTATCTTCTATAAATGGCATTTCTTTTAAAAGAGTTTCAGTGCATGGAGATTTCCCGTTCAATTATATGGTACTTATTTTTAACGAAGTTGTTGATTGTATTGATAATATCCATTCTAAAATAGAAGAATTTGATTGTTTGAGTACTCTCGTATTAGATGAATCTAAAATACCTCAATCTGTCGATGGATTCTTTTTAAAAGGTTGGAATAAATATGGCTTTTATAAAAGCATTGTCAATGAGAATATGAAAATGCGATTACTTCATTTGTATAAAGCAAATGAATTTTTGAGATTTAAAGAAGTACAAACAAATCGTATAACAATAACAAACGGATAAATATTTAAAGAAGAGATTATTCGCCGGAAATTGTACATCTAATAATAAAGGATAGTAATGAAAAAGTTATTTGATGCGATAAATAAAGGAGATTTCGATACAGTTAAGCAAGTGATAGAAAAAAATCCTGTTCTTATCAATAGCATAGAAAAAGGATGGCGCAAAAGGGATGAAGGTTTGTGCCCTTTACGCATAGCAATCAAGAATTGTCACTATGATATTGTCTGTTTCTTAATAGATGCGGGTGCGAATGTAAATGACTATACTCCCAAAGATGATATGTATATAAGTCACCAAGCTGTCTATACCGCTGTTACACATTGCATACCCAAATATGGGTTACAATGCGGTACATACGAAGATTCTTTAAAAATATTGAAGTATCTTATTGAACATCGGATGGACATCAACCTTACAGATAACAATGGGGTTAATAGTTTCTTTCATGGAGTAAATCTCTCTCACTCAATGATACATTCGACATCGGATATGTTTGAATCCAATTTGCCTGATACTCTAAATTGGAATCCGGAATTTGATGTAAATATAGCTTATCAAAGATTCAAAGAAGTATTCACGTTTCTTTTGGAGCATGGTGCCAATACTGATATCCCTGATTATTGGAAAGAGCAGTCTGCATCTTGGGAGGGGTTTAATGCAAAAATCAAATGGGCTAAGAATTTATTAAATCTATGCAATAGAGAAAAGTAGGATGTACGATATGATTGGATATGAAAATGAAGATGATTATCACATTCATCTTGATGGGCTTTATGATATAAATGAGGAAAACAAGGTGTTTATCAATAAATAAAAGTAAATAGTAGGCGGTTTAATAGCAAACTGGCTGAATAAGCGGAGCACTATCAAACATTACCCATGCAATATATTTAGAATGAAGAAACGGGAATATAAGGAGCAAGAACGACAACGGCGCTATTATTTCTTCGACTACCTGTTTTGGTTGGGAGAAATGGCACAATGGCATTATAAGGGTGAGCCAAGACGCCCCGACGGGGAGTCCATGCTGATGCTTTGCATCATGATATTTATCTATGAGCCGATATTCCTTACAACCGCTCATTTTCTTTACGGTTCCCCGGCATTTGGGTGGTTTACAGTCGCCATGATAGTTGGAATCGTCGTAGTCCATCACTGTGTTTCGCGCGGCTGGATATACCCGTTTTCACGAAGGCAAGCGGTCATGCAGCACTATGAAGGACGCAGGTTCAGCCCCTTCAGATGTTACTTCTTCCTGTTCTCCCTCGTCTTTCTGATTATTGCCGAAATTAACCTGTTGCCAAGCACACTGATGCGGATAGACGGGCGCAAGGCGGAGCCGGTGGAGAACACACGGACAGAAGTTCCACAAAGGTGGAGGGATTACCTTGCGCTGCATATCACGGTAGGAGCCCGTCAGGAAGTACCCAGCGAAGCCTTGCTATATCTGATCAATCAGGACGGTCGCACCTCCCGCTACGGGCAACCGGTCTATGTCATGCAGGTAAGGGCAACAGAGGGAGATATGGGCGGAGAGTTTCGTGCAGGGTTGCTGAACCACGCCACCTTTGAGGAAATCCAAGACGGCAGACGGAAGTTTGTCGAATGCACATGGGTCAAGGGATATACGCCGGACAGCATAAGGGTACTGCTGACCGGGTGGTACGAAGTGAATAACGCCGGACTTTGTCCGGTGGACTCTCTGGAATGGACAGAAGATACGGAATTTTGAATAATCAGCAACATACCCAATAAATAGAATGAAGAAATCTGTCATAACATTGTTTTTAGCGGTTGTATCCGGAGATCCACCCATGTCGCCGTGCGCCAAGGTGTAAGCGCAAGATAGTGAAAGCCCTTTCACCCACGTTAGGGATTGCAGGGGAAAGCCCACAGCATAGCGAGGACTTGCAGCGGAAAGCCCGACCCGAAGGGGAACGCCCAAACAACCATCCGCAAAAACTGCTTTTGAGCATACCTTGAAAAAAGGAAGACCGAATATTCCGAAGTTTCGTCCTTATGATATATATTTGTAATTGAACGGAAAAAATAGCTGCATATCAAGGCTTGAAGCGAAGATTACAGCGAAAAAGCAAATCACTACCTATTTTTGAAAAGAATTGCATTTATGGAAAAATACAAAGTAGATTATAGTGAGTTTTCTTATTTTAAAGGCATAACGATAGATTTTGATTCTTTAGAAGAAGGTCTTGATTATGCCCAAAGACATAATATCAAAGATGTTTTAGTCCGCTCTGAAAAGAATGATATAAAAAGAGTTGTAAACTTTGATTTTCTAAATAGGCGGGATTTTATACAAACATTTCATTGGATCGTTTCTCTTTCTAAAAGGTCGAACATTACTGGATTATATCATCTTTCAAAACTGAAAGATTTCCGTTGGGGAGTAGATAATAATTTTGACTTGGATTTATCTCTTTTTCCAGTATTAGAGAAAGTCAATATCAGTTATGATGCAAAAATCAGTGGTTGGGAAATGCTGCATCAATTAAATTGGCTTCAGCTAAGTAAAGTTAGGACAGACAACCTTTCATTTTTAGAAAAGACCATTAGTTTACAGTATTTGCGTATTATCGGAGGTTCATTTACTTCGATCGAAGGTTTGGAAAAGTGTGTCAATCTAAAAACTCTTTTTCTACAAAGGTGTACGGCTCTCACAAACCTAAAACCAACAATCGCAAATTTGTATAATTTAGAGAGATTGAATTTAGAAACATGCCGAAAAGTCAGTGTAGAAGAACTCAAAGGCATTGCTGTCAGATATATATCAGTAATTTGAAAAACATTGGGAGCAAAAATGAAAATACCCATCACAATTTTGCTTTTAGCAAGCCTGTTTGCCGCAAGCTGCGGAGAGCCGCCCATGCCGCCGAGCGACGAGAAAATGATACGCCACTTCGCCACGCACGAGGCGGCGTTCCGCAAGGTGTATGAAATCATGTCAGAGAGTTCAGAAGGCAGTTTCCACTATCCGCCGCTTTCTCCGGAAGAGGTCATTATACTTGATTCAACAGAGCAAAGCGATACATCCCATGAAACGAATGACGAAGAAGACCTCCCGGTATATGGGCTGCTGAAGCCAGACCGAATACAGCTCGATTCCTTGTTGTCAGAGATTGGATGCGGTCTTGTCCTTGTTGACCGCAGGGAATGGGAAACGGCGGATTCGGTATACGTGAGCCTCGTTATGCCGTACTATTCCCACGGCATCGTGGATGCGGGAACATCCAAGAGTTTCGTTTACGACCCCGGATTGAGAAGCCGCCGGAACATCCGTATCACCGAACACGGCGACCTGAACGAGATCTACCGCAGGACATACAACGACACCACGCTGTACAAGCCCGTCAAGGGAGACTGGTACATCGAGTTAGACCATTCACGATAACCTGAAATGATGAACCAAACAAGATGAAATTAAGATTGGCATTAAGGATATTATGGGGGTTATGCTGTCTGCTGTTGCTGTGGGTAGCTGTCGCTGATTCTATACAATTCTCAAAGCATCCGGAACTTTACCCGATAGGTTGTGAAGGATTAAGTTGGAGCTATGAATCTTCCGAAAACTATATCCTTACGGGCTGGGTGGCGATTGGTTGGAGTGCCATCGGCTTTGTCGCATCTGCCTGCTATCGTTTCAAGTATAGCGGAAAAATACTGCTGGTACATTTTGTACTGACACTACTCCGATGTTGTTGGATTTGTATAGTCATTTATGGATAGATCCTTCCGCTCGTCCTCGAAAGCGATGGTCTTGGCAAGGAACATGCCGATGACGAACTTTGCCCCATGCGCTATCAGCCTGCGCCGCAGCGCTATGAAAGTAGCCCCGGTAGTAAGCACGTCATCCACGAGCAAGACGCACTTTCCCCTGAACCGTTCGGGATGGAACTCCAGATTGGCGGTGCGGTCTCCGTTCCCGTGCGTGCCCTTGTATTGCGCCCGGTCATAAGCGACGGTTATCGCCCCGTACCCGTCGGCAACTCCCATGTCCGCCGAGAGCTTGCGGCAGAACGCCTCGTACCGGGTGCGGTGCTTCTCCCGTGTGGATGCCGGGACGGGAACCAGCACGGCACGGTGCCTGTTCTCCTGAATCGCCCGGATGCGGCTGGCGGCGATGGAGAAGAGCTTGACGAAAAGGTCGGTCTGCTCACCGCTCTTGAAACGCCAGACGGCGTTCGACACCTTCTTCCCCTCGAAGGTAATCTTGTCGTTCCGGCGGACGGGGCAATAGTCATAAAGGTATAAACACAAGCTGCCGTCCAAGCGGAAGAAACCCTGAAAGCGGTTGTCGAGCGGAAAGAACGCCTTGCGGAAGTCATTAAAGAAAGTAAATACAAGGATATTATTCCAGAAACGTGCCTCGTCCTCGCTGCCGGAATCGAGCCTGTACATGAAGCCCGCCAAGTTCCCGCTCTCGTACAAGCCCATGCCGATGGTCAGGCGGCTGTTGAAGTCGGTCTGGCTGACGATGTACCAGCCGCACCGGGCGAAATGCTCCTCGTAGCCGGAACGGGTCTCCAGCAGGAAATAGAACTTGCCGTCGTCCTCGAAACGGATGACGTACTCGCAGCGCAGGCGGCGTGCGATCTTGCCCAAGATGCGGCTCTCCTCCTCGATGACCGCAGGAGTGGCAAGGAAGGTGTATTGAGCGATAAAGACAGCCTCGTCCATAGTGATGATGTTTGGTCGGTTACAAATATGCGAAATGTCCGGCACACGGCAAGCGGAAAGGGCGGAAAATATGCGGAAGGGCGTGCGGATATGTAGAGCTTCTCCCTGCTTTTCACCGCCCGGAACGTGACAAGGCTACAAACGTGAAGCAAAACGAGGACAAGCGGTACGGTTTTGATACACGGACATATACAGACCGGTATATTTGCAGGGAAGTATAACCATAAAAACATATCGGGACAATGGAAATAGTAAGCATCGAGAGAAAGACCTTCGAGGAGATGAAGGAACGGTTCGGCTGCTTTTCGCAGCACGTGAGGGAGCTTTGCGCCCGCTACCGCCCGCCCGAAAAGATGAACTGGATGGACGGGGCGGACGTGTGCGAGAAATTAGGCATCAGCAAGCGGACATTGCAGACCTACCGTGACCGGGGGCTGCTGCCGTACAGCCAGATCAACCACAAGATTTACTACCGGATGGAGGACGTGGAGGCGTTCGTGGAAGCCATGAGCCGGGAAATGACGGAGGACGAGTGAGATGGAGGTGATCACAAGGGACACGGAAGAGGTACGGGCGTACTTCGAGGCACTGGAGGAAGGCATGAGGTACCTCGACACGGTAACGGCGCACTTCCGCCCGGCGATGAACGGCGAGGTCTATCTCACGGGCGAGGACGTGTGCAGGCTGCTGCACATCACGCCGAGAACGTTGCAGGACTACCGCACGCAACGGCTGATCCCGTACATATCGCTGCCGGGCAAGACGCTCTACCGTCAGTCGGATTTGCTGCGTATGCTGGAGGAGAACTACGTGGACATGCGCCCAAAGCGCAAACGGGGGAAAAGTCCAACATAAACGCACGGGGGTGTGCATCGGGAAATGCAGCAAAGGCAGGGACACCGCATCGGAAGTTCCTGCCTTTGCCGCATTCTGCACCGGGGAAAGGCATCAAGCCGTTTCCCGGAGGGAGCGGCGCACCCGCTTCCCGTCCTGCTTCCTGTCCTTCTTCTCCAGCACGCTCCGCTGCATGGCGGCAAGGTTGCCGGAAATCGCCCGGAAGTCGGAGCTTACCATCCTGTTGGTCACCTCGGCGTAGATCTGGGTGGTGGAAATGTGCTTGTGCCCGAGTATCTTGGAGAGTGCCTCGATGGTGCCGCCGTTGCAGAGATAGACGGTCGTGGCGAAGGTGTGGCGGCTCAGGTGGAAGCCGATTTCCTTGTGGATGCCGCAGGCTTTGGCTATCTGTTTGAGGTGGGTGTTGCACACGCTGTTGCTGGGCATGGGGAAGACAAGGTCGCCCCCGGCAAGTCCCCTGTACCTCTCTATCAGCTCCTTGGCAATCTCCATGAGGGGAACGTTGCTCGACACACGGGTCTTGGTGCGCCGGGTGATGATCCATTCCTCGCCGTCGAAGTCCATGCGCTGTATCTTGTCATGGGTGAGCGTCTTTATGTCAATGTAGCTAAGCCCGGTGAAACACCCGAAGAGGAACATGTCCCGCACGAGGTTGGTCTGTTTCTTGACGAACACGGCGTTAGCCAAGGTGCGCAGCTCCTCTTCCGTAAGGTAGCCCCGGTCGGTCTCCTGCATCTCAAGGCTGTACTCGCCGAAGGGGTCGGTGCGGACGATTCCACGCCGCCACGCCTTGTCGGTCAGGCTGAGCAGGGGCATGGTGTATATCCAGAGGGTGTTGGCGCTCAATCCCTTCTCCACCCGCAGGTACTTGTCGAAATCGGTGATGATCTCCTTGGTCAGCTCCTTGTAAGCCATGTCGGTGCGCTTCTTCTTCTCCCAAAGGAAGGTCTTGAAATGGTTGTAAACAGCCAGATACTTGTTGTAGGTGGACTTGGCTCGCTGCCCTTTCTCCACCATCGCCCCGAACTCCCGGTTCATGTTCCCGAAGTCTTTGAGGATGCAGTTCTCCATCACGCCGACACCGAGGAAGGCGTTGCGCAGCTTCTCGGTGGTAACGAAATCCTCTTCCCGGAGGATGCGGTGGTAGTGGTTGGTGAGCCGGGCGGAGACCTCCTTCAGTTGCCCGTTTATCTCGTTTGCCTCGGCGGACTTGCCTTTCGCCTTGCCGTTCTCCCAGAGGTCGGGAGTAACGAACAGCTTGGTTCCCACTGCCTTGTCATCGCCGTCAACGGAGATTTTCACCATGATGGGGGCTTTCCCGTCCCGGTTTCTCACTGCGGATCTCTTGATGTAGAACGAGGTCGCAAACGTACTTCTCTTTGTTTCCATAACTCTAAAATTTTCGTTTCTAAAGGTAGTTACTTATTTCTTACCAAGAGCTATGCAAAACAAGGCAAAGCGATGAAACAGAACTCGTTATGCCGCATATACCCCGTTTCGGAACCGGTAGCTGTTTAGTAGCCGAACTTTGTCCGAAAGGGGTGTTTTCAGGCTTTTTATGCCGAAGCCTGCTTCAACCCGCCCTGCATACAAGATGCTGACCTGCATTTATTTATGTAGAACTTTGCTTTTCTTTGCGCCTTATGCCGATTTTTATTGAAAAAATAGCGGTTATTTGGGGTGTAGACTGTATCAATTCCACAGATATAATAACCAATTTCATCGGACGGTGAGAAACGTATGAAAGAAAAGGTTATCTTTGCAATCGAAGCCAAATACAATTGAAGATGAATGAGATAAAGAGAATAGACACTGTGCAGCAATACAACGATTATTTCGGTATGGAAACGTTGCATCCGCTGGTTACGGTCATCGATGCGCGAGAGGCTAATCCGGTACATTTCTGTCCGAAACTCTATAATTTGTATGCTATCTTGATGAAAGACCCGGACTGTGGTACTCTCAAATATGGTCGTAGCATCTATGACTATCAGCAAGGCACGATGCTTTTTCTCGCTCCGGGGCAGGTCATGGGGTCTGACGATGACGGTCAGTTGCATCAACCCGGTGGATGGCTGCTCGCTTTTCATCCCGAACTGGTACGTAACACTCCGTTAGCCCAATTCATCAAAAACTATAGTTTCTTCTCCTATTCCGCCAATGAAGCACTCCACTTGTCTGAACAGGAAAGGCGAACCATTATTGACTGCATGTGCAAAATCAGAGAAGAATTGCTCCATCCCATAGACAAGCATACGAAATCACTGATTACAGACAATATAAAACTCCTACTTGATTATTGTGAGCGGTTCTATGACCGTCAATTCGAAACGCGGGAGAATGTGAATCTTGACATCTTAGCCCGATTTGAGCAAACGCTGGATGATTATCTTGCGTCCAATCTTCCCATAAGTAAAGGTACGCCCACCGTGCAGTATTGTGCCGACAAGCTTTGCCTGTCGGCTAACTATCTAAGCGACCTTCTGAAAAAGGAAACCGGTGTTTCTGCGTTGAAACATATCCAGCAGAAGATGCTCGATATAGCGAAAGAGCGTGTATTCGATGTCACCAAATCCATCAGCGAGATATCCTACGAATTGGGATTTCCATATCCGCAACATTTCAGCCGTTGGTTCAAGAAAATGGTTGGGGTTACACCTAATGAATATAGACAAAATCGAAACAATTAGACATTTAAACCACGGATCGTAATATTGCGATCACGGTTTAGTCAATCATAAAGGCACGGACATAACGGCAAGATGTCTGCGCCTTCGTATTTCCTAGTCCTTATCAATTCAACGTCATGTAACAATATGAAGTTTGCATGTATGGATCTTTACACGGTTCCCCCGTCGGGAATCGTGCTACCTCGTGCGTGCCGTTTCGGACAGTAAGTCCTAAATGTTAAATGAGTAGTGAGATGTAAAGAGACAAACGGTAAAATAAACGATAATGTAAAATGAATCGAAAAACAGAAGTGATTGAGAATAAAGAAGTATGGAGAAAAAAAATGTCTCTTTCTTACGCAGAAAGAGACAACTCTCAGAATGACGGATAAATAGTATAAATTCTATCTTGGGGTGACTTGGTGACCGATTACAATATCTATCAAGATTATCATTATAAGCTGACGGTGAATATCGCCGGCCCTAATAGTGCCGACCTCCGTGTAACGATAACAAACGGCAACGTGGCTGTCTTTGATGATGTGGACAATGTCGAGAATACCGTTAATTTTGGTGAAGAGAAATAGTATCCATTCTAAGGGCTGTGCAGGAATGCCTTGACGAATCTACCCTTTGGCATTCCTGCATGAACTATCTTAAATAAATGAGAATAACTTAGAGGCAATCGAGGAAATGAGCTTCTTGCATTTCTTGCCGATTGTCTCTTAAAGCCATCACCTTATTTTTACTTCTTTGTCGGGTGGAAGAGCTGCGAACCAAATTGTTCAACATATTATCGGAGGCCCTGTCTATTTTAGATACTGATATCCGGCCAAGATAGATCTCGATAGTCCGTAGGGACATATGTCCTAAGGATTGGCTGATAATGCCGATTTCCGAATTCGCCTCCAGCATCATGGAAGCCCAGCTATGCCGCATCACATAGGTAGTGAATGGCTGTTCGAAGTGTAATTGCTCTCCCATTTTCTTTAAGTGGCGGTTCACTCTCCGAAGCGCGGACTGAGCCGTGACTTCTCCCTCTCCGCTGATTTTCTCGTGTAAGAAAGGGAATATCCACGGGTTATTGAAACGCCGATAAGAGAATATGATGTTCTTTATCTCGGGGGTGATCTTTACTTGCATCGCTACGCCAGTCTTGCTACGTACGTAGTGGATATAATCATCGTTTATATTGCTGTGTCGCAGATTAAAGACATCCACGAAGCACATACCTCTAGCGTAAAATAAGAAAAGAGCCAAGTGAAGGGCCGTACAGGCGTATGGGTTTTTGGGCCGCTCAAGAGTCGCCAGATTTTGTAGGTCGAGACTTGGCAAAGCCCTTTTCCGGGTGGGTGGGACCTTTATCTGCAGGCCAGAGAACGGGCTTTCTCTCGGAACATCCATTTGTTTATCTTGGGCGATCTTGTTGTACATTGTCTTTAGATTACGAATGTAGAAGTCCAAACTACCCGGTTTCAAGGGAGCCTGTTTCCCGTCTTCCCCTTGCATCAACCATAAAAGATAGTGATGAAGAAAATCGGTCGTTAAGTCGGCAAATATAAATTCCATTACCCTCGGACCTAAAAAGGTGGATAATTTATTCCATGCGCTTCGATAATTCCCAGCGGTTCTTCCTTTCCCCTCATCGATTTTACTATTGATCAATTCTTCTATACATTCCTGTAGCAAAGGAGAGTTGTCTGTTGTTTCTATATTCATATGATTACTATTTATGGATATAGAATAACGAAAATAGAAAAGATTGGTTTTATCAAAACCTCCCCTTACCAATTGTGGTAGAGGAGGCTTTATTTTATTTATAGTTTATTTGAAAGCTTTCTCACTAATTCCGTCTCCATCGAGCCTCAATCGCTCCATATAATCCGGAACGGTACGGCCTAACGCTTTATCTACGTATAGTTTAGCCAAGTATTGAGCGAGCATGAAGCCGTGACCTTGCAAACCTACGAATAGTCCGTTATCCGGATCGATAATGTAGCGAGGCTCTACATAATAACCGGACCATGTGGCTTGTACGGGTACTGTGGCTAACGATGGAATCCAATCGCAGAACACCTCGGAGATGATCTCCATGAAACGACGGGTATTAAACTTCAACTCATCAAAGTTGCTGATCTCCGCTTTAGCGTCGACAGCGGGGGAGGCGCAAGCGATAATCTGTCCGGTCTCGGCGAATTGCTGACCGTAGACAGCGGAGAAGTCGTTACGTTTCCGGCGGTCTATCAACATATCGAGGATATCCCCGTTTTTACCCAGATTCGGTAGGCGATGGGTAATCAACGCTTGGTGCTTGACCGGATAGAGGCCGGTGTAAAGGCCTAGCATGCGGGCGAAACGCTCGGCGCTATAACCGAGGGCGTTCACGAAATGATCGCATTCGTATTCGATGTATCGCTTATCATGCGTATATAATAAGACGTGATATTTTCTACCGTTTTTGTGTACTTCCACTAGGTGTGTGTCTTCCCAAACCTCACCTTGCCGCTCTTTGCCTTTGTTTCGTATAAAGTCTATCACACGCCCCGGGGTAGCTTGCCAACAATGCTGGGAGATTTGTGCGGCGAAATAGGTGTTTTGGTTCGTGTTGAAGTAGGGGGACACCTCTTTCTGAAAGTCTTTCTTGTCGATCAAATAAGCGTTGGACCAACCGCAGGAACGTTCCAGATCATTGTAGGTAGCCTCGTCGTGGGCGAACGTGATATAGCGTATCTCACGGTAATGGATATCGTATTCTTTTTGTGTCTCCTCGAATATCGTTTGGTTATTACGGGCGATCTCCGCTAATTCGGGGATCGAGAACGCTGGACGACCACCACCGATATTACGCCATGATGATCCTCGATCCGCATTAATAAGCACGGTCTTTTTACCGGCTTCCGCAAAATAACGGAACAATGCGCTACCACCTATACCTCCGCCGGCGATTAAGACTTCCGTCTTACGAACCTGCTTTCCAGAATCTACTTTATAGGTATCCGCTATCTGACGCTGTGGATACATTTCCCCTAGGACGAAGCGAGTAGATAGGGGAGCACGGGGGGTAGCGTCGCCTACCAGTTCGATACCTTTTTCCCTTAGTTTCATGCGTAGGCGGGGTATGCAGCGTTTTCCACGGCATGGCCCCATTCCTAGGCGGGTGATATGTTTTACCTCGTCGACGGAGATATATTTACGATCCCCAATGGCGGAAAGTAGCTCGTCCAAAGATACGTCCTCGCAATGGCAAACATAGGTCTCCGACTCACACTCCGGCTCTTGCTTGAAGTCGATCTCCTCCGGATAGTTTTCTTTTACGATGAATCCTGTGATATTCAATAAGGCATCGTTTTCCATTCCTGCCGCTTTCACACGGGCCACGTTTGTTTTTGTCGGCTTCTTTAATACTTTCTCAATGATACCTTCGCCTTGTTTCTTCCCGTTATCATCGACAAGCCACACCTCGGCACCTACTTCTACCTCGTATTCTACCGGTAAGAATAAGTTTTGCTTCCGGGTATCGTAGCCGAAAATAGCCAGCCCCGGACAATGGGATACGCATTGCATACAGCCGGTACATTTTTCGTAATCGATCTCGGGCGTTACGCTGGTGGAGCTTTTGGTGATTGCCTTTTGAGGACAAGCGAAAGAGCAAGGGTTACAAGCGAAACCGTATAAGCAATCCAAGCGAACGAAAGGGCGTTGGGCTTGACGCTCGGGAGTGGGCCTTGGGGACTCTTCCTTGATGCGGATCGGATGTTGCTGGGAGTCGATGTATTCCTTAGATATTTGTAAGTAATCGTTGTAGTTGAAACGTACGCCTAGCTCTTGGGCGATCTCATAAGCGGCTTGCTTTCCTCTTAGTACGGCGGTAGTACCTTCTCCGATCCGTACGGCATCACCTACGCCGGCACAACGTTTTCCAAATGTATATTGGCCTTTGGTTAGCAATTGGTTGTCGGGAATCAATCCTGTACATATATTAATGACATCAATACCATCGATCACTTTCTCTGTTCCCGGGATTGGCTTGAAGTTCTCGCATTCGCAGACAACCGCGCCGGTGATACCTGTCCGATCCAGGTTTGGAATGGCTTTCAAAAGCATATGAGAGGTATAAATAGGTATGCCAAGGCGGCGAATTCGATTCGCTTGTACCGGAAATCCACCTTCATGGGGCATCGCCTCTAAAATAGCCTTGACTTTCGCTCCGGCTTGCATCAATTGGTAGGACGTTAGGTAACCTATATTACCGGCGCCTACTGTCAATATGTTTTTGCCGAGTAACGTGAATTCAGCGTTCATCATTTTCTGTACGACTGCCGCTGTATAAACTCCGGGCACATCATCATTCTCGAAGGTCGGCATAAAAGGAACCGCACCGGTAGCGACTATCAAGGCTTGAGCTTCTACATAGAAATTTTTATGGTTAAGCATGTCTTTTACGGCGATACGCTTATTTTGTAGGATATCCCAGACCGTAGAATGTAAGAAAATACCAGAGTGGTCGTCTCCGGCTAAAGTTTTCGCGATATCGAAACCACGCATACCCCCAAAGCGCCGCTCTTTCTCGAAAAAGAAAAATGCATGGGTTTGCATCAAAAATTGACCGCCGATCTTATCATTGCTATCGATTACGATGCTGTTCAAGCCTAGTTCTTTTAAGGTTTCCCTACAAGCTAATCCAGCGGGGCCGGCACCAATGATGGCCACATCTGTTCGATAGATCTCTACCGGTTCTTCTCTGGGTTCTATTTGGGAATCTGTCGTATAATTCTGTACTGTTATTTCCGATACTTCCTTTACATTGTCTACTTTCGTAATACAGATACGCTTTACTTCTCCGTCTACTAGCATTTCGCAGGCGCCACATTTACCGATACCGCAATTCAGCGAACGATTGCGGCCATTTACGCTATGACTGTGTACTGGATAGCCGGCCTGATGTAAGGCGGCGGCGATGGTAAAACCCTTCATTCCCGTTACGGGTTTGCCATTGAATAAAAAAGTGTGTTCTCCCTCTTGTGGAATTGTTAAAATAGGATGATTAACGATTCTTTCCATAATTGCTATTGATTTAATTGGGCTAAAATTACGGATATAATTGGATAAATGTCCTAATTTTACTTGAAATCTATTCATGAAAAAGCGATTATCCCTAAAGATTTAGGAGTAATCGCCGTGTTTTACTTGAAATTTGTCGTTTTGAGTAACCGCTCCACCAACCATAGCGTCGGAAGCGCTTTCATTTAATGTTAATTCTAGTGCGCTAACGATAGGAACCGTTAGAAAAGTGTTCCTCATCCGCTTCCGCATTCATCCGGAAGGCAAAAAGCATTATCATAAACAATAATATAGAAAATAACTTCTTAATCATGCCTCAAACCGATCAATCATCATTTTTATCTTTGTTTGTAAAACAATTTGCAGCTTGAAATGTTTTATATTCAAACAGTCGATAAAAAGAAAAGCTCTCAGACTAAAAGAAATTACTGGTGAACCTTTTCAAACAATCTTCTGTTATACTATAAAATGACTCAGAAGTCACCTTGATAGTAGTCATCGTATAATAATTTGTTAGTAGTATTTGTTTTTTCATATAAGTAGAGTTTGTTATTTGTTTGGTCCGCATGTAGCTGTGAAGCTGGATGCGGATTTTTATTTGTTTCCGCATGGAATCTGGCTTTCAATAGAATTTAGATGGCTAAATATATCGTTTTTGTCTAACTCTGTTTGCTCAAAAACAGATAATTTGTTTCACAAATGTTTTACAAGGGTTATGGCAATGAATTGGGACTTTTGGGGCATAATTACCCAAAAATGTCCCATAAAATCCCGTAATATCCCAATTCATATGTTAATGCTAAAATATAAGATGTTGTGTGTCATGACTATCTGTAGATAGGCGAAATTTGGCATATCCGTTGTTCTATATCTATTGATTACGTTAATATGAATAGATTGTTTAATTAAAAATCAAGAGTCATGAAAAAGGTATTAGTTGCAGTAGTATTGATGATGGGTATTGGTAGTTTCAGCGCATTTGCCGCAGAGACAAGTGTTGATTCAGTGGTAATCGCTTGTGAGGTTAATCAAGATGACTTTGTTAAGGTCGAGGTAAAGGATCTTCCGGGAGTAGTTACGCAATCCATAGAGAAATCTTATCCGGATTCAGTGATCCAAGAGGTATATGTTGCGGAAAAGACTGGAGGGAAACTCTTTAAGGTGATTTTGGTAATCGAGGGCAAGGAGGCTATCGCTATCTTTAATGAAAAGGGAGAAGAGATGAAGTAGTTATTAATGAATAGGATAATCCAAGATAGAAATAAACTCTATATTTGTCCCAATAACCGTATGCAATGAGCGTCTACCACTTTTTAGGTAGGCGTTCTTTTTTTCTTCTATTCCCATTCTCCCTTCCAAATGGGAGATCATTGTACTTCGACACTACACTGGCGATTCAAGTCCAAATTTTTTAATTAGCTTGAGAAAGAGACTGTTTTTTGAATTTCGGTATTTATTTATTGATTATCAATAAATATTTGTTACATTTGCAACGTCGTTTAAAATTAACATCATACGTCATGAAAAGAATTTCAACAGCATTTCTTCAAACAGTTATTGTTCTTATCGGTATTGTGGCACTTATTATTTTGATTTGGTTTCCCTTAACTGAGGGACGAGCCACACACCTAGATTTATTTAGTACTTACGCTGATCCATTTATCTTATATGGATATGGAGCGTCAATGGCTTTTTTTGTTGCGTTGTACAATGCTTTTAGGTTGCTCGGTTATATTGGGCAAAATAAAGTATTTTCAACAAACTCTGTAAAGAATTTAAAGAACATAAAGCATTGTGCGATCTTACTAAGTATTTTAATCGTGGTGGCAGGACTATTTATAAGGTTGACCCATAATACAGAAGATGACCCCGCAGGTTTTCTTGCCATTTGTATCGTAACTACTTTTGTCGCTATCGTAGTTGCGACAGCCGTGGCTGTATTTGAAAAATTATTGCAAAATGCGATAGATATGAAATCAGAGAATGACTTAACAGTTTAATTATGCCTATTATTGTAAACTTAGATGTAATGATGGCAAAGCGGAAGATTTCTTTGAACGAACTTTCTGAAAGAGTTGGTTTGACATTATCTAACCTTTCTATCTTAAAAACGGGAAAGGCGAAAGCAATTCGTTTTAGTACCCTAGAGGCAATTTGTAGAGCATTAGACTGTCAGCCAAGCGACATTTTGGAATATGTAAATGATGAGAAAAAAACAACATAAGGAATCAACACTTTGATGCGGTTCAGTCTGCTTATTAGTATAATACAACTTTATGTAGTGCCTAACTCTTGTAAGAGTTTGTTATTTTGGATCCGCATGTAGCAGTGACGCTGGATGCGGATTTTTATTTTCTGTTTTATTTTGGCTATTGAAATTCATCAAAAGCATAAACATTATGACCTTTAATCTGGTTGTAATAATATAAGGTATTAGTTTAAGGCAATATATCCACTTCCGCTTCACCTGTGAAGGCCGAGCGGTTTGGTTTTCTAACTTTACTTCATGGCGTTTAAATCCTGTTCATGCAAGACTTAAGCGCCATTTTTCTGTACTTTCCCTTGAAAACTTTATGGGATCTACTCGGTATCTTTATTTTCAGTTTCTAGTTCCTTGATCTCTTTATTCAGAAAGACAGACAGAACTGTTCTCAGCACGACTATTCCACCTAAAATGGCCAATTCATTAAGTGTTGGCTCCAATACTGTTTTTAAGATATCTGACGCTATCAAAAATTCTAGTCCGAGAAGTAAGTATGTACCGAATACAGCTCTTAGTTTTCTTATGTTAGTAATGGAATAATTACCAGTAAGTCGCTTAAGCTCATTTCTGAAAAATGAGATGACTCCGATTAATGCACCATAGGTGACAATCAGAAGGCTTGTCACACTTATTATTGTCGCTAAGGTATTTAAAAAACCAGTAAGCATAAATAGACCATTTTATAACCATAACATAAAAGGCCTATAGAATGTTTGTTGGAAGGCCCGCAGGTATGGTAGGTTTTCGGACTCACACTTTTACCCGTATAGGATCAATCATGGATAAAAAACAACCTGATAATACAAAACTTGTAATAAGATGAGTGTTCTTAAAGTGAGTAATTATCTTTTAGGAAAAATGGATTATTTGTCACGTATAAAAAGTGATAATTCAAGTAAGATACTAAAGTATATAGAGTCTTTTGTCTGGATGATAAATCATGCGGGTAACCGTAGGCTAAGTTATGTCTCTGATAAAGATTATGAATTGATGCAAAAATTATTTGCGATTATTTATAGGAATAGTATTGTCCATTGAGTAGAATCGAAAGTCTTTTTTAACTTTAGGCTAAATCAAAAGAATTTAGCCTAAAGTCATTGATAGTGTCGTAGAATCTTTAATGATTACAAACCTTTGTAATATCTACCGTGAAACCATTTTCGATAGGCATGAATTTCCCCTTTTGTTTCAGAAATACGATTAACTCATCCGCATCCATATTTTCCGCCGAACAAGTATAGAAACGCTGATCCTCACCAAAAGTCTTAACGATCGCTTCTTTTAAAGAAGCTTCTGAATAACTATTACCCTCCATCATATGAAGGACTTCGTGTGCATGTAACTGTTCCATAAATCAAATTACTTAATTATCGGATACAAAAATAAGGGGTTTATCCATATAAAGGTGTAACAAATGTGACATCCTTTCAACTTTAGGCTTTTCTAAACAAAAATTAATCAAACCTGTTTAAATGATAGGACGTCTTATTTTTTAATAACTAAAATATATCACAATATGAAACGTATATTCTTCATGACATTGTTTGTCGCATTAACGACAATCACATATGGTCAAACGGATGATAAAGGATATGAGGAAGGCAAATGGGTACTGAAAGGTGTGACAGGTTTGAACTTGTCGCAAACGGCGATGTCGAATTGGTCGGCTGGCGGTGAGAACTCTGTTGCCGGAAATGCGTATCTGAATGGGGCATTAACACATAAAACCGGTGACTGGTTATGGGTAACCAATCTCGCTCTCGATTACGGATTATCAAAGACTAAATCGCAGGGAATGAGGAAAAGTACCGATAATATAACCCTGTCTACCCAATTAGGATATTCCACCAATAATGTATGGTATTATACGTTGATGGGAGATTTAAACACCCAGTTTGCCAAAGGATATAATTATCCGGATAAGACACATTATATATCGAACTTCTTTGCGCCGGCGTATTCGAATATCTCCGTAGGTATGGAATATCGTCCCAAAAGCAATTACTCGGTTTATCTTTCTCCGGCTTCCACGAAGATGACTTTCGTGGAGGATGATTACCTTTCTGAGTTAGGAGCTTTCGGGGTCGATCCGGGAGATCGCTTCAGAATGGAATGGGGAGCTTACCTGAAAGCTCGTGCGGAATTAACCGTGATGGAAAACGTGAACTTGATTACGACTGCGGACTTTTTCACTCCTTATAGCGATCAATTCGGAAATATCGATGTCAATTGGGATGTATTGATAAGCATGAAGATTAATAAATTCCTGTCCGCTACACTCAATACGACGCTTAAATATGATAACGACGTGAAAACTTTTGAGGATAATGGAGAGAAACGGGGGGCGAAGGTCCAGTTCAAGGAAATATTAGGCATAGGTGTCGCCTATAATTTTTAAGTGGCATTTACTTGCAGAAAATTCATAGTTATGACTACTTTCACTCATAGCTATGAATTTTTTTATAACTATGACTTTTTCTTGTAGTAATGATAACGCTCCAACACTTCCCGCACGTAATTATATGTTTCTGAGCCACGCAAGTATCCATGCTTGCAAACAGGATCGTTATAATACTCGGGATCATTTTTCAAACGAATATATTCCGCTACATTATTATCCCATTTATTGGGATCTTTTCCATATTTTCGGGCCAATCGCTGCGCATCGTAAATATGTCCGATCCCAGCGTTGTAAGCCGCTAGGGTAAACTTGACTTTTTCTTCAGGATCCGTAATCTCAGAAAAACCTTGACGGAAGCGCCGTAAACAATCTACTCCCGTACGGATTCCCGTATCCGGATCTTTCAATTCATGCGGGGTGACACCTAATGCCTTCGCTGTATTTGGCATGATTCCCATAAGCCCCTCGGCACCGGCCCACGATACAACCGTAGGATTGAAATGAGACTCTTGATAGGAAATAGACGCCAACAGCTGCCAATCCCATCCGATGTTTTTCGCATGTTTCTTGAATAAAGGGTCATACGGGGAAATATGTCCATTCTTTACCTCCGGAATATCTGCGGTAAAAGGTTGCTTGCTTAATTCAAAGTACCGCTTAGTAACTGCCTTGAAAGAATGTTTACCCGTTTTATCAGAAGCCCATTCATCGATGGCCTTCGCCAAGTCCGGACTACTTTTCCTTACCCCCCATGAAGAGCGTTGGGGAAAACTAACCTTTAGGTCGACATTGATATTCCAATAATAAGTCTTGTTTAGGCGGGCGGTGTTATCATCGCTGATCGTATAGGGAATTTCGCCCAAGGAGACCATCTCGATAAGATCTTCGGTAGCAATGGAGTCATTTTCCACTTTTTGGATATGGATTCCTCCGCCGAGTTCCTCATCCAAGTTCTTCAGTCGTTCGGAGTATTTGGTGTTAGGCTTTACGTAAACATTCTTATCGATTAATTGAGTGACATCGGTAAGAAGCTTATCGCCTTTATTGGCCCGTTGTATCAATACTTGACTGGAGATATCCTCCCGGCCGCAATAAATGACCTCTTGTTTCAGCTTGTTATTGATTGGGATAGGGTAGGCTACAACATCGGCCTCGCCGGCTTCAAGCATCTCGATCAGGCGGGCAGGATTCTCGGCGACCTTGATGTTTAATTTCAAACCTTGGCTCTTGGCAAAATCGTTTATCAGATCGTATTCGTAACCCATGGGTTGCATCTTATATTGGAAGTAGGAGGTAGAACTGTATAAAGTCACCGCCGTGATCTCGCCTTCCGCTTTCAGTTGCGGTAAATCCACGAAAACGGAAACGTCCTCTTTCTCCTCTTGTTTGTTACCGTTGCAACCATACAAGAAGAACAAAAAGAGCAGAAAGGGGACGTATTTCCTATACATTATATTATATGTTTATTTTTTCTCAAGCAAAACCACGTTCTCCACATGATGTGTATGAGGAAACATATCGACCGGACGGACTTTCTTGACGGAGTATTTCACGCTCAACAAACTCAAGTCGCGGGCTTGCGTAGCAGGATTGCAGCTAACGTAAACGATACGTTCCGGCTCGGCGAAGAGAATAGTGTTGATCACATCATCATGCATACCGGCACGTGGTGGATCGGTAATAATAACATCCGGACGTCCGTGTTGGTTTATGAAATCCTGCGTAAGGATATCTTTCATATCACCGGCATAAAAAAGCGTGTTCTCTATATGGTTCAAGGCGGAATTCACTTTTGCGTCCTCGATAGCCTCCGGTACGTATTCGATGCCGATAACCTTCTTTGCTTGACGAGAGACGAAATTTGCGATCGTACCTGTCCCGGTATATAAATCGTACACCATCTCATTTCCGGTAAGACCCGCGAATTCTCTAGCCACTTTATATAGATTATAAGCCTGTTCACTGTTTGTCTGATAGAAAGACTTAGGACCTACCTTGAATTGAAGCCCCTCCATCTCCTCGATGATATGATCTTTTCCCTTGAATACGAGAACTTCTTGGTCGGTGATCGTGTCATTACATTTGCCGTTGATGACGTACATCAAGGACGTGATTTCCGGGAATCGTTCCGCCAGATGAGATAATAACGCTTCCCTGCGCTCTACATCCTCATGGAAGAAAACCAATACGACCATCAAATCCCCAGTGGATGCCGTACGGATCATCAACGTACGAACGAATCCCTCTTGGTTCCGTAAATCGAAGAAAGGATATCTCTCATGAGATAGGCAATATTCCTTGACGCAAAGACGGATCTTGTTCGATATATCATCTTGCAACCAACATTTATGGATGTCCAATACCTTATCGAACATCCCCGGTATATGAAACCCGACACCATTCATGCAATCGAAAGAAGCACCGGACTGGATCTCTTCCTCCGTAAGCCATTTCTTGTTTGAGAAAGTAAACTCAAGCTTGTTCCGGTAGAAAGTCGTGCGCTCGGAACCTAAGATCGGAAGTTTCTCTTCCATTTCGACTTTCCCGATACGGGTAAGATTATCGTAGACCTGTTTTTGCTTATAGTAAAGTTGTTCCTCATAGGGAAGATGTTGCCACTTGCAACCTCCACAGACACCGAAGTGCTCACAAAACGGCTCCGCACGTTTGGCCGAGTACTCATGGAAATATACAGGTTTCCCCTCCGCATAACTATTCTTCTTACGGGTCAGTTGAATATCAACCACGTCTCCCGGAGCGACGAAGGGTACAAATACCACCATATCGTTCACTCTCGCGATAGCCTTGCCCTCGGCGGCTACGTCCGTAATGGTTACCTTTTCTAATATAGGCAACTGTTTCTTCTTTCTTGCCAATGTCGTTAAGTTTTAAATTCGCTTCGCGAAAATACTTACAATTCCGCTAAGAACAAAGAGCTTCGTTCTATATACTTAAATGAGTCCGGCAAACAGTTCTCGTTATTCTATCAAGATTGATGAAGATATGATTATGGACAGAAAGGGATGTATAGTATGTGTTTATAAATCAATATATTGCAGTTTCTTAAAATTTCTTATAAGGAAAACTTTTGTTTTGCTATAGAAAAACTTTAGTTCCACTAGGGAGAAACTTTAGTTTCATGCTGTAGAAACTAAAGTTTCTTCAGCAAAAAACTCCTGAGTCTTCCTATTGGAAATAAATAGACACAAATAAAAGAAAAAGATCATATAATTATATGTAAGGGGCAAAGAGATAGGCGGGAAATCCGATGGGAAATGGAAGCGTCAACAAACTTCCGCACGCAAATGTAAGCATTTGCTGGATATAAATGGTAAAGAATAGTTGTAAAACATGTAAAAATCTTTAACGCTATTCGTGCTTGCAAAGTAGAAATAGCATATATTTGCAGCATTGCAAAGTTGAGATAGCAATATAACAGTTGAAATCAACAAAACTAGAATCTAAATTCAATACTGTCGAATATGGAAAGAAAAAGAGTTTACACGTTCGGAAATGGAAAAGCCGAAGGTAAGGCAGATATGAGAAATCTGCTGGGTGGTAAAGGCGCTAACCTTGCCGAGATGAATCTGATTGGTGTACCGGTTCCTCCGGGATTCACGATTACAACAGAAGTTTGTATAGAGTATTACGAGTTAGGCAAAGATAAAGTCGTAGAGTTGCTGAAAGCGGATGTTGAGAAGGCGATCGCTAATATCGAAACGTTAATGAACTCTAAGTTCGGTGATGTTGCCAATCCTCTGTTAGTTTCAGTTCGCTCCGGTGCCCGTGCGTCCATGCCAGGTATGATGGATACGATATTGAACCTTGGCTTGAACGACGAGGTAGTGGAAGGATTGTCTCGTAAGACGGGCAACGCTCGTTTCGCTTGGGACTCTTATCGTCGTTTCGTTCAAATGTACGGAGATGTCGTATTAGGCATGAAACCGACAAGCAAAGAGGATATCGATCCGTTTGAGGCGATCATCGAGGAAGTAAAGAAAGCGAAAGGCGTTAAGTTAGATAACGAGCTTGACGTTGAAGATTTGAAAACATTGGTCTCTAAATTTAAGGCAGCCGTTAAGGCCCAGACCGGACAGGATTTCCCGACTTGCGCTTATGAACAATTGTGGGGCGCTATCTGTGCCGTGTTCAATAGCTGGATGAATGAGCGTGCTATCCTGTATCGTAAGATGGAAGGTATTCCAGACGAGTGGGGAACGGCGGTTAGCGTACAAGCCATGGTATTCGGTAATATGGGCGATACTTCCGCTACAGGCGTTTGTTTCTCTCGTGACGCGGGTAATGGTGAGGACTTGTTCAATGGCGAGTACTTGATTAACGCTCAAGGTGAGGATGTTGTAGCAGGTATCCGTACCCCGCAACAGATTACGAAGATCGGTTCACAACGTTGGGCTGAACGTGCCGGAATCTCAGAAGAAGAACGTATCGCTAAATATCCGTCCATGGAAGAAGCCATGCCGGAAATCTATAAGCAATTAGACGCTATCCAAGAGAAATTGGAAGATCATTATCGGGATATGCAAGATATGGAGTTTACCGTACAAGAGGGTAAACTTTGGTTCTTGCAAACCCGTAACGGCAAACGTACCGGTGCCGCTATGGTGAAAATCGCTATCGACTTATTGCATCAAGGCATGATCGACGAGAAAACAGCGTTGAACCGTATCGAGCCGAATAAACTGGATGAGTTGCTTCACCCAGTATTCGATAAAAAAGCCGAGAAACAGGCGAAAGTATGGGTAAAAGGTTTGCCGGCTTCACCGGGTGCCGCTACCGGACAGATCGTATTCTTCGCTGATGATGCCGCTAAATGGCATGCCGATGGCAAAAAGGTTGTCATGGTCCGTATTGAGACTTCTCCGGAAGACTTGGCCGGTATGGCTGTCGCCGAAGGTATCCTTACCGCTCGTGGAGGTATGACTTCTCACGCCGCTGTCGTGGCTCGTGGCATGGGTAAGTGCTGTGTATCCGGCGCTGGTGCCTTGAATATCGATTATAAGAACAAGACTGTAGACGTCGATGGCGTAACCTTGAAAGAAGGTGATTATATCTCTATCAATGGTACGACCGGGGAAGTCTATGTAGGACAGGTCGAGACGAAAGCGGCAGAGTTGTCAGGTGACTTCGCGGAGCTAATGGCTTTAGCCGATAAATATACAAAATTACAAGTTCGTACAAACGCTGATACGCCTCACGACGCTTCGATCGCTCGTAGCTTCGGTGCCGTTGGTATTGGCCTTTGCCGTACGGAGCATATGTTCTTCGAAGGTGAGAAGATCAAAGCTATGCGTGAGATGATCTTGGCCGAGGACGCTGAAGGTCGTAAGAAAGCGTTGGCGAAGATCCTTCCTTATCAGAAAGAGGACTTTAAGGGTATCTTCAAGGCTATGGCCGGATGTCCTGTTACCGTTCGTTTGCTCGATCCTCCTTTGCATGAGTTCGTTCCTCACGATTTGAAAGGTCAAGAGGAAATGGCTGAGACAATGGGCGTGTCCGTTAAGGAGATCCAAAAACGTGTGGAATCTCTTTGCGAGCATAACCCGATGTTGGGTCACCGTGGTTGCCGTCTAGGTAATACATATCCGGAAATTACGGAAATGCAGACTCGGGCCATTTTAGGTGCCGCTTTGGATTTGAAGAAAGAAGGTATTGAGGCTAAACCGGAAATCATGGTACCATTAACAGGAATCTTATATGAATTCAAGGAACAAGAGAAGGTGATCCGTACCGCGGCCGAAGAGCTATTCAAGGAAGTTGGCGATCGTATCGAATTCAAGGTAGGTACGATGATCGAGATTCCTCGTGCGGCATTGACAGCGGATCGTATCGCTTCCAGCGCCGAATTCTTCTCATTCGGAACGAATGATTTGACTCAGATGACATTTGGTTACTCTCGTGACGATATCGCTTCCTTCTTACCGGTTTACTTAGAGAAGAAGATTTTGAAGGTCGATCCGTTCCAAGTACTAGACCAAAATGGTGTAGGACAGCTGGTTCGTATGGCAACTGAGAAAGGTCGTGCCATCCGTCCGGATTTGAAATGTGGCATTTGCGGCGAGCATGGTGGTGAGCCTTCTTCCGTTAAGTTCTGCCATAAAGTTGGCTTGAATTACGTATCATGTTCACCTTTTAGAGTGCCCATAGCTCGTATCGCAGCGGCGCAAGCGGCTATAGAAGGATAGGCTGTTAAAAACTGCAAGTCTTAAATATCAATATATAAGGCTGATAGACGGGTTGAGTCTTGTTTATCAGCCTTATATTTTTATGTCATTATTAGCGTAAAATGATCTGAATGATATGTGATGTTTACACTTTGTTTGCTATATTTGCACATGGCGTTTACACCGTGTTTACACCATAAATTTAATGTATAAAGTGTTGATATATGGCAACTTTTAAGATTTGTGTTAGAAAGCAGCGTTCTGATGGCTTCTATCCTGTTTACATCAGAGTAACCCATAACCGTAAATCCTCTTATATAAAAATGGATAAAATGGTTGATAAAAAAGGGTTGACTCGCACGGGGGAGGTGAAAGATCCTTTTGTCGTATCCTTCTGTTCAGATGTAATCATGCGATATGTGGAGAGAGCGAACAAAGAGGATATATCGCAATGGGATGTAAAAACCCTAGTGGAATATCTGGAAAAAGCGGATGAGGATATCTGTTTTTCTGATTATGCGAGAAAGTATAAACGGGAAATGGAAACAGTTAGAGGCATGGCCCGTAACGCCAAGAATTATGAGTTGGCCTATTGTCATCTTGAGAGATTTGCGGGAACTAGCAAGTTGATGTTTTCCCGGTTTACCACGAAATTCATAAATGACTGGATAAAAACCTTATTACCAACGGCAAGGGCGAAAGAAATGTATCCTGTTAATGTTCGCCAGATTTTTAAAGCTGCAATAAATGAGTTCAACGATTACGATAGGGGCATAATCAGGATCAAGACTAATCCTTGGCTAAAGGTAAAAATCCCCAATGCGGACACCCCCGATCACAGGGCCTTGGATGCGGACTTCGTTCGTGAGTTTTTCGCGACACCCATACCTCCGACAAAGATGATATTATCACTTCCAGAGTTGGCTAGGGATGTAGCCTTGATGGTCTTTTGCTTGGCAGGAATTAATACCGTAGACCTTTTTAGGGCAAAGAAGTCCAATTTGAAAGGCTGGACATTCTGTTATAATAGGGCTAAGACCCAAAAATTCAGAAGGGATAAGGCGTATATGGAGATTATTGTTCCGGATATTCTCCGTCCTGTCATGGAAAAATACTTTACACCGGATGATGATGAGTTTTTGTTTAATTTCCATAAGACCTATCGTGATGACGATTCTTTCAACGCAAATATGAACTCTGGATTGAAACGTATTTGCAAACATGGCGGTCTCAATGCTATATGTATGTATAATTTCCGGCATTCATGGGGAACCATAGCGAGAAACGATATAAAAGCCTCAATGTATGACGTGGCTTTCTGCATGAATCATTCAAGCGCTCATAAGACTACAGAGATATATGTAAGACCGGATTACTCTATAGTCTCTGAGATAAACAATAAGGTTATTGATTTTGTATTTAACCAAAAAAAGGAAGAAATGGTATATGAGGATCCTGTGAAATATTACCCTGATGATCAGATGAAAATATCTTTTAGACAGATGATTAAAGGCAGTGTCATATATCAAGGCAAGGAGATATTCTCATTTACGGATATAGGATATAATAACATTGACGAAATAATAAAAAAGCTAGCGGGGCATGTCCCGTCGTTTGTTCCAGATGGAGCCAAGGTTGATTTTAGGATAGACAATTTAGATAAAGGCGAATACCGGATATTTATGAGACAAAAAGGAAAAGGCTTTTGATACTTATAAGACAAATAGACCAATAAAAAACGCCCGTGTCAGAAAAAACACGGGCGTTATACTTTTGGCATGCGACAAATAGGACAATTTTAGAGACTGGTATCATGCCGGACAAAATCAAGCTCATAACCTAGAGCGTCTCCGATCTTTGATAACAGGTCGATGCCCGTGCTGTATTTCCCGGACTCAATCCGGGCGATATTCCCTTGGCTGATCCCTGTAAGATCAGCCAGCTTGTATTGAGATATACCGGCCTCCATGCGGAGCCGGGATATCCTTTTGCCGATTCTTTCTCTATCATTTCCCATACTGCGGATTTTTTCATTCTATATCTTCTATCGCATAATCTCCAGATGCAGCAGGAGCAAGCTCATTTACAATACTGTCAATTTTTTCCGCATCTTCATCAGATATTTCGATCTGCATATTTTCATTGCAGATCATTTCTATCCCGTTATTTTCCAGAATCTCTAATAACTCGCTATTTTTGCAATATAATGTCTTCATTTTTATTACGCCGCTTATCCGTTGCCGCCGGTTCTATTGTTATTTTGATATTGCAAATGTAATATCAAATTTGATATCATGCAAGGCTTTGGTAAATTATTTTATATGTTTTATGGCATATTTTCTTTCTCTTTCTCCTCCAGTACCTTTTTAAGCTGATATAGGCTCAAAATATCATACTCAAATGTCGGATTTTCCCAGTTTCTTCGGACGGAGTTCGTTTGGACCGAGATAAATTTCCGAAGGTCGAAGATGTATTGAAACGGGCTTAGCCTGATCTCATTAAATGTGATTTGATAGTTATCAAACCACTCTAAAAGTTTTTTAAGTTCCTCGTTCATGGTTATACAATAAAATTTGTTCTCGCAAATATACCAATAATGCCTATATGACCGGACCTAACTATGTACGAATGATTCGTAGATGATAGAAAACAGTATAGAATAGTTGATTTTTTGGTGTCCGATGGGAGATAATGATCAAAGTAACAAACACGAGTCACTTTATTTATCTCTTTTGCGAGAAAAGACAAGATTATGATCGGAGCGATAGTTGGAGCCGCCAGTTCCTTGGCGAGTGGCATTGCCGGGGGAATAAAGGCTAGGAAGGCGGCGAGAAAAGCGAACGCCGTGTTGGATAAACAGGCAAAGGAGAATGAGGATTGGTTTAACCGTAGGTATAACGAGGATTATACCCAAAGCGCAGAGGCGCAAGCCGCCTTGACCAAGGCAAGGGAATTAGCGGATGAGCAGTATCGTAAGGCCTCCGGTACCGCCGCGGTCGTAGGAGCTACTGATGAGTCCGTAGCTCAGGCCAAGAAAGCGGCGGGCGAGGTGATATCCGATACCGCCAGTGGTATAGCCACTAACGCAACCGCACGGAAGGATGCCGTGGAATCCCAATATCTCAACACCAAGAATAATATCAGTAACCAAAGGCTGTCTATCTATAATCAACAGGCGGCAAACGCCACGCAAGCGGCTAATCAAGGATTACAGGCCGGGATGGGTCTCGTTGGGGCTGACGCGCAAGCCTATCTTGACAAGGGTAAGGGATTATTTGAGTCTATATTCAAAAAGTAAACAACAATGACATTAGAGGAAAGATATAATAGGAAAAGGACCCCGGTCGTTCAGAGGCCGGAATTGTCCACTACGCCATTGGTTGAGCCGGAGGTTGCCGGAAGCCAGAACCCTATAGCTCCAACCGTGGATAATACGGATGAGACCACTCTACAAGCTAACGTTGGCGAACCTCAAATGAACGATTACCAATGGAACCAAAGGCTTTATGAGACGCTCTTTCAAAAGCCGATAAGTCAAGAGGAGGAGGAGAGAAGAAAACGGGCCGCTTCCGTAGCTACTGGAATCGGGCATCTAGGCAATGTGTTGTCTTCCTTCTCCAATTTGGCATTCGCGGGAGAGGCACCTTCGCAGAAACTACCCACCGTAGCTGATCCTAAACTACAATCCTATTCTGACAGGTTGGAGGCTATCAGGCAAAGATACGGGGCCGGGTATCTGGCCGCAAGGCAAAACGACATCAATAATTATCAAAGGGCATTGCAGCTTTATAGACAGGATCAAGCGAGAAAAGCCCAGAATGATTTGGAAAAGGCCAAGATAGCGCAAAGTGCCGCTCAATTCGCAATAAAGAATGACAGGGAGGAGCGGAAGATGAAACAGGATGCCGCATATAAAGAGAGAGAGTTGGGTATAAGGCAATCCAATCTCCATAGTCTTGAGCAATATCGTACCGCTAAAGATAATGGCTCTGGGGCGGATAAGTCTATTGACATCATCGGCAGAAACGGTAAACGTTTCACTTTGTCCGGTAAGGATAAAGATGGGGTTATCGCTTATATGTATAAGAGGATGTTGGAGTATGCGGAAGATCATCCAAAAGAGAATAAGAGTATATCGGATATATCGTGGCAGTTTGGTGAAGGTGGAGACCAAAAGACCAAACAAGCCGCTATTGTCATGAGTAATATTCAGAATTTCCCGGAATTATACGATGAGTTTGATCAGATAATTGGATCGGGAGGTTCTTCTACTAGTACTAACAAGAAAAGTATAGGTTGGGATAATAATTCGAGTTCTAAAAATGTAGGTTGGTAAAATTATGGAAGTGAACAATACCAGAAAATTATATGACGCTTTAAAAAGCGATGGATATACTGATTTGGGCGATTTTTCCTCTTTTGAGGGGAAATTGAAAGACTCAGGTAAGCGTGAAATGCTTTATGATGTCTTGAAAAAAGATGGATGGCAAGATTTAGGAGATTTCTCCCAATTCGAGAGTAAATTAGGCTATGCTCCAATTAATAACGAGAATATTAAAGAGACAGACTATGTTTCCCAATCAAGTGTTAATCCTCCTCCTGTATCCCTAAGACAAGAGGTTGATATTCCCAAATCAGATCAATCCGAGTATGTTAATCCATGGGATAATTCTGCCGATTATAATTTTGAGTCCTTGCGTAAAAAAGGAAAGATTGAGACCGCTACTCCTCCACCTCCTACGGAGTATGAGAAGGATTCTTCTTTCATGAATACTTGGGCTGGAGACGCCATACAGAAACTTAACGCAGGAGGTGCCGATCTTGGTGCCGGTATCTTTGGGGTCTTGGATAAGGCGGCTAAAGGGTTGGAATCCGCAACGGGAGGACTGATCCCACGTGGCGGGGCATTCAAGGATATCTCAGATAGATTCAAGGCTGATGCGGAGTTTTCCCGGGCAAGGTCAAACAGATACAATGGCAAGGATTTCACCGATCTTTGGAAAGAAGGGAATTATATGGGTGCCATAGGTGATATAGCCTTGCAAGGCGTAGAGTCGCTTCCGATGTCAATCGAGGCCATGGCCGCTACAATGGCCGGAGCTCCAGCGGCCGGACTCGCAGGTATAGGATCAATAGTGGCTAGCCAGAAATATGATGATCTTGACCAGAATAACCCAAACATGGGAGAGTTCGCAAAGGTATCTAACGCTATTCTTACTGGTACGGCAGAATCCTTGTCTGAGATGCTGGGCGCTGGCGTATCCAAGGCTTGGATGTCAACATTATTCAAGACGCTAGGAAAGGAAAAGGCGCAAGAGGCTATCAAACGTGGCATAATGGGTAAGATGCAAGAGTTCTATAAAAAATTCGGTATGTTTTTCGAGCCTGTAAATGAAGGTATCGAAGAGGTGTCTTCCACGCTAGCGGAGAATATAACGGATAAGATAACTGGTGCGGATCCGGAAAGGGATTTGACCGATGGTGTATTGCAGAGTTTTGTCTATGGTATGGGAGGCGGCGCTTATTTTACTGGAGCCGGAGCGTTGGCTAAAGGTGCGCAATACGTAGCGGATAAAATAGGAGGCAAACAGGCTCAGCAGCCTATCACCGATTCCAATGTAACAGATCAAGGCGTTGAAACTCCTCCTATATTAACTAAGTCAAGGTTTGCCGAGGCAGAGGAAGAAGGTCGAAATATGACTGATCCGGGCGATATACGGACGGCGAGCAAAAAGATGGAAGAGACAAGGCTTTCCCTATCTGGAATGGTTCCGGGGTTGGCTAGTACGATAGAAAGCTATGTGGATGATGGAGCTAGTGAGGCCCAAGTGATGAGTCTTCTTGATGGAGTTAATGCGGATGCCCGTCCGTTAGCCGAGGATTTCTACGCTGATTATCTCAGGATATCCGGTTTGCAGGATCGTATAGGCGAGGAAATAGACAATGAGGTTGAAACTTACATTGCCAATAATATTACTCCTTATGTTACCACGAATCCTGATGGTCAGTCTATACTTACCACGGCTACGCTTAGCGAGGGAAATGAGGTAAGACCTGTGTACGTTAGGAGTATCGAGGGAGATAAGGCCGTTATTTCCGATAACGGACAGGATCGGATGGTCTCGGTGAAAAGGTTGAGCGATATAGTAGAGCAAGATGCCGGTCATATGAGACGGACCTATGAGGATCAATTATTGGCTACCCGCCAGTCCGAGCTTGACATGACCATGCATCATAATCCCAAGACGCAATTACCAAAGCCGGGGTTGATCGTATGGAACGGGGATAATGCGTTTATCCTTCAAGGACAAGATGAGAACGGTGATTGGATCGCTCAACCTGCGGCTTATGATAGAGAAACCGGGCAGGTGACAGCCAAGAATGGCTCTTCTCCAGCAATGCCTATAACAGAGAATGAGATTCTTGATCTTCAAGATGCCATATATGACGCTCAACAAGTTAATGTGGTGTCGCCAGAGGATGATAATGTTGCAAGTGCTGATGCCGAGATAACCTCTGCACCTCCCGTGGAAGATGCGATCAACCAGCCAACGAGTGAGATTGAGACGGAAGGTGCCATTGATCAGATAGCACAACCTAGCAATGTGGAGAATCCTTCCATGGTTATGCGAGAAGATGGTACACCCGATTTCGTATCATCAGGAACGGATATGGCCTTGGATTTCCTCTATGATAAATATGGCGATAAGATGCCAAGGAAGATCGAGGTGACGAGAAAGTCTTTCGATGAAAGCCTTAAAAAAGCGTCTGATGCCTTGGAAAAGGCGCAAGAGGCATACGATGATGCCCCTATCGGAAAAGAGGATAAGGCCGAGGCCGCATTGATAAAAGCCCGACAAGAATATGAGGCGATCAAGGTCGAGGCTGATTTCTGGGCTAATCTTGATGATGATATCAAGGAGGCCAGCAAGAAGCCGGGTGATGTCATAGCGAAGGAGATCTCCGTGATAGGTGATCCTATGAGCGGAGAGGAGCTTGCGGCCATGATGCTGGCTAATGGGGCGATCAAATTGACACGTGACAGTTACAAGAAAGAGACCGGTGCCGGGAATAATGAGACAGCGAGGATGTTCGGACTGTTCGCCTCTCCGGAGAAAGGCGGTGTTAATATAGAGAGGGCAGGTGAGATATTGGAGCTTGCCGATAGGGAGAATGGAACTAACTTCTTCGATGAGAACGATACGAATGCCGGAAGGGACGCTATCATAGAGGTCTTGTCTTCCGCTCGTACACGTGGAGACTTGATCGATTATGTCAAGAGGAACCGTGAGGCGATCGCTGAGCGTGAGAGACAGGCCGAGTACAACGCTTACGCTGAGTGGTGCGAGGAGAATTATCATATGTCCCCGGAAGAATACGAGGCGTATGAGGAAAGCATGGTACGTGATTTCTCGGAGAAACAATTGACTGATGAGGAGCGAGACGAGCTTGATTCGCAAATCGTGGATGAAATACAGGCCATAATTGACGAACAAAATGAAATAGACGCTATCTTAGCGCAAAATAAACCGATAGAAAATGAAAACATTGAAGGAAATGACGAAAGCGGAGGCGATGGCTTACGCGAGGGAGGCGGCGAGGTACTGCCAAGAGAACAACTTGATCAGACCGGGGGAACTGGAGAGGTTGAGGGAAGAGAATCGGCTGGCCCCGACATTGATCGCACGGATGGAGCTACACAAGAAGGCTCATCAAGGGGACTAGTTCCTTTTGTCGCTCCTTCTCCAAAGGAGAATGAGACCCCATTGGACTATGCCGAGCGCATAGTTGAGGCTAAGAGATTGCACGAAGAGGAGCTAAAGGTTGATACCAATCCAACAGAGGCGCAGAAAGAGGCCGGCAATTACAAGAAAGGCCATATAAAGATAAACGGTTTCGATGTCACCATAGAGCAGCCCGCCGGTTCCGTCCGTTCCGGTAAGGACGCTAATGGAAAAGAGTGGTCTGTTACCATGAATAACACTTACGGTTATATCCGTGGCACCGAGGGTGTGGATGGTGATCATATAGACGTATTCCTAGGCCCGGATATGAATAGTGACATGGTGTATGTCGTGGATCAGGTGAATACTGATGGCTCATTCGATGAGCATAAGGTTATGATGGGATTCCCTTCCTTGGAAGACGCTAGGTCCGCTTACTTGTCAAATTATGAGGACGGCTGGCAAGGGTTAGGCAACATTACCGGGGTAGCGTTGGATGAGTTCAAGAAATGGATTGATTCCTCGACTCGCAAAACAAAGCCCTTCTATGAGTATAAGGGAATTAAACAGGAGGAAGGCGATATTTCTAAAAATAATGATTCTGATAATTATAGCATTGTTCCCTCCCAATATACTACCAAGAAAGGAAAAGTTCTTGATATGCGGTTATTGAAGTTCGGTAATGAATTATCGAAGGAACAGCAACGTGCCGCCAAAGAGCTGGCCAAGGCTGAAAAGGGTTGGTATGACAGGGAACAGCGAGGTTTCATGATGCGTAGCGATGAAAGCGCAAGGCGGTTGGCCGATACCATTCTTGGCGATACCGATGCCGTAAGCGATGCGCAACCTATTTCTCTTGAAGACACACGCAGGGTTGTAGAGCCTCAAAAGGTAAATGTAGAAAACCTTATTGGTGATATCAACGATAAGGGCAAAGCCAAATTGAGCGATCGTACCGTTACCCCTAGCGGTAACCGCCTTGTTACCGATGAACGGTATGCGGAACTCCGTGAGCGCATGCGCAGGAAACTAGGCGGTCAAATGAATATGGGTGTTGATCCTGAGATATTGGCGATAGGTACTGAAATGGCGGTTTATCATATAGAGAAAGGATTGCGTAAGTTCTCTGATTACTCAAAGGCAATGATCGATGATCTAGGTGACGCTATACGACCGTATCTTAAAGCATTCTACAATGGAGCGAGGGATTTGCCCGAAGTAGGAGATAACGGATGGGATAAGGATATGACCGCTTATGAGGATGTCCGTTCATTTGATGTAGCTAATTTTGATAAGCCTGTCCCGGATATAATGGATGCCGCCGAGACCGTGGTTAGAGAGACAGAGATTGCCAGACAAGCGAGTGCCGCGAAGAAAAAAATAAAAAATAGCCGGAAAAAGCAAACGGACAACAAAGACAAACCATTACCTTTGTATGGTAACGATTTATTCACTCCTAATAATATTAAAGACAATGAGCAAGGAAATTCAAGAGCGGATCAAGGCGTGGGAAGAAAAGCACGGGAAGAGGATCGAGGATCTGAACGCGGAGGAGACCGTGGAGGCGTGCATGGAAGTGATGTGCTTGACACGGAGCGAGGCCGAGGAATACCTATCAGCGACAGCGACAAGCGGCCTGTTGTAAGGAATCAAAACAATTTCAGCTTCCCGGAGAAAGGTATTGAGCTTCCTTCCGGTGATATATCCAAGCTAAAAGCCAATATTGAGGCGATAGAAACGCTGAAAGACGTAGAGGACGGCCAAGGAAAACCTACCCCGGAACAACAAGCCAAGATGTCAAGGTACGTTGGATGGGGAGGTTTGGCCGAAGCCTTGAACGAAGGCAAATACAACGCGCGTGACAACAATTGGACTAAGGATCGAAATTGGAATGATAAGTATCTACGTTATTACGAGAAACTAAAATCCTTATTAAGTAAAGAAGAGTTCGACAGTGCCGTCCGTTCCACGACAACCTCTCATTATACCCCGTCCGAGGTCGTGGAAAGCTTATGGGGAATAACGGAGAAACTTGGATTCAAGGGCGGCAATATCAGTGAACCCGCTATGGGTATAGGCAACATAATCGGTATGATGCCTAGGTCTATATCTGAAAACTCAAGTATAAGCGGGTTCGAGATAGATAGTTTGTCCGGTCGTATGGCAAAGGCCTTATATCCTGACGCTAATATAAAGGTACAGGGATATGAGAAAGCGTTTTCTCCAAACTCGAAAGACTTAGTTATCACCAACGTCCCATTCGGGAAAAACGCTCCATATGATAAGGTTTTAGATAAGCAATTCAGGAAGAAACTTGGTTCCTCTTATAATCTCCATAATTATTTTATCCTAAAGGGGCTTCTGGAATTGAAAGAAGGTGGTCTCGGCGTATTCGTCACGTCCTCGGCTACGATGGATGGGGCCGATAGTAAGTTCCGTGAGTACGTGAGTGGAAACGGTTATGATCTGGTCGGAGCTATTCGATTGCCTAATGACGCTTTCCAGAAAGGGGCCGGCACGAGTGTTACGGCCGACATCGTTATATTCCGTAAAAGAAAGTATGGGGAACCTTCGAATGGGATAGGGTTCACTACTACAACGCAAATAGGTGAAGGAACTTATATGGAGGACGGGGATAAAAGGAGCAAGCCTATCATGGTTAACGAGTATTTCTCAAATCATCCCGATATGATGTTAGGTGATATGATGACCGCTTATGACGCTGGTAGCGGAGGTCTATATAGTGGAGCGTCCCAGACATTGAAAGCCAAACCCGGGGCCGATTTAAGCAAGGAGCTACTTAACGCTATTGATAACTTACCAAAGAATATCCTATCAGGTGTTGTAGAGACTAAAGGGCCGGAGGTTGTGGATGACTCCACTTTGAAAGATGGTACTATTACCGTCCAGAATGGCAATGTCTTTGTTTTAGATGGGGACTCGTTAAAACCGATTAAGGCAAATCCTACGTTCGTTCATAATGGTAAGACCCGGAAAATAGCGGATGCGGTAAATGATTACAATGATATAAAGAAAAATCTATACGATCTTATCCATGATGAGCAAACAAAGGGTGTGGATCCCGAGCCCGCGAGGAAAAGGCTAAACAAAGTATATGATGCTTTCGTGTCCAAATATGGGACACTTAACAGGAACAAGGCTTTGGACGATATTTTCGCCGAGGATGTTGAGCATGGATTACCCTTCTCTTTGGAGACCGTTAGAAGGGTACCTTCCACGACCGGAAAATCCATGGTCTGGGAAGTCTCGAAAGCGGATGGTATCTTGAATAAGCGTGTAAGTTATCCATTCGAGCTACCGACAAAAGCGGATAATGTCTTGGATGCCGTCAATATAAGCAAGTCATATAAAGGTAATATTGATATACCTTATATCTCGGAGATAACGGGTATGGATGAGGTGAACGTGACAAACGAGATACTAGAGAAGGGAATTGCTTATAGGGATCCTGTTACCGGCAATATAATAGATAAGAGTGAATATCTCTCTGGAAACGTAAAAGATAAGTTGGTAGAGGCTAGGGCGGCCTTGGAAGATCATCCGGAGTTTCAAAAAAACGTGGATGACTTGGAAGCCGTACAGCCTGAACGTATACCCTATGGTGAGATAAGTTATCGACTGGGGACTACATGGATCCCGTCTGAGTTTATAAATAATTTCGCTGATAATGTACTGGGTATATCTTACGCCAACGCTAATTTTATCCCGGAGATCGGTGAGTATATTCTTGATAAGAGGGCGTTCATAACCGATTACGCTAAAGCCGGTCAATTCAAGACTGAGAGAATGGACGCTATAGACGTGTTCAAGGCCGCTCTTAACCAACGTAAACCCAAGGTTTATGACGAGATTAAATATTATGAGGACGGTAAGCAGAAAACGAGAAGGGTCGTAAACGAGCAGGAGACACAGGCCGTTGCCGAGAAAATATCCGACATGTCCGATAAGTTCGTGGAGTATATTGATTCTAAAACGATGTTCCATGGTCGTATTGAGGACGTGTATAATGATAAATATAACAACTATGTACTAAAAAAGTATGACAAACCGGTTTTTGAGCATTATCCTAACGCTAATAAGAATATAACACTTAGGGATCACCAGAGCAAGGCGGTGCAACGTTGTCTATCCGAGAGCACGTTACTCGCTCACCAAGTCGGTACGGGAAAGACCTTTACCATGATTACGTCCGCTATGGAAATGAGACGGCTAGGTATAGCGAAGAAACCCATGATCGTTGTCCAAAACGCTACCCTAGAGGATTTCGTCCGTGACTTTTATAAACTGTATCCTTCCGCTAAGATTCTATCTCCGACAAAGGAGGAGCGTAACGCCGATAATAGGACAAGGCTGTTCAATCTTATAGCTACCGGAGATTTTGACGCTATCGTTGTCCCACAGTCATTCATGGCGTTTATCCCGGATAGCGAGGAAAGGAAAAAGGCATATATCCAAAAGCGTATAGATGATTTTGAGGAGGCTATCGATCGCATAGAAGACAAGGCTTTACAGGAGAGATTAAAAAGGGAGGCCAAGAGTATGCGTGATTCTCTGGAAGGTATAAAGAAAGGGAAAAACGTAAAGGGCAAGGCAAAGACAGCGGAGACTATCACGGCCAAGACTGAGCGTATTCTTGACAGGCGGACTGATAACGTCATGACGTTTGAGCAAATGGGTGTTGACGCTTTGTTCATCGACGAGGCGCATAATTATAAGAAGATCGGGTTCCCAAGTAAGATGTCGAACGTTAAAGGTATCGATACGAGTGCGTCACAAAGGGCTAATAGTATGTTGCTAAAAGCCCAATGGATATCTGAGAATAATGGTGGTCGAAACGTGGTTCTGGCAACCGGTACCCCTATCACTAATACAATGGCAGAGGTCTGGACTATGATGAATTTCGTGGCACCCGATATCCTAGACGCGTATAATATCAATAGCTTTGACGAGTTCGCTACCACTTTTGGAACGGTTGAGCCGTCATTGGAGTTTACCGCTACCGGTAACTTTAAGATAGCCGAGAGGTTCAAGAGCTATACGAATGTCCCGGAGCTTATAAAAGCGTTCAGGAGCCATACGGACGTTGTCTTGACCGAGGATGTCAAGGAGTTCAAGGAAGACAAGAATATCCCTAAGTTGAAAGACGATAAGATGACGAATGTCATTGTCGAGAAGAACGAGGACTTGGAGGATGTCATGCAAACCCTTATCAAGGAATTAGAGGATTATAACAAATTGACAGGAAAAGAGAAGAAGGATAAGAGTGCGCTACCCTTGGTCGTGTTCAGCAAGGCTAAGCAGGCGGCGATTGACCTTCGTTTGCTTAATCCGACATTTCCCGACAACCCTGATAGCAAGACAAACAAGGTGGTCGATAACGTATTGAGATTATACAAGGAGAGCGATAAGGATAAAGGCACGCAACTTATATTTTGCGATAGTTATCAATCCCCTTCTGAGACTCCAAAAATGGATTTATTCGATGTCGATTTATCTGTTCCTCAGTTTAATTTGTACAATGATATAAAGGAAAAGCTTATCAAGGGAGGTATTCCGTCTAATCAGATAGCTATCGTTGGCAATTATGAGGGAGAAAGGAGAAACGCCTTGTTCGATAAGGTCCGTAATGGGGATGTGCGCATTCTTATTGGAAGCACGGAGAAAATGGGAGTGGGTGTCAACGTGCAAGATCGTCTATTCGCCCTGCATCATATTGACGCTCCAATCAGGCCTATGGATTTTGAGCAACGCAACGGTCGTATCTTACGACAAGGAAACTTATACGCCACATGGGATAAACCGGTGAACATCGTCACATATGGCGTTAAAGGTACCCTTGACGCTACCGCCTATGACAGGCTTCGTATAAAACAAAACTTCATCAACCAGATGATGAAGGGCGATATATCGTCTCGTGTCATGGAGGAGCAAGACGATAGTGATCCGTCTGGAATGACATTTAGTGAGATGGCGGCGACGTTATCCGGAGATAAGACCGCCCAACTGCTGTTTGTGGCACAGAACAAGTTAAAGAAATTGCAAAACTCCAAGAGGAGCGATCTTAACAGTAAGTCTTCCATGCGTGACTCTATATCTAACTCCAAACTTAGGATACAAGAATACAACAGCCGGAAGGATATCATGGAAAGGAACGCCAATATCGTAAAAGAGAACTTCCCTGATGGGGTTGAGTCCGTGACTGTTAAAGGCAATACTTTCAGCGATGGTATATCGAATGAGCTTACGCCCATTATTGATGATTACTATGATAGATATACGCTTGACAGAAACACCCCTCCTCTGAAAATCAGTCTCAATGGAGGAAAAGGCGAGGCTATCGTGCATTTCAATGAAGGAATGATGGTCTATAGTTTATATTTAGGAAAGGAAAAACTGGTTGAGAATCGTGATTTTAGCGGCGGCAGGGGTTTGATGGCTAGCATTGACAGGCAGTTGGGGATTCCCGCTAAATCCGTCTCAGATATAGCCACTAAAATAAAGGCAGAGGAAAACAAGATAGCGGGATTAGAGGAAGCCGTTAAGAAACCGTGGGGAAAAGAGGATGAACTTAATGCGGCTCAGGCAGAGGTTAATGATCTGCAGAGACAATTAGTTGAAAAAGCTAAAGCTGAGGATATTCAGTTAGAATCAACTCTTGACGTTGATGGTACGTTGGTAAAAGAGGAAGGAGAGACTCGGTTTCGATTCATGGGAATAGATACAACTAATAATCAGGATAATGTAAGTTCTATTGAATCCTCAATCAACGATTGGTCAAACAATCTTAATACCCCTGTCAGGGTAATCCATGACGTGGACGATATAACCGATACGGATGAGAATATGTTGGCCCGTAAGAGAGATTCCAAAGGCTGGTATGATACTTCTACCGGGGAGATAGTCATAGTATCACCTAATTCCACGTCCGTAGGTGACGCTCAAAGGACTTTCCTCCATGAGGTGGTAGGGCATCATGGGTTACGTGAGCTATTCGGGGATGATTTCGATACTTTCCTTGATAACGTGTATCGGAACGCCAACGAGGATATCCGGAAAAATATCATTGACCGGACTAAAGGCAATCCTCTTAACTTGCGTGAGGCTACAGAGGAATACATCGCTGAATTAGCGGAACGTGGTTTCGATAACAAGGCCGAGCGTTCGTTATGGGAAAAGATCAAGGACGCTTTTCTTGATATGTTGAGAAAGGCCGGTATTAGCCTTGATTTCAAGTTATCGGATAATGACCTCCGTTATATTCTCTGGAGAAGCTATAAGAACTTGGAGCAAGGAAACTTGATGGATGTGGCCGAGGATATCGTGATGAGAAATAGATTAAGTCTTAACAATATAAATTTGAACGAAAATGGATCAATCGCAAGAGATATTGAACCTGAAAAAGGAAAACAACCTTCTGAAACAAAAGGTACTGGAAGGGAACTCGAGACAATCGATGGCGTTGATGAGAACGGAAACGAAAGTGAACGAGACCATATCGACAAACCAAGGGGAGTTGAAAACGCTATTGACGGAACTGAAAACGCAACTGACCGAAATGGAAAAAAGACTGACGGCCAAGTTGACAACGATGGAGACCAACTTGGCGGAGGAGATACGGGCGATAGGAACGGAAGTGTCCGGGATGGAATCGGCGGTGATCGGACTGTCATCGGACGTGCAGGATCTGAAAACAAGGGTAGAGGCGTTGGAGAAAGCGTAAGGGAAAAGACGGATGATTTCGCTTTCGCAGAGAAAACAAAGAAAAACAATGACAAAATCCGGTTCCGGGAGGCTAAAGCGGAAGTGGAGGATGAAGAACCCCTAAACAAGGAAATGGTTGACGCTTGGGATAAAGTGGCATCTTCCGACAGTTTTAAGTTCAAAGAGGCTATGGTTGACTCTTTAACAGCTATAGATGAGTTCTTGAAATTATTGGCCAAGAAAACCAAATCGAAGATACTGGACTATGAGAATCCATATTACTCCCTTATAGCTTTGTCTTCAAAGAATAAGGTGGATATGGATAGTTTCGACTCTAAATTCCTGAATCCTTTGAATGAGGCTATAAGGGCATTGATAGGTGATGCTTCTGAGGTGTCTAAGAAAGGTTTAAGAAGAACTTGGGATTGGTCTAAAGGGGCATTAAGGGATTTGGTTAAATATGTACAAGCTAAACACGGTATCGAGAGAAACCGTGATATGTCCGTAAGGGATGGCATAGAAACTCTTAAGGCGTTTGACGTGGACGCTTTGTCTAAAATGGGGGTTATTTCCGAGTCTGATCTTAAAAACGCTAAAAAAACAGCGGAAAATGTTGCGGAGGAAAAGGGAAGTGAAGCTTACAAAAAGACGTATGACAAGGTTCTTGCGAAGGAACTTAAGAAAGGTGTCGATAAGGAGAAGGCTGAACGATCCGCCGAGATAGCCGCCGATTATCGGAAATCATTGGTCAAATCCGAGATCTATAACAAGGAGATGGATAAATATAAAGAAAAGGTGACCGGAACGTTGATTGATAGGTGGGAAGATTCAAAGAAAGATATCCTTAATAAGGATCTAGCGTGGGACGAGGAACAAAAGGAGTTGGATCGAGAGGCATTGTCATTCCAATGGAAGTTAGGCGATAATTCTTATGGTGTGATTCTAGGAAAGGACTATAGTGGTTTGTCTTCAGTGTTTAAGCCTTCGGAGGATGGAGCGAATAAAGATAAATGGCTTTCTGACGCTTATGATTTCGTGAGAGATTATGAGTCTACCCACAATATGGTTTTAGTCGATAATCTATGGGATAAGGTTCATAACGTGTCAGAGTATACGTTAAGGAGGCAGTATGAGTCTGGGCTGATAAGCAAGTCCTATATGGATAAGAACCTTTCCCGGTTTAAGTACTTTATCCCGTTGAGAGGTTTCTCCGATAATATAGCCTCCGATGTTTATGATTACATAGACGCTACGGAGATAAAGATGGGAAACCCAGTGAAAACCGCAAAAGGACGTATCTCTGAGGCTGATAATCCTTTCGCTGGTTTGATACACGTTGGATACGGATCTATTACCGCAGGAAATAGGAACTTGGCGAAACAACGTTTTCTCAATTTAGCTAGCAATCATGACACTGGCGGTCTTATTACCATAGATAATATCTGGGTTCGAAATGTCGGTACCGAGGAAAATCCGGAATGGGTGGAGTCCATTCCGCAAATACCGGATAACGCTTCTGGCGAGGAAGTGGCCAAGGCGGTGAAAGATCATGAGGAAATGATGAGAGAGCTTAGAGAGGAAGGTAAGGCTGAGCTGATTAAAGGAGGTCGATCGGATATACCATATAAAACATTGTATGACCAGAGAAGCCAGCATCAGGTACAGGTTTTCGTGGGAGGTAACAGGTATGTCATGACCGTTAATGGCAATCCCCGATTGGCGCAAGCGGTAAATGGATTGACTAATCCGGACGTGAAGGATGATCTCGCTTACGTCGTAGCTAGGAACTTGAAAACATTTATGGCTGGAGCTTTTACGTCCAAGAACGTGGCGTTCTCGTTTGCCAACTTGATAAGAGATACGCCTTATGCCAATAACTCCGTGTTTGTGACGGAGAACTTTAGGTATTTCAAGGATTTTTCAGGGAACCAGAGGCGAGCGTTATTTGGACTTCGGAGTTTAGGTCGTAATCTGTATAAATACAGAAGGGGAGAGATCGATATTTCTGATAAGGAACAGGCAATATTTAAGGAGTTCATGGATAATGGAGGGGCTACTGGATATACGTTCGTGGAGACGCAAAAGGAATACGCCAAGGATTTAGCGAACAAGCTAGAGAAACTTTCGGATGGTAATATTGGGAAGTTATCCCCCAAAGAACTAGTCTCTACTGTATTTGAGTGCTTTGAGTTCATGGGTAACGTAGCGGAACTCGTGAACCGATATGCGGCGTATAAGACGAGCCGGGAACATGGAAGATCCATTGATCGGTCAATCAATGATGCCAAGGAGGTATCGGTTAACTTTAACAAGAAAGGTGCCGGAAAGAAAACGAAGAGCGATAAATGGTATATTAACACAGCGGCGTGGATATCTGAGTATGGAAGAGATTGGGTGTTGTTCTTTAACGCCGCCGTTCAAAGCATGTATAAGGAATATTCCATGCTGAGAAATCATCCAATTAAAGGAATAAGTTCCCGTATAGCCCCGCTAATATTCATGGGATCGTCTGTCTCGTTACTCAATAATCTGTTTATGCCTATGCTCTTCGCTTATTTGGGATGGGATAGCGATGATGATGATAGGGATTATTTTGATTCATTGAGCGATCATGAGAGACAGAATAATATATGTATTCGTTTGACTCATGGTCGTTGGCTCAAGATTCCGTTATCTCCGGAGCTTGCCAATTATTTCAAGATCGGAGATATAATTGCCGGGCAATTATCCGGTAAAAGGGAAGTGGAGGCTATGGATGTCGTTAAGACAGGGATTGATATGGTATCCCCGTTAAACATAAACTGGGAGTATGATAGTTGGAAGTTCGCTCTAAATCTCCTGCCTACGGTGGTTCAGCCTATCGCCCAAAACGCCTCTAACGTGAATTTTATGGGTAATCCTATCTATAAGACCTCGATGAATAAGACTAATGATTATGATCCGGAATATACTAAGGTCTACAGGAGTACCAGTACCACTATGGTCGAGTTGTCGAGGGCACTCAACTCGTTAACGGGTGGTGACGATGTCAAGAGAGGCACGAGCTTTAATCCGGCTACTTGGCAGAACATTCTTTCTGGATATACAGGAGGTTTTGGTACCGTGGCATTGGGCGTGTCTGATTTAGTCCTTGATATGCTGTCCGGAGAAAATGGAGATATGCCGGTGAGTCGTTATCCACTGTTAAGCCGTTTCTTGACCGGAGGGGACAAGGATTTGAAGTTGAGCCGGATGAATTCCATATATAACAAGAAGGTCGTAGACTTTATCTCGGAAATGGATCATGATTACAAGGGATATCTAAAGAAAATACAGGATACTTCCGTGGACGATTTCGACAGGGCCGGATATATGGTCAAGTTAAACCAGCTGACCGGTAGCGATGATTACAGGAGATCCATGGTATTGTCACAGTACGTGAAGGCCATATCCGATATGGAGAGGTTCCTTCGTGAGGTCGGTAGCGATAATGATTCTCTGGAGAACCAAGTGTACGAGTTAAAGTTACAGGCGCTGGAGATATTTGAGGATTCAGATGAGTGATAAGATAGCGGGTGGCGTTGGTGTCACCCGATATCTTTTTACATTTTAAATATATTCACTGATCAAGCCAATAAATGCTACTATCGATATAATAGAGGATATGAATATTATCAAAGTGCTTAACCTAAAAATATATATGGATATAATTTCAAGTAAATTCCATGATTCTGTACCTAGTATCATAAACTGTGTCGTATATTCTTTATATCCGGTTTTTATGGTTTTTTTCTCTATAACACGATAACATCCAATAGGAATTAAGAAAATACCAAGGAACATTAAAAAACGGTATCTTACTTCTGATATGCCGTATGGTGTTGTTGATTCTCTGAATCTAATCCCTTCAAGAATTACTCCTAAAATCCTTGCGTCATACAAATAGATGTTTTTCCCTTTTCCATTAGGTTTTCTAGGCTCGAATTTTTCTTTCCATAATATCTTTTTTAAAATAATATCTCGATTGAAAATATAGACTAATATCGCCGATGAAAGGATTGTCATGCTGTTTAAAAAATCTTCCATATTTATTTTTCAAAAAAGTCAGATTGGTTAATTTTTTTTGTTCTCATGTTGCCATTAGACACTTTATGAAGAGTTACTTCATAGTATGGAATAGAAATTCCATTTTCTGTTCTCTCTGAAAACATATTAAAATAGTCTTTATAGTTGGCTTGTGAAGAGTAATGTACATTTGATTGAAACATTCCTAACTTCATTCCATTGAATAATAAATTAGGATTCCAGTCATTTCCATAAACACATTTCATCTCATAAATACCTTCTGGAATATTTCTTATATCATAAGATGTGTGTTTGTTAATATATACATTCCTAATTATCTTTTTACTAGTTATATTTTTTAATATAACAACAGCGTCTTGATCACTTCCATTATTTACCGTTATATAATTATCTTGGCTATCATCATACGAATTAATTCCAAAGTATTCAGTAAATGGAGAATCTCCATTCATAAGATGATTATTCTTATATATATTTGAATCTTCAACTTCTTCAACTATAGGCGCAACCTCTTCAACATAATCATCAATCCTTTGTGTAGGATTTATTGTGTCTGTATTATGGTTATTAATATTGAATAAATTAGCATGGTAAGCTATATATATAGTTATTATTGATATGCAAATAAATATTAATATATTTTTAGAATTAATGCTTGTCTTTTCCCTTTTATATGATCGTTTATTGATTGGACTCTTTTTTTGTTTTTGTATATTCTCTATATCAGACTTACCTCTATTTGTTTTGTCTGTGTTTATTGAATTGAAAATATTTTGCCTATAGGAATTTAAGTCATTATCATATTTTGATCTTCGTTCTGGGTCAGATAATACTTCATATGCCTTTTGTATTTTTATAAATATATCATGTGCATTGTCGCTTTTGTTTTTATCAGGATGATATAATAATGCCTTTTGCCTGTATGCTTTTTGTATTTCTTCAAAAGTAGCACATTCAGTAATTCCAAGAATAGTATAGTATGTATTTATAGACATGTTTTGTGTTTTTTTGCAAAATTACCCAATCTTTACATCCGTTATCCAGCAGGAGGCATGTTTTACGGCATATTTTACTTTTAATTTTATCCCGAGGAATAGTAAAAAATAAAAAAACTCCCCAAATCCTCACGGACAAGGGAGTTTTTATTATTTAACTATAATCTATATGAATGGTTTTCAGACAACCTTAAACGATCCGATTCTCACGAACTAGAGCGTTTGTAATATCTAAATCCATATCTAAACAAAGACATACTTAATCATCATTGCCGATCCTCCCGGAATAGCAACGGTGGGTATATCCGTCTTAAAATGCTTCCCAATACCACCCAAGGGAAGCTGGAAATATTTATTCAAACTATATTTTATGCCATAAGGAAAGGAGTGTGCCCCCATCCTCCAAAGCTATTCCCTTGACATAAATATACCTCTGGTTCTCACGAAAGAGCGGTATGACATTGATAAAATTATTTTATGAATACAACCTAGTGTAATATCTTTAAGTAATGACTCCGGTCCATCACGGATGAGAGCCATAAGGGGTTATAAATATATAACATACCATATACGCATAAAAAAAACGTGGCGCCGTCGCAACTACCAAGACCCGGCGTCCCCACGCCAACATAACAGGTAGTAAGCAACGGCCCACGTCTTATATATAGATTATATATACAAATAACGTGGGCGTATTGTTGCTATCGGCTCCCTGTTATGTTTATAAATTTTGGGAATTTAGGTCTTTATAGGAGACGATATCTTTAACGCCACAATGTGTGTCACGTCTTACATTCTAATCAGTGACTACGCGAATATACTCTCTTTATTTTACATTAGTAAAAAATAAGTCGTATTTTATTTATCTAATATTGATTTTTACAAGGGAAACGTTCATGCGCACGCTATAAACTCGACTCATTTTTTGGATATGAATCGAGATATCCCGTTGATTCTTCTTTGATTATAGAAGGCTTAGGCATATCCTCTGATATGAGCGCTCCTATCATGTCTGTCATCAATATATCGTCGTGATTGCCACGACCGGGAATATTCCCGTAACTACCGTCCGGACGTTGCTCGTATTTGGATGCCTCCTTATACATGCGCTCATCCGGGTCTATGAACATATCGTCCTCGAACGCCACTATGAAATTATCCACCATGTCCTGCTTGGTCTTCTTGTTGGTCTGGAAGCCTATCTTCTTGTATATGCCGTTCCTTATGTCCTCGGGATCCGTCGCCGCACGCATGTAAAGATTGGGGTAGATATCCTCTATCTTTTTCAGTATGCCACGAATATGATCGCCTTCCTCCACGAACTCGGATGCCTCTGATTTTTTCTTATCAAACGTATTGCTCTCGAAGGCGAGAAGGGCGTTCTTGTAGTATCTGGCGATCTTGACGGCTTTGTAGGCGAGCCAGTCATATCGTATATGACCGTGCCATCTGGCTACCACCTCCGGCTTTCCTCCGCTGAATCGTAAATTCCACCTGTTTATAACCGTTATACATGACGGGTCTGAGTTCTTGCTACGTCCACCGACATCGACGATGACAAGATACTCGTTGGATGTCCTTGTATCATCGGGCCTCTTCCAGATTCTCAACAGGCCGTTCGGATTCTTGGTGAGAATTATCCTCTTGGTCTTCTCTGATTGGGATATGTCGCCAATGAACTCTGGGGGTGATACGTATCTTTCCCGCATCACCTCGATCGTGTAGATATTGAACACGAGATTACCGGAATACTTGAAACACTCGACATCATCGGATGGTGCCTCGGATGCCATCGAGGCGTGATCATGAAACGAGGCCCTTTTCTTGATATACCATTTGATGTGCTCCAGCGTAGCTCCTTTTTCCCATAGAGACCATAGATACTGTCCCGGCTCGCTATTGTCATTAGGGGAGGTCGTGACATCCCTTCCCTCTAATAGATCCAGTATGAAAAGCCGGGTCTCTTTCTTGTCCTTGAATCTTATCATGTCGTTCTCGATAAAGAAGAACGGTATGAATAGCGCCTTACGGGATGAAGTGCCCTCCTTGGCCATTTGGTACTCATCATAGAAATAACCGGCCATGCCATTAGCTGTAGACTCGGAGATCTCCATGGTCAACGGTCTCTCCAATATATTCGAGTCTATGTTTGTTATAACCTGCTCCGCCGATTTGCCGTCCGTTGTTTTCCAGTAGGCTACCTCCGAGAAGTGGGCCATGGCATAGTCCATACCACGTGTTGACTCGAAATTCTCATAAGATGCCACGGTTATCACGTTATCACGTACCTTGTTCCCGGACTGGTCGGTGATTATGGAGTCGGACGCCGAATGCTCGTAAGGGGCGAATTGTAGCTTGTCAACACCATATATAAATCCCGGGATATTATCGAGAACCTTTTTATACATGGCCTTGATACGTTTGGCGGTATCTTTCGTCTGGGCTATAATTACGGAATACCATCCTTCCATGACGAATAGCTGTATCCACGCCATATAGAGCTGTACCAAGGTGGAACCTCCCCATTGCCGGGCTTTCAATAATATTATACGGATCGTGACTCCCTTATGCCTCATTTCCTCCAGAACGGATAGCACGTAACGTTGGGCGTAATTAAGCTCGAAGGGGATCATTTCTCCCGCCTCTTTCGACTTGATCTTAAATAACGAGAAAAAGGCGAAGGAGGGGTCTCTCGAGCAACGAGCCCAAAATAGCATGTTGGCCACGTCCTCCTCATTTATCCCATCTGAATCCGGGTACAGCTCGTTGAACCTTATCGTGTAGTCCTTTATGGAACCAGCTTTCAGAACATCTTGATACAGATCGTTCTTGAAAACCTCCTCGGTAAGCCACTGCACCCTTATGGGGTAATCATCTATGACAACCCTATGGATATGCCCCTCCATTCCACGCCCCGTGAATTGGTCATGCGTGCCGAATATATTTTTCAGCCTCTTGTTATTCTCGGCCAATATAGACTCAACCTCTTCCGTGAACGCTAATTTTCTGTATGACTCCATAGATGATATAGGCTATTAGGAATGACAGCAAGTGTATCCTCCAGTTGAATAAGGGGATAAACGCCATGACGATATTGCTCAATATTATTCTCCAAAGGTTTAGTTTATAGGCGTGATATCTGCGGGCGTAACATCCCATGATAAATCCGGACATGCCGCATGTAGGAACCGGCAATGAGGCTAGTGGTACGAACGAGGCCAAGACGCAAGACACGTAACCGATCAGGCATGTTTTCACACGAGGCTTAAACTGGAATAAGGCGATAAGATTTAATGATAAATGAAAGATGTTTGCGTGGGTGAACGTGTAAAGGAAATGGTCGTATGGTATGGAATTGGTATCGAAATAGAAATGTTTACCTGCGAGTTGGAGTATGACGCTTGTCAAGGCGATTATTAATGAAGGAATCAGTCTTTTTAGCTTACCTTCCATTTTTCCTTTCCCGGTTGATGCGTTGTATTATCGCCAACGCCCGTGAATAGGATATGTAAAAACAGGGGGCCGTTTGATAGACCGCGAAAGAGGTGATGAAATAAACGGAGCTTCCCTTGAATTCTCTCTTTTTCTCCAGCTCTTTGTAAATCCCATAAATGTCATCGATCATCTTGTTCCTGATCGATCGACCCTTTTCCTTGGTCTTCCCTTTCCTGATCAGCAGGATTCCCCTATACGCTTGAAGGGTGGAGATCCAGAACCTAGAGGCATGTGAGGATATAGCCCTCATTACCGCCTCTCGGTGGGATTTCACTTCCCTCATCTTCAAAGCACGTCTATAAGCTTCGTAAAGCTCCATGTCCCGCTCTGGGATGAAATCTACGCCATTAACCATAAAGAACGCTTGTTTTGGTGAACATCACAAAGATAAAAAATAGATTCACATGTTTGATTATTCTTAGGGTTCATGGGTTAAATAAAATAATCAAAATAACAAAACGGATATACCTTATTATTTTCCTTTGCCTAAAACATAATCGATTAAGGTATGGCAGATATATCTAACAAAGAGAGATTCAGACAGAGATACGCCAAACGGAATCCGGATCTTAACATGGATGACGAGGAGGCTTACTACGGCTCGGTCAACCAGTTCATGGACGAGTATGAGGGTTATGAGGGAAACTCTAAGAAAATGCGGGAGAACCTATCGAAGAGTCCAGCTTTCGCCGAGTTGATGGTAGCCGCTAGGGATCAGGATGATTTCGATCCCGTGGTGTGGATGGTACAGAATAAGGGGCTTGACTTAAAAGCCTTGGCCGATGATCCCGATTATTCGCAAAAGCTGGCCGACGCTCATAACGCTTACTTGGAGAAACTGGCGAAACAGGACGAGATCGAGAAACAAATGTCGGAGAATATGCCGGCTAGCGTGGAAGCGATTAGGGCGAAAGCCTCGGAGATGGGCCTTTCCGATGATCAAGCGGAGGAGGTTATAGGCAAGATGTATCAAGTCATGGATGACTTGATCGTCGGTAAATTGGACCCGTCTATTTTCGAGATGATGGCCAAGGGCATGAATTATAACCAAGACGTGGAGGCCGCGCGGGAGGAAGGCGTTGCGGAAGGGATCAACAAGAAAGTTACCGACAAGTTAAAGGATCTTAGCGGTAAGCAGGAAAGGCCGAGAGGGAGGCAAGGCGCACGGCAGGAGAAGCCGGTTACGCAAGACGTGAACAATCCTTTTTTATAATGAGAATAGTAACAATTAATACTTTTGCGATGAATAAATTATTTAAAGACAAGATGTTTTGGGTCAAGACTTTGTTCTTTGTCTTGGCGGTATTGACCGGTGGAGCGGCTATGGCCGTGGAGATCGGGGAGAATGGAAGTGATACGGATCCCAATGATGGCAAGCCGTTGGAGAATGCGACCCCGGACGCAGCAGGTAAGGGTATTGATCAGCAGGGGCAGGGGGCTACCGGATCTGCGGTCACTGACGCTGATCTGGCCGAGAACAAGGTAGAGGATTACGTCAGTAAATTTCAAGCGTACAAATATCCCATGCACACGGATTTCCTCAAGCTCGCCAAGCAAGTCCATGTCAACACGAAGGAACCGGAGCATTACAATATTGGCGAGGCTATAATGGATTGCGTTACCAAGGCGGAGGTGACCAACACGGAAAAGGACGCAGAGGTAAAGCTAAGCTTGTATAAGAATGACGAGAAGTTATTCGCCGAGTGCAACACTGTCTTGGTGGACGGCGTAACCGGATATGATGAGAACGGAAATTCTGACGGTAGCCCGTTAGTCCTCTATGTCATATCCGCGGATAAGGCTAACGGTATTATGGTCTCCGCTCTTAATGGCCCGTTGGATGAAGGCGGTAACATGTATGTGCCGGACTTGAAAGCGGGTACCGGATTGCACATCATGGCACCGGCCATGAGTGAGAGTGAGGTGGAGATCGCCCCGGATTCCGCTTATCCCAAGAAAGAGATCGCCTACTTGCAGAAGAAGGTATGTCCAATCACGTGGACGGAATTCTTCGAGCGTATCAATAAGAAGGCTAAGTGGAACGTACAAGACTTGAAGGATTGGACTTTGTCTAATTTCCGCAAGAAATGTACACGCACGATGTTGATCGGTGTAGGTACGAAGTTCGTGAAGTATGGCTCCAAGAAAACAGGTACCGAATACGTGTATGCCCAGAAAGGCGTGTTGAGACAATTACGGTTGGGTTACCAGATCGGTTCGACATTGGAGTTCGCCGATCTTATCGGTATCACCCGTATGCTTTTCGGAAAGTACTCGAACACGAACGAGATGGACGTGTATTGCGGTACCAAGTTCATCGAGAAGTTGCTGAACATCGATTTCACGAAACATAAGGATATCTCATTCGTCAAGAAACAGAATATCGGTATCGATATCTCCTCTTTCGAGACCACTTTCGGAAAGTTGAACTTCAAGGTCGAGCATGCCCTTGACGATCTTGGATATGAGGAATGCGCCGTAGCTTTTCCGATGTCCGAGGCCAAGCGTTATTACTACCAGAAAGGAAAGACTCTTACCGTGGATCACTCCAAGGGAGAAGGCGGTGAGGTACGGGAGGCCAAATCCCAATATTATATTCAGGATGACTGCTTGATGCTTACGGGTTATAACTCGATGCTGATCGGTCCGGACGTGACAGTGAGCGGATATAAGCTGTCTATGCTTGACACAGTCGTTTCCAGCGTGGCTTCCCTGAGTTCCGTATCTACACCGAAAAAGGACGATGTGGTTTACTTGACCGTAGCGGACGATACGCACGCCGTCGGATTGTATGTATATGACGGTACCGCATGGAAACCATACAAGGGAGAGATTAACGTGTAAACTGTAATATTGTCAAACAAGACCCACCGGAGCAAACGCACGGTGGGTCTAATAAAATCAATCGAATGATCACGAAAACATATGAGTTGGTAGGCAAGGATAATTGCATGCTCCGTACTATATACTGCGGCACAAGGGTCAGCATGGAGTTCAAGGGCGGTAATTTCATCAATGGCAAGAACGCCTTGCTACGGACTAGCAACCCTTTCGTACAAGACGCTATCGAGAATGATTGCCGATTTGGTACGTCTATCCGGCTCGTCTCTACGTTAAAAGACGATAATGTGTCTGGTGTCTCGGTCATGAGGAACTCGAGAGGCCGGGAAAAACGAGTGAAAGAGGTCAAGACCGTAAAGAACGTGAATGATGCTATTGACTATTTCGCCAAGATGGGCTATAAAGTGGAGAACGATGATATGCTCGAGGAGTTAAAGGATAAATTAAGTGTCTCGTTCCCGAACATGAAATGATATGGATATTAGCGTGAGCGACATAGTGAGTGAGGTCAAGATCTGCATAGACGAGATCGGGCTTAATGACGCTGAGTTCCTAGGAACGCAGGATAACGAGGAAATGGACACGATTATCAAGTCCAAGATATCGGAGGCGTTGCGCTTCGTGAACGGTAACGCAGACTGGGGCCTGTTGGAACCGAACAAGATAATAACGGACGGAACCATAAAGGACGATCTTGTCGCTCATGTAAGTTTGCCGGAGAACTACTCTCGGATTTGTTACGCTAGGCTATCATCATGGCCTTTATTTATTTCAGATCCTATCTATTGGAACGATAAGGAATACGCCACGCTGTCGGATCCATACGCAACGGGGACATGGGAAAGACCTAAACTGGCGTTGACCATGAGGCCGGGTAAGACATTGGAGCTATATAAGGCGAAGGATAAATCCGACACGTTCGAGATCGGGATCATAACGGACGAGGATATAACGGATAGCTTGGAGGTAAGCCCCAAGCTGAAAAAGGCGCTGATCTATTATATATCCGGCCTCACGTTGCTTACTTACAGGGATCAGCACGCGGACAGTATGTTTAATCAAGCGTTGGTTCTTATGGGTGTCAATCCATCCGGGGCCAACTCCAATCAATAACAAGACTATAGAATCATGGTATACATATTCAAGGACAGGTTAATTCGGGTAGAGTGGACTATTTACAAGGGGATAAGCCCGGTGAAAGAGGATTTCTCCCGATCTAATGTAAAGGTTTTTCTATTAGGCAACCGGGAGAAATATCTACTTCAAGCGAGAGCGGACAAAGGTACGCTTTATGTAGACATTCCTTCAGGGTTGGAAGAAGGAACTTACTCTATCGAGGCGATATGGGTCAAGAATATGGATCATGTCTTTGATACACGAAGCGTATGCCGCTCCAAGAAAGAGGATCTTTTCTCTATTACCGAATTTGAGGACGAGGCTACGAATATCGGAGAAGGTGTCGTCGTGCTGAAAGTAAAGACCTCTACCGCCACTTATGGCTATGATGGCTTGTCCTCATACGAGCTGGCCGTATTACGTGGGGACTGGAGCGGTACGGAAGGAGAGTGGCTGAAGCATGAGCGTTATGTAAGCGTACTCGATTCCCGTGGTGATAGCGAGGTTGACACCATGAGCCAAAAGGCCATTACCGATGAGTTGGAGAAACAAGACGAGGCTATAGAGGACATTCGAAATGATACAAATGATCTTGGTGATCGGGTAGAGGAAGCGGAGGACAAGGTTAATAATATGGGGAATATCGTTGATGAGATCAAGAGTCACGCCCCGGTATCAGCCCGTCCCGCCGGTTTCAAGCCGGACATCGACCTTACCCCGGAGATCACGGTAGACCGTGCTTGGAGAGACCATGAGGGTAACGTTATCCGTGATACGTATATCACCCGGAGGGGATTGAGGAACGAGATAATCGACATCACCAACCAGCAGGTAACGGACTTGAAGCCCGGTTCCGTCGATCCGGACGATCTTTCCGAGGCTACCAAGCAATTGATCGGTAACAAGAGCATAACCAACCTTCCGGACGAGGAGGATATAACCGTGACGGATAACCAGACCTTGAAGTTGAAAGACAAGGAATACGCCCCGAAGGATTACTCCGGCATGGGACGTGTGTACCTCCGGAAGCATTACGTGAACGGCGTGAACACGCTCACGCAACATATGATGAGAAAGCCTAATACCATCTACATCATCCAGTACGACTACTGCCTAGCCGGGCAGACGATCGAGGTGCCGGAGAATTGCGTGCTGGATTTCCAAGGGGGGAGTTTGAGGAATGGATGTGTATGTGGAAATAAAACAAAAATATCAAGTAAGAAAGATTGTATGATATTTGGAGATCAAATAGAAATACAAGGAAATTGGAAAGTGAAAAATATTTATGATGGATGGTTTTACTTTAATGATAGTAGTGAGTATGTTAGTAATAATCTGATTAAACAAATATTTGCTTTGTCTGATGATTCTTTTTATAATGTTATACATTTTGACGAGAATAGGACTTATAGAATTTCATTACAATATAACGGAAATGCTAATTTAGGTACACATATAAGACCTAATCATGCTAAATTATACACGAAAGAATATTCTTTCTTAAGAGTATTTGATGTGTTTACTTCAAATACTCACTGGATAATGAATAACAGGATACAAATGTTATCGACCAATCAAGGTGCGTATATGTTATTCTATATAGAGGATAAGGAGAATATAACAATAACAGGTTCTGGGAGTATTTTGGGAGAAGCTAGATCCCATTCTTATTCTGTTCCTTTTGTGGATAATTCTACATATTATGGAGAATATGGAGAAGTACTTATGTTTGCATCTTGCAATAATATAATATTAAGAGATTTAACGATAGGAGAGAGTTTTGGTGATGGAATCGCTATTGTACCTAAAATAGTGAAATATATATCTAGTACGGAAGGTATTATTGGACCTCCTTGTAAAAATGTGGAAATCGATAATGTAAAAATACTATACAATAGAAGAAATGGTATTTGGACTGCGGGGCACAATGTAAAGTTGGTTAATTGTTATTTTGAAGGAAATGGTTCGGATGAAATAAGGGGAACTGCTCCAAGATGTGGTATAGACTTTGAAAGTGATTATATAAGCATAAACAAAAATGCTGTTAATAAAAACACAGTTATGTCCAACTGTACTTTTTATAGAAATAAATATGATGTGTCTTCTTTTGACTGCACCAATGAAGATTCTACAGAATATGGGGTCGTAATAAATAATTGTATGTTTACTGCACCATTAAGAATTAATAGAACATATTGGTTGAAGTTTAATAATTGTTATATACCACAACTTAGTTCTCATGATAACGGAATAGGTTCTTGGGTTTACTCGAAAAATGTAGTTTATGAGAATTGTCAGTTTGGAGAATTATACCCATACCTTATAGCAAAAGCAAAAGAATACGATAATAAATTTATAAACTGTACATATCCTGAAGATACTAAGTATGAAACCTTATTCGAGTTGGGAATAGATAAAGCTCAAGCTATAAAATTTACTTTTGACACGCCTTTATATGGAAAAGTCGATTTTAAGGTTATAAGTACTATGATTGATGGATTCTATTATATTAATGAAACTAAATATCTTCTAGGAAATACAAGATCCAGTCTGGTGGATACAAAAATATATAACAGAAGCGATACTACCTCTTATTCCCGTATGTATAATAAGATATCTGTGTTATCGTATCCAAATATTGAAAATGATAAAATTGTAATTTATTTGGCAAATGGAGGAGATATTGAAGGCGATAGAATAGACGGAGTAATAACTAATGATATATTTTTAAGTTCAAATATAAAGTATAGTATAATAAAAAGAGGAGAAAGCTCTGGTTCTGGACCTGCAATTAGTGGTAATGTCTGTTCAAAGGTTTCTACGTTGAAATGTGAAATAATCAACATCGATAAAATTCCTTCTAATGTAAAATTTCCTAAAAATGAAATGTTTAAAAATATTGAAGGGGAGTCTAGCTCTGATTTTGTGTTACCTAACAACTTTGGGGGTAAGATGTTTTATGATGTAAATTATAAAACTTTAGCGATATGGGATTCTTTTCAAAAAAAACTTGTGGATTATGATGGATATTCTCACATTAACAGGAAAATATATTATGGGGATTTGGAAGGTTTAAAATCTAAATTATCTAAAAATGACTTAGGAATAAGTTTTTATATTATTGATCTTGCATCAACTGTTTTCTGGGTTGGAGACATGTTTATGAATATTGATGGAAGTGTTTTTTCAAATAATATTCCAATACCTAGTAAGTATGCATTTGTGAATTTTATTACAGAAAATAATGTGACATATGTTATAAAAAATAATATTGTTTTAGAAGATGATTACACGCTAAATTTACCAAATAATATTACCTTGAAATTTGATGGTGGAACTTTGCATGGAGGTAAAATAGTACTTGATAATACAAAAATATTGCCAAACGGATGTATATTAAAAGATTTTATAAAATCGGAAATTTCAGGAACGTACGCTAAAGGTCAATGCTTATATGACACAACATTGAATAAACCGAAATGGTGGAACGGAACTAACTGGGTCGATGCCACCGGAGCTACCGTATAACCATTAAAACATTATAATCATGAGACAATTCATATACAAAATCATCAGAAAGATATTCAAGCTTGTATTCTCTGTTTACAAGCCGAAGGTAAGGACATTGTACAAAGGCCGTAAGAACATCGATCTTACGGAGAACGGCGATCAGCGCATAAGGGTAGGTAAGCCTTTCTATCTGGCCGGGAACATCTACAAATTAGATCAGTTGGATAATACGAGCGTATTCAAGCTGGCCCTTTACAAGAAGGAAGGCGAGGATTGGTCAAAGGCTAACGACCTTGATTTGATCTTGAGACTTAACGCCGGCTACAACATATTTTACGTATAACGAACTAAAGCACGATACATCATGGAAGAGCGAAAAGATATTTGCGAGGGTTACGAGAGGGATAGCGTACAGCAGCTAGACAAGCTGGCCAAGGATAAGAACGAGCGTTTTCCTATCTATCCGTTGACATACATTCAGGCCGTATATGACGCTAGGACGAAAGAGAGGCTTGATTCCATATTGTGGAAATGCAACAACGTGTATTTGCCTTGGATGGGATCGGCGGGGGATACCCGTATACAATTGCCTTTCTGGATGAGAAGGAAGGGTATATATATTACATATAAAGACCTTGATGGCAATGTTATAACGGAAAGATGTATTAATGATGATTGTGTAGCAGACCATATTTTCAGGAAAGATGAGAACTGGATACTGATTGGCGATGATGGCATTAATCCAAAGGTCTATTTTAACCGTTATGGCTATAATGTCACCGTGTTTGGTCTAAAGGGTGGTGTACATACGTTGGTTAGCGCTATAAAAGATGTTCCTCCTAGAGAACGGATACTTGGTCAAAAGATCACTTTCGCTCAAGAAGGGGAGAATTGGGTTACTTATCAGTTTCAACAATTAAGTTTATCCGGTTATGAGAACCCTTCTAACTGGAAACTGGTTGATGGAATACAACAGATTGAGGGTGACATAAATATCACTAATCATCCTGACGAGGAAGATATAACTACAGACGGGGGAAATAGGCTTAAGCTTGCGGATAAAGAATATGACACGTCTGCTTATAGCGGAATGGGCCGTATATATCTTCGTAAGAATATACAAGACGTGGAAGTTTTACCTACCTCATACCTTCAAGTAAATTCTATCGTTGACGCTGTGACAGATGAAGTCGCTATAAAAGCTCCTACTGATACGGAACTAACGGTCGTGATAGGACGTGACGGAAAGGCTTATGCTATGGTTGCGGATGACATAAACAAATATACCATCTGGGATGCTTACGGAGAAATCAAGGCTTCTACGGAATATATGGATTCCTCTTATATCCTTAAACATAATACATATTATTTGGTGAATGGCTTTTATTATGTTTGGGATGGAAGTCTGAATGAAGCCGTGTTGCAAACAGAAAAGAAAAATGTACTTACGCAAGAAATGCTTGATAAGCCCAATACTATTTATGTAGTTCAATATGATTTTGATTTAAATTTTGATTGGAATAATTATGACTCAGCTCATAATTATGCAGTAAAAATTCCTGAAGGAAGTATACTAAAATATGAAGGTGGATCTATATCTAACGGTCTATTAAATTTTGCTGATGATACCTATATAGAAGGCCCAGAACGAGGAGATTGCATGAAATATGGTTCATATGGATACATAGATAAACCAAGGTATCATGTGAAAAACGACATGATAGTAGTCAATCGTTTGTCTGAGATATTTAATTCTTATTACAAACAAAACGAAAAATTTCATTATGGCCACAAAAACACTCTTTTGAGGCAGGATTTTCAAATAGAAGAACCTTGGTATATGAATTGCTCCAGTTTTTCTGCGGCGATGATTTTAGGTATACCTTTTGAGAATTCTAAATATAATGGTAAAGATAATATTCTAGATGGATCAGGATGGTATGATAAAGATTTTTACCAATGGCTGACAAGTGGGGATAATGAACATTTTTATAAATATTCTCACAACTTGGCTAGATATCTAAACGATAGAGGATATACATTAGATGAAAGTGAGAATGATATAAATAATTTACAACCGGGAGACGTGCTATTTGTTAACTTTGAAAATAAACCAGCATGGAACAATCCTTTTTATTACATGGGGATTGATCATTCTGCGACTTTCGCATACAGGGTTAACGATAATAAATTTGCGGTCTGGGAAGTATGGGGAGAGGCCCAAGTATTTGGTATTGGTTTTTATGACAAAGAATGGTTTGATAAACATATAAGGTTAATTGCCAGAGTCCCAAGATCAGTAGGAGATAACCCTGTACTTGATAACATAGCCTATAATCCCTATAATACTTATGAAAAGACAACAGAGGCTAATGATGACTTTCAGAATCGAAGGATTGCGACAATTTCGGTATCTGAACCAATTGAGGCTTACAAATACTATACCGTTGTTCTTAAAATGAAATTTATGACGGAAAGAAGTAAAGCTTTTCCAACTTTAATAGTTTCTTCCAGAACAAATTTCTCTTATTCTCAATATGTGAATCGTCCCAATGATGATGTCTATTTTATACCATTTTGCTTTAAGAATAGAGAAATAGAAAATAATAATACGCCTAGTCCCATAGATCGTATATGTACGACTAAGAGTCTTGGTATAGACGTAGGTTGGATAGGTGTTGAGAATATTAAAGAGGAACATGTTAAAATTGAATATTGTTTTATATTTAAAGGTATTATATCTGAATATAATAACAGAATAAAATATCCAATTTTATATCCTGTGTCAATATCAAATAGCGAATATGAAGAATATATCAAGGGCATTAATACAAAATGGACGAGATTACCGGATGGGATTATGCTTAATGGATATTTTAATATCCAAAATGAGGATATTATAAAAGGAGATCCGATAATTATTAGTACTATAAATATTAAAAATAAATATGATTTTAAATATATAATTCAAGGACATACTATTAATGAGAGATATGAATCTGGAGTTATATTTCTTGATTATAGAGAAGGTGTACCAGTTTTAAAGATTAAAAATTTAAATGGAGGACTAATGCATTATTTTGATATATTATTACCGTTGAATATTATAAATAGATGGCAATAAAATAATAATTTACTTATAACCATTAAAACATTATAATCATGAGACAATTCATGTACACGATCATCAGAAAGATATTTAGAGAATTAGACTAATTGAAAGCAGATATTTGCTCAAATAAATCACAATAGAAATAATTTCTCATGTATCGTTATCTCTCTTACATATCAGACCTCGCAAATTGGGCCAAGTCCATCGCCATAGCCGCTGTTGTTACGGCGATGGACTTCGTGTCACCGATAGAGAACTTCTTGGTGGTGATCCTGTCGCTGGCCTTCATCGATACGTTCTGGGGGTTGGCCGCGGATCACGGGGATTTCCGGAAGAGTAAGTTCATCCGTAGCTGGTTATACATGCTTGTGTATTTCCTGATAATTATCATTTCGTTTTGGATAGGCGTGATGATGGATATATCGGAGGATAACGCCAAGGCTTTCGTGTCTTGGATTACGTGGGCGATGATATGGTTTTATGGTACTAATGTATTGAAGAACATGGGCAAGGTATTCCCGGATAACAAGGTGATAGCCTTCTTGTATTGGGTTGCCGCCGTAAAATTCATTAGTAAGGTCAATTTCTTGGATGAGTATAACAAGACAAAGAATAAAAAAGGCTCCCCAGATCCAAAAGGATAGGGGAGCTGGTGTGAAATCATCGCTGACCATATTTCTCAATAGGGCAGGAGATAAGTAATAAAGTACACAAATGTAATAAAAAAATAACAATGGCAGAGAAAAAATTACCTAGAGGTTTGAGAAACAACAACCCGGGAAACATTAGGATCAACAGTGATCTCTTTCAAGGAGAGGTTCGACCAAGCAAGGACAAGTCGTTTAAACAGTTCGAGACTATGGCCTATGGCTATCGGGCGATCTTCAAGATCCTGTCGAACTACTATAACAACTATAAGCTTGACACGATTCGCAAGATGATAGGAAGATGGGCGCCTCCGGAGGAGAACCATACCGAAAAGTATATCCAGTTTGTATCAGATTACGCCGGTATCCCGGCTGATGATCCTATCAACATCAACGATCGTGAGCAGATGATCCGGATCGTGGGCGGGATGAGCAAGGTGGAGAATGGTAGGGAGGCTGATATGTCGGATGTTATTGCAGGATGGTATCTACTTTAAAAATATAAGACCTAACGCTGTAAAGGTAAGCGTAAAATAAGATGAAAAAATATATTGGAACAAAACAGATTGAAGCAGAACCTATGACAATGGGCGAAGCTTTTGAGAAAGGATTGCTTAAAGCGGGAAGAGTACCTAACGAAAGCGAGAAGTCAAATGCTGGATATCATGTGAAGTATCAAGACGGTTACGAGTCATGGAGTCCAGCAGAGCCATTCGAGAAGGCTTATAAGATCTGTGATACGTTTATGAATCGTCTCCAAATAGAATTGTCCGAATTATCCGATAAACAAGAAAAGCTAGGTAAGTTTTTTGGTACGGATATGTTCAAAAGATTGTCAACGCAAAAGCAAGTATTGCTACGTGCACAATTCGGAGCGATGGAAGCTTATAGGCAAATCCTTATTGAGCGCATCCGTATTGAGGGAATCGCAAAATGAAACCGTGGCAAGCAATATTAATACTAGTGTGCTTGGTAGCCAGTTTCACGGCTGGCTACCATATCCGGGGAAATGTAGCCAGTGATTCGATATCCAAGACCGACACGTCCGCCAAGGTGGATACGATACATGACAGCATCCCGTACCCGGTCTATGAGACACTGGTACAAACAATACCTGAGCCTTTTCCTGTCTACATTACATTAGACGGTGACACGATTAAGGAACCTATATATGTCCCGGTGCCGATAACCAACAAGGAGTACAAGACGGATGATTACCGGCTGTCAATATCCGGCTATAAGTCTAATCTTGATTACATCGAGGTTTATAGAAGGACTGAGTATATAACCAAGACGATCTCCCCCCGTAGATGGGGAATCGGTGCGATAGCCGGTTATGGGATCGGAAAGCATGGCTTGTCACCCTATGTCGGGATAGGCGGGTTTTATAGAATTTGGTGAGGCTTCCATGGCTCACGCCCGAGAAACCTCTGATAATAGAATGAATGCGTTATATGAATAACAAGGGCTGACGTTTTTTGTTCATGATAATTTAATATTAGTTTGATGGTGACTTCGTGAGAACGAACCGGAAAGGGAAGATGAAGAAAAAAGAATCTTCCCTAAATAATCGGATCGGAAGTTTGATTATTTTTTCATGCCACGCACGACGGGAAGATTCTTATATGTCTTTCTGCCGTGCATTTTTTTGCCCGGCTTAATAGTAAAACAAACCACGAAATAAAAAGTTTATGAATAAGGTGGAAATTTTTTACAAAAAAGTGATAGAGGCAGTCTGCAAGGAGTGCGGAACCGATCCGATAATGATGTTTAGCAACAACAAGGAGCGCAATGTTGACGCTCGGGGAGTGGCTATAACCATACTGGCCGATCGCAAGTTGAGCGACAATATCATATCCGATCTGACGGGAATGACGAGGCAAGCCGTGAACCGGATGCGTAACTTGTACCCGGACAGGATAAGGAGGAGTTATTACCTGAGGAGGACGGTGGAGAGCGTTAAAGATAACATAAATGAATAGTTATGATTATATTACAACTTTTTCAAAGTTCAAATGTTATACTAATGATAGAAAAAAAGTTACCGAAAATATTGTAGGTGATAGAAAAATAGTTATCTTTGTGCGTTCATTCATCCAAGATGATGATTTTATTAACCAAAAGGATTAGCACATGGTAAGAAAGATCAAGGCTGTTATAGCCTTATTGGAAGCGAATGGATGGGCGCACATAAGAACTAGAGGAGATCACAGGATATTCAGGAAAGACGGAGAACCCCGTTCTATTCCTATTCCGGGGAGTCCTAGTGACGATCTAGCAATCGGTACGCTAAAATCAATATTAAAACAAGCCGGGCTAAGCGAGTCTGACTTTGATAAAATTTGATTAACATCCAATGGATAGCAGGACATATAGCCAGTCCTGCTTTCATTTTGGATGAGTGATAAATTTGCAAACATGAACCTAAAAAAAATATCAAGATGAAAACGTTGACTGTTATAATCGAGAGAACCGAGAATAATTACTCGGCATATCTGCAAGAAGTGGATGGCATCGTGGCAACAGGTAAAAGCGTGGAAGAAATAAAAAAATGTATAATTGATTCTATTAACGTGCTAATAGATGAATGTAATGAGTTTGGCGATACCATTCCAGAGGCGCTTAAGGGTGAGTATTGTTTGGCGTTTAAAATGGATGTTAAATCTCTTTTGGATTTCTATTCAAAGATATTCACCAAAGCAGGATTAGAGCGTATTACGGGCATAAACCAAAAACAATTATGGCATTATGCGTCAGGTTTGCGTAACCCACGCCCAGAACAAACCGTTAAATTAGAAAATGCCCTTCATAAACTAGGAGAAGAATTATTGGCTATAAATTTATAATTAACCGCTATCCTTATGCTTCCTATGGCCCCCAAAAATCTGGGGGCTTTTTTTGTCTCATTCCCTTCCGCAAAGAACTAGCAACAACCTCGCAACAAGCTAGCAAGGAGATATTTATTTAGCAAGGCACTTCTATGGATTTTTGTGGTGTCCGGGATAACCCGGATATGACCATAAAAAACTTCACATATGGAAGCAGAGAAAATTATTAAGGAGAAAGAGATCGTCCATGAGGATGAGCACAAGGATTACGCAAGCAAGGGCGTGGGTAACGCCGGCTTGACATTGGGTATCATTGGTACGGCTCTTGGAGCTTGGGCGGTGTCACGTAACCGTGGCGGCTTGTTCGGCGGTGGCTGGGGAGCCGGTATGCCGGAGAACGTTAACATCAACACGACCACAGGAGGCGGTGGCGGTTCCGGTGTAGGCGCTCCGACTGCGTTCATGGCTTGGGAAAAGGGTTGTGAGGAGGCTATTGCCTTGACTAACTCATTGTGGGGACTTCACGTGTCCAGTATGCAGGCCGATTACGACCATCGTAATACGGATGTAGCCGAGAAATTCCAGCTTTACCAATCACAGGTAAACGGAGATTTCGGTAACTACAAGGCTATCCGTGATCTTAACGACTATCAAACCGACAAGCTTAACAATGCGGCGTTTGGCCTGTACAAGAGTCAACGTGACGGTTTTGACGTGTTGAATGCCCGTATCAGCCATTTGGAGAAAGAGGTAGCCGTAGGTGCCGCTATCCGTCCTTACCAAGATCGTCTGATCCAGTGCGAGATCGACAAGGCGTTCACGGCTTCTGTCAACTACACGAGACAGCTTGATTGTCGTAACATCAAGGGTGAGCTGGTATTGCCTAACACCCCTGTCGTTACCGGTTATGGGAGTTACCGTAGCTGCTGTGGGTTTCCCCAGACAAGCGCCCCCGCTGAGACAGCTTGATAATCCGAGGCCCAAGCCCAAGGCGAAGGCTAAGGTTAGCAAGAGAAAGAAAAGTTAGTGGTAGCCCCTCGGGGCTTACCACTTTCCTATTACCAACCACTAACAAAAGATATTATGGCATTAAATAACGTATACATAGGAGGTGACCCGTTATTGGGGTCTAACGGTAACATGAGCAATGAGATGGAGGCTTATGAGCGTCAGTTGCAAGAGACCCTCAATCAGATACAAGTCCAGAAGCAGCGGGTGTTAAACCCTCAGAATAACCCCAAAAGAAGCCAATCTCCCTTATGGGATGAGATGGACAAGGTCGTTAATGATATGACGGACATGGAGATCGAGGCGTTAAACAATGACCCGGAATACCAGAAGGCACAAAACGCTCTGATGAGCATACTTAACCGGGAATACATGAGAATCATGCGCCCGGTCGTGGAAGAGTCCAAGGACGGTAAGGAGATACTGGATAGCCTTATGACAATCACAAAGAGGGTCAAAAAATCGGCCTCTGAGGAAGCGAACAATAATATAGCGCTCTTTAATGAGTATACGTCTAAATACGCCGATATGCCCTACGCCGAGTTCCTTAAGCTGAAGAATAGCGGCAAGAAGAAACAACCTAATTAATCGGGATCATGGAACTGAAACAGCAAGCGTTGGAATTAAAGAGCCGGTTGGTGAACTCGGTGGAGATATGGGCGGAGGAAAGGGTTGACTCTTTCGTCTCCGGGAACACGGCGTTCAAGCCCCTTGGCAAGTATCTTAAAAGGGGTGTCCACAACATCCTCGTGCAAAAGGATAAGGAGATCACTGAGAAAGTGGAAGGATTCATGTTGTTTGCGGCTGACGAGAACGGCAATTATGACAAGGAAGAGCTATTCGATGACGCTATGAACGTATTCAAGAGCATGAAGCCGTATAAGTTCGAGCAAGGATTCTTGAAGGGTACGATCGGGGAAGGCTCCATCTTGATAGAGCTTCCAGATAACGGACTCATGAATTTTATCCTTGGTGACACTAACGCTATTCGTATAACGGAGGCGGATTTTTTGGAGTTGAAATCAATATTTACCGAATAATAATATGATATATGAGATACAAGGAACAGATAAGGGAGTACCAAGCCAAGGGACTAGGCTCCGAGAAGAAGATGTGGGCCTCCATAGACGTGATGGAGGAGGCTATGGAAAAGTTAAGGGAGAAAGACCCGGAAGCGTATGACGAGGCTATGCGTGATTTACATGAGGTGTTTTGTGGGCCTCATTATAATGAGTGCTTTGCTAGGATGGACGTGGCGGCAATGCGTCATAAAGGCAAGGCGGGAGAGCATAAAGGCGAGCACTGGAATATGGAGCAGGTGGCTACCGCTATAAAAGGTATGAGCGTACCGGGCAACGCTAATATTTGGGATGTTTACGTCGCTCTTAATGCGAACTGGCATGACAAGGAGGCAAAGTTCTCTGAATGGTTCGGTCCGGATGCCGAGAAAAAGATCATCGAGGACGCTGTCAATTTCTACTTCATGGATGATGACGCTCCTGAAGGCAAGGTCTGGATTTATATGTGTGCCATGGATGATTAGGCCACGATCACATAACAAGAAAAGAAACGATTCTGTAAGACGGGAGATAGACCGCCTTATAGAATCGTTGTCGTTCGAGCCTATAAACTTTCATGAGATTAAGGCTAGGATAAGGTACCTGATGAGCATAGAAGGGAAAAGAAAGTGACATTACACATTACACTTTATCCTCTATGCTGACATCAAGGCTTGTCGTGCCTTATTGAGCGCGTATTGATCAACCTGTCCGTTGATCGCGTTCATTTGATCCGATGGGATACCTTGGATATTTCCACCTTGCTCAACCGCTTGTTTGTTGGATTGAATGGACTGAAGTATCTGGTCTGATCCGGGGTAATATGATAGTGATAACATTTGCTCTGCGGAAATGGCTCCGGCCATCCATAATTCCTTCACCAAGTCGTTTAACATCATTCTCGCTACCGGAGATTCAGCGGATTCCTTGATGTTGACCTTGAAATCTATATCTTGGACTGTCTTCGGGTCATACTCATTATAAGTGGCATAACCCGCTGATCTCTCCATCGATATGTTCCTTGGGGATTGATAATATTGATGGATCGTTTTCATCTTCTTGCGAGCGATCTCGGCCTCGAACGTGGAGAACTTGGTTAGTAACGTAGCGATAGATGTAGTGGAGTTCTGTGTTTCCATGGCATATCTGCTTGCCGCTGTTGATCCCGACGGGGTTTTCCCTTGCAAGGCTTCCGACACGGACGTTATATCGTTTATGAAACTCAATTGTAATTGCAATAGCTCCGTGGTACCGATATTGGTAGAGTTCGATGTTATGACTTCCGGTTTGTTCCCGCTCTTGGACGGCTCGTAAAAAATAAATGATCCGATCTCAACGAATTGCTCGGCGAACTCACGATTGGACATCCCGTCCGGAACGGAGTCTTTAGGGATCATCTTTACTCCCTTTACCGCTGATTGGATAGCCAAGTCGTTAAGCATGATCAGCCGGTTGATGTATCGTTGCTGATCTATGATAACGGAAATAAAAGGAACTGTCCGTCCATTCACCAAATAGTGTAGCTTGTAAATATAGGGGTGAGACTTATATTCATAAGGCGTGTCATACTCGGTAAGTACACGTCCGTCCGGTGATAGCATTTGGAAATGCCAATATTGATCTATTATATAGGTGTATTCTATCAATGGGATCTCCTCCGGAGGTAATCCCTGTGACATTCCCATACGCATACGATCCTCGTTCTCTCTCTTGATGACAGGAAGATCGCTAAGCTCTATCCTGTATATAGGATCATCGGTGTCCATGATATCCACGCAACGGTATCTAGGCTTGTTCTCCAGTGTCCAAACATGGTAGGTCCGGCACAGGTCGGCGGCGGGAGGCGTGTCGAAAGACTCGTCCATGAAACGATCCGTCTGCTGGGTTCCCAGATTTTCCATACGATTGAGCCAAGGTGAGTAAATCTCCTCCAATTGCCTGTAATCATACTCGGACTCCGCTAATACCGAGGCCAGCTCGCCTAATGTATAGTCACGGATCTCCCCGATCAAGGAATCATCCCAGTGCCTTGGATCATTGGCTTTCGACTCATAGAAGAAATAGGAAGGGTTGACCACGTAGGTGTAGCTGTCCTCTATATCGTCATGGCTAGACCATTCTTCCGTTACCACGGCGCATCCTCCGCAAATAAACTCTATCATTTCGGAGGTGAGGACATCTTTCATAAGGTTATTTTCCCAGTTGGTCTGTAAAGCGTCCGTCATCATCTGTGACTTGGTATCCGCGTCTTTCTGCCGGGCGAAACATACGGGAAGGGTAGCGGTCTTTGCGTATAACCCGGCCAAAGTATTTACGATCTTGAAAAGATGATTGTTCTGCAAAGCGACCCCTCCCGTACGCCTCGCTATCCTATCACGTTCCTTCATCCTTTTCCCGTCCTTGTCCACCACGATATCACCCCATTGGTCACCGAACACGTAACGGAAATTACGAAGACGGGTGGCCCTGAAATCGCTAAGGTTTTCCCAAGCGTTTTGGCACCTAGACAGTAAAGGTATGTTGGTCTTGTCCGTGCCTGATATCTTGATACGGTGTTTGACGCTGTCAACCGTCGTGGGGCGTCGGGAAAACCGTGATTTAGGAATAAGTCGTTTCATGATTGGTCTTTTTAATCGCAAATAAATCGAATAAAAGGACTTGGTTTTGTCAGAATAACCAAAATAACAAAATAATCATACCTAAAGCCCTATTTTTGCCAGAAAAGGATCACAAATGACATATGAGTTTGAATATATAAAAGCGATAAATAAATGCGAGATGCTATCCAGCTTCGAGGGACGTGATCTCGTCGGGGATAGCGGGGAAAGCCTATATCTAAAGATAAAGATAACGGAACAGGACAGGCCTCTTATAAGGACATATCTGGAACAGGCGGCGAGGGTTCTTGAAGAAGGTATGGCCAAAATAATAACCTCTTCCACTTATTCGGAAGAAGGGTTCGTATGGGAGGTCAGGACGGAGGATACACGTTGGAACGTCAATAGGAAACTGGACGAGAACCTGTTGGACGCTCTGGTAGGTTATTCCATGATGAGTTGGCTTTCCGATCGGAAGCCTGATAGGATAGGGGTTTATAAATCTTTGTGGGAGGATATGTCTGTCATGTGCGTGAAGAACATATACAGGAAGAATCCCCCGCTATTAAAAAAAGCATGATATGGACATAAATCTAGGTTGGACATATTTAAAGCATGACATTGACCAGTGGACATGGAGGCTGGGAGATATGAGAAAGGAGGATCCCGGTAAAAGATTCTCCTCGCAGTCCGATGATAACGAGTCCGATGATACTTTTATAAGACGCAAGATAGAGGAAGCGGTGGCGACCTTAAAGGTTTCCTTGTCCGGTATCTTGGAGGATATACCCGGCGATTCGGATGACTCATTGGATACCGATGCCGTGAATTGGGTGTTGCGCATGAAGGATCGTCGTGGAGGATATGATAGCGAGTCATTGGCGACCTTGGCCCATAAATACGTGGTGTGGTTCGTCCTTTGGAATTGGTGCCTGATTTACTTTGAGGAACTAGCCGGAAAGATAGAGGAGGAGTTAAAGGGTATAGCGTCCATGATAGAGGAAACCGCCTATTCAAGGAAAACCCCGCGAAAGTGCAAGAGGAAGCCGTTTAAGGATATCGATGATGTAATTGTTGATGATGTCATTATAGAAACAGGAGAAATATGAGAGACAGGAAAATCATACAGCCACGTGTCGATATGCGTGGATTTGAGTTAACGATAACGCTATTGAGGTGCGAGATCGAGTATGACGTGGATTTCGAGACATGGAAGGTAGGGGATGTATCGGGCCTTCCCGGGAAAGAAAGAGCTGGGCTGGAGACCTCGGAGGAAACGGCGGATTGGATGTTTCGTCAAGTGAATGACGCGTTGTCGGAGGCTACCGGCCATTTACGGGCGTTTTCCCCTTGGGTTCAGAGCCGTGCCGTAACGGACGAGGTGAAGGATGATAGGGAATGGATCATAAACTTGGTGATGGAAAGAGGATGGCGTGGAGATCCGAGGAGATTGGCCGTTTATATCCACCGTTTCGTGGTTGATAGCGTATTATCTTTTTGGTATAGGATGGTAGATCCATCTAGGGTACAGATGTACGCCTCTCAAAAGGAGGAGGATCGAAGAAATATCATAAACGAGGCAAGGGAGACACAGGTTAAGGATGTTTATTTCAGATTATAAATCATGGGAAAAGGTTTTGAGAATGGTCACATGAAGATGGGAGGAAGGGAGAAGGGAACCCGGAATAAGAACACGGAGATAAAGAATTTTTTCCGTGATTTCGTAATCGACAATCAGGAAGAGTTCAAGAAAGCTTTCCTCAAGCTAAAGGATAAGGATAAATGCGCTGTTTATTTAAAAGCTAGTGAGTTCGTGGTACCAAAGGTATCCTCTATAAAGTTCGAGGACGCTAAAAACACTAATTCCGCTATTGAGTTGTTGAAGGTTGCGGCCAGTTACAAGCAAAAAAAATGACATATACCCCCGGCTAGGCCGAGGGGTACTTTAACGCATCCTCCAATCCCTTCTAGTCTCGAATCTTACTCTGGTTCCTGATAATGTATCTAAATCATATAGGTTTGAGAAATAAACGAGCCGATAGTATTTAAAAGCCCTTTGCCTAAGAGATTTAAGCCGGGACCAATTTTCCCTATCCGCACTTACGAATACCGCTATCTTGATTTTCGAGGACTCATCCTTTCGTAAACCCAACGTCCTAAGATCGACTAGTACCTTCAAAGAGAAAGGATCTCCTAACGTCAAGGCACGTGTGATCGCTATGCCTTTTCTGGTATCTTCCGAGACATATTTTTCCAGTGAGTACAAGGCGTTACCTATTTGCACTACCGAGCTTGGATAATCTTGCGCCATGGCCTTGACCTCTTCCCCTACGAAAGTGGAGAATTCCCCGGTGTCCAAAGAATATACATAATGCTTTCTAGTCCCTTTGGGATAAATATGCAATAGGGAATTCGTATAATCATAGGCAATCTTACAAGCTCGCAATGTCTCTACGAAAGTTTCCGTGTCCGGGATGAAAAGATCGCTAAAATCCGGGTTGACATTAAAGAATGTCTCATCAATATTTACTCCTTCCAACGATGACGATAAAAGGCTGATATCGGAGCCTTGCAATAATTTAAGGCCACGCTCGGTACTGAATACTATCGAGGAATCCAGTTGCGTGATACTATCCGGATTATTGCAAACATCCCTGCTTATAGGTTGGATGGAGGAATACAATCCCGCATCCGATAATTGCAAGGCCCATATCCCATCGGAAGAGAAAGCGTATAAGGGAAACTGCCCGAATTGCCCTTGGGACAGTGCTTTAGTGGTGGATCGGATACCTACGATCTCACCGGTTCCCACCGTGTTTATTCCCGCCAACGGGAAATAAAACGGGTTATTGACCTCGGACGTATATATCTTGTTTGGCATATTGACCGACTTGTCCGTTGATATTGGTGTGCTATCGCTGCCCGGTTTAAATATGATCGGGGCGTATGAGTCGAAATAGTAAGCCCCGTTCAGCGTGTTATGCGGAGAGAGGGTAACGATCGCTTGGTATCCGTCCGAATTCCGTGTTATCACCATCTTGTATGCGTTAGCGTTGGGGTAATATAGGTAATGCAAATTGATACCAAGGTTATATGAGGAGGATGTTTGAACGACGATATCCTTTTCTCCTTCTCTTATGAAAACCTTTATGCTCAACGTGCTGCTACCGTCGTTGTACGTTACCATGGACTCCGGAGGATAACCATCAAATAGTATCCTTTTTATATTAGCTATATTTAACCGCTGGTTATAAGTATAGGAATAATCAGGTATTAGCCAATCTAAATTCTGGTACCCGTCCGCGTCAACAAGTTGCTCTCGATTTTGCAACGATCCCAGCACATTATCCTCTAAAGTTAGAGAGCGTCTTTCACCCCCGTTATAACCGCACAAGTCCTCATACGCTATGCTTGCTACTTTGTAAAACAATGAATTATCCGGCACCTTATTATCCATGGCCTTTCCGGGTAAGACGAGTTGATCGGTATAACCTGATCCCGGCAGGGCTATGGACAAGGCTTCCTCGAATGTATGCCTATTGTAATATCCTCCACCTATAGAGTACACCCCGAAACCGTTATCGTCTGATATCTTTTGTGCCCCATTAATCTCCCCATAATAATCAAAGGTGTATATTGGCGGCGTTATGAATATATCAAGGCTTTTAACTATGTCCTTCCACCATTCCCTTTGATTCCCCATTCCGCTGACTTTGTAATTAATGGAGCATACCACTGAGGATATAATGAAGTTTACAATGATCTTTGCGTCAAAATCCTCTGTGTCCACGTCAATAGTAAATGGAACGTGAGGAGTTACTCCGGACGATGGTATCATCAGTATCGGGGCTGATTGCATGTAAGACGTTCCGTCATATAGTCTATAAGCGTAACGAATAAAGAACGGATATATAAACATGCCTCGATCTACACTTCTCTCCCTGATAAATTTTGAGACATATCCCATTACGGAATTACTGATAGTTGATAGTTGATCTTCCGTAAAGGCTCCATTATAGGGAGGATCAACGGATACGGACAATTGTTCGGTCTTATCCAATGATCCTACCAATCCGAATGACAGGATAGGGAAGGGGGGCTTATCTCCTAATTCCTTATAAAACTCTCCATCCCAAAGTAAATATCTTATAGGATCTTCGCTTATTACAATCAAGGTGTTTCCTATGGACGTGATAGCTTTGGGAATTTTGTCATATTGGTTCGCCCCTATAAGATGGGTCGTTCCGTCCGTATCCGCATAGCGTAAAACATTCGTCTGGAAAAAGATATAGTGAAGGAGATCCTTTGTCCGATGCACGTACATAAGTATCGATCCTTCCGGAAGGGTTATGCCTAGTTCTTTTGGAGGCTGTATATTCACCAGTTCGCCATTCTTTGGTATCAGATTCACGCATTCTGATAATTCCCCCTCGTTTCCAATAGATGGAGAACGGTGTATCCCATAGGATAATGAAATATCTTGCTGTTCCATTTTTTGCGATAAAATTATATGATATAAGTAATAGGTTTTGACATATTGATCAAAACCTATTGCATTTAGATGGCCTTGATGTGCCTGTTATGATGACATGTATTTTTTTACGACATCCATATTACTAAAGGACATGGATAGAAACCGCACTGAGTCATTCCTTACGCTAGTCAATGCCTCCACGTTGTCTTCAAATGGATTTAACGATTTTATGGCGGAGACAAGATCATGCATACAATAGCATGCCAACAATACATACGATCCCATGACCTCTGAATTGTTTTGTTCAGCGGCTTTATGCAATACTTTGTCTGCGAATCCCATCTTAACCATATTGCCATTGTCATCTTTTTGATACATAGGTATATCAACTCCCATTTTGTCCTTGAAAAAATCCGCTATGGATAAATTAGCCTCTGCTTGTAGGCATCCGTATAGCCTCTCCAAATCTTTCGGGATGGTCTCTTGAACTATATCTATCCAATCATCACAGACCAACTCCCTTATGACTGAGTAAGGCTCAAGCCTGTCATTGGGAATATCCATGACTTTCACGCTTCCATCCTCGTTATAGTCATCGTCATCGCCGCCATATTCATTAACGCTCTCGACACGTTTCGAGGAAGCGTAATATTTCCAGCTCCCACCAAACTCTGTCAGGTATTCATCCAGTGTTTTTATCCATCCATTCAGCTTGTATATGAATTGATGAAGATACATTTCCCACAAGCATGTATCATAAAAAAGATCAATGCAATATCGGCTATTTTCATCATCTTTATGACGAAAAGTACGGGGTGCGGATATGATTCTCGCCATATCCAAATTCCCTAACACCTTATTGAAAAAGTTGGCCAATAAACTGTCTTCATCTATGCGTGATAACAGCTCATAAAAAGGTTTATCTCTCATTAGACTGAAATTTTAAGGTTATACAAATCAAGGATGAACTTCTTCCCGGCCTCCGTCCAATACATATGCTGGCGTGTCTTAATCTCATGATTTCAATTTATTTATTATTTAATGATTATATAGTCCCCGCAATCTTCAATATACTTTATTCCGGCACTATCAAGAGTATTCTCTATGTCCACTTGGCACAGGCAAGATTCCGGTATGATATTGTCATACCCTTCCGCTGGGATCATTTTCGTGATTTGCGGGAAATGATCCTCTAGTTGTTTAGGGGATTGTATTTCTACATCCCCGTCGTAAATAAGTACGCACATATTATTAGAGGTTAAATTATAGTTGTTTGAGTAAAAGTTTTTATGTCTCACGAATATATTAAGTTGTTTATGTTGTTTCTCGGACGAAAGGAATATCTTGCGTTGGCATGATATCGCATACGAGTCTTTTCGTTTCGCATCGTTCCCCATATCCTTTAAATTTTTATCAATATCATCAAAAGGCTTGGATGCCTATTGGCTCATGCGATCGATATATGGTGGTACGCAACAATTTCTCCCGTCCGGGAAAACTGTAGGATGATTGATATTCACTGATTCTACAGAGTCTTTTCTTTGGGCATCTAAAAATGCCTCTATCTTGCTGGCCAAGGTTATGAGCATATCCGATTGAAGCTCATTAAACTCCTTGCAGAATCTCATATCATCTTTATGCTTCTCTTCCGGAGACCGATCATCGCCTACGCTGCAATATCCGGCGAAAGAGTTTACCGGTAAGGGCCTCATAGCTTCTATAGCTAGTTTGATCGATTTTTCTTTGTTTTCTTCCATGATTTCTTACTGTTTTGCTATCAATTTCAATCTATATCCTAAATCTTTCGTTTTCTCATCCTTATCTATCAGATGAGAGTACAATTCATCCATTATGATATAAAATACCACTTTGGGCAAAGGCTTTTGAAGGTAATTTGCGAAGTCTTCAAACAATAAATGTTTGGGGGTTACTTCTTCTATTTCTTCAAAACATTCATGCAATGGCTTAAATTGTAAGCCATGTTTTTGGGGATTTGTCAACAGTTCCTTGTAGGCGTTGACTGTTTCATGTGATAATACCATAAATTCATTATTCTTTAATTATGAGCCTTCATGAGAAGGCTCGGTTAATACTATTCATTTTTGCTACGTTTCTCGATCATATAAATATTTTTACCATCATTTACCGTGACCAGAAATAACTTATCGCAATTTAGACATTTGCAATTATATAACCCACAGAGAAAAGATCCCTTTATGTATCTAGTCGAATGACAGAATGGGCATTTTATTGAATTATCCATGATTTTCAGGTATTATCATCCAGTGTGTAATGTCTTCATCATCAACATGACCATTTGACAAAGCCCACATACTTTTATTATATCCTTTATTCTCTCTTAACCAGCCTAAGACAAGATGTCTTATAGAATTTATATCAAATAACAGAACCTCTTCTCCGGGTGGCGGTAGCCGATCCTTCACGCTTATCCACGGGGATTTATTTGCCTGCCATTCGGCACCGGCTATAAATCCCTGATAATACGCCGGGAATGCACTACCGCTACTCCTGCTTTCAGCGAATAAATGAGCCGCTTCTTCTACTGTCTGTCTCATATCAATATCTCTTTCCATGTTTATTCTCCCTTAATTCGTTGTATTTCATTTTCTGTTCAATATGCCATAAGAGATCTATATACAGTAAGTCCGCATTAAGAAATATAATTACGATCGAAGCCTTGATAACTTCGGCTATATCTCTATCCTCGGTTAGGATAGATGTTAAAAAGAACATCCTCTCAGTAAAAGACATTTCCTTTAAAGCATCATCCCAGTCTTTATATTCCGGCTCTTTCATGAAATCGTAGATATCTTTAAGGCTGATATCTAACGATCCTGCGAGATCCAGCAAGCGGATGCAGGCAGCACTAAGCTCATCTTCAACGGTATCTTTAATATTGCTTTTGAAGGCATATATAAATTCTTCATCTTTTGTTTTAGGATCATCCATTAAGATTATCCAATCCTCAAAAACCTTCCTTCTTGCGTATAGACCTTTCCTGTCCGCTTCCACGGCCTCAGAAAGCTCTGTTATCACTAGCATCAGAAGATGCCCATTGCTTAACTCCGTATTATGAAACCCATGCGCACATGCGCATTTGTACGCACGGTCACGGAGTGCGTTGAAATTAATCTTGCTCATATTTATTTCTCCTTTTTATAACTTTTACAAATGTTACTTCTTGATCCGGATTTTCTTCCTCAAACCTAAATTTCTCGTTATAGAAGTCTATGAGTTCATCGAGGTCTGTAAATTCCTTTTCCACGTTATCGATGTAGCCCCTGAATATTTTGTACTCCTTTCTTTAAAATATCATTACAAGCTCTACTATCGCACCTTACCGGCTTTTGATGAAATGAACACCAAGCGTCTCCGTTTGCGTCTTCATCCTCGATAAGTCGGCAATCACCGCATTTATCTGTTAGGTATTTCTTGTCAAGGTATCCTTCCTTGATGAGCCATTCGATCATATTCACAACAGCATCTAGGACATTCTTTTTCATAACCTCATGCTTGCAGTCGTATCCCAGTTCTGTGTATTGGATGAACCAATACACGCTATCTTTTGTGATTTCCAGACTTAAATCGGGTCGGTTGCGTTGTGAAATCGTGGCAGGAAGCATGTCTATCATCTTGGATAGAGACCAAGCGGGACAATCGTCTTGATATGAATGATCGTAATCAGAGCTATCTCTAAGAAGTACACTTTCTGTCAAAGTGTATGTCTCTCCATATACATCATAGAAAAACTTTCCTTTTTCGTCTTTACGGATATCCTCCCATGGCGCTATATTGCTTTCATCGTCAACATATAGTAAAACCATGTCCGCCGTCTCCGGTCTCACCCCGGCCTCTAATAGCCGGTGGGATTGTTCTTTATTCGTGCAAATTTGATTCATGATTGTTTATTTAATTGTTAAATTAATTGTTAAATCGGTCATTGAACATTATTTTCTTCATGCTTTATTTCTCCTTCTTGTTGATCGCCTCATGAAGCGAATTATACACCCGGGCGAATATTTTTCTTTGCTCTTTGTCTTTTAATGAGTCCGCAAACTTGTGCATGACCATCTTCTTCTTGTTATCCCAGATTATCCGTGCCTTATCCACGCCGTCAACAAACAATATATGCGGATATTTACCCCATTGTATCAATATGCCATTATCGATAAGATCTGTGATCTCCTTTGGCATTAGCTCTTTACTACGGGCCATGCCTATGAGCTTACCTTCCTCTCGCTCTATAGCCGACTTGGTTTTGTCTATCTCCTTTTGGAGATTAGATATAGCGTTGTTCTGCCTGTCCCATCTTCGCATAGTGGCCGGGCCGTTCCTCTTATCGTTAAGAGGTTGCCCGTTAGCGGAGGCTACATCCCCAAAGTGTTCGTTGATCTTTTTGTCTAATTTATCCTCTTTCTTTTTAAGAGAGGATTTTAGTATCTTTAGTCTACTCATATCTATCCCTCCTGAATAATTACGCACTCGATTTGTTCGTCATACATAACATCCACCGGATCGTACTCATACTCTCCATCCGACGTGCGGATCATTACCTCCGCTTCCGGGTCTTGCTCTTGGAGAAGAGCGATTAGTTCTTTATTTCTCATGCTAATTTTCTCCTGTTGATTTAAGGGGGTATCCCTTGGACGGAATACCCCGGGTAAGTATTAGTTCTGCTCTGCGAGTTTCTTGAACTCCCCTAGCAACATATAGATCGTGGCGATATCGTCCTTGAAACGATCCACCGTTTCCTCGTTGATGCACCATGAGTAATTGAATACAAGGTCTGTCAATTGTTCGCACATTTCCGATGGATTGACAACCTTGTTAATGAACTCGTTGAAGGACGTGAAATCGTATTCTTTAGCCTGCATAGTTCAACTCCTCCATCTTTGAAAATCCCAATACTAGCATAAGAGAATCGAATTTGTCCACATACCACTCCGGTTGAGTTTCCTTCGGGTTGTTCTTGTTTATCTGATTCTCTCCGTATTCGAGTCCTTTCTTGGATATGGAGTTGAAATATTTGATCTTGCCTTTAGATGATTTACGTGATATACGTTCGATATATCCTAGCTCGATAGCCCTTTTGTAGAATTGATTCCGTGATACCTTGTAACCTTTCTCGTTGAGTAGATCGGTAGCCGACTTCATCACTCCTTTTGACGGCACGTAATCGGGCAATGGCAATCCAAGTGGCGTGGCTACCTTCTCCAGTAATGACAACTTGGAAACGTCATTGAGGTTCAGCATCTCACTTACGCCTTTCACCCATTCGATTCCGGCACGGACTTTTGTCGGGGTGACGGACGATGGTCTGGATTGGCTAATTGATTTGCTTTCTTTCAGTCTTTCCTCGCAAGCGATGAAGTAACGGCGGGCTTGCTTCCCTTTCTCGCTTCTTTGGATCATTGATACTTCTTTCGCCATGCTTAATGTCATTGCGTAATCTTGAAGTTCTTGATTCGCAAGGGTGTTAAATACTTTACACCCTACATAGTCCTTGTTTTCGTCGAAACCGTACTGTAGTTGCCGATCAAACCAAGACTGGAATCTTTCTGTACAACCTAAAAAGTCGTACAAAGCTCTTGCGCTAACGGCTTTCTTGCCATTACTCTCATTAATGGGGATTAACGCCCCTACGTTTGTTGTAATTTCTGCCATTTTTGAAGTTCTTTAGGCATTACAGGAAAGTTTTGTGCTGCATCCCTATTTAGCAGGGCAAGCGAAAAGCGGTTGCTTCCGACCCGTTGAACTTCACCACATAGGCAGTGGGCGCATTAACGCTCCACACGGGAGAAACAACCGCTATATCATATAGATGCAACGATCTTACAAGCATAAAAAATGCCCGCTATATATGGCAGGCTTCCGCTTGCCTATGTGTATGAAGTTCGCTGCAAATGTACCACTTCTTTCCAAAACGCCAAATAAAATCCTTGAAAAATTATCCCGCCCTGTCAAAAGCCTTCTCAAAGACCTCCGGCCTAAGTATAGCGTTCGTTATCGCCGTGAACGCCTTCACGATCCCGGGCTGCTCATTTAAGTTTATTCTCACGTCCTTCCCCGTGACCTCACTTGATAACCGATCGCTCAGGTACTCCACCTTGTCCAGTGCCAGATAGGAAAGGGGATTGTACGCCAACGGGACGATCCCCCGCATCCTGTCGCCGAAATCGCTTATCGTGATCCTAGACATCTGCGCCAGCATGTTTATCGTGGATGACAGGGATGCGATCCGGTTAGATGAGCCCGATACCCCGTGATCCAGCAATATCTGGCTGATCGTGTAATAATACCTCTCAATATGAGGCTGTACGTCCTCCTCCATGCTTTGCGTTATCTCGGCGAACGCCTCCTTATTGGCCTTGGCTATCCGGAAGATGTTCGTGTTATAAGCGTCTATCTCTTTTTCGATAGCGTTGGCCGTCCGTTTGGCGTTATGCCTGTAGTGCTCGCTATTCCTAATGGCCTCCATGAGCGATACCGTGTAGTTATACGCTTGGTCGTTAACGAAAAGTACCATGTATGTTAGCGAGGTGACAAGGCCGTTCGTGTCCTTGTCGATCTCTTCCCAATCGTTGTATTGTCTCATTCTTTCATCCTCCGGATTATATAATCAACAACGTCCTTTACGGTAAGGCATCGTCCGGGATCATCATCAGGGATCGATATGCCAAACTCTTTCTCTAATTCCATTAATAACTCTATCTCGTCAAGACTGTCCATCCATAGATCATCCTCCAGCTTGGATTCCATCGTAAGTGGCTGACCTTTGTGATAACGTTTACTCTCAATGATCTCAAATACTTTGTTCTTTATAGTTTCTTTTTCCATTTTCATGATCGTTTTATTTATTATTGAAACATTGATGTCTGTATTATCTTTTTACCACTAGGTAATATGATTTCACCTAGGCATTCTTCCTTAAACCTTTTATCTTGGGCATTGAAATATTCCTTGTCTATCTCGGTTGCGTAAAAATCAAAACCCATTTTATAGGCGGCTATACGGCTGCTTCCGCTCCCCAAATGAGAGTCATAAATTTTGTCACCGGGCTTGGCGTAATTTTTCAAAATCCATAAATACAATGAGAGCGGTTTTTGGTGTGGATGTATCTTTCTCTTTCCGGTCTCATGCCCCATCCTATATCCATCCCACGGAATGGAAACAAGATTGCATGGGATTTTTTTGACACGTAGGCTATCTCACATTTCGAGTATTTAAACACATCGTTATTGTTGCTCATCTTATCCCAAACAATCAAATAGTTGGTATTTCCTAGATATTGGGTGTAATAATTATATCCCCATATGATCTGATCCTTGCTAATTCTTTTTAACTCATCGAAGTATGACGCATCCTTGATAGGGCTATTCTTATAGGATGTATCCTTGAATTTATACCCATTATTCCTTTTCTTCCAGTCCTCTCCTATACCATACGGTGGATCTACGATAGCTAGATCAAAAAAATTATCAGGAATGTTTCTCATATAGTCCATACAATCCTCGTTGTAAACTTCGCTTATAGCCATAATATTTGATTTTTATTTACTCTCATCATAGAGAATACGGTATTCAACTATGATAAATGATTAAACCTTATTTGTTTTAGCGAACACCACCGACTCGTGATCCGGCCTCAGATGGGCCATGCAAGCCTTGCTGTACTCGCAGAATCTCGCTCCATCGTCCCGGAAGACGCATCCTCTGCAAACCGTTGCCTTGGTATTGAGGTATGGCTTGAATCTCAATACCTGCACGTTTATTTCCCCTACTTTTACCGTGAACCCGGTAGGGGTGTTCCTTAATCTGTCTGTTATTTCCATGTTATCTTCTCCTGCTTTCTCCGTTTAGGATTATCACGTTAAAACTCTTGAACCTGTCCACCAGCCTAGTTCCGAACCGATTCTTGAAATCCGTGACGGATAGGTTGGAAGTGATATGATACTTCTTCTGATGGGACTGGTATATCTCGTACCTCGCGTATAGGAACTCGTCTATTACGCTGTTAAGGCTGGTGCCGTAGCTTTTCTGGTTCTCCGTCTCAAGACCGATATCGTTAAGGCAGATATCGAACGGGTTCCCTTCCATGCTCCCTTTCCCGGCCTCCTCGTTGTACGTGAACCTGTCTATGTGACCATGGATCTTGTAATAGTTCATCATCTGGGTCACGGATAGGTTCACGAAGCGTTTGGGGTTATCCGTCAATTTCAGGTAATCGGCGAATATCTGCATCATGAGCGTTTTGCCCGTTCCCGGATCTCCCACGATAAGGAGGTTCTTGTGCAGCTTATAGTTCTCCTCCGGGAATACGGACTCGGCCAACGGGCAATCGTTGAAATAATACAACAGGAATCTCAAAACCTTGTCATTCCCCCTGTCTGTCTCGAATTGCCGCCTCTCGATCCCTAGGTAATTACAACCTAGCGCCTTTATCATCCGGGCGTGGCTGATGTACTCCGTATCGTCCGAGAGATCGTACCTAGAAACGTTCTGTATAGTCCTTGCGTGCTTCTTCACTAGGTTGAACACCTGTTTTTGCTGGAGCCTCTCTTTTTCCGTAGGCCCCCGCATGGCTTGTATAGCCTCCGAAAGTTTCTTTTCTTGTTCCTCCATTATGTCTTTGATTATAAGCCCTTAGTCCTGTTCCCTGCCACCAATAGGTGAATCGTCTCTTAACGTCATCTATCGTTTTTAGCGTATCGCCCTCCCCGGTGGATACCATCCAAGCTAGGAAGTTATCCAGCTCGCCGGGAATGAGGTCATTGAAAGCGACGCTCAATCCCGATATCTGGCAAGCGTATCTGCGCCATTCCTCGTCCCCCAATAACTCATTCTTGAAATTCTCGAAAAGCGTCTCACGCGTATTAAGACTCTCTCTTAAAGTATTATCTTTATTATTATTTGGGTTATCGCTGGGTTGGCACTGGGTTGTTCTATGGGATATCAATTGAGTTATCAAACTCTCTAAGTCGTTTATTGAAAGGTTGTTTACTGGGTTACTTTGTGGGTTGCTTGTTGGGATATTACCATTGTATTCGTTGTATTTAACAAGAGTTATGACATTCATCCCTTGGCTTTTATCCGTAGTTATCATTCCTTTCCGTTTTAACTTGGCAAGAAATGTCTTGACTTTTTGTTCTCCCCATTTCCATTTACCAGCGAGGAAACGGTTTGAAGCCGGATATTGTCCTCTCCCATATGTTATTTCTCTACCTCCGATACATTCGATCGTGTCGGTTGCCTCAAATCGTGCCGATTGTATTAGATCAAGCCACGCTTCGCACTCCGAGAATGTCCGGGCTGCTTCCCACATTTCATTAGAAAAAAACTTACGAGAGAGCATTATGAAACCCTTATCCATATACTAAAAATCAAAATCCGGAGACTCTCCGCTCTGCAAGGACTTTAGTTTCTGGTCTACAAGGTGGCTTACGTCCCATATGTTTACAGGTTGTATTTGCAGGTTCTCCGCCATTTGCCTTGCCACTTCCTCGGAGACAGGATTTATAGCGTATATGGCCCCCGATGAGAGAAAGCGGGTGAAACCGGGCTGGTTACTTGTATCCGGAACGTCTACCCGAAGCATATTGGTACCGGCCACGTTCTGTTCCGTACATCTTCCCGCTATCCTTGAATGGCCGAATAACTCGACCACGCACCATAAATCAAATTTCTCTTGTTCCATATTATCTTCTCTTTTTAAAAGTGTTACAAAATCTCGTGGAGTTAGCTACCCGTCCAGCATCATGTATGATGCACCAAACGCATAGCCCCTTGTGAGAATGTCCGTTGGCGCAATCGCCACATTTCACCTTTTCTTGCTCGTCTTTCTTCTTAGCCATATCACCAAGTCTTTATTTTTATTGGTAGATCGGCGTACCACCAAGCCAGAATCGTAGCGTCACGTTGGTCTTGGTTCGTTCTCTTAGGCAAGGGACCGACTATGTAGGAGAGTTCCTCATGGGTTATCTTGCCCTCGTCCCCTTTCCAATGCTTGGTCAAAGGCTTTACCTCCTCGCAGGGAATCCCTATGTGCTCGCACATCTGGAGAAGCAATATCCCGGTTTGCTGGTTACGACCTACATACTTGGCTATCCTCTCGCCGGATTTACCCCTCGATTTATGGAAGTTGCTTTTTTCGTTAAGCCATCCAGCCTCGACAATGACCACTATGTCTACCCCCTTGTACCTCTCTCTCGCCTCCTTGATAAAGTCAATCAAGGAAGGGAAGGGGAGGCTCTTTAAAATTATCTGCCTCGTGGAAGGAGACAGTACGCATACGCCGGATTTATCTATGTCCGGATCAACGGCTATCACTAAATCATGTTTTTTCTTTCCCACGGATTCCTCCTTTCTTTATCGTTTATTAGTAAGAATATAGCCAAGATCACTGCTATAAGTCCGAGTATTGCGGTGATAAGGTACATGGCCATTGTCAAGTGATCTAAATCTTGTATTGTTTCCATATTAGATATTTGTTATTCGTGATGGTAGCGGGACTCGAACCCGCACGAGTGGAGTTTTCTCAGGACTTTCACCTGATAGTTTTGTTATTGGCACGTTGCGGTGACATTCGGCCTTACCCGTTATACTTCCTTTGGCTAGTTCAGTTTATTTTACGATAACCTTCATTCAACCACTCTATAAGAAATTAACTTTAGCGTCTACCAATTCCGCCATACCACCGTGTTTGCCCCGCATATCCTCACGGACGGCGGGGATAATCATTCTAACCCAAATCTAATACCATGAAAAACACGAAACTTGCGTTATTATATCTCTATTATTACGATATCTGGAGCGATCTTTCTGATGGCATCCAGTTGCTCGTCAATCACTTTATTCTTGTATTCCTCAATGGCTTCATTTGCCCCAGCTGACACAAGGGATAGCGAAACGTCTCTTCCGTCCACATCAGCGTAAATCTCAACCTCGATTTCCTCACACGCAAAACCCTTGAAAAGTGGGATGTTCAACTTGAACGACCCCGGGAGATTGGAATCAACCACCTGCGAATAGTTATCGGTTCTGCTGCCATTCTCTTCCTTGCTTCGCTCTATGTCTTGGTTTACCTTTGCCTTGAAGTTTTTCAAGGCAGATACCAGCGTCATGTTTTCTGATTTGTCCTTGAAGAAGGCACGATGCATCTTGAAGAACTTGGATAACTTGATAGGTTCCCACTTCTTTTCCGCATTGATACCAAACTCAACCATTTCTTTGGACGGCTGTAATACTCCAGTAATACGGTTTCTATAGTAATCAGTCTCTTTGTCCACTAAAGATATTTCCATATCATCACGGTTTACCGTTATATTTGCCCGCTTTTGATCGATAAGCCCCACTCGTTTTTCGAGCCAACGCAAAGGGCTGTCAATCGTTCCTTCAATACCAACGGGAGTTGGTTCTTTCGGGTCGAGCGCTACGGGTGCTTTTCCTTCTCTCAATACTACTTCGATTGGTGCACCACTATAATCTTTCGGTACAACCACATTTAATTTGTTCTCACTCATGATTCTGTTCCTGTTTTACGATTAATATTAAAAATTGATTTCTGCATTTCTTGGGGTTGCATCCTCCGGAAATAGACAAGTTCGCCGGCACCATTATAATAATTGGCTTCCTTGTTCTCGTGATCAAGGAACTTATAGCACTTGTCCTTGATATCCTCGGATTTACGCTTGATCTGGTCAAGATATTTTGCTTTGGCCGTATTAAGCGGTTTTAGCCGTGATTTGTACGACTCCATCCAGTCCGCTTTCTCCTGTTCCAATTCGGCTATATCAATTGACGTGTCCGCTAGCTTGGTCTTGATCTCATTCAACTCGTCCTCGGTAAAAGGATGATTGTACCAGATCTCCTCGACGGCGTCGCATGAGTCCTCTAGGACTTGCGGCCTGTTTGATAAAGGCTCGTTTTGAGCGATGAATTTTTCCATATACTTTAATAATTAATGTTATACTTTTTTCTGTCATATTGTGGGATATATCCTTTGCAAGGAGTATTCCCGTCAAATAAGGCCGATTCCGGCCTTACAGTTTCCCCATCTTTTTTAGACGGGTCTGTCCAATGCCTCTGCCGTTGATGGCAAAGGCAATGTCTTTTAGAGCATGCCTCATTGAGGCATAATATCAGTTCTTTCATCTTGGATTATTTTCTCGAGTTTCTTTAGATCCTTTTTGGCCAATCTTACGGTATCGGCTATCCTTGGTCTTCCCTTGGAATCCACGTGTTCTAGGATAACCGATAGATGGCGGGACAGTGTTTTAATGAAAGACTCGGATAGCTGGTACCTTTTAGCCATGGCCGTTATTTTTTATAAAAGCCTTGAAACCTCACGATACCTAGATACTCGGGAGATTTCATCAGTCCGTCCCCCATGCCGCCCAACGTCTCGGCTCCCGGCTCGTCAAGAACAACCTTGGAGTCAATCTCCTTAGGTACACGGAAGCATATCTGTACGGGGAAATTCACCTTAGCGTCTCCCGTGATCACGTTAACCGACGCTCTTTGCGTAGCCGCCATGATCCGGAACCCAAGCGATCGTCCCTTTTGTAACAACATCTTCAGATTCTCCTCCAATGACTTCTCACGGCCAACCGTACGTAGTTCCATTTTAGGCTCGAGGAAACCGAAAGCGTTCTTTCGCTGGCCAACCTCGACCATTTCCTTTATGTCAAGTTCCGTTCCCGAACGGGAGGACGCTACTGCGTCGGCGAACTCATCGAACACCACCAGCGTTTTCCATGATGCCCTCGATTTAGCCCTTTCCTGCATATCCTGTACGAGCTCTTTCATCTTGGCCTCTATTTCTTCTATATCATTATAGACCTTTATGTATTTCTCGGAGGAATAATTACAGAACTCGTATTTCGGATCGAAAATTACGATGTCCCGGATACCGGCTAAGCGGGCGTATTCTATCGTGGATATGATACACACGGATTTACCGCTACCGGTAGCTCCGCAAATCAAGGCGTGAGGCGTGGAGTTGTTATCGAGATCCCACACCACGAGCCTTCCGAAGTTATCCGTTCCTATGGGAATCCTCATGCCGTCGATATACTTCTTGTCCCAGTACAAGGACTTGGTTCTTTTCTTCGGTGATTCTATGGAGAGGTAGGATTTTCCCTCATACACCATAAGCTCGTTACCCATCCTTATGGATGGCACGTCCAGCGCGTTCGCTATGTCTAGCTTGTATTTCATCACTGTCGTGATCTTTGTCCCAGCGGATACCTCTAGCAGATACGTGTCTGACGAGTACCCGTTAATCTCCTTGGCCACGTTCACGATCACCCCGAATGTCCGTAGGATATGCTCTATTTTCTCGCTGTTTGTCATATTACTATTGGATAAATCATATTGAATGAATGAGGAAGCGTTCCTCTTGAACTCGGATATTACCTTGGGGTTTACCGATCCAAGGGAAGCGTCCCGTATTTTTTTCTGTCTCTTCGATATCAATTCCTTCTTTGACTCGGGCACGTTGAAATCATCGACCTCCGCTATCAGCGTCTTGGCCCAGAAATTATAAAGCTCGGCCCTGTCCACGAAGTTGTCGCTATCGTTGATCATGTACACGTAATCCGGATCGGACACGGCCTCTATCATCCTTTTTAGCGGCTCGTACAATATGGCCTCGTAAAGCTTCCTCGTGTCGTTATCGAGATTGATCACGAATTTCTTCAACTGGGAGGAGCCGTCCTTGTTTTTCGAGATCTTGTTCTCCACGAACCATACCTCGTCAACATTCTCCCCGAAGCGGGACTCATAGCACTTGACGTAGGTCATTGCCTGTTTCCCGCAGATAAACGTTAGCTCATCGTCATCGGTGAACTTGGCCCTTGACTTATGGTCTATGATGACCGTCCGACCGCTTTCCGTCCTTATCGCCAAGTCTAGCCTAGCGTGGCAGGGTAGGGGGATGTCCACCCCGTTTATCGTTACCCATTCCTCGCACCTTGATTCCACGGCGATTATCTCCTTGATACCGGAAAGATAGATATCCTTCTCCCCGTAGAAGTTATTGATAAGCCTCGTGGCGTTCTTGGTGGCCTCGATCTTGCATTCCTCTACGGTAGGTGTCGTTTTCTGTATCTTCCAATCATTCGGGTGTACCTCCTCTATGTATGAGAACGCTACCCTCTCCATTTCCGTGATCGGTATTATCTGCCCCTTGCGCTGTAGCTCCATGAAGAAATACTCCAAGGCCGAATGATAGGCGTTACCCGCTACCGTGCTGGAGGATGATCTGGATCTTTCCCGGTAAATCTCCCGTTTCTCGAACTCCTTCTCGTTCCGGGAGAAAGAGGCTACCTTGCTGTAACTCCAAGAGTCAATAAGGTAGTTTGATAAATGCTCCTCCAGCTCGGCGTTGGTATAGGATGAGTACTTGTTCATGGCATGTCCTCTTTGTTTTTGCCCTTAGACTGTCTCATCGCCTCCTTTTTTTGATCGACATCTTTCTTTGTCTCACGAATTGGAAGGATTAGATCGTTTACCGTGGTATCCCCGTCCTTTAACGCTTGTATGATCCCGATCAGCATGGCGATCTCGTCGGGGCCTATCTGATTGCTGGTCTGTTTGCCGCATAGCTTAATGACCTCCTCTTCCGTTATGGCGTATTCGTTCTTGAACTTGTTGATGATATTAGTTCTCGTTTTTAATATCTTGTCAGCGTCGGATAGATCCCCCGTGATGAATTTTTGGGCGGCTTGATAGACCCTGTCCACTATGGCCTTGGGGATAACGGCGAATACGGAATTGCGATAAGCTATGGAGTTGGCGGCGTTTCCCGTTACGGTAATCATGTCGTCTGAGTAACGTTTCCCCTTGCTATCCACTATGCTCCTGCGAACCTCGAACGCGGACGCTACGTTTGTCTCCAGATCCCAGCATGTACCCCTGCTGATGATCTGCTTGTCCGTTATCTGGATAACCTTGGCCTCAGTCCTGATATTACCCCAATTGGATACGATTATCTTGGCGAGGTGTACGGATGGCCCAGTAATAGGTTTCCCTCCTCTTGGCAAGGCATAACTGCATGACCTTGCCGTGTCTTGATTCATCGTGGCCATTACCACGGAATTATCAATACTCCTTCTGATATCCCTAGGATATCTTTTCGCGGTCGCAACTTGTGAGTCCACGTTTGCTCTCTCAACCGCATCTACCTGTAAAATTTGTACTTCATGGCTTTCTACTGGAAGTACCTCGTAACTGCTTGATTCCATGATTATTTATTTTGAATGATTTTCTTTACCAATATAAAGTGCTGGTTTCCCAATCTCGTTGATACCGATCGTCCTCGGATTCTGTTTCCTCCTCCCCGTCGTACTCCGGTTCGCCGTCGGGGTCTTTGATGTAGATGTCTCTCATTTATCTGATTCATAAGTCATAATCACAATCTGATTGATTACAATAAATACTGATACTATGCCAAATATCAGTAAATGGATATGAGAAGGTTTTTCATTCCATTCGAAGATTGCGACTATTGAGGCCAGTCCCAATATTGTAGCTAAGACCATCCTAAAAGTAAAGATGGTAATGCTCTTTATGGCCCGGAATATCTTCCATAACCATGCTTGGTTTCTCTTTATCATATGTTGTTGATTTAAATTTCTTGATGTGAAAAGGCCTCATATCCTCACGGACGGAGACCTGCTTTGTAAATTGTGACTGATTTTCTGATTGAATAAGCACCCGTTAGGGTGAAACGTGCTCCCTGCCGGGCTTGAACCGGCGACCTTCCGCTTATGAGGCGGCTTCTCTTACCTACTGAGATAAGGGAGCGTTTGCCCGTCTTTCCGGGCCGCCAACATTATGAACCGCCATGTCATCACCGTCACATTCCACATGATTTTGTGGAACCTCCACCTCGATAAATACTCTTTGGACTCATTTCGGATTTACCATACCATTTTTATCTACTACTCTATCGGCTTTCCCATCTTCGGACAGGCCCGACATCCGTCCTCGATTCGGATAGAGTGGTGCGTTCATTGATACAAGATTGTGGATGTATCCGGACTCGAACCGGAAATGGTGGTGTTTTTGCGGCCCCCGATTTTAAGTCGGTTATTCCTAGTATGTCTCGCAAGTTGCAGGTTTTATGCTGTTATCTTGGAATTTTGCACCTTACATACTGATTAGCGTTTACCAATTTCGCCATACATCCGTTTGCCGGGGAATCCCACTCCGGCACAGTTTAAGTAAAAACTAATATTCCCTAATTGCCTGCCTCACGGCGGTATATTAAGGTCTTGGTTGTGAAGTGTATAATAATTAGCAATGTGATTTAAGCGTGGTAGCCGGGGGAACTCGAACCCCCTGTAACCCTGAATAATAATATGAATTTATTATGGTTAGCTACCTGCCCTAGCCATTTCCTAGGGTGGGATTCTTCTTTCTTTCATTTTATAAAACTTGGTTATTAATAGGTCTATCGGTTTTATTCATTTTTCTTCCTCTATTGTATCATCCAATAACTTATCGATAGCCATGATAACCTTATCCGGCAACTCCTTGGCGGTATCATTAGACTTGAGATATTCTATAGTTCCGCCTATTCCGATAATCATCAGTATATCCCTTTTAGAGGGGATGAACACCAGCAAAAAAATAGGGATTGATATATAGGCGGCACATTTGATAGCCATGTTCTTAAACTTGGAATCGTTTTTAAAATCATCTTCAATAAACCATGCGATAATATATATGGAAGTTAATACTCCCAAGATAAATACTGCGATTGTCGCCAACGTCTGTATGGCATCTAACCTTGTGATCCAATAAATCTCATTCATGGTATCATGGATTGATGTCTTCAACCTCGCTCTCGAGATCGTTCTTGATCTCATTGATAGCTTGGATGGTGTTGTCTGCGTTGACAATCGTCTCCTTGTACTCGATCAATTGATTGATCTTGCTCTTGTAATTTACCCCGTCGTCACCTAGGTTGTTTATCTCCTCGTGATACCGGATGTCGGCTAATACCTTTTGCTCCTCTACGTTGTTTAACGCCGAGTCAAGCGCTCTCATGATCTCTTGACTCCTTAACTCTGACAGTCTCTCTGTCTGTTTTTTACCCCTAAGGATAGAAAGGATCTTTTTCATACTCTCAATAATTTTGTTGTTTTTATTAAATGGATTTTATCGCTAGCGATCGTTGTACATAATGAGGCAAGGGCCATTGAAAATCTATCGCATCTTTCTTTAAAGAAAAAACCGTCTAAGCTGCTTATATTGGGGTTTCGAGAGATCTCGAATCCATTGCCGGTAAATCCTGTGCCAAGGATATTCCCTTGTAATTCATTTTCCATATTCTTTATATTTTAAATGTTCGCTCCCCCACAACCTCCAACGGTTTCGAACCCGAATCATAGACGGGTAGGGGAGTGTATCTTATGCGTTAGATAGACAGTTTGACACCGATACGGAAATATCCGTACTTCACTGACACGACGTAATATCTAACCTTTGTATATACATTATTAAATATGTAGACTCCAACATCGGAACCGATTAAACTACATCGGGAGCGGGGATCATCATCCCTTCCTGTATCTTCGCCTATCATAACCTTACCACCATACCTATATCTCTTACGTATATCCTCTTATGGGGATAAGGATTTTTTCTCACTAAGTCAAAGAACTCTTTTTTAGTAGCCCCACCGGTAATCGAAACCGGATATCTCCTTTAGGGGAGGAGCGCTCTATCCGTTGAGCTATGGGGCCGAGAATTTATCTTTTTCTCTTTTTATCCTGTTTGCTAGACATCCATCGGATGTAAATCTCATCAGTCCGACTTAGTTCTTTCAGCCTTACTGTTGGATATTCAATCTTACCGGGACGGCATATTGGGCTTATTGCTCCCATTTTTCTCCATCTTAATACATTGGCTTTACCATAAAGAGCTTCTGCTTTCCTTTGGGAAATGTAAGCTGGATCATCTTTATCCTCTTTGGCGAAGGTGTTTATCTTCGCCGCTAAGTCACGAATGAAGTCGCTATAGGACACGGATCTATCAGGAAATGTTATCTCGGCTATCATGATGGATTACTTTTAATTTCTACACCTCTATACCTTTCCCTCGCAATCTTCCTTATCAAGAAGGAGTTGTCGGAGTTCGTGATGCCTTTTAGGGCGTGCCTTATACATGGTTCGGACAGCCCCGTGTCCTTGGCTAGCTTTCTTATTGTCCCATACGGGACTACAATTTCATTGAATCTCATGTTTGTTATATCTTAAATGTTTATATTTGCATACTAACCCGAAATGTTTCGGGTTGGAAACGTGTTTTGTTCTTAACACGATGCAAATATAGTACACTTTTTGAAACCAAGCACGCATTTTAGTGTTAAAAATGAAACCATTTTTGTGTTTTAAAACATATTATATTGTAATTGATTTATACATAGTTTGATAAGTATTAAAGAAGAGGTATGAGAGATAGATTATTATTGGCATCATGTGCATGCTCTATGTTGATGAGCATATTGGCGATCTGTGTGGCGTTTTATAGATCACCAAACTTGGGTTTTGATTATCAGGGAGTGATTGTCGCTACATTGACTATTCTTGTGACAGTGTTGGTTGGTTATCAGGTGATGAGCGTTCTTTCTTTTGATAAGACTATGAACACCAAGTTTGATAAGTTCAAGGAAGAATATAAAAAGGAGTTGAAATTGGAGACGGTGAAGGCGAATATAGACTTGAAGACTAATATTCGCTTTGCGTTTTTCAAATATGGAGATCAAGAGGTCATTTTCCATTTGTCAGAGAAAATACCAGATCTTATAGGAGAGCTTGAAGAGAAAGATCAGGTCATATTCTTTGTCGCCGAAATAGAACGGTTAAAGAAATATATACAAGAAAATCTGAAAGACATAGATAAGAAGTATCTCATTCTGTTGAGAGAGGCTTATTTACGTTACGGATATGTTCCTTGCGTCTTTGATTTTCTAAAATACTTAGATAGCGTTTGTGCATAGCGTTGAGGATGAGCAGTTCTGGTTCTTCCATTTCATCTCCGAATGGGTTTATATGTTTTTCCCAATGTTCGTAAGTCCCTTTTGAGATGGCTTTAACGCTTTCGCTAATGATATAATAGAAATGCTCGTTATAGTGGCATCTTCTATATATATCAACTAAATCAGGCTTATACGGCTTATACTTGATTCCTATTAAGGACTCAAGGAATATCCTTAAACGTGATTTGATGGGTATTTTCTTTACGTTCTCTAACATGGTTATAGCAGCCGATATGCGGATCGGGATTTAATTGATAAACGTATCACCCGCATGTGATACGAAGCAAAGTTAGTATTAAAAATGAAACTACATAAGATATGAATGCGATAACTGAAAGATTTTTGGGATTTATAGACAATCAAGGATTGAGCGATTATCAAGTATGGAACTCTATAGATGGATTGTCTAAGAGTAGTATGTCTAAGATAAGGGGAGGCCTTATTGATGTATCAATAAAAGTTATAGCACCATTTTGTGCGGTTTATGGCGTTGACGCTAATTGGCTTCTTAACGGAGAAGGCGACATGTTAAAGACATCCGCATCTAACAACTCCTCCTCTTCTGTCCATGACAACGTTAAGGATGTCGCTTATTGGAAGCACGTGGCTCTTTCTATGAGTGAGGAGGTGGCGGAGAAGAAGGATATAATAAAGGATCTTAAAGAGAAGGTCAAGCGATTAGGTGAAGAACTAGATAGGCGTTTATTAAAGGAGGAGAGAAGGGGAGCATCCGGCAACGCTTCCAAGACTGCCTAGGTAAAAGACATAGATCGTGTTGTATAACATGTGAAAGATCGCATCATATAGGATCGTTTTCGTGTTATAATAAGACAATTCATCATATTAGTCTAATGAAACAAAAAACAAGTTCTTTGTCGGATCTAATCCACCCGATAGAGGTATCCGCTGATGAGCAGAAAGAAGTTAAGGTTTATCCTTTTGGAAAGTTGGTCCCATATCGAAGGATAGGGAATAAGGTGTATGTGCGTTATATAAGGAATATAGATGAACGGACATAGTTTTTTTGAAAGAGGCCGTTAATGCGGTCTTTTTTTATGCTTATATATTATATGTACGCGCACGAGGAAACATATGGATTTTTTAGTATATTGCGAAGCGTTTGAAAATGACGGTATGTGCTGTGGTTGATTTTAACTGTTCCAATGACTTACTTTTAAGCTTTTCGGCAGTTATTGAAGTGTCAAAAATTAAACCTAAATGTTTGTATATTGTTTTACCTTTTTTGCTAAACATCTGATAATCATATATAGAATTACTGCGGCGCAAGCGGCTCTAGAAGACTAATCAAGGGGTTGATTTTTAATAGTTTAAGCACACGGTAGACAGGAGGGTGGATTGAGTGATCAATCTACCCTCTATTTTTTTATAGTCATATGGTATAATCTTATATATCAGGATATTGAAGTGGAGGGGAAGGCAACAAAACGACTAGTTTAATCGTTCGTTTTAATTAGTCGTTTGCAAATATCGCAAAAAACATTTACTTATGAAAGTCAAAAAGACTTTAGAATATAATTTTGATGCGGTTTTTGGGGTATTTTACTAAACCTATATGTTCCCTATAAAATAATCGATATAAACGACTAATTAAAACGAACGATTAATTCATTCGTTTTTTATGGCTAAACCCTCTTTTTGCATAAATATAATGAGAACGGATATATATGAAAACGACATTAGGCATAGAGTTCGAGCCTTTTTTTCCTCAGATAAGTCATCGTGCCAAGATCGGCTGCGCAAAGTATGATTTGTCCACTGGGGAAGGAGTGGCGATGGAACAATGGTATCTGAATATGGGTGAAGTTCCGGGAACTCCATTGAGCCAGATAGTAGGCATATATTCCAATGTCAAGCCAGAAGACCGTGAATGCTTGAAAACTTCCTTGAGCCGACTTGTCCACGGAGAAACTGATCATGATCAACGGGAAGCCCGGGTCAAGGATGGCGAGGGATGGAAATGGATTCGTCTGGATATAATGGAGGCGGGTCTGGAGAAATCAAGCCCCATCCTATTACTGATGAATTATGATATATCTGAACTGAAAGCGATGGAAGAACGAATGCTGAAGGCCGAGAAATCAGAGCGTTTGAAATCCTCCTTTTTGGCAAACATCAGCCATGAGATCCGCATGCCATTAAACGCTATTGTCGGATTCTCTTCTCTTTTAGGGGATGAAGAGGATGGTGAGCTAAGACAAGAGTATATTAATCTTATTCAGACCAATAATGAGTTATTATTGGGTATCGTTAATGATGTATTGGATCTGGCTAAGCTCGAGTCTGGTACCATGACCTTTGATTTCATGGAATTTGATCTAAGACAACTTATTGTAGAAACGGTAGCTTCTTTCCAGATCAAAGTACCGAGAGGGGTAGCTTTGACCTATCCGGAATCTTTGAATTCCTTTTTATTACGCTCTGACCGTATCCGTTTGAAACAAGTTCTTGGCAATTTTATAACAAACGCAATAAAGTACACCTCTATAGGTAGCATCATCTTGTCATATCAAGCCATGGAGAACGAGGTTCTGTTATCCGTGACCGATACGGGGGAAGGAATGTCGGAGGAAATAAAACTTCATGTGTTCGATCGTTTTTATAAAGGACGAAACCAAAAGCAAGGCATAGGGCTTGGACTTTCTATCTGCCAAAATATAATTGAAAGGCTGGGAGGGCGTATCGGTGTCTCTTCTGAGCAGGGAAAAGGCTCTTGTTTTTGGTGCACTTTACCAATCTTTCCCCCAAAAGATACCTATTAAATAAAGAAAATACCGTATATTTGTTTTTGAAAGAGAAACGAAAAAACAATTTCTACGTATGGAGCGGTATTTAATTATAAAAACAAGGGATGAGTTGTTGCGCATTAAGATTGGTCAGATCCTTTATTTTGAAGCAGACAGGAACTATACGAAACTATTGTTGTCAAATGGCATCCAATTTACCTTCGCTATAAATATCGGAAAAATAGAAGAGATCTTAGAGAAGCAGGTCGCTGGTTGTAACAAGATATTAATGCGTGTCGGAAAAAGTCATATCATAAATAAAAATCATATCTTACAAATAAATCTCCCTAAGCAGCGTTTATTATTATTGACGGAAGAGGGTAAGCCTAAAGAGTTGGTAATATCCAAGGATCCGTTGAAAGTGCTGAAAGATAATCTTGAGAAGGAGATGGGAAAGCCTCAAGAGGAAGAGGAAAAGGAATAAGACGATGATTATAAAGATAGGAAAAGCAAAAGACAACGATTTTATTGCAAACGATCCTCATGTAAGCCGCCATCATGCCCGTCTGATACGTGAGGATGGTGGCAACTTATTATTGGAGGATACGGGATCTACTAACGGTACGTTCGTGAATGGTGCCCAGATCGTAAAGAAACGTGTTACTCCTACGGATCATATTCGCTTGGGGGATAGCTATGTATTAAATCTTTCCGAGGTGCTTAAATACAATAATGATTATAGCGATGAATTTGCCGCATTGAAAAAAGTCTACGATGATTATATTCAAGCAAAAGTTAAGATTCAATCCTCTAATCAGTTTAAGACCAGATTATTTCAATCCTTACCATTTGCTTTGCCCGGAATAGTGGGGGTCGTGATAGGCTTCTTAGGGAAAGGTAGCCCGGAGCTATTCGGCATCAGCCTCCTGATAACGATTTGTGCCCCTACGGTAGGAATCTATCTAGGAGCCAAGCAGTCGGCCAAGATTCCCCAGCAATTGCAGGATATCGCCAATCAATTTAAGATAGACTATGTTTGCCCGAAATGTGGGACATTCTTGGGTGAGATCCCTTGGGAATCATTGAAAAACCGAAAGCAATGCCCAGTTTCTTCCTGTAAGGCCAAATGGGTGAGAGAATGAGCCTTTTCTTTTCGTATAGTAAAACAGCCTCTTTTGTACATGAAACCCAAATGTTTGATTATAAGAGAGAATAACAAGTTTATTAATCCATTGCTTTTTGTACTTTTGTTTTCGGAATATTAATATATTAGGAACAAAGGTTATGCAAGAAGAGGAATATACATTCGTAACTTTAGACGGCAATGACGTCATGCCAGCGGATGCTGTCATAATAGACGTGGAAGGAGGAGGTGTCGACCTAGGCGACGCCATAGTTATAGACGATAGTAGCATCGAGTCTTTCGATCATTCAGACTTTATAACATTGGCGGACGATACGGTTATGCTTTCCGATACAGATATGATGGATCTGTACTCTACGGATATGGATGGCGCAGATATTTCGTTTATCGTATGATCGCAGTTAAATGTCCACATTGCCATGTAGGATTAAAGGTAGCCGAGGGGAAGATTCCCCTCGGCATTACCTCCTTTAAGTGTCCGAAATGCAAAGAGCCTATTCCTTTGTCCTTATTATCCGAGAAAAGTAATCATCAGGAAGTCGATTCCGATACGATTTTAGTGACACCTGTCAAGACTGGAATCGGCAGACTGACGGTTCTTCCAGACGCCGATACACCTGAACAAGCGTTTCCTCTTCACGAAGGGAAGGTTGTCATTGGCCGGAAGTCGAACGCCTCACAAGCTACGATGCCAATTATCACGGCTGATCGCACGATGAGTCGCGAGCATATTTGCATTGAGGTGAAAAAAGATTCAAAAGGTGGATATAAACATTTCCTTACCGACAATAATAGTAAAAACCATACGTTATATAATAACAGTTACCTAGAGAATGGCGAGGTGGTCGTGCTCAATGATAATGACGAGATTATTATTGGTCGCACCGTCTTACGTTTTAATGAATAAAACTCATTTGTTATGATTATAACGATCGGTAAGCCATGTGCTATTACGGAAAAAGGAGGCAGATCGAATAACGAGGATTCCATTTACCCGCTTCCCGAACAAGTGACCCTTGACCAAAAATTGTTTATGGTTTGCGATGGTGTGGGTGGAGCCGAGAAAGGGGAGGTAGCCAGCTCATTAGCTTGCGAGTCCATACAAACTTTCTTTTCTACGTTCCTAAAGGATGATCCCACGCCAGAGTTTATCCATAAAGCCGTACATTATGCGGAAGTCTGTTTCGACTCCTATGTTCAAGAGCATCCGGAAGCGATGGGTATGGCTACTACGCTCACCATGGCCTATATCGCTTCTTCCGGAATCGTATTGGCTCATATCGGAGATAGCCGGATCTATCATCTGAGGAAGGGGGAGATTTTATATCAAACAGAAGATCATTCATTGGTAAATTCGTTGGTTAAATTAGGTAAGATCACTCCGGAAGAAGCGTTAACCCACCCCCAGCGGAATGTGATTATCCGGGCTATACAAGGCACTCATACTCCAACAGAAGCGGACATTATTACCTTGAACGATATTCAACCCGACGATTTCCTCTTTCTTTGTACGGACGGGGTTCTTGAAAGACTGAAGAATGAAAAGATCGCAGAGATATTTAATGGTCGTTTATCTGTTCCGGAAATAAAGGACGCTCTCATGGAAGCCTGTGACGGCAAGACTCGGGATAATTTTTCTTTTTATATCATAACTATTCAAAAAGTGGAAGATAGCATGGGTTTTAAGCAAAATATTCTCTCTTTTCTTTATTCTTTTATATAAATAACGTACTTTTGGCAGATTAAATGGAATTATTCAAGGTTATGAATCTGCCAGACGGACATCTTCTTCAAAACGGAAAATACAGACTTACTCATGTGGTTGGTCAAGGTGGTTTTGGCATAACCTACAGAGGAGTTTGGTACACAGAGGTTAAAGGATCTTTAGGTACCGTAAAGACGGAGGTCCCTATCTGTGTCAAGGAATATTTCTTCAAGGATTATTGTTATAGAGAACCCGGTTCCCAAGCCGTAAAAGTACATTCGGAGACGGGAAAGGTCTTATTTAACAAGTTCAAGGAAAAACTGATCAAAGAGGCAAAGATCCTATCGGAAGTTCACCATCCCTATATCGTAAACGTGTTGGAGGTTTTCGAGGAAAACAATACGGCTTATATTGCCATGGAGTATATTTCCGGCTTCTCGCTAAAATATATGCTTGAGAAAAACGGGATATTGCCCGAAGCTACGGTCCTTAAATATGTACGGCAAATTGGCGAGGCGTTACAATTCGTTCATGATAAGAGTATCTTGCATCTGGATATCAAGCCTAGCAATATCTTGATCGATAAGAACGGGAACGCCCGCTTGATCGATTTCGGAGTCAGCAAACGTTACGATATCGAGCAGGAAGAGACCAGCACTACGATGTTAACCCTTTCTAAAGGATTCGCATCCATAGAGCAATACGATAACGAAGGAACACAAGTGTTCTCGCCCCGTCCGGATATTTATTCCTTGGGAGCCACGATGTATAATCTGTTAACGGGAACAATCCCTACAGAATCTATACTACGTGCCGCACGTCCTTTGCGAAACCCCTCTGAAATCAATGCGGCGATCAGCCCGAAAACAGAGGCTGTTATCATAAAAGCGATGCAAATCATTCCTGCGGATCGCTTTGAGACGGTGGGCGAGATGTTGGCGTCTTTGGATTTTTCTCAAGCGGAAAAGGAAGTTCAGGTTGTCCCAAGTCCATCTCCCGAGATTGTGAATGAGGAAACAACGGTGGTTTATTCATCACCTGTAGATTCTAAATTAGTAGGATCGGATGATGAAGAGACTGTTGTCAATGTGGCTAATCCACCTGCCGTGGAGCCAATAACAGAAAAGAATAATTCCAGAAAGAAAATAATTCCTATCGGAATCGCTATATTTGTCGTTGTAGGATCCGCTACGGCTCTTTTAGTGCATAGCAATAGGCCCACAAAAGAGGTTGTCGAGAGTATTGATTTACCTTCAGCTGTGGAGCCGGATAGCAATGTCTCAAAAGAAGTAGAAATGCCAGATCACCCAGTTCTACATACGGAACCTCCTATCTCTGAGATAAAGAAAGCGGAGAAACAAGAGCCTAAAGTGGAAGAGAAACGACCTATGGAAACAGAGCATACGATAGAAGAGAATGTTCTCCCGGATCAGCCATCGGAAAATGAGATGAATGAGAAATATAACTCGTTAATCGCCTCCGGTAAGGAAAAAATGGCCAAAGCTGATTATTCGGGAGCTAAGAAAGATTTGTCGGAGGCAAAGGATACGAAACTTACGGAAGAGGTAGTCCGGTTGATCATCGCTTGCGATGAGAAAACCGAGGAGAAACGTATAGCGGACAAAAAGGCCCTGTATGAGGAGAAAATGGCTTTCGGACGATATAAGATCGTACGCAAGAAGTCAAATAACAGATACGGGGCGATCGATTCGAAAGCCGAGGAACGTATTCCTTGCAAATACCTAAGTGTCGGTATCGCGGATAACGGCCGGGCATTCGAACGGGAAGACAATTTGTTTGATATTTATAATTCTGACGGATCATTGATTAGCGAAGGCCTTACTTATTATTGATTGTAATATTATGAACAACTAAACATGTATTTACCTATTATATGAAAAGACTTTGGATATTGATGATATGTGCGGTATTTCCCCTCGGACTGCTGGCGCAACAGCGTACGGAATACAACCGTAAGGGAGATGAAGCGATGAAACGTCTTGATTATAGTGACGCTAAAATGTGGTACGAGGAAGGCGTATCGCAATGCGACGCATACAGTATTGATCAGCTGACTACGATTTGGCTTTCCAACGAGCGAATGCGGCCTTCCATGCGTAGCTTGATGAATAAATGTTTAAACTGCCTGACGGTCAAAGCTACGGAAGATGATCCGGATGCCATCTCTAAATTAATCATTTATTATTCGGAAGGTATCGGAACCCCTAAAAGTGAGGAGCTAGCAACCTATTGGAAAGAATACCAAGAGATATTGTTAAAGCCGGCGGAACCGGCGGCCCAACCAATAGATTCCGCGGCGGTATCCCCTAAGAAACGAATGGAGTTTTTCGCGGGATACTCGTATTCGATCGAATCTCCTTATGGAATCACGGTAGGAGGTATGGGGCAACGCTTCGGTTGGTATGTCCGTTTCAAGACGAATATGTCTTTTATGAATTATACGGACGAATGTAATAACCAAGGGCAGATTATTAAGTTCTCTAATTCGGAAGGGGAATCTTATGAGCTTAATACAGGTAAATCCTCGAAGACAAATAGTATAGCCGGAACGGCCGGTTTAATCGTAAAATGCTTTCCGTGGTTATATGCCTCCGTTGGTTTGGGATATGGTGAAAGAGCTTTACTACATTCGTTCACGACCCATTCCTATGAAAACTACGACAGTACACGAGAGGTATGGTGCCGGAATATTGATTCCTCATACAAAGGGGTCGCTGCCGAGGTTGACTTGATGATGAAAATAACGAACTCTGTATTTATTAGCGTTGGATGCAACACGGTTAATTTTAAGTACTTGGATCTAAACGCTGGCTTAGGTGTATTCTTTTAATATTGATTATTTATGAAACATATATACTCACTCTTCTCTATTCTATTTGCGGCTTTATTAATGGCCGGATGCGTGAATGATCCGGATATAGATGGTGGCATTCGAAACGCTAAAAAACCGTCTGTTAAGACAGACGAGATATTGAAGTCCACGGCTAGTTCAGTGACAGTATCGGGGGAGGTCCTGCAAGAAAACGGCGCTCCCGTGACAGAGGCCGGTTTTTGTTGGAGCACGGAATCTACCTTTACTGTGATAGAGAAAAATAAAAAAGCCGTATCCAAGCGTAAGGTAAAATATGAGGCTACGATCGAGGGCTTAACCAATGATCTGGATTACTATATCCGGGCCTATGCGATCAATGCGGTAGATACCGCTTATGGAGAGATTTTACCTTTTAAGACGAAAGATGGATTAGGAAGCGTTAAGACCTTATTTCCAGTCAACGTGATGTCTACTTCCGTTCAATGCGGAGGTATGATAACCAAACAAGGAGAAGCCGAAATCGAGGAAAGGGGTATTTACTTAATGCTGAATCCGGAGCCTTCAGCATCTGACTCCACGATTCGTATAGACATGGAAGCCGATTCGTTCTATTGTACGATCTCCGATTTAAAACCGGAAACTACCTATTACGTTAGAGCTTACGCAAAAAGTAAATATGGTGAGTATAACGGGGCGAAAGTCGAGACCTTTAAGACTACGAATGGTCGTCCTGTATTAGATGATAACAAATTCAAGAAAATAGCGACAGAGTTTACCTATGCGGAGTTCTCCATGGAAATAATAAGCGAGGGAGATTCTCCGATCACGGCATGTGGTTTCTGCTTTAGTACTGATAAATCACCGACAATAGAAAATGGGGATACGATTATTTGCGGAGCGGGTATCGGAGAATTTGCCGGGAAAATCTATGATATGCAACAGCAGAAAGGGTATTACGTACGTGCTTATGCGACAAACGCTTTAGGTACTACCTATAGCGCAGGCGAAGGTATCCATACGATTCTGGAAAGTGAGTTGCCTACAGTCAATACAAAGGAGGTGTCTACTATTAAAAACGGTACCGCATGGGTAGGAGGAGAGGTCTTAGCCGAAGGTGCCTCACCGGTTACAGAGGCTGGTGTATGTTGGGGAACTAGTCCTAGTCCGGCCTTTGGTAATTGTGAAGGAGCGGTAGCTCTTTCTTCCGGTACACAAGCGTTTACGGGTACGATAAAGGAATTGAGAGGAGGCACGAGCTATTATTTAAGAGCTTACGCTAAAAATAAGAATGGTATCGCTTACGGAGAGGAAGTTCGCTTCCAAACTCCGGATATATTTGGAGTAGGGGCAAGGTTTGAGGGAGCTTTCCGGATACCGGGATCTACCTCTTTCTGTACCTTGGCTAATAGCACGGGATTCTTATTAGGCGGTGACACGGGTAGGGAATACACCGATGAGTTTTGGGGATATATGACCTCTAAGAAAGAATGGTTGCCCTTAAGGTCTCAGCCTGAGAAATTATCGGGCCAAGCATGTTTCAGTATCGGATTTGGCCTATGGACTTTTGGTGGTTTAGATAACACGGGAAAGATATGTGACAGTTTATATGTATACTCCACGTCCGATAATTCTTGGAGCGCCGTACAAACAGACCAGCAACGGCCTAAAGGTATGTATCGGGCGGCATGTTGCAGAATGGAAGATCAGGCGTTCCTCATAGGTGGACGTAGAGGTAACGAACTAATCGATGAAGTCTGGACTTATGAACCGAGCGCTTTCGTTTGGAGCAAGAAATCTAATTTCCCGATTAAACAATACGGCGGAATATCCGTTGTAATTGGTGACCGTATATATGCCGGACTGGGGATTATTAATAAAGCGGATCCTTCTTTGGAATATACGACACAGTTTTGGTCTACAGACAAGAACGCTGTAGCTTGGGAAAAGGAGGCTTCGTTCCCCGGAAGGATGCTTTTATGTGCTATCGCTTATGGTAATTACGTATATGGCGTAGACGGGGACGGTTATATTTGGCGCTATGATCCGGACTCTCAGAACTGGAGCCAGAAATCCCAGTTACCAGCGGCTAACAGGTCTGTACATTGCATGTATGTCTTGGATAATTATATCTATATCGGTTTGGGCAATGCCTCTAACTCATTAATCAGTTACGATCCTACTTGGGATAATTAAAGATGAATAGAACAGCGATTTTAGAACAGATACAGAAGAACGTAGAACGGCTGTCGGCTCCTGATCTACCGGAATACAAATATATCCCGTTGCATCAGAAGCCATCGCCTTCAGTCGCTACGTTGCATGAGATCATGCGCCTATTACGTACGGTTATCTTCCCCGGATTCTTTGGTACGGAACAAGAGGCTCAATTAGGCTCTATCCAATATTATACGGGAGTCTATTTGGAAAAGATCTATGATCTCTTGCAAGAGCAAATATATAATGGACTTTGTTTTGAGGTAGAGCGTTGTTGTGATTCCAAGGACCGGGCTTCCGAGATCTCGATCGCTTTTATTAACCGGATTCCTCATATCAAATATTTACTGTCCACCGATGTAAAGGCCATCTTGGATGGTGATCCGGCAGCCAAGAGCGTGAGTGAGATTATATTCTGTTATCCGGCGGTCTACGCGCTTTTACATCAACGGGTCGCTCATGAATTATTCGAGCTAGGCGTACCGGTACTCCCGCGTATCATTACGGAAATGGCACACTCGCAAACCGGGATCGACATTCATCCCGGGGCGCAGATCGGAGAATATTTCAGTATCGATCATGGAACGGGTATTGTCGTGGGACAAACCGCCATTATCGGAAACCATGTCCGCCTTTATCAAGGTGTGACGTTAGGAGCTAAGAGTTTTACGCTGGACGAGGAAGGACTTCCGATAGATTTACCCCGTCATCCGATCATCGAGGATTATGTGACCATTTATTCCAACGCATCCATATTAGGACGGATCACTATTGGCCGAGGATCTATTATCGGGGGTAACATCTGGCTCACCCATAGTGTACCTCCCAATTCCAAGATATCTCAATCACGTGTCGAAGAAAAATTCACGGAAATATGATATTATTTGAAAGAGATTCCGTATGTTTGTGCAAATGACATTACGGTGTTTTCCTTAAATAATAGAATATGACCATGAACAAAGTAAAGACATTAGATGATCTCAAGAAAATGCGTGAATCTCTTCGTGCGTCTTTGGATCTGCGTGAAAAAAGCAATACCCCTGATCAGCTCGTACAAATTAAGGTTTCTATGGCCACTTGCGGTATAGCTGCCGGAGCCAAGGAGATAATGAGTTATTTTATCGAGGTTTTAGACCGGCAGAAAATCGATGCGTTGGTAACTCAAACCGGATGCATGGGCTATTGTTATGCGGAACCGACTATCGAAATCAAGCTTCCGGGTCAGGAGCCGTTGGTATTCGGTTATGTTGATAAGGCAAAAGTAGAAGAGATCATAGATAAGTATATCCGTAAGGGTATCTTGGTAGACGGCATCATTCCTGTAACTTACACCACCGTAAAACCCGAATAAGAAATTTAATATCTTACATAAATGGCACAATACACGAATTATATATTGGTGTGCGGTGGCACAGGTTGCCGTGCATCACAAAGCGAGCAGATCATCGAGAATCTGAGAGCCGCCGTCGAGCAATACGGATTAGAGGATACACAAGTGATCCGTACCGGATGCTTCGGTTTCTGCGAGAAGGGTCCGGTGGTTAAGATGATCCCCGATAACACTTTTTACGTACAAGTTCAACCATCGGATGCGGACGAGATCGTACGGGAGCATTTGGTAAAAGGCCGTAAAGTGGAACGGTTACTTTATATGAATCCAGAGACCCGTGAGCTGGTTCCGGACTCCAAGCATATCAGATTCTATAAGAAACAGCTACGAATCGCCCTTCGAAATTGTGGCTTTATCAACCCTGAGAATATCGATGAGTATATCGCTCGTGACGGCTATGTAGCGTTAGGAAAAGCCCTTGTGGAAATGACTCCCGAGGAAGTAATCAAGGAAATCATGGATAGCGGTTTACGGGGTCGTGGGGGCGGTGGTTTCCCCACAGGTTTGAAATGGCAGATTACCCGTAAGGTACAAGCACCTCAAAAATACGTGGTTTGCAATGCGGACGAGGGTGACCCGGGCGCTTTTATGGATCGCTCCATATTGGAGGGCGACCCGCATTCGATTGTGGAGGCTATGGCGATTAATGGATATTGTACGGGAGCTAGCAAAGGTTTGGTATATATCCGTGCCGAATATCCGCTAGCCGTGGAACGTTTGAAAATCGCCATACGGCAAGCGAAAGAATATGGATTGCTGGGCGAGAATATATTTGGGACTGATTTCTCATTCGATATCGAGATCCGGTACGGTGCCGGAGCTTTTGTTTGTGGAGAGGAGACTGCTTTGATCCACAGTATGGAAGGTTTGCGAGGCGAGGCTACCGTAAAGCCGCCGTTCCCTAGTGAACACGGGTATAAAGGTTGTCCGACCAATGTAAATAACGTAGAGACTTACGCAAATATCCCGGTGATCTTGTTAAGAGGCGCTAAATGGTTCAGTAGTATCGGAACGGAGAAAAGCAAAGGAACAAAGGTGTTCGCCTTGGCTGGAAAGGTAAACAATGTGGGGCTGATCGAGGTTCCTATGGGTACGACTTTGCGTGAGGTTATCTTTGGAATTGGGGGAGGTATCAAGGATGGAAAGAAGTTTAAGGCTGTGCAAACCGGTGGCCCGTCAGGAGGTTGCTTGACTGAAAAGCATCTTGATCTTCCTATCGATTATGATAATTTGCTTGCCGCTGGTTCCATGATGGGTTCCGGAGGTATGATCGTCATGGACGAGGATGATTGTATGGTAGCCATGGCTAAGTTCTATCTGGACTTTACGGTCGAGGAATCTTGCGGTAAATGCGCACCGTGCCGTATCGGTAATAAACGCTTACATGAGATATTGCAGAAAATTACGAGTGGAAACGGAGCCGAAGAGGATTTGACCCGTCTAAGGAATCTGGCGATGGTGATTAAGGATACCGCTTTATGCGGCTTGGGACAGACTTCTCCGAATCCGGTTTTATCTACGATGGATAATTTCTACGATGAATATCTGGCGCATGTCCGGGAGCATCGTTGTCCGTCTCATCAATGCCGGGAACTTACTCAATATTTCATCAATCCGGAGAAATGTAAAGGATGTACGCTCTGTGCCCGTGTTTGTCCGGTGCATGCGATTACAGGTGGACGGAAAATTCCTCATATTATCGATCCGCAAGCTTGTATCCGTTGCGGTACCTGTATGGAGAAGTGTAAGTTCGGAGCGATTTATGTCCACTAAATTTATTTATAAGCATGGAAACAATTCAATTAATCATAGATAATAAAGAGGTGGAAGTGCCGAGAGGAACCACCATTTTAGATGCGGCAAAAAGTGTAGGTATCCACATCCCGACACTCTGTTATATGAAACTGGAGGACTTGCACTACGAGAATAATCCGGGAGCTTGCCGTATTTGTGTCGTAGAGATCGAGGGACGTAGAAATCTAGCCCCATCCTGTAAGATGGAATGTACGGAAGGCATGGTCGTACGGACACATACCCCCCGGGTGATGAATGCCCGTAGGACGGTGATGGAGCTGATCCTCTCGAATCATCCGGCGGAATGTCTGACATGTAGCAGCAACGGACATTGCGAGTTACAAAAGATCGCACATGACTTAGGAATCCGTGAGATCCGGTATAAGGGAGAGATGTCCACATTTACGATAGACCGTTCCCCTTCCATTGTGCGGAACATGAACAAATGTATCATGTGCCGCCGCTGTGAGACCATGTGTAATACGATACAGACAGTTGGCGCCTTGACTGCCGTGAACCGTGGATTTAACGCGGCCGTATCGACTGCTTTTGAACGGGATATGGCCGGAAGTACCTGTTCGTATTGTGGACAATGCGTATCCGTCTGTCCTGTAAACGCGCTTAGCGGACGTAATACGCAACAGCCGGTCTTGGACGCTTTGGCCGATCCTACTAAAATTGTTATCGCCCAGACAGCGCCGGCGGTTCGCACAGCGTTGGGACGTGATTTCGGGTATGAGCCGGGTACATTGGTTACAGGCAAGATGGTTTCAGCTTTGCGTCAATTGGGTTTTGATTATGTATTCGATACGGACTTTGCCGCCGACTTGACCATTATGGAAGAGGGTACGGAATTATTACATCGCCTAGGTAGTTACCTAAATGGAGACAAAGAGGTGAAAATACCGTTAATGACGAGTTGTTGTCCGGGTTGGGTTAGCTTTGTGGAACAACATTTCCCCGAGTTACGGGATAATTTATCTACAGCCAAGAGCCCGCAGCAAATGTTCGGAGCGATCGCCAAGAGTTATTTCGCCGAGAAGTTGGGAGTGGACCGTAAGGATTTGGTAGTCGTATCTATCATGCCTTGTTTGGCGAAGAAGTATGAGGCTAGCCGCCCGGAGTTTAGCGTGGAAGGTAATCCCGATGTAGATTATTCGATCTATACCCGTGAGTTAGCCCGTTTAATCCGTTATGCGAATATAGATTTCAATGAACTGCCGGATGGTGAGTTCGATAGCCCGTTGGGTGAATCTACCGGAGCGAGCGTGATCTTCGGTACTACCGGCGGTGTTATCGAGGCCGCTTGCCGTACAGCTTATGAATTATATACGAAGAAAAATCTGGATAAAGTGGACTTCGAGGAGTTACGCGGGCTGGAAGGTATTCGTAGCGCTACGATCGATTTTAATGGGACTCCGGTAAAGATCGGTATCGCTCATGGTCTGGGGAATGCCCGCAAATTGATCGAGGAGGTGAAGAACGGTACCTCTCCTTATCATGCGATCGAGGTGATGGCTTGTCCGGGAGGCTGTATCGGCGGTGGTGGACAACCGTTCCACCGAGGCCGTATGGAGGTACTTCGCCGGCGTGCTTCCGCTCTTTACCGGGAAGACGCTAACAAACCGCTTCGCAAGAGCCATGAGAATCCGTATATCCAGCAATTATACAGCGAGTATTTGGGAGAGCCTTGCGGACCGAAAGCCCATAAATTACTGCATACCCATTACATAGATCGTAAGGAAGTAATCGGTATGTATATAGAAACCGAAAAAAGTAAATAAGCCATGAATGAGATACATTTGCCTAAAACAAAAGTAGCGGAGCTACATGCGATATGCGCTGAACGCAACAACGATCCCGGGGAGTTGATCAATATCTTGCACGCCGCCCAAGGCTTGTTCGGATATTTACCACCGGAAGTCCAACAGGTTATCGCCGCCGAATTGAATATCCCGGTCTCAAGGGTATATGGCGTAGTTACTTTTTACTCATTCTTTACGATGACCCCCAAAGGGAAATACCCCATCTCTGTTTGTCTGGGAACGGCCTGTTACGTGCGTGGCGCAGAAAATGTTCTGGAAGAAATGCAACGTCAATTGGAAATAAAGGTAGGAGAGACTACACCGGACGGTTTGTTCTCCTTGGATTGCTTACGCTGTGTCGGTGCTTGCGGATTAGCTCCGGTGGTCATGATCGGCGGGAAGGTCTATGGAAGGGTTACTCCCGAGAAGGTACGGGATATACTTTCCGACTACTATCTGAAAGAGCAATAAGATACGAAAACACAAGCGGTCACATAAGGTTTTACGTGACCGCTTGTATAAAATAATGCGAATAATCGTATTTTCAGAAACGACTGATCGAACCGCCACCCCCGGAGCTTCCACCTCCCCAAGAGCCGCCACCGCCGCCTCCGCTAAAACCTCCGAAACCACCACCGCCACCCATAATAATAGGGCCACCTCCTCCTCGGTGTATGCGGTCGATGGTACGATTTTTTTTCTCTGTATACCCGCAACTCTTACAGCGGTATACATCTTCGGCCAGACCTTCCGAGAAACGAGTCGCTTCCCGGATCACCTGCTGCCCCATATACACAAAGGTTTTCTTTCCACAACGGGGACATGCCTTCGGACGATACTTTAAGTATGCGATAAACGCCGAGAAACCGATCATCCCGATAATCCCCACCACGAATATCCACATAAAATCATCATCGGACGAGGAAGAAGAACGGTTGCCAGTCATGCCTGCCCGTTCATAGTCGCTGGACATTAAATACTTGGTAACCGCCATGACTCCTTTCAACATGCCGGCGCTATAATTCCCGGCCTTTAGATCGGGCATCATATACCGCTGCTGGAGCCGGTAGCAAATCGCATCGGGGAGGACACCCTCGATACCATATCCCGTCTCGAAAACGACCGAACGTTGGGAAGGTTCCGTCACCAACTGGATCAATAAACCATTATCCTTGCTCTTTTGTCCCAATCCCCAATGTTTGAATAAATCCGTAGCGAACATCCGGGCATCCTGATCCCCGATGCTATTCACGGCAACGACAGCTACCTCGATACCGAGACTATCTTCCACTACATTTAATAATTGATTGATACGTGCCGCATCATCCGGGGTAATGATACCATCCGGATTACTGACATGGTTCAACCGGTTGGAAAGACGTACGTTCGGAATGGTCTCGATCGAATAATCCTTTGCCGCGAAAATAGAAGAGGCAAAACCAACCAGCAATAAACTGATCCATAAAAGGCTTACCGGACACTTGCACCTAGATCCTATATTCTTTATCTCACTCATTCAGCGAATGGCTATTAGAATTCTACCTTAGGAGCCTTTTCCGCACCGGATTCAGCGGCGAAATAAGCTTTCGATTGGAAGCCGAACATTCCGGACAAAATATTGTTCGGGAATTGGCGAATATAGGTATTATAAGACTGAGCTACCTCGTTAAAACGTTTACGCTCTACCGAGATACGATTTTCGGTCCCTTCCAATTGCGCTTGAAGCTCCATAAAGTTTTGATTCGCTTTTAAGTCTGGATAACGCTCTAAAACAAGCATCAAACGGGAGAGGGCATTTCCTAACTCTCCTTGTGCAGACTGGAATTTCTTCAAGGATTCCTCAGTAAGGTTAGAAGGATCAATCGTAGTCTTCGTCGCCTCGGCACGAGCGTTGACCACACCTTCTAAAGTCTCTTTCTCATGCGCGGCGTATCCTTTTACCGTATTTACCAGATTCGGGATCAAATCCATACGGCGTTGATATTGGTTCTCAACTTGGCTCCATGCGGTTTTCACGCCTTCGTCTTGAGTTACCATATTATTATACACGCCTTTCACCCAAAAGAATAATATCGCTACGATAGCGATGATAATCCATACAACTTTGTTCTTAAACATCTTTGCCTTATAATTTATTGATTATACATAATGAGACAAAGCTATATAAAAAAATCGGATTATCCACATAGCGATTGGCGGTTGCTTATAACTGCGATTGTTAGCTGCTTATAATGGGCATTGTAACATCCTTATATTGCCCATTGTTAGAACCTCATACTGGGCATTATAGGAAGGAGCTTGCCGCGATGCTGCGGATGGAAGCCCACCGCATAGATTCTATTTATCTTCCCATAGATAAAACTGATCAATGAAATCCAAGGCTTTTAGGGTACATGTAAGTGAATTGTTCTATATTTGCACTTAATAAATCTAAATAAATATAGTTATGCGTAAAACAATTTATGCTAAAATGACGGCATTACCGGTAGGACTCTGCGCTTTAGCCTTTGCGGTTACCTCGTGCGGTTCTTCCGAATACAAGAAATTTGCCGACAATGAAGGTAAGCAAGTGGCCTCTATCCTGCGGGAAAACGACTGTTTGGCCTGCCACTCTGAAAATGCGCCTCTGCCATTTTACGGTAATTTACCGTTGATCGGTCCCGTAGTACAGGCAGACATGAAGGAGGCCGTTCACTATGTGGACTTGACTGCTATGGTGGAAGCCTTGGAGAACGGGCAGCCCGTTTCAGAGGTTGATTTGGCGAAGGTGGAGAATACGGCCCTAAGCGGCTCTATGCCCCCGGCTAAGTATTCCCATATGCCGATGCACTGGGGAACCAGCCTTGACGACAATGAGAAAGCGGTGATCATCTCATGGGCGAAGAATGTCCGTAAAGATCGTTTCACGACCGAAACCGTAGCGGAAGAATTTAAGAATGAGCCTCTTCAGCCTCTAATGAAGAGCTTGCCTACAGATCCGGCGAAGGTAGAGTTGGGTTTTGCCCTGTATCATGATACTCGTTTGTCTGCGGACAATACGATCTCTTGCGCTACTTGCCACGGATTGAACACAGGTGGTGTAGACCGTAAGCAATATTCGGAAGGTATTAATGGACAGTTCGGTGGTGTTAACGCTCCGACCGTATATAATGCGGCGCTTAATTTCGTTCAATTTTGGGACGGACGTGCGGCAGACCTAAAAGAGCAAGCGGCTGGTCCTCCATTGAACCCAGTGGAAATGGGTTGTACCTCATTCGACCAGATTTGCGAGGCTTTAGCGCAAGATAAGGATTTCACGAAGAAATTCACGGAAGTGTATCCGGAAGGTTATTCTCAATCCACGATCACGGACGCTATCGCTGAGTTTGAGAAGACCTTGCTTACGCCGAGTCGTTTCGACAAATACTTGATGGGAGATAAAAACGCGCTTACAGCGGAAGAATTAGAGGGCTATCAACTATTCAAGGACAATAAATGCGCTACTTGCCACGTTGGTGTAAATGTCGGTGGTCAATCTTACGAGTTCATGGGTATCAAGAACAGCTATTTCGATTACCGGAATACAGGGTTGACGGACGGTGATAACGGACGCTATGCCGTGACTAAGAAAGAATCCGATCGTCATAAGTTCAAAACCCCGACACTTCGTAACGTGATGCTGACTTATCCGTACATGCACGACGGAACCGTAGCCTCCGTGGAGGATGCGATCCGTATCATGCATGAGTTCCAGATCGGAAAGGAGATCAATGATGTAGAAGTTGAAAAAATCGTTGTTTTTCTAGGAACTTTGAACGGAGAATATAATGGAAAAATGCTTCAATAATTGATTAAAAAAGGTACATGTCCTTCCGCTTGTTCTACATATTACTTATATTTGCCGCAGTTAAGTGTGGAGAAGGAATATGGGCACAGGAGGAAGGACTTGCTTCGTATTACCATCATCGTTTCCACGGCAGGAAATCATCCAGTGGAAGGGTTCATGATAAAGAAGAATTAGTCGCCGCGCATCGTACGTATCCTTTTGGTACTTTTTTAAGAGTCACGAACTTGGAGAATATGAAAAGTACCATTGTATGCGTAACGGATCGTGGACCTCGTTATAGAAAACGAATCATTGATGTATCAGCGAGCGCCGCCGAGATATTGGATTTTATCGATAAAGGTGTCGCTAAGGTACGGATAGAAGTCGTTCCCGGCCCCTTAGACCTCCGCTATCTGGACTTGATCTATCCTAAGATTCCTTATCTGGATATAGATTATTTACGTCCGGATCCACCTTATAGGGTGAAATTCACGAAATAAATTTAATATAATGAAGCAAATACTTATCACCGGGGGCGCCGGCTTTATCGGTTCTCATTTATGTGCCCGTCTTTTAGAAGAAGGAAATGAAGTAATTTGTCTGGATAACTATTTTACGGGAAGTAAGGAGAATGTGATTCCTCTGCTGAAAAATCCACATTTCGAGTTGATCAGGCATGATGTTTCTATACCGTTCCAAGCCGAGGTCGATGAGATTTATAATTTGGCATGTCCCGCATCTCCAGTTTATTATCAAATAGATCCGATACAGACGATCAAGACATCCGTGTTAGGAGCGGTCAATATGTTAGGTCTGGCAAAACGGGTGAACGCTAAGATATTACAAGCATCTACCAGTGAGGTGTATGGAGATCCCATGATACACCCGCAGCCGGAAAGCTATTGGGGAAATGTCAACCCGATAGGGCCTCGCTCTTGTTATGACGAGGGCAAGCGTTGCGCCGAGACCTTATTTATGGATTACCATCGCCAAAACAAGGTTCGCATTAAAATCATCCGCATCTTTAATACGTATGGGCCTAATATGAGTACGAACGATGGCCGTGTCGTCTCTAATTTCATTATACAGGCATTACAAAATAAGGACATTACGATTTATGGGGATGGAAACCAAACTCGTAGTTTCCAATATGTAGACGATTTGATCGAGGGGATGATTCGCATGATGAATACCTCGGATGATTTTACCGGCCCGGTAAATATCGGAAATCAGGGAGAGTTCTCGATGAACGAGTTGGCCAAGATCGTGATCCGTTTGACAAACTCCTCCTCTAAGATCGTATACCGCCCGTTGCCGGGAGACGATCCCAAGCAACGTAAGCCCGATATTACGTTGGCCAAAGAGAAATTAGATGGGTGGGAACCTACGGTTTGTTTGGAGGAAGGATTAAAGAAAACAATATTATACTTTAAATCTCTCTAATAAATTTCTAATTTGGCCTAAGAGTATTCTAACTAAATATTCATAAGCGATAAAAGAGTGACTTCTACCTTTGCGTAAAATTTAACGCAAATGGACAGACGAGTCACTCTTTTACTTTTTTTATCTCTTCTTTTCTCTGGGGCGAAAGCCTCTGTTGTCTCCCTCTCCTTGAAAGAGTCCGAGCAACGTTTCTCTGAACACAATCTGGAAGTGATAGCCGAACGGTATAATATCGATATAGCCGAGGCCCAAGTAGTACAGGCCAAACTTTTCGAGAATCCCGTGGTCTCTTTGGAGCAAAATGTTTATAACCGGTTGAACGGACGTTACTTTGATTTCGGGAAACAAGGGGAAACGATCGTAGAGGTGGAACAGTTGATCTATATTGCCGGTCAGCGAAACAAACGTGTCCGTTTGGAGAAAATCAATAAGGAAATGGCCCTTTACCAATTCGAAGAGGTATTGAGAACCCTCCGGAGCGAGTTGAAGGAGAAATTCATAGCGCTTTATTTCACCCAGAAATCCCAATCTATTTACGATCGTGAGATTGATTCATTGGCTCATCTGTTGGTGGTTCTCAAGGAGCAGAATGAGAAAGGGAATGTTTCTTTATTAGAGAAGTCCCGTATCGAGGCCCTATTACTCTCTTTACGGCAAGAGCGGAATGATATCGCCAACCAAGTTATCTCCCTTCAAGGAGACATGCGGCTTTTACTAGGAATATCCGGCAATGATACCTTCGAGCCGATATTCGATGAGTCTGTGTTGAACCAGATCGATATGGACTCCGTTCCTTTCTCTGAATTGACCTCTTTATTATACGAACGTCCGGATCTTAAGTTGGCGCAAGCAAGCGTCAAGGCTTCGGAGGCGGACGTGAGATTACAACGTTCCCTCGCTTTCCCGGAAGTGAGCGTAAAGGGTACGTATGATAAGGCGGGTAACTTTATCAATGATTATTGGGCGATCGGCTTGAGCGTCTCTCTCCCTATATTTAACCGGAATCAAGGGAATATCAGGGCGGCGAAAATATCCGTCGCTCAAAAGGCCCATAAGGAAGAATACGCCCGTCGACAAGCCGAGAATGAATTATTCACCAGCTATGCCCGGTTGGAAAAGGCGATTCAGCTCTATCGTTCCTCGAACTATGGATTGGAGAAGGATTTCGCCTTGATTATCGAAGGCGTGAACTTGAATTTCCAAAAACGGAATATCAGTCTCCTTGAGTTTATCGATTATTATGAGACCTACAAAACAACCTGCCTGCGACTTTACCAAACTCAAAAAGAAGTGTTACTGGCCTTGGAGGAGGTAAATACCGTAACGGGTAGCCATGTATTCAACTATTAAAAGCAAATCAAATGATATGAATAAGCATCTAATCACATGCATCCTTTTAGTACCCTTGGTATGTTCCTGCGGGAAACAGGCGACCACCTCGGTCGATACCCGGGAACCTTTACTATTAAATGACAGTTTACAGGAGATTATAACACTGGATACGGTTCGTGACACACCATTAACCAACGAGTTGTTGCTCAATGGCCGTGTCAGTTTCAATCCGGAGCGAGTGGCCCATGTGTATCCGATGTTTGGTGGAAATGTCACCTCCGTTCATGCGGAAGTTGGCGATTACGTAGGGAAAGGAGATGTCCTAGCAGTGATCCGGAGCGGCGAGATCGCTGATATCGACAAGCAGCGAAAGGAGGCCGAGCATCAACTGGCTATCGCTAACCGTAACTTGGAGGCTACCCAAGATATGGCCCGGAGCGGTATGGCTTCCGACCGGGACTTCCTGCAAGCCCAGCAAGAGCAAGCCGATGCCGATGCCGAGACCAAACGTATTCAAGAAATGTATTCCATTTATAACATAACAGACCCATCTACCTATGTGGTGAAAGCGCCGGTCTCCGGCTTTATCATCGATAAGAATATAAACAGGGATATGCAGATCCGTTCTGATCAAGGGGAGGAGATGTTTACCATTTCCGGTCTCGACGATGTCTGGGTGATGGCCGATGTCTATGAGGGAGATATCAGCAAGGTAAAAGAGGGGGCAACCGTTCGTATCACCACTTTGGCCTATAAGGATATGGAGTTTACGGGAACGATCGATAAGGTCTATCATATGCTAGACCGAGAAAGTAAGACCATGAGCGTAAGAGTCAAATTAAGGAACGAGAAGTATATGCTTAAACCCGGAATGTTTACGAACGTATATGTACAGAGCGCGGTAAAAGGAGAAAGTATGCCTTGCGTAAACGCCCATGCCGTGATTTTCGAGGATGGTAAAGAATACGTTGTCTATGTCTCGAAGGAGGAATATTTGCAAATGCGTGAGATCTCGGTGTATAAGCAAACCGAGAAGTTCTGTTACCTGCGATCCGGCTTGAAGGATGGGGATCGGATCGTAGATCGGAACGCTCTCTTGGTGTATAACGAATTAAAGTAACCAGACGATATGCACACATTCATAGATAATATCATAACGTTCTCCCTCCGGAACAAATTCTTTATCTTCTTCTGTACCACGATCGCCGTAATCGCCGGTATCACCAGCTTTATCCATACGCCGATCGACGCGTTTCCGGATGTGACGAATACGAAAGTGACGATTATCACCCAATGGCCGGGCAGGAGCGCCGAGGAGATCGAGAAGTTTATCACGATCCCGATCGAGATCGCCATGAACCCAGTACAGAAAAAGACGGATATCCGGAGCACGACCCTTTTCGGTCTTTCCGTCATCAACGTGATGTTCGAAGATAAGGTGGATGATTTCTTCGCCCGCCAGCAAGTTTATAATCTCTTGAACGACGCCGACCTGCCGGAAGGGGTCACGCCGGAAGTGCAGCCCTTATATGGTCCGACCGGCGAGATCTTCCGCTATACATTACGTAGCGATAAGCGTTCCGTCCGGGAATTGAAGACCTTGCAGGATTGGGTGATCGAGCGGAAGTTGCGGGCTGTACCCGGTGTAGCGGATATCGTCAGCTTCGGAGGAGAGGTAAAAACTTTCGAGGTTAGCGTCAACCCGAATCAACTGATCAGTTACGGGGTAACGACCTTGGAACTTTATGACGCTATCGCAAAAAGTAATATCAACGTAGGCGGCGACGTGATCACGAAAAGCTCGCAAGCCTATGTCGTGCGGGGTATCGGCTTGATTAACGATGTAAAAGAGATCGAGAACATCGTCGTAAAAAATATCAATGGCACGCCAATCCTTGTCAAGCACTTGGCTACCGTACACGAATCCAGTCTTCCCCGCCTAGGGCAAGTGGGCCGCATGGAGGAAGATGATGTCGTACAAGGCATCGTTGTCATGCGAAAAGGGGAGAACCCCGGCGAGGTAATCGCCGCCTTGAAGGATAAGATCAAGGATATCCAACAAAACGCCTTGCCGGAAGACGTGCGAATCGTATCGTTCTACGATCGTGAGAATCTGGTAGATCTGGCGGTCAAGACCGTAACACATAATCTGGCGGAAGGTATTCTGCTGGTAACTTTCATCGTATTAATCTTCATGGCGGACTGGCGTACGACGGTGATCGTGTCGATCATTATCCCGTTGGCACTCCTCTTCGCCTTTATTTGTCTCCGGGCGATGGGGATGAGCGCCAACCTCTTATCTATGGGAGCGATCGACTTCGGTATTATTATCGATGGCGCCGTCGTGATGGTGGAGGGGCTTTTCGTGGCATTGGACCGGAAAGCCCGTGAAGTAGGCATGCCCGCTTTTAATTTGATGAGTAAGATGGGTATTATCCGTCATACGGCGAAGGACCGTGCGAAAGCGGTTTTCTTCTCTAAGCTGATTATCATCACAGCCTTGGTCCCGATCTTCTCTTTCCAGAAGGTGGAAGGAAAGATGTTCAGCCCGCTCGCTTATACCTTGGGGTTCGCCTTGTTGGGAGCGTTGATCTTTACGTTGACATTGGTACCCGTCCTATCTTCCATGCTATTAAAGAAAGAGGTGCGTGAGAAACATAATCCGTTCCTCGCATGGATCAATCGGAAGTCGATCGGTATTTTCGACTGGTGCCACGCCCGTAAGAAGCGAACGATCACGTTCGCCACGTTGGTAGCCGCCGTAGGTATCTGGTGCTTCACCTTGTTGGGCAGCGAGTTTCTCCCGCAACTGAACGAGGGCTCTATTTATATCCGTGCGACCTTACCGCAAAGTATATCTTTGGATGAATCCGTTACGTTGGCCAACCAGATGCGCCGGAAGCTGGCGGCTTATCCGGAGGTTCGTCAGGTCTTATCGCAAACCGGCCGGCCGAACGATGGCACGGACGCGACAGGTTTCTACAACATCGAGTTCCATGTGGATATATATCCCGAGAAAGAGTGGGAAAGCGAACGCTCGAAAGCGGGCCTGATCGAGAAGATGCAAGAGGATCTGGCGATCTATCCGGGCGTGGATTTTAACTTCTCGCAGCCTATCTCGGACAATGTAGAGGAAGCGGCCAGCGGCGTGAAAGGTTCCATCGCCGTGAAAGTCTTCGGTAAGGATCTATACGAGTCGGAGAAAAAAGCGGTAGAAGTTTTCAAGGTCTTGGAGACCGTAGACGGTATCGAGGATCTGGGCGTTATCCGGAATATCGGCCAGCCGGAGCTACGGATCGAGTTGAACGAGTCTCGTTTAGCCCGCTACGGCGTGGCCAAGGAGGATGTACAATCCATTATCGAGATGGCGATAGGAGGTAAGAGCGCCTCCCTGCTTTATGAGGACGAGCGTAAGTTCAATATCATGGTCCGCTACGAATCTGCTTTCCGCCGTAGCGAGAATGAGATAGGCAAGATACTGGTTCCGGCAAAGGATGGTTCCATGATTCCTATCCGCGAGCTGGCGGATATCCATACGATTACCGGCCCGTTGATTATCTACCGGGATAACCACGCTCGTTTCTGCGCCGTGAAATTCTCGGTCCGGGGCCGCGACATGGGTAGCGCCGTGGCTGAAGCCCAGCGGAAAGTGGAGAGGCAGGTAAAGCTCCCCGAAGGCTATACCTTGAAATGGACCGGAGATTTCGAGAACCAACAACGGGCTACCAAACGCTTGGCCCAAGTCGTCCCCGTAAGTATAGCGATCATCTTCGTGATCCTATTCGTCCTTTTCGGCAACGCCCGGGATGCCGGACTGGTCTTATTGAACGTGCCTTACGCCGCTGTCGGAGGTATCTTGGCCCTATTAATCACGAATTTCAACTTCTCGATCTCAGCGGGTATCGGCTTTATCGCCCTCTTCGGTATCTGTATACAGAATGGCGTGATCATGATATCGGACATCAAGAATAACCTGCGGGAGAGGCATCCTCTGGAAGATTCGATCAAGATGAGCGTGAAATCAAGGGTACGTTCCGTATTAATGACCGCCTCCATGGCCGCTATCGGCCTGCTTCCGGCCGCCTTGAGCCACGGTATCGGATCGGAAAGCCAGCGTCCCTTGGCGATCGTGATCATTGGCGGATTAATAGGGGCCACGTTCTTCACCCTCTTTGTCTTTCCGCTGATGGTGGAGGCTTTTTATCGACGAATGCTTTACGATAAGAACGGTAAATTAGTGCAACGTAGGTTGTAATTGCTATATTTGTAGCAAGAAAGTCCGGAACTATTAGGGAGGGCGACTGGAGTTATTATGCGAAAGGATTATACTTACTGATCTTTTCACGGCTGTGAAAAGATCATATCACAGAGGTGAAACGATCGTATCACAACCGTGAAAAGAACGTTTCACCTCTGTGATACGATTAGCATCACCCTAAGTACGCATTATTAATGATGGACATTCTTATTAATACATACGATACAATGGCGAAGATATTATTAGTAGAAGACGAGGTAAACATCGCCTCTTTTATAGAAAGAGGCTTGCGGGAGTTCGGACATGAGGTATATGTCGCTTATGACGGTGCCGCTGGTTGGGAACTGACACAGAAGAACGATTTCCAATTGCTGATTCTGGATATTATAATGCCGAAGATGAATGGCCTGCAACTTTGCAAACAGTACCGGCAACGGTTCGGTTACCATGCCCCCGTGATCATGCTGACCGCCTTGGGAACCACCGAGGATATCGTTAGCGGGCTGGATGCCGGGGCGGATGATTATCTGGTAAAACCTTTCAGCTTCCAAGAGCTCGAGGCCCGCATAAAGGCGTTATTACGTCGATCGGGAAACGAATCCGTCCATATGGCTCTTCGGTGCGGGGATCTGGTCTTAGATCCTCCAAGCCATCGGGCTATACGGAATGGGCAGGTCATCGATTTGACCGTAAAGGAATATAGGCTCTTGGAATATTTCATACAGAACCAAGGAACGGCCTTGAGCCGGATGAACTTGCTAAAGAATGTCTGGGACAAGGATTTCGATACCAATACGAACGTGGTCGATGTTTACGTGAATTATTTGCGCACGAAGATAGACAAGGACTTCGAACCTAAGCTAATCCATACCGTGGTGGGTGTGGGCTATATGATGGAAGCATGAAGACAGGAAACAAGATCGCTCTCTTTTACTCGGCCATTACCATAGGCGTGATAGCCGTCGTGACGCTTGTCTTCTATTTGGTTTCCACGAGCTATATCTCTCGCCTGTACTATTCTTACCTGACGGAAAAAGCCTATGCCACGGCACAGAAGCATTGGGAGAAGGACGAGACCGACGACGAGAGCTATGCCCGTATCCAACAGCGTTACGAGGAAACCCTTCCCGTCGCTACCGAGATATTGCTGAACGCCGATAGCTTGGAGACCCGGCAAGTGCTGTCCCGTTATCTGGACGCCACGCAGGTGAGATCTCTATACCAAGAGGATATCGTTCACTTCAAGCACGATACGCAAATGGGAGCGGCTTTGTATTATCCGGACAACGAGGGGAATTTCATCGTGATTGTCCTTTCCGGGAATCAGTATGGGATGGATATCCAGCATCGGATCGGCTGGCTGTTGCTGGGATTGATATTGGTTAGCTCGGTATTGATCTATTTTGTCGGCAGGCTATATGCGACTCGGATGGTAGACCGGATCGACGCTGCTTACCAAAGCGAGAAAGCGTTTATCAGCAACGCCTCACATGAGTTGAACAATCCGCTGACAGCCATTCAAGGCGAATGCGAGATCAGCCTGCTGAAAGAGCGCTCCCCGGAGGAATACCAAGCGGCATTAAGACGTATCGCCACGGAGACAAGCCGTATCATACAATTGATCAAACACCTGCTGTTCCTGTCGCACGGGGATAAGGAGATCCAGAAAAGCGCAATGGAGACGATCTTCCTAGCGGACTTCTTGATGCAGTTCTCCTCGGCCCGGATCTCGTTCTCCCCGGATAATTTCTCTTATATGATCCGTGCCAATCCCTATTTATTGAAGATAGCGATCAAGAATATCTTGAGCAACGCCTGTAAGTATTCGGACGATAAACCGGTAGAGATGCGGCTTCGAGGCAGTGTCTTGACCATATCCGACCGAGGTATCGGCATTCCTCCCGAGGAGTTGAAACGAATCTTCCAGCCCTTTTACCGGGCGAGCAATACCCGGGAATACGCCGGGCATGGTGTCGGGCTAAGCCTCTCGCTACGCATATTGAGCACCTATGGGGCGAAGGTGAATATTACTTCTGATCTAGGAATTGGGACGAGCGTGGAGATCGACTTTGGGTAGCCGTCAGGTATTCTTTAGCCGGACCTGTTATTTCGACAGACTCCGGCGTTACCCCTATCGCCTCTTCCGAAGATATAAGTCCGCGATCTACCAAGCGATCCAGTATTACCCTGTAAAAATCCTCATAATACGGCTTCAACCGCAACCCGTCGAAGCAATAGCGGACCTGTTTGGGCTTGGGGATAATGCTGGCCATAAAAATGCACTCGGCAAGGTTTAATTGGGAAGGTTCCTTCGCGAAATAATAACGTGAGGCCTCGGCGGCTCCATAAATCATGGGACCCCATTCGGCGATGTTCAGATAAACCTCAAACATCCGCTCTTTAGAGGTCAGATGATCGCTCTCGATCAGCCATACGATTAACATTTCCTCCAGCTTGCGGGCGATCGTCTTATTACGGCTCAAGAATACATTCTTCACCAATTGCATGCTAAGCGTACTGCCGCCACGGGCGAAACGTCGTTCCTTGATATCCTGTATCAACGATTCCCGGATAGCGCTTGGAATAAAACCGTTGTGATAAAAGAAGCCGGCATCCTCACTCTGCATGATCGCTAAAGGAAGATAACGGGATACGGCGTTGAACGGGCGGAAAGAGGGATTCGCCGGACCGATCTCGAAAGAGCGTACCGGCTCGCCTTGCTCATAGACAGTATATTCAAATGGCTCATTCATCTTCCGCAAATCCGTATTCCCATAGGCAAGGATATGGAAGTCCTTCGCTTTCAAGGTAGACTCCAAGATCAAGCTGTCTACCTGTCCGAAATCCAAATCCAATCGGAAATGATAGGAGAGGGTACCTTCTGTTCTCAGGCCTTCCAGATTGTAGAATAAGCCTTTAGGCAGGGAGGAGAACAGTTGATCCGCAGGGAAATCTCTTTTATTCACAGAGGCCGTGATTTGCCAACTGGTATCTTTAACGATCTTCAGATAAGGATGGAAATCCAGATGATTAAACCGGATATCACTGACGCTATCTAATTCGATATAGTTCTTACCGATGTTTGTCCGGAAGTGTATAGAGCCTTTATCCAGTAAGACCGTGTCCAGAGATATACGCTCTTGGTGGATGGTAAGCCCGCTCACATAGGCGCTTCCGAGTAAGGATTGTATGTCTTCTTCTATTTTAGGTCCCTTAAGCTCGAAGGCCAAGGTGTCGAAACGTACCGATGCCCCCCAACGATATTCCAGAAAAGGAAGAGGAATCTTCGTATGCTCGTCGGCGTAGAGACGGGCTTTCACGAGTCGCTCCTTATCAGAGAGAGAGCCTTCGCAAATCCATTCGCTACGAACTCCGTTCTCCGTGCTATTTATATGCGTAGAGAATTGATTGTTAGCAAGATTGAGTTCGGGTATCTCTAGTATTAGTTCATCTCCTTTATTACTATAAGAAACACATAAATCATGTACCAAGGCATTTCCGGGCAATAAATTGAAAAGGAGACTAAGGGAGCGTTCAGCCTTGCGTGCGTAATCCTGTTCCTTATCATCTACAGCTGTTTCCTCTGGCTCACCTAGGTGATTCGATGGTTTATAAAGGAAATCAAAATTAGCTCTCTCTCCCTTCTTAATAAAATGAATATGCAAATTATCCGCTTGTACACTCTCTATGGCAGGGGTAAGTAGCAATAATCTGCCAAGCTCCAGTTTCGCTTGAAGCCTGTCCGCATGTATCAACGTATCAGCATCAATCGGGATAACGGTCAATCCCTCCATACGTACGGTACTCAGCCCTATCAACCGGATATTATCATAGCGTATGTCAAGATGATGCCTTTCGGCAAGTTTACTCAATTTATGTCCCGCATACGCCCCTAAGATCAGGTCGATGCCCCAAAATGCCATAAACAAGAGAAAGCCAATAAAAATAAGAACTGCTATAAAAGATCTTTTATGGGATTGATTCATGCTCATCTATATTGTTACCCAGCGGACAAAAGTACTATAATTAAACGAATGGATTTCTTTTTCAATAAACAATCAAGGGCTTAATTTAGTTATATTAAAAAACTAAAGTTATATGGCGTATAAGATTGCGTTTTTTGGTGCTAAACCCTACGACATCGCTTCTTTCGATAAGATCAATGAGCGGTATGAGTTCGATATTCGTTACTATAAAGGACATTTGAATATCAATAATGTCGTCTTAACCCAAGGGGTAGACGCTGTATGTATTTTCGTGAACGACACGGCTGATGCCGCCGTAATAGACGCTTTGGTTGCCAATGGCGTGAAACTGTTGGCGCTTCGTTGCGCCGGTTTTAATAATGTGGATTTGAATGCCGCCAGAGGGAAATTACCGGTCGTACGCGTGCCGGCCTACTCACCCTATGCGGTCGCTGAATATACGTTGGCCTTGATGTTATCGTTAAACCGTAAGATACACCGGGCATACTGGCGTACGAGAGATGGCAACTTCTCCTTGAATGGCTTGATGGGATTTGATATGCATGGCAAGACCGCCGGTATTATCGGTACCGGAAAGATCGCCAAGATATTGATTCATATCTTAAAAGGATTGGGGATGCGTGTATTGGCAAACGACCTGTATCCGGATGAGAAATTCGCCAAGGAGGAAGGGATCACCTATGTCTCTTTAGACGAGTTATACAAAGAGTCCGATATCATTTCCTTGCATTGCCCGTTGACTGACCAGACTCGTTATCTGATCAACGACGATTCGATCGCCAAGATGAAAGACGGCGTAATGATTATCAATACGGGACGCGGGTTACTGATCCATACCAACGCCTTGATCGAGGGATTGAAGACCAAGAAAGTATCCGCCGCTGGATTGGATGTCTACGAGGAGGAAGGAGACTATTTCTACGAGGATAAATCGGATAAGATTATCGATGATGATGTCTTGGCCCGTCTACTCTCGTTCAACAATGTGATCGTTACTTCCCATCAGGCGTTTTTCACGAAAGAGGCTCTGCATAATATCGCCGATACTACCTTGCGGAACATCAAGGATTTCGAGGAAGGCCGTCCCTTAGTGAACGAAGTGACCAAGTAAATTCTAAAAAGGAACTATTATTTATCGCTGATTTATTATATTTTTGTGGCCATTGCTTGGTGGGAACCCAGCAATGGCTTTTTTAATTCAGAGGTATATATATGGAAATAGATAGTCAGACAGGTTTGGTGTTGGAAGGTGGCGGAATGCGTGCCATATTTACGGTGGGAGTATTGGATTATTTTATGGATCATGATATTTGGTTTCCTTATACGATCGGAGTATCGGCGGGCGCGAGTAACGGAATCTCGTATGCTTCCCGCCAGCGGGGACGCTCTCGTTTTAGCAATATCGACCTATTGAAGAAATATAATTACATAGGTCTTCGTCATTTCTTACGGGGAAGGGGATATATCGATCTGAATTTCTTGTTTTATGTCTATCCGGATTTGTATTATCCGTTGGATTACGATACCTATTTCAAGTCCAAGGATCGGTTCGTTATGGTCACGAGCAATTGCTTGACGGGTAAAGCGGAATATTTCGAGGAGAAGAAAGATAAGAAACGTTTGGTGGATATCTGTAAAGCATCTTGCACATTACCGATCCTCTGTCCAATTACGTATGTAGACGGGATACCGATGGTCGACGGAGGCGTATGCGACGCTATCCCTATCCGACGGGCTATCGCCGACGGCTTCTCCAAGAACGTCATCATCCTTACCCGTAACAAAGGCTATCGGAAAGAAGAGAAAGATTTTTACCTTCCCGGCTTTATTTATAACAAATACCCGGCGATCCGGAAACAGTTGCGACTACGATACCGGCAGTACAACGAGGTCTTGGATTACATAGACCAACTGGAGGCCGAAGGAAAAGCCTTCGTCATCCGTCCGCAAAGCCCGATTAAAGTCGGCCGTACCGGAAGCGACACAAAGAAACTGGAAGAACTATATGAGGAAGGCTACAAATGCGGAAAACAAATCACTCAATTGTAGAGACGGGGCATGCCCCGTCTCATCCCCTCAAAACAGTATTTTATTTACAACCTTGCAAATCCTTACTTAACCGCATAGCGCAGAAATTAGGACCGCACATCGTACAGTACTCTCCATCCGTAACAGCACTCTCCTTATAATACTGTAAAGCCCTTTCCGGGTCCAAGGACAAATTGAACTGGTCTTTCCAGCGGAAATCAAAACGTGCCTTGCTCAACGCGTTATCACGTACTTGAGCGCCGGGATGCCCTTTCGCCAAGTCAGCGGCATGCGCCGCTATCTTATAAGCGACCACCCCATTACGCACGTCTTCCTTATTCGGCAATCCCAAATGCTCCTTCGGCGTAACGTAGCAGATCATGGCCGTCCCATGCCAAGCGATTTGCGCGCCACCGATAGCCGACGTGATATGATCGTATCCGGGAGCGATATCGGTCGTCAACGGGCCCAGCGTATAGAACGGCGCTCCATGGCAGGCATACTGTTGTTCCTTCATATTCTCATGGATCTTATTCATGGGAACATGGCCCGGGCCTTCGATAATCACTTGCACGAACTGCTCCCAAGCTATTTTCGTCAGTTCTCCCATCGTGTGAAGCTCGGCGAATTGTGCTGCGTCGTTCGCGTCATAGATAGAACCGGGACGAAGCCCGTCTCCGATAGAGACCGCCACGTCGTATGCCTTCAGTATCTCGCAGATCTCGGCGAAATGCGTGTACAGGAAGTTTTCCTCGTCATGAAGCTGCATCCATTTGGCCATGATCGATCCGCCTCTGGATACGATCCCCGTCAGGCGAGTCGCCGTCAGCTCCACATGCTTGCGCAACAAACCTGCGTGGATCGTGAAATAATCCACGCCCTGTTCCGCCTGCTCGACCAACGTATCCCGATAGATCTCCCAAGAAAGATCCTCTACCTTGCCATTCACCTTCTCCAAGGCTTGATAAATAGGAACCGTACCCATCGGAACCGGACAGTTACGGATAATCCACTCGCGCGTCTCATGGATATGATCGCCGGTAGAGAGATCCATCAACGTGTCGCCGCCCCATTTACAACTCCATATCGCCTTCTCGATCTCCTCGTCGATACCGGAGGAAAGAGCGGAGTTACCGATATTGGTATTGATCTTTACCAAGAACTTCTTACCGATAATCATCGGCTCGGCTTCCGGGTGATTGATATTCGCCGGGATGATCGCGCGACCGGCGGCGATTTCCTTGCGGACGAACTCCGGCGTGATATACGACTTCAGTCCCAAAGCCTCGATTTGCTGGTTCTCACGAATCGCCACGTACTCCATTTCCGGAGTGATAATGCGCTTCTTCGCATAATACATCTGGGTGATATTCTTACCCTCTTTAGCCCGGAAAGGCAAGTATCGCTTGGGGAAACGCAGGGAATCCAGACTCGCGTCCGCCAATCGCTCACGGCCATAAGCGGAAGTCAATTCCGGCAATTGAACCACATCCTTACGCTTGCCGTACCACTCCTCACGTATACGAGGAAGTCCTTTAGCGATATCAATCGATATCTTGGGGTCGGAATACGGGCCGCTCGTATCGTAAACGATTACCGGATTGTTCTTCTTGAAGATTCGCTCTCCATGCTCATCCAAGGTTACCGTGTCCAACAATTTAATCTTACGCATACCAACCTTGATCTTATTGATCTCGCCCGGGACATAAATCTTTTCCGAGGACGGATAGGAAATACGCATATTCTTTTTAGTAGCCATATGTATTTAGTTTAGTACTTATTGATTTCCTCTATAAACCGGCGGGTTTCCTCCACGGGATCGGGGGCATTGATAATCGCGCCCGAAACAGCGATTCCGGTTATACCCGTCTCCATCAAAGGGCCTACGTCTTCCAGCGTAATACCACCTATCGCGAAGATAGGAATATCGATGCCAGCCTCCTTGCATTGAGCGATTATTTTACGATAACCATCCAAGCCTAAGATGGGACTCAAATTCTTCTTGGTACCCGTAAAGCGATACGGCCCTAGTCCGATATACGAGGCGCCTCGTTCTACGGCCAGCCGGATATCCTCAAAAGTATTCGCCGTAGCCCCGATATAGAAGATGGCATTGGAATCTAACTTGTCTCTCAGTACTTCCCAAGCGATATCCAAGGGCATATCATTCTTACCCAGATGACAAGCCGTAGCGCCACATGTCACGGCAGCCTCCAGATCATCGTTTACGCAGAAATCCACGATTCGCTCACATTCTTCCGCGCAGATAGTGGCACATGTACGTACGGTATCCTCATAAATCCCATCCTTCATGCGCAACTGTATCCATGAACACCCTCCTTGGATTGCCATGCGTACCTCGTCGCATTCCGTATATTTAGGCGTACGATGCGTTATAAACATCAAGCGGTTACTCCCACCAAAAGGAGGGCGTAATCCGGTTGTTCTCCGACCGACTCTTCCATTCCCGTCATATCCGAAATAATAATTTAAGGCCATACTTGTAATCGTTTGAATTGTTTTATGAGTTGATCCGCAACAAGAAGGGAGGGATCGTTTCCCCAAAGGGCCCCGAGAACGGCGACACCGCCGAAGGGGATATCTCTTAATTTCGTTATTGTTTGTGAGCAGATTCCTCCCAAGGCGATCACCTTATCATCGATGATGCCCTTCGCGTTTCGCAATCCATCTAAGGGGAATCCGCTACCATATCCTTCTTTGGATATACTCTGAAAGATCGGGCTAAGGAATACATAGTCGCATACCGGTTTATACTCGATAATCTCTTCCAGACTATGGCAAGAACGACTTATACTACCTTTATATAAAGGTGGAGCTTCCGGGTTCCTCCGATTCAAATGGACTCCTCCTAAAGCCCTTTCTTCTGCCAAGGTAAACCAATCATGAAGAACGATCCTGTCGTAATAAGCCGGAGAGATTTTATCCAATAAGCCCTCCAATTCATCACGTTTACAATCCGGTTTACGTAGATGTAAACGAGACATTCCTTTCGCAAATAGAAGTTCGATCAAAGAAGCTTCATCCGCAAAAAAATAAGGTGTGGTAATTACGACCAGCTTATTCATGATTCCATCGGATTTTATGAAGGGCAGAGGGTGAGAAGAAGTGGTTTACAGGTCCGTGCCCTTTTCCCATGCATACATTTGCCCCGTGAACGAGCGCGTTATTCATATATTCCTTGGCTAATCGTACGGCTTCCACCAATGAATGGCCGAGTGCCATATAAGCGGCGATGGCGGACGATAGCGTACAGCCCGTTCCATGGGTATTGAAGGTCTCCACTGTTGGCGAGACCAGACAAATCGGATTATTCTCATTGATAAATAACCGATCCACCGTTTCTACTCCGGGAATATGCCCCCCTTTGATCAATAGAGCGTTACATCCTTTTTCCTGCAATTTCCGGGCGGCAAGTAAGATATCCGCCTCGTTATTGATTTTTATACCGGAAAGATATTCCGTCTCGGGAATATTCGGAGTAAGCAGTGTCGCTTTAGGGAACAACTCATCAATGATGGTTCGGATGGCGTCATCCTCCAATAATTTACTTCCGCTCGTGGATATCATCACTGGATCTAAAATGATAGAAGTCTGTTGGAAGGAAGATAAAGTTTCAGATACGACCTTTACGGCATCCTTGTTATGTAGCATCCCTATTTTTACGGCATCTACGATGAAATCCTCAAGAATAGCTTCGATTTGTTCTCTCAAAATCTCGGGAGAGATCGCTTGGATCCCTCGCACTCCCTGTGTGTTTTGAGCGGTTATAGCCGTTATCGCCGAGGCTCCAAAAACCCCCAGCGAGGAAAAAGTCTTAATATCCGCTTGTATTCCGGCACCACCGCCACTATCAGAGCCCGCGATCGTTAAAGCTACCGGATAACGGTACATTTCATTTTTATCCATCTAACATTCGTTTTTCTTACGGCGGCATTACCCGCATCAAGTAGTAAGGGTATGATCTCAGCCCATATAGTATGGCACCCCTTCGACGGCGCAAACTTAGTGAAAAAAATCGATATTAAGATATTTCCGGCTTTTAAACGATAATTTTAACGCAAGGTTATACTTCCATAAATCGTAGACGGGAGCCTTCTGGTTTTAGAAGGCTTCCGTCATATTCATATAAACCGCCATCCCTTTTTGGTTCGGGTCTTTGCCTACGTCTAGGCGGAAGTTCTTGCCGGGTTGCATTTGGATACGTAAGCCTACGCCATAGTTGAACTTCCATTTATTCCAGTCTACGATAGGAGCGTTTCCGATCGTACCCGTGCCGACCCAGCCAACAAAACCACACTTCGCCCAGAAATTACCGCTCTTATATTTCTCCACGCTGCCGAACATATGACGATACTCCAGAATCCCATACGCCATGGTCTTGTCACGGTACTTGCCCCAATAGTATCCGCGAAGATCGAAAGGAGAGCCAAACGAAGGAAGCTCCGTAAAAGGAACGTTTCCCACACCGATTTGTGTCTTGGCGATCCATGCCAAGGTGCTACGAGGACGAAATACTTGCTGGAATTGGCGGTATTCTAACTCGAACATCTCATAATTATATGCACCGCCTAAATACTTTCCATACACTTTAGCGATCGCGCTTAGTAACATACCGGAACTTGGGGTCGCCACGTCATTTCGTGTATCGTATTGAATCAAGCCGCCGACACCGATATTGACATAATCTCGTTTGAACTTATTGAAATAAGGATCTTCGGCCATCACCGGGTTGATATCATCTGATTTGCTGAAATTAATATCAAAAAGAGGACCCGTATATAAATGAGGCCTAACTTCCCATACGAAACGGGGATATAGTTGGAAAGAACTCTTATGGAATTTCGTTGTCGAATCGCTTTTCTCGATTTGCTCGATCGTCTCATAGCCTTTCCCGAAATAATGCGAAGGTTCGTTCCGATAACCGTAACTGATATAAATACGGAAGCGATTCTCGTTGAAGAATAAGGTACCGGCACCGGCAAAAACGAACGTCCCGTTTAAGGTGATGTTAAATCCCGCAGGGATAAACGATCGCTGGGATATCGTATCATTCTTGTTTAAGCGAAAGCTAGCCAAAACCGCGCCACCTACGCCAAAGGAGGCTTCCGGCGTGTAAGACGGTCCGCCAAGGATAGACCACCAGATCCTTTTGTTGGCCCGTATGGAGTCTTTATGTAATTGTTTATGATAACGTTGTATTTGCTTTTCGGTCATAGGCTTACCGTCCAGCATCAGCACTTCTTTCGGAATCGTGTCATTGGAAATACCTTGCGCCTTTACGGAAAAGGCGAATAGAAGGCAGGCCATATAAATTAAAAGATATCTAAACATTATTTTAATCAATATTTAGAGGGCAAAAGTACGAAATCCTCCTAATATGTATTCTTAAAGAATCCCTAATAAAAAAGAATAAACAGCTAAAAAGAAATGCTATTACAGTCTGGGGGTTGTAGAGACGTAGCGTGCGTGCTGCGTCTCTACAGCTAAGATTGGTATAAGACCTTGCCCTCTTCGGATATTAACAGCAAGGTTAGTTCGCCGTCGGGAAGGATGGGAGCGCAATACGATTTACATTTTTGTAAAAGTAATGGGAAGAAACGATTTTGTTCTTTTTCCGCAAGAAGCTCCCATAATTCACGGGCCAACGTAATCCGATTGATTGCATCTACGGTCGCCTCCTCGCATTTCGCTTCTTTCGCTACATCTTGAAGGAAGCCTTTGTTCATGACGACTTTTTTGCTGTGTGTATCCAGGAAACCTTCCGCAAGTTTCACCGCCTTGCCGATCATGATACCTAAGATAACCTGCTTGAAACCTAAATCGGCAGCGATCTTTAGCGTCTCTCCTATAAAGTTCCCGTAATGGACGAATGATTGTGGAGGCAAAGAAGCGTATAAGCTCCGAAGGTAACGTTCACTCTTCGCCCCGGAATTAATAACCAACGTCTCGCAACCTATCGCTTTGGCGACACTGGCTTCTTTCCGTATCGAGGCGATAAAAGCGTCCGATGAGAAAGGACGCACAATTCCGGATGTCCCGATAATGGAGATTCCCCCGATAATTCCAAGTTTCGGATTGAAGGTACGTTTCGCCAACTCCTCGCCACCGGGAACCGAGACCGTGACAATAGCGACGGAATCGGGTGAGGGCAGGAGTGGAATCAGCTCTTGCCGGATCATCTTACGGGGCGTGGCGTTTATAGCCGGGCCACCGACTTTCAAGCCGAGTCCCGGAAGGGTCACGGTTCCGACTCCTTCACCTGCTTGGAAGATGACTCTTCCCGTATCGTCGCTTTCTGTTTCTTGACAATGTTCTTCTTGTGCCATTACCGTGGCACAACCGGATGCATCGAGAGATAATTGAACAGTAACCCGGATCCGGCTATGATTCGTCACGTCCGGATCATCCCCAGACTCCTTGATCACGGTACAGGTGGCGGAACACCCGGCCCATTCGGTATAGGCTACCGGCAACGTTATCTGTTCTCCCGAGGGTAATGTTATCTGGCTTTCTGTTTGTTCCTTCCTTGATAATAAGGCCAATAAAGCGGCTTTTGCGGCGGCGGTAGCACAAGCTCCGGTCGTATATCCGCTTTTCAAGGGAAAGAATTCTGGTAATAGGCGTTCGATTTGTTTGCGCAATCCGTCTTCACCATACACTCGGTAGAAAGTTTCCGGTAATGCGGGACGCTTCACGACAAATACTGGTATTCCGAATTGGCGGGCAGCGTTCACTTTATCCGTAAAATAGCCGGAGAAACCACTTTCCTTTGTCAAGATCGCATCCGGATGGAGTTGCTCCAACAACTTTAACTCATCCTCACCTTCTCGATAGAAAACCAGACGTTCTTGGGGGAAGCCCTGCTTCTCGGCCAACGACAAAGATTCCTCCCGCTCCAATATACGGAACCAAGTGGTATGCGATCGCCAATAAGGGCGGAGCGGGGCAAGGGTGTTCACGCCACTGAGGGCAAGTAGCCGTTGGATACCTTTGTTTTCCATTTGGTGAATTGCGTCTGCATAACTATCGCACCAAATCAAGTCCTCATCACGAGGTGGATACCGACGTTCGTAACGGATCACCGGAATCTGTAAACATTTCGATACTTTTTCGATCGTTTGGTGTAACACTTGAGCGAAAGGGTGTGCCGCATCAATCAATAGCTTAATCGCGTGGTCACGACAAAAACACTCCATTTCCTCCGCATTCATGGCTCCGGTCAAACGGATTCCATGCGCGCATTCAATGGATTGCAAAGTTCCTTTCGTAGAATAGTAATAGGTAGCGGCTGCCTCGTCCACTACCCGCACAGCCACACGGCCTTCTGTCGTTCCTCCAAGGATCAGTATCATTACTTACGGAAAAGATGTTTGAATTCATCCGCATATAAGCGGGATAGACCCTTGCGATTATCGATGGCATCCCCGACGACAAGTAATGTTGTCAGTGTAAGATGATTCTCTTTTACGATTTTCGCGAGATCTTTCAGTTGCCCACGGTAGATCCGCTCGTCTTTCCATGTCAATTTATAGCAAGCGGCTACCGGAGTGGTTGGGGCGTAGTGTCGCAATAATTCCTCTTGGACCTTCTCTACGACACCGGCGCTTAAAAAGATACACATCGTACTTTGGCTTTGAGCCAGTTTGTGCAGTTGCTCTTTCTCAGGCATGGGCGTACGTCCTTCGCCACGAGTGAGGATGATCGTTTGTACTTTCTCCGGAATCGTGAACTGAGAATAAAGAGCGGCGGCGGCGGCTTGGAAAGAGGAGATACCCGGAGTGATATGATAATCCATCCCGTATTGATCAAAGTAATTCATTTGCTCTTGAATAGCTCCATAAATGCAAGGATCGCCCGTGTGCAAACGAACGACAAACAATCCTTTATCATAAAACTCTTTCATCAACGCGAACTGTTCTTCCAGATTCATATCCGCCGAGCTTCGCACCGTAGCGCCTGCCTTTGCGCATAAGGTAAGTTCTTTCGGGACGAGGCTTCCTGCATACAGGATCAAATCAGCTTTCTCCAACATTTGCCGTCCGCGGATAGAGATCAAGTCCGGATCGCCGGGACCGGCTCCTACGATCTCGATATGTCCCTCACGGCAGGCCGTCCGATCTAACGCTACGGCAAAGGTATATTCATTTCCTTTCCCTAAATCCGCTTTTTGCTTCTCGACCAAAAGCGGACCGCCATGAGCCGCATAAATGGCGGAAGCTTCCGATACACTTGGGGATTCGGTTACCTCCAGTACTTTCTCCGAGGGATTGGGTACCGGGATATCTTTCAGCTCCTCCGATGTATAGGTGTGGAAAGGGCATTCCATAACTCCATAAGCCAGTAATGTCAGCACCGGTTCGCATTTCTTCAAATCGATTGTATTTACATCCGCCAAGGCCTCCGAATACAGGCGTTTATCACGCAATACATCTTTAATATGTTCGTAAACGACCGTAGGATCGCCTTGCATATCCTTGCGGCAACCCATTCCTAGGTGGAGGACTTTCGGTATATAGGTGATCGTATGGATGGATGTATCGTATTGTTTGGGACTGACGATCATCAATAACTCATAGTCTTGCTGCGGTATCGCCTCGAAGGAATAGAAGATAGAGACATGAGGTGGGGCCGTACGCTCTAGATAATCCGTTCCCTTATCTCGTATATCAAGGAGTAACGCTGTCGGTTTTCCGTTGACAAAGGTAGAGATGGCAGCATTGCTATCTTTGGCGATCAAGGTCCAATCGTATTTCTTCCCCAGCGTGTCGAGCGGCCATAGGTTCGTATTATCGCTTTGTGTCGTAATAATTGCCTCGGCTCCTAATAGGTTTGCCAATTCCTTGGAAAGGTCGTTCGCACCACCGATATGTCCGGATAAGACCGGAATCACATATTTACCGGTACTGTCTATACAAACCACGGCAGGATCAGTATGCTTATCTTCTGCGAAGGGAGCGATACTGCGTACGCAAATTCCCATCGCTCCTATAAATACCAAACTACTGGATTCGTGAAAAACCTCTTTTGAGAAAGAGCCGAATGGTAAGATCTTTGCCTCGGGATAAGAAGCAAGAATTCGTTCAGCAATCACCCGGCTACTATCGGATATTGGAATAATTGATATTGTACTCATAATTTATAAATAACATTCACGGTAATCGTATTAAAATCATCAATCGTGATACGGGTTTGGGCGGATATCCGAAGACCGGTTTGGCGGACCGCTTCCTCTAAAAGCGCTTTGCTTTCGTCGGATACGGAGTTGAAGACGATGACACCGTTCTCTTTCATCTTTTTGGAAACTACCATAAGGATCTCCACTAATTTCCCGCCATGTCCGCCGATAAAGATTGCATCCGGAGCCTCCAACGCTGATAAATCCACCGATAAGAAATCTCCGATTATAGCCTCGATACCCGGAGTCCCAAAACGACGGCAATTCTCAGTCATTAACTTTCGTCCCTCTTCCCGGATCTCAAAACTCGTGATATGCAAATGCGGGAACAGCAATTTAGCCTCTATCGAGACAGAACCCGTGCAAAAGCCGATATCCCAAAAACGTTCCCGGTTTCTCAGATCCAGCATGCTTAAAGATAACAAACGGATCGGCATTTTGGTTATCATCTTCTCCCGTCCGTTCAAATGCTCGAAAGCGGAATCCGGCAGGCCGAACTTACGGGAATGCCCGTCACGCTCTTTCCGGAGAATCAAGCAATTCGGATGAACGAAATTATTCATTGCCGCGGCTTGTATACTGAATTGGCGGATGCTCTGCCGTTCGGTATTTCCTAACCGTTCTCCCACGAACATGGTATAATTATCATAGCCGTATTCCAGCATCCGGCGAGCGATAATCGTAGGCGTATGTTCCCGATCCGTGAGCACGCCTATCTTAGACGCACTTTCGATCAAGGCACGATCGAACTCGTGCCAAGGCCTTCCGGTAAGGGAGACGATCCGCATGTCGTGGTAAGGCATCAATAGATTTTGCGCCAAGAGTTGCAAGGAATTAAATGACGGGTACAGGCGGATTTGCGCATCCGGCAATCGGTTTTGAATCGTAACGGCGAATCCGAAAAACAAAGGATCTCCGGAAGCAAATACAACGATGCTTTCCCGACCGTCATGCGAACGATATCGATCGAAGACCTCGTCCAACGGAACTTTGATATCAATCCAGTCCGCTTTTTCTGGCAATAAAGAACGTACGATCTCATGATGCCGCACGCCTCCGGAGAACACCCGGTGGGACGAGATTATCTCCAATACCTCCGGCGGAAAGTATTGCCGCATATTATCATCCAGCCCTATGACATAAAATCGGTTCATACGTCTCTTCCCGGCTTTAGTTGTTCTGCGTCATTAAAACAAAGGATGGCATTCACTAGCGTAGCCGCTAAATTACTACCTCCTTTACGACCTTCCACGATTAGTTTCGGTATACCGATAAAAGGTTTCACCATATGTTTGGATTCCTGCACATGTACGAAACCTACCGGAGCCGCGATAATGCCAGCTGGAGTGGCTTTACCTTTACGTATTAAATCGCATAATTCCATAAGGGCGGTCGGGGCGTTCCCGAAGACAAACAGAGCGGTCGGATGCTCTTCCACGGCCCGACGAATACCGGCTTGAGTACGGGTAATTCCTTTGCTCGAAGCCATCTCAGCGACCTGCTCGTCTTGAAGGTAGCATTTCACTTCGACACCCAGACGTTGCAGAGCTCCCTTACGAATGCCGGAAGCAGCCATCGTGACATCGGTGATGATCGTAGGAACTTCCCCGCCGCTGATCTTATTATATAATGTAGAGACAGCATCCGGGTCGGCATAAAGGATATTTTCCATATCGAAATCGGCCGTCGTATGAATGGCATGGAGTAACGCCCATTTCTTATCCAACGGGATCTCTTGGTTTTTCAATTCCTTCTCGATCGTACGGAAACTACGGATCATGATGTCCTGTCCGATACCCGTATCCATTTTCTTTTGTTTGATCTCGCCATAATATCCCCGGGGAGTGATCATATGATTCCCGGAAAGATATGTTTGTGAGTTTCCGATCAAGACTACCGTAAACATATCGATCTGCTCGGGGTCCAGATCTGCGAGCGTAGTGACGAATACTTCTTGCTCCTCCCGTCCGGCCTGACGTACATAACCGACCGGAGTCTCCGGCTTGCGTTCTTGCAGGAACAATTCTTTTAAACGATAGAGTTGCCAATAACGTCCCTCGCTTTTTGGATTATAGATCGCCGTAACAAAATCGGCCATGGCCGCCGCGTGAATCCGTTTCTCGATCAGTTCCCAAGGAGTCATCAAGTCTGAGAGGGAAATCACACAGAAATCATGTCCGATAGGAGCGCCAAGCAAGGACGCAGCTTTCTGGAAAGCGCTGATGCCCGGATACGACTCGATCTCGATCTCGCTTCCGGATTCTTTCTTCATCTCATAAATCAGAGGAGTCATGCCATAAATACCGGCGTCACCGGAACTGATCACGCAAACAGTCTTTCCCTCGTTGGCATAAGCGAAAGCTTGCTCGGCACGAGCTTGCTCACGTTTCATACCTGTATCTATACATTCCGTTCCCTCACGAAGCAAGTGGGTGATAAAACGGAAATAATATTTATATCCTATGATGACATCCGAGCTTTGGATAGCGGCCAAAACCGCAGGCGTTATATCGGCCTCGCTACCGGGGCCGATTCCGGCGACTATAATCTTGCCTTTATTCATTCAAATCTATTTTATAATACAATGTTCTCAATAAATATAATACAAATATACAGGCTTTACTTCTTTCTTCTCGCTTTTCGCCTGATATATTTTATCGCAAGCCATACACCGGATAAGGAAACGAACGTGCCTCCCAACATGGTTCCCCACATCACGATATTCCATAAGACCGGATGATCTACCAAGAATTTCAGATTCAAGCTATGCAATGCCGGATACATCCAATGGTTCCAACGAGACGGCGTATTTACATAACGGTATTGTCCATTACGGGGATTAATGTAATAACAACTATTATCCACGTCTTGAATAGATACTTTCCAGACCGGGAGTTCTAAATTCCTTTTTCGTGAGATATAATACGTATCATAAGCATCCAACAGTTTGATATCAGCCGTGGTCCCGATACCATGTATCTGAGACAATACGGAACGGATTTCTTCCGGTCGCAGGTTCAATAAAGATATCCCGTCACTCTTATTTGCGTTCACGACAATATCCTTCGTGTCTGTTTGTACGATGTAAAAGGGTATATCACCAAAACTACTCCATTCCAATTGACGGATCTGGCCGGAATAGGCTTGTATGACCGCCCTGTAATCCAACGGATAATCGAGTGGGGAAGGAGCCATCTTCCGCAGTTCTTGAACCGGGTTTATATCAAGCTTGGCTTTCAACCCCCAATCCTGTACACGAGCCAAAGACATCATACCACTAAAGCAGAAGGTGAGGACAAATAAACCGAATAACACCCCAAGAATATGATGCCATTTATACCAGAACTTCTTATAAGGGGAAATCAAATGACGTCTCCTCGCTAACCGGAAATCCCGTATTCCTAAATAGATCCCAGCGATACACATAACGCATCCAATGCCGGATAACCAGACAACTACCTTTATCCATAATTCAGCGTCTTGCCGCAAGGAAGTGAAATAAACCCAATGAGGGATCGCCCCGAGCCAAGCCCAGAAACGACTGTTTTTATCCGTATATTGCAAAACCTCCCCGGATTTAGAGGATATGTATAATTCATGTCGTTCCGGATCGGCGAAATGGAATTTATAGATCGGAAATTCCTCTTTTAAACGACCGAATGGAATCCATTGGTCCAAGGTGTACAAGGAATCTACCTTCGCTATGGAAGAGGTATTCCATTGTGATGCCACACGTTGGATACGATTCCAGTCGATTACGGGTAATCTTTCCGTCGAGTCGGCAGGAATATCATAGCTCCCTTTCTCCGTCCGGATATGAAAAACAGTTTGTCCCAAATAGCTGTTTAAGGTAACATGGCTTATCCGCTCGTTCTGCGGTAAACGTTTCTCTATCTGGTCTAACGAAGGAAGATTCTCCAGAGAGAGAATATCCATCTTCGCCCGTTTATCGGCCCGGTCCGCTCGCGGGAACGTATGGTAGATCATTACCAATCCCGATAGGAACCAAACGAGAAACAGGATACTGAACGCCGTGCCCAGTATCCTGTGTATAAATAGCGTGATCTTTGTCAATAGATTCATGAGCGTATGTTCTATATATTATAATGTATAGGAGATAGCCACTTGGAAATTACGAGGCATGCTTGGCACCATCTGTTGTCCGAGCGCTTGGTTATAATAATTGTTGTCAAACAAGTTATTCAAGTTGAATGTAAGGTGAATATTGTTGTTCAACAAATAAGACATACCGAAATCGGTTACCCAATACGGATCGAACCAAGAGTTGTTAGATGTATTACGGTATACTTTACCGGTATAACTGCTACTCAAGTGAAATTCCAGATTCTTCAAGACACCCCGAGGGATGGTATAACTGCCGTATGCGTAGAAAGTCTGGTTCGGTACGTTGCTCTGCCAGTTTCCTTCTTGGCTATTCAATTGTTGCTTTGTCTCATCCGGGTTATTGCCATAGATAGCCTCGATCAATTCCGGATCCTTTATTTCTTTCATCTCCCGGATCTTGGAGTCGTTCAATCCATAACCGATCGTCAGCGCTAAGGTGCTTACCGGAGAAAGAGTGACATCAAAATCAAAACCCTTGGAATCTTGTACACCCACCTGTCCGATTACGCTCATCGTGGTAGTCTCGCCGTTTACCTCCACTTGATAGTTGTTGGTCAACGTAGCCGTACTGTTCATCTTCCGGATATAGAACAAGCTGGCATTGGCGCTTAATATATTGTTCAATTGATATTTAAGCCCCACCTCGGCTTGGTATCCTTTCTCCGGCTTAAATACTTCCTCATTGCGAGCAGGCTCGAAACGATTTCCATCACCTCCTACATAAATGACGTTATCTTGATAGAACGTACGGATCGGCTTGAAGAAAGAGGCGAAAGACGCATAAATGGATGTATTCGGATGGGGCAGATAGACCGCTCCGAAACGATAAGTCAACGCCTTATTCTTTATCATATTGAAGCTTGAATGCTCCTCATACTCACGTCGTCCGGTAGGAGTTGTAGCGCTGGCGGACATATAACGGAAAAAGTCGTAACGTAGAGCGGCTAATACCTTCCATTGCTCGTTGAACTCAACCATATCTTGAAGATAAAGGCTGTTGGAATAATGATGCGTAACCGTCGCTTTCGAGAATTTACTGGTCATATATCCCATGCTATGCGGATCATAAACGGATACATGCGAATAAAGGCCGGGACCCTGAACATCATCCCCTAAATTATAGCCCGAATAGCTGGTACGATTCAAGGCGACGAAAGAGTAACCTCCCATATACGTATGCTTTATCTCACCCGTCCTGAATTTACCGCTTAGCTCGAGCGTATTGGCTACCGTCTTGGCTATATGGGAGAAGCGAAGCGGGAAAGAAAGATATACACTGTCCAAACAGATATATTTTTTCTGGCCGTTTTTCATATAATAATGATCATAGATCGGATCATCACTTTCGAGATAGTCGAGGGCTTCCGTCCCAAAATAGTTGATATCGTCGTTATTGTAAGAAAGGCGATCTGTTAGTTTTGCGCCGTTCCAAAAAGTATGTGTATACTGCGTCGATATGTTCCAAGCATGATTCTTCATAAAGTCGGACTCGTTATTGTAACGAGCCTCACGGTCAAGTCCCGGTAGCATATCATTTTTATGGAGATATAACTGTCCTGTTTGCACATTATATACATCATTTGCCATTAAATCGGGAAGACCGATCTCCGTCCCATAGAAGTCGCGGTTAAAACCTCCACGAACATCTAATATGTCACGTTCCGTCATTTTAGCTTGCAATGCCAGATAACCGGAAAAGCGACGGTTGCCATTATCACGCCAGCCCTCTTGATCGGAAAAGTTGACATTGGCGTAATAATTGACCGGACCGACCAATTTACCGCCCATGCCAAGTGTCGCCTCTTTATTCTCGTAACTACCGTAGGCCAATCGGGCATTAACGCTCTGTTTCTCTGACGGGGATTTACGAACGATATTCAAGGTTCCACCTACGGCTGAATGTCCGTAAAGTACAGAAGCCGGTCCCTTTAATAATTCAATAGACTCGATACAGGATAGATCGGGTACGGGATAAGAGTTGTTTATTGCCGAACGTTCATCGCGGATACCGTCTATCATCATGATAGAATGATCGAAACCACGGATCGACAATTGTTGAAATGCGCCATAAGATGTCTGGAATCGTACGCCCGGCATAAAGCGTACCGCATCTTGGATATTACGGATACCTCGCAACTCCAAACTACTCGCCGTAATGCTATTAATTGAAATAGGAAGATATTTCATAGGTACGTCCAACTTCGTGATTTGTGGACGTGGCTTGCGTGCGGCGGTCGCTACGACTTCTTGAATATTGAATGTCGTATCGGCGAAATTCGTGTACTCATTCTTGTGTTGTGCCTGCATCGTACTGATACATAAGGCTGTCAACGGTAAGATTGTCAAAACTCTTTTCATATATTTAGCATTATAACTGTTTATTGTATGCATGTGAAATCCCTTTCGAAAGAAATTCCATTTTCCTTCGAATGAAAATTTAGTTTCTTTCGGAAGGAATTACTTTTTCTTCCGAAAGGAATAAAAAACATTGTGTAGTGAACTTTTTTTAGTCCTTCTCTACCGCATAAGCTTTCTTCTTATCAACGATATCGATCATCTTATGTTTAGCCATGAAACGGGCATGTTCGATGAAGATCTTCTGGATATCCGGATTCTGTCCCAGACCTTCCATAAATACGCTTACCTCGTAGCCTTTCTTTTCCAATTCCTCTTTCCAATCACCGGCGATATCGTTTTTCGCATGGTCTCCGGCAACAAACATAAATGGCATCAACAAGACTTTCTTCATTCCATTGGCCTTTACTTGGGCTACCATCGTATCAAAAGTAGGATAGCCCTCGATGGTTCCTACGGAATAATCCTTGAATCCCTTCTCCTTCAACATATAATCCAACATAGCATATTGGGCCGTCGCCGGTGTATAAGTGCCATGGCCTACCAATAAAGTAGCGCCTTCTTTCGCCCCATTTTTTATGATAGCGGCGATTACCGCCTCATAATCCTCCGGTGTATACAATAAAGGATTACCGATACGAATCTCCTTGAAAGAAGATTTCATGGTGGCAACATCCTTACGTAAGGATTCCATCTCGATACCTTCGATTATATTCGTGGATTGGATCAAGACATGTGTATAACCATCAGTCTTTAATTTTTCCAAGGCCTCGATCGGGTTCAGTTTCTCTACGCCACGAGCTTTTAAGCGGCGCATTACAATGCGAGAAGTCCATGCCTCACGCAACTCAACATCTTTGAAAGCTTCTTTCGCTTTTTGATTGATCGCGTCGATTGTCAAGGCACGGGTATCATCATGGGTTGTTCCAAAATGTACCATCAATAAAGCGGCCTTATCGCCCGGTTGTAAAGAGGCGAATAAATCGGATGCTACAAAATTCTCGCCATCGTGCGCACGACAAACTAGGCTGATGACCAGCAGGAAGAAAGATAGTAAGTGTTTCCTCATCATATGAATATATTAATAATTAGATTACATATCAATCCCACGGAGACAACGTATTATTCCGTCTCCAACATCTTTTAGATATAGGTGATATTTCTATCCTCTTAATTACTCCTAACCCCGGGAGGAATTAATCATTACTTCGCTTGGCAGGTTTCCTGACTGGCTCGGAAAGCAACCTTCCCATCTTTCTTAAGACAGTGGCATAGCAGAACGCTTTCCTTTTCAAGAGCTTCACAGTAGCGGGCACTGTTCCGGATTCTAACCGGATTCCCTTTTATAGAATTGTCGGTAGACAAACTCTATCACCTAAGCGGTCGCAAATTTATATAAATAATCCCGAAAAGTAACAACATCTTTCAAAGAATCCCTGTTTCAATAGCATCTTTTTTGTTTAACATCAAATAAATAGATATGGAATGGATAACTAATTTACTTCAACATTATCCGGAGCTAGCTATTTTCATAACCTTAGCTCTCGGTTTCTGGATTGGCAAGTTTAAGATAAAGAAGTTCACGCTGGGAACGGTTACCAGCGTATTATTGGTCGGTGTATTGATCGGGCAATTAAAAATCGATATAAGCGGACCGTTAAAGTCCGTCTTTTTCTTGATGTTCCTCTTCGCTGTAGGATATAGTGTTGGGCCACAGTTCTTCCGGGGATTGAAAAAGGAAGGTCTTCCTCAAATGCTTTTCGCCGCCGTCATGTGTGTGTTTTGCTTGATCGCTCCTTTTTTACTGGCGAAACTTATGGGATATAACGCAGGCGAGGCCGCAGGATTATTGGCGGGCTCCCAGACGATGTCGGCAGTATTAGGAGTTGCCGAAGATACGATCGGACAGATGAATATTAGCGATACGGATAAAAGCGCTATGGTCAACGTGATGCCCGTGGCCTATGCGGTAACTTATATTTTCGGTACGGCAGGATCCGCATGGTTGGTGAGTGATATCGGGCCACGTCTTTTAGGAGGACTCGACTACGTGAAAAAAGCCTGTAAAGAGCTAGAGGCTAAAATGGGAAATAACGACGAGAGCGAGCAACCGGGCTTTATGCCTGCCGCCCGTCCGGTAACTTTCCGGGCCTATAAGATTAGTAATGAATGGTTCAAGGAGGGTAAAAGCGTAAAACAGTTGGAGGAATATCTGGACCAATTAGGACGGCATTTGTTCGTGGAGCGTGTCCGTATTAATAATGTACTAACCGATGTTAAACCGGATTTGGTTTTACATACCGGAAATGAGGTTGTCCTAAGCGGTCGCCGGGAATTCGTGATCGGAGAGGAGAACTGGATTGGCGACGAGGTCAATGACATTGAATTGCTCGATTTTCCGGCAGAGACGTTACCCGTACTAGTGATCCATAAGGAATACGTGGGGAAAAAGATCTGCTATTTACGCAATCAATCGTTCATGCACGGTGTTAGCGTCAAGTCCATAAGGCGTGCGGGTATCAATATCCCGGTCTTGGCCGCTACGGTGATAGATTCCGGTGATATGTTGGAATTGGTGGGTATGAAATCAGAGGTAAATAAAGCGGCTACGACTTTAGGATATCCCGATCGCCCAACCAATCAGACCGATTTGATTTTCGTGGGTATCGGTATTTTCTTAGGGGGAATTTTAGGTTCGCTCGCGATTCATTTCGGAGGTGTCCCGATCAGCCTGAGTACGAGTGGCGGCGCTTTGATAGCCGGACTCGTCTTTGGATGGCTTCGTTCCAAGCATCCGACCTTCGGGCGTATTCCGGAGCCTTCCGTCTGGATATTAAATAATTTGGGACTGAATATGTTTATCGCCGTAGTCGGTATCACGGCGGGTCCCAGTTTCGTGACCGGATTGAAGGAAGTCGGTATAAGTTTATTTATTATCGGTGCTTTAGCGACATCTATCCCGCTTATCATCGGTATTCTGATGGGACGTTACGTTTTTAAGTTCCATCCGGCTATCACTTTAGGTTGCACGGCAGGTTCACGTACGACAACCGCCGCATTAGGAGCGGTGGAAGATGCCGTAGGAAGTGAGACTCCAGCCTTAGGCTATACCGTTACCTATGCGGTGGGTAATACTTTATTAATCATCTGGGGTGTCGTTATTGTGCTAATCATGTAATATATATAATGTATGGACAAGAAGAAAATACATGTCACGAGAGAATATGAGAAAAAGATGTCGGAGATTAGCCCTTTCGAGCTAAAGAACATCTTGATAGAGTTAGCGGATGAGAGCGCTCGTAAAAGTACGCACATCATGCTGAACGCAGGAAGGGGAAATCCAAACTGGATCAGTACGGTTCCACGGGAGGCATTCTTCCTATTAGGGCAGTTCGCCTTGGAGGAATGCCAGCGGGAAACCGAATTGGCAGATGAGATGGCCGGAGCCGCAGGGGTTCCCAACCGCAAAAGGATCGCGTCTCGCTTCGTACAGTTTCTAAAGAAACATGCGCAATCTCCCGGCGCTACTTTATTGAAGGGTACCTATGAATATCTGGTCACGGAAAAAGGTGTAGATGAGAATGAGCTTGTATACGAATGGGCGGAAGGTGTCATTGGTGATCAATATCCGGTTCCCGATCGTATCTTGAAATATACGGAAATGCTCGTGCGGGATTATTTAGACCAAGAATTATGTGATAACCAGCCCCCTGAGGGAATATTCGACCTTTTCGCTACCGAGGGCGGAACTGCCGCCATGTGTTATATCTTCGATTCCTTGCAGCAGAATTTCTTGTTGAATAAGGGAGACAAGATCATTCTCTTCGCTCCGGTATTCACTCCTTATATAGAGATTCCGGAACAGGCTCGTTATCTTTTTAATGTCATAGAGATAAAAGCCTTGAAGATGACAAAAGACGGCTATCACACGTGGCAATATCAAGAAAAGGATTTAGATGTCCTGAAAGATCCTAGCGTGAAAGCCGCTTTCATAACAAACCCGAGCAACCCGCCTTCATACGGATTGACAAAAGCATTGATGAATAGGATCGTTGAGATCGTACGGAACGACAATCCCAACCTTATGATTATTACGGATGATGTGTATGCGACATTTATTCCGCATTTTCGCTCGATGATGGCCGAATTACCAAAGAATACGTTATGTGTCTATTCTTTCTCCAAATATTTCGGGGCAACCGGATGGAGATTGGCGGTAATCGCTTTACATCAAGATAATATTTACGACCGGATGATCCGTGAATTGCCAAGAGATAAACAGGAGCTTCTAAAAAACGGTATAGCAGTCTATCCTTACATCCCGAGGATATCCGCTTTATTGATCGTATGGTAGCCGATAGCCGTCAAGTAGCCTTGAATCATACGGCCGGTCTTTCCTTGCCACAACAAACACAAATGTCTCTGTTTGCGTCTTTCGCTCTATTAGATGCGGAAAATACCTATAAGAAAAGGATGCAGGATATGATCCACGAGCGTTTACACACATTGTGGGAAAGCACCGGATTCACCTTATTGGACGACCCTTTGCGTGCGGGATACTATAGTGAGATCGATATGCTTGTCTGGGCTAAGAAATTCTATGGGGATGATTTCGTGGAATATCTAAAAAAGAATTACGAACCTCTGGATGTCGTTTTCCGTCTGGCACAGGAAACTTCCTTGGTTTTACTGAACGGAGGAGGTTTTGATGCTCCCGAGTGGTCTATCCGCGCATCTTTAGCCAACCTTAAACGGGAAGATTATGTCCGGATTGGAGAGGGTATCGCATCTATTTTACATAGTTATGCTCAAAGATGGAAAGAAAGTCTCGATAAGTAGAAAAAACAGCTCCAAGGCTTGAACAAAACGGGCTAATGGTACGTTTTATTAATAAACGTGCGATTAGCCCGTTTTTCTAAGTTATCCGGGAGATTATAAATAACCTCTATAACCTCATAGAAATTATCGAACAAATTGTATTTCATTATATTATATATTTGTTGATAATAAAAACAAAGACTCATTGGCAGATGTCTTATTTATTACATTTTAGCTGGTTATAGATAAATATATTTGCGAAAAGGCTTACAATAAAAAACGAATATGAATATGGTGTACGACATTGACATGCTTAGAAATTTCTATGCGAATTTCCCCAGAAGAGTGGACACAGCCCGCGAACGTATCGGTGGTCGCCCGATGACCTTGGCCGAGAAAATCTTATATGCGCATCTATACGATGAAAGCTCGACTCGCCTTTTCAAAAGAGGTGAGGATTATGTGAATTTCCGTCCCGACCGTGTGGCTATGCAAGATGCCACCGCTCAGATGGCGCTTTTACAATTCATGAACGCCGGAAAAGAAAAATCCGCAGTACCGGCTACCGTGCATTGCGACCATTTGATCCAAGCGAATATGGGAGCCAAAACGGATATCGATACGGCTACCAAAAGCAATAGCGAGGTCTATGATTTCTTGAAATCGGTCTCCGATAAATATGGAATCGGTTTTTGGAAACCCGGAGCAGGCATTATCCATCAAGTGGTATTGGAAAATTATGCGTTTCCCGGCGGTATGATGGTAGGAACTGATTCACATACCCCGAATGCCGGAGGACTTGGAATGGTCGCTATCGGAGTAGGAGGAGCCGATGCCGTGGATGTCATGACCGGAATGGAATGGGAACTGAAGATGCCGAAACTAATTGGTGTTAAGTTAACTGGTAGTTTGAATGGTTGGGCCTCGCCGAAGGACGTGATTCTTAAGCTAGCGGGCATCTTAACCGTAAAAGGTGGAACGAACGCTATCATCGAATATTTCGGTCCGGGCACCGCCTCAATCTCAGCGACCGGAAAAGCTACGATCTGTAATATGGGTGCCGAGGTAGGAGCGACTACTTCCTTATTCCCATTCGATAATACAATGGCTCAATATCTTCGTGCCACGGGACGTGACGAGGTAGCGAGCTGGGCCGAAGCTATCGGTGAATATCTGGAAGCGGATATGGACGTTCGTGCCGAGCCAGATAAGTTTTACGATCGTGTAATCGTTATTAACCTTTCCGAATTGGAGCCGCATATCAACGGTCCGTTCACGCCGGATGCAGCTACGCCTATCTCGGAGTTTGCCGCAAAAGTAAAAGCGAATGGCTATCCCCGAAAGATGGAGGTCGGATTAATCGGTTCCTGTACCAACTCTTCTTATCAAGATCTAAGCCGTGCGGCATCTATTGCTCGCCAAGCTTATGAGGATAAAATACCGGTAGCGGCACCCTTGATCATCAACCCGGGTTCCGAGCAAATCCGTTATACGGCAGAAAGAGATGGTATTATCGGTGATTTTGAACGGATTGGCGCAACCATTATGGCGAATGCCTGTGGTCCTTGTATCGGACAATGGAAACGTCATACGGATGATAATACCCGTAAGAATTCGATCGTTACTTCATTCAATCGTAACTTCGCTAAACGTGCGGACGGTAATCCGAATACACATGCTTTTGTCGCTTCTCCGGAACTGACACTGGCCTTGACCATCGCAGGTGATCTATGTTTCAATCCTTTGACCGATACCTTGAAGACAGAGGATGGTAAGGTTGTGAAACTGAAAGAACCGAAAGGCTCGGATTTTCCGCCGAAAGGTTTCGAGGTAAAGGATAACGGCTATCTGGCACCTACGGGTAAGAACGTAGTGGTGAACATCGATCCGGAATCCAACCGCCTACAAGCATTAAAGCCTTTCGCTCCTTGGAATGGAGAGGATTTCACGGATATGCCCCTTCTTATCAAGGCTGAAGGTAAATGTACGACGGATCATATCTCGATGGCCGGTCCATGGTTACGTTTCCGTGGGCATTTGGAAAATATATCGGATAATATGTTGATGGGAGCCGTAAACGCTTTCAACGGGAAGACAAACTCTGTATTGAATCAACTGAACAATGAATATGAAGCAGTTTCTGCCGTAGCGAAACAATACAAGGCAAATAGTATTTCCTCGATCGTCGTAGCGGAAGAAAACTACGGTGAAGGCTCTTCCCGGGAACATGCAGCCATGGAGCCCCGCTTCCTAAATGTAAAAGTGATCCTAGCCAAGAGTTTCGCCCGTATCCACGAGACAAACTTGAAGAAACAAGGAATGTTAGCACTGACTTTTGCCAATAAGGAGGATTACAGCAAGATCCGCGAGAATGACCATATCTCGATCATCGGATTGAAAGATTTTCAGCCGGGCAAACCGTTGACGGCCGTTCTTCTTCATGCGGATGGTACGCAAGAATCATTCCCGGTTAACCATACGTATAATGATTTACAAATTAAATGGTTCAAGGCGGGTTCCGCTTTAAATACAGCTCACTAAGACAAACAAAAAAATCTTGATATCATGAGTAAGATAACAAAGAAAGGTAATCATATTTTCGTTCCGGATCACGTGACGATCCCTTATATTGAAGGAGATGGCGTGGGGCATGAGATCACTCCCGTTAGCCAAAAGATAGTAAACGCTGCCATCAAGCAAGCTTACAACGGAACCCGTTCCATTGAATGGAAAGAGGTCTTAGCCGGTGAAAAGGCGTTTAAGCAAACCGGAAGTTGGCTTCCCGATGAGACTATGGAAGCATTCCGTGAATACATCGTCGGTATTAAGGGACCGTTGACAACTCCGATTGGTGGAGGTATCCGTTCATTAAATGTGGCCCTCCGTCAGACGTTGGATTTATATGTTTGTCTCCGTCCGGTACGTTGGTTTAAAGGAGTCGTATCTCCGGTAAAGGAGCCGCAAAAAGTGAATATGTATATCTTCCGTGAGAATACGGAAGATATCTATGCCGGAATCGAATGGCAACAAGGGACTCCGGAGGCACAAAAGTTATTGAAGTTCCTCACCGAGGAAATGGGAGTGAAGAAAATACGTTTCCCGGAAACTTCCTCTTTCGGCATCAAGCCGGTTTCTGTGGAAGGTACGGAGCGTCTGGTGCGTGCCGCTATCGAATACGCGATATTGCATCAGTTACCGAGCGTGACTTTGGTACACAAAGGTAACATCATGAAATTCACGGAAGGTGGTTTCAAACTATGGGGATACGCTTTAGCGGAACGGGAGTTTGCGGATCTCACTTTCACATGGCCTCAATATGAGAAGATCAAGAAAGAGCAAGGCGAGGAAGCGGCCAATACCGCCTTAGTGGAAGCTTCAAAGGCCGGTAAAATCATTATCAAGGATGTCATAGCCGATGCTTTCTTGCAAAACACTCTATTAATTCCGGAAGAATATTCCGTGATCGCTACCTTGAACCTGAACGGCGATTATATCTCCGATCAATTAGCGGCGATGGTAGGTGGCATTGGCATTGCTCCCGGCGCTAATATCAACTATAACAGTGGTCATGCGATCTTCGAGGCAACACATGGAACCGCTCCGAATATCGCGGGAAAGAATCTCGTAAACCCCTCTTCCTTATTATTATCATCCGTGATGATGCTGGAATATATGGGATGGAGTGATGCGGCTAACCTGATTACATCTGCTATGGAGCAAGCTTTCTCCGCTGGAGAGGCCACTCATGACTTGGCTCGTTTTATGCCGAACGGCAAATCTCTCGGCACCAAAGAATTTGGTGATCGTATCATCTCTATTATCGAAACAATTAAATTAGTATAGTCATGTTGAAGAAAGAATATTTAATTTACAAATTGTCCGAGGCTGCCAGAGAGGCTTGCAAGATTGACAACGAACTTTTCCCGATGTATAATGTGAAACGTGGCCTTCGTAACGAGGATGGTAGCGGCGTGTTAGTAGGATTGACCCAAGTCGGTAATGTAGTAGGATACGAACGCTTGCCAGAGGGCGGTCTTAAAGCGATCCCCGGTAAGTTATTCTATAGAGGTTACGACGTAGAGGATTTAGCGCGTGATTTCATCAAGGAAAAACGGTTCGGTTTTGAGGAAGTGGCTTATTTATTACTTTCTGGTAAACTCCCCGATAAAGAGGAATTATCAGCCTTTAAAGAACTGTTGAACGATAATATGCCCTTGGAGCAAAAGACCAAGATGAATATTCTGGATCTGGAAGGACAGAACATCATGAATATATTGGCTCGTAGCGTATTGGAGATGTATACCTTCGACGCAAACCCGGACAACACCTCCCGAGATAACTTAATGCGCCAATCTATTGAATTGATCTCTAAGTTCCCGACGATTATCGCTTATGCCTACAATATTTATCGTCATAGCACACAGGGGCGTTCTTTACACATCCGTCATCCGCACGAGAACTTATCGATCGCAGAAAATTTCCTTCACATGCTGAAACGTGATTTCACGGATCTGGACGCACGTACGTTGGATTTGCTCTTGGTATTGCAAGCAGAACATGGTGGTGGTAATAACTCTACGTTCACGGTACGCGTCACTAGTTCTACGGGAACGGATACGTACTCATCTATCGCAGCTGGTATCGGCTCATTGAAAGGCCCGTTGCACGGAGGTGCCAATATTCAGGTAGTAGATATGTTCCATCATTTGAAAGAGAATATCGCGGATTGGAAGAACGTGGACGAGATCGATACTTATTTCATGCGGATGCTTAACAAAGAGGCTTATAACAAGACAGGCTTGATCTATGGTATCGGCCATGCGGTCTATACGATTTCCGATCCCCGTGCGGTCGTATTAAAGGAACTGGCTCGTGATCTGGCAAAAGAGAAAGGTCGCTCTGAGGAATTCGCCTTCCTTGAGTTATTAGAGGAAAGAGCGATCGAATGTTTCGCCAAGCATAAAGGAACTAAGAAACGGGTTTCCTCGAACGTGGACTTCTATTCCGGATTCGTTTATGAGATGATCGGTTTGCCACAGGAAATCTATACGCCTTTATTCGCCATGGCCCGAATCGTGGGTTGGACCGCTCACCGTATCGAGGAGTTGAACTTTGACGGAAAACGCATCATCCGTCCGGCTTACAAGAACGTTTTGGACGATAGGGAATATATCTCAATCAACGAGCGATAACACTAAAAAAATCATAGTTATGTTTTCTTTCATTCATAGTTATAAGTTGAAGGATTCATAACTATGATTTTTTAGCATGTTCAGGCTTATAATAAGATCCTACATAAAACCCTTAAAATGTAAATTTCTCAAGTTTCATCGCACCTAATCCTTGCAATTTAGGAACCAACGTTACGAAATGCTCAGCTTTTTCGTGAGCTGATAAGGATTCAGCGTCTTTCCACGTCTCACAAATCATCAATACATCACTACGAGTAGAGCTCTCGAAAATATCATAAGCTATACAGCCATTGTCTTTCAAAGACTTTTCAACCAATTCTTTCGCAGTCTCCAATGCGGCGGGACGATTCTCCTCACTTACTTGAATAAATACATTTAGTCTAATCATACTCATAATTGTTTTAAGAATGTTACATACTTGATCAAAAGTACAGCACAAATATAGAAATAAACCCGTATATTTGTCATTCGAAACGTATAATTAACAGCATGAAGGAATCTGTTCGTATTCTTCGTTTCGCCATTGTAGGTTCTTCTAACGCTTTGATCACCGCATTGGTAATCTGGATATTAATGGATATTCTGGATTGTAATTACTTGTGGTCGAACATGGCTGGATATGTGGCTGCCTTGGTGAATAACTTCTTTTGGAGTAAATACTGGGTATTTTCTTCCGGGAAAGGTAATTTCTGGAAGGAGATTCCTTTATTCCTAATCGCTTTTGGTTGCGCTTACGCTACTCAATTCATATTCTTGCTTTTAATGGTGGAGGTGATCGATCTAAATGAATATTTGGGTCAGTTCCTTGGACTTTTCGTTTACGGAGCCGTTAATTTTATGATGAATAAGAGGCTTACTTTTAAGAGCTAGAATCCGATAAATCGTATCAAAGGAAGTGGTATAGTACGCCATTAGTGGTGAAGGTCAACGCGACTACTCGCATAAGCCTTCACCACTAATGGCGTTGACCATCGGGACTAGTTGCGTGAGCCATCGAGACATAATCGTGCTGAATCGCTAACGGGTAAGGCTCGTAAACTGCTTCCCGAGTCTGTAAAGATAGAAAGCTAGATGCGTAAAAGCGAATACGAATGAGATAATCAATAAGACTTTGCTCTCGCCCCATCCCACGGTTTGCTGGTGCCAAAGCCCCGTAATCACGCAAAGCACGGATAGGGTAATACCGATCATATCCAATGTGGTCTGTCCCGAGCGATGTTTCTGCATATGTTCCAGTTTGCTATGTTTGATTCCATAGCAGACATATATATCCAGACCGATTAACATCCATAATACCAAACGAATCCATGTATCAGCCGGGAGAAAAAGCATCATCACCAGACAAGTTATGATACCGGCGATAGGCACGAACGGAACCAACGGGGTCTTGAAAGACCGGGGAGCGTCCGGCATTGTCTTACGGACAATCAATACCCCGGCGCAAACTAGCGTAAAAGCGAACAAAGTCCCGATACTACACATCTCGCCCGCTACGCTCGCCGGAACGAAAGCAGCCAATGTACCGACCAATAACATAAACAGGAAATTACTTCGTGCCGGCGTGCGGAATTTCTCATGGATATGGGAAAATAGGGGAGGGAGCAGCCCATCCCGGCTCATACTCAAGAATACACGGCTCTGTCCTAATAACGTTACCATGATAACCGAGCAATACCCCAGTAAAATAGCTATTACGATCGCCCGATTCATCCAAGGGTAATCCGGACGAATCACACCAGAAGCATCCATTTGTCCCATATGATCGATAGCTATTGCCACAGGAGCGATTCCATTCTGGCCAGCAAAAGCGGAGTAATGTACGACTCCGGTCATCACGTGGGCAAACAGCATATATAATATAGTACAAACCACCAATGACATCAAGATCCCGATCGGCATATCCCGTTTCGGGTTCTTGGTTTCCTGCGCTGCCGTACTTACAGCGTCGAAACCGAGGAAAGCAAAGAATACGATAGCCGCCCCTCGTAGGATACCGGAAAATCCGAACTCGCCTAGAGTCCCTGTATTAGTGGGGATATAAGGCGTATAATTCTCCATACGGATATATTTCCATCCCAAGACTACGAACACCAAGACTACGGAGACTTTCAAGAATACGATGATCCCATTGAAGATAGAACTGCCTTCCGTTCCTCGTATCAACAAGATACTCATTAACACCACGATCACGAAAGCCGGGATATTCACGATACCGCCATCCCAAGGGCAAGCTGTCAAGGCTTGCGGTAAATGTACTCCGAATCCTTCCAGAAAAACGACCAAATACCGACTCCAACTTATGCTAACGGTCGTAGCGGCCACGCAGTACTCGAGCACCAAATCCCAACCGATAATCCAAGCGACCAACTCACCCATCGTGGCATACGAGTAGGTATATGCGCTACCTGCCACCGGGATCATGGATGCGAACTCGGCGTAACATAACCCGGCGAAACAACAGCCCAAGGCGGCGATAGCGAAAGATAAAGTAATGGCAGGCCCCGTATACCCGGCGGCCACCGCACCCGTAATGGAGAACAATCCGGCACCGATAATAACACCGACACCTAAGGCGATCAAACTCCACGGGCCAAGGATACGCTTCAGCGATTTACTGCCCGAATCATTTGCCTCGGTCATCAAATCCGCTAAAGGCTTCTTAATAAATAAACCCATCTGTATAGATTAAAAAATTAGTAATTGGGCGCAAAGGTAGGAATTTTTATTATGTTTGCCGAAAAGTAAAAGCAAGGACAGAAACAAACAAGAAAATAAACTGACAACTAAATAATGAAACAATTGATAGCCTGTTGCGGATTAGATTGCGAAAGTTGCGATGCCCGCATAGCCACAGTTAAGAATGATGATGAGCTAAGAGAAAAAACCGCCCAAAAGTGGAGCGCCATGAACAATGCGCCCGAAATTACAGCCGCAACTATAAACTGTATGGGGTGTCGTGCGGACGGAGTGAAATTTGCGTATTGCAGTGATTATTGTGAAATACGCAAATGTGTATCCGGAAAAGGCTTTAATACATGTGGCGATTGTGATGAATTAGATAGTTGCCAGATAGTCGGCGCAGTCCTTCAGCATGCTCCCGGCGCAAGAGAAAATCTAATGTAGAAGCAAAAAAGATAAATCTCTAACATACCCGATCCTAATTCCGTATTGGCAGCCATTCCCAAAGCCATTCAGGGATCAGTCTCCAGAAAAAGACAAGGATAGCGTATCTCCAATCGATGATCGCCCTTCTCTTTTTCCGGTCTATAGCGTTAGCGATACGCAAGGCGGCGTATTGGGGAGACATCAGCATAGGATAATTCCTGCCGTCTTTCAATAAATCCGTACGGACAAATCCCGGACGGATATCCGTAAATGTAATAGGCTGTTTCTCCATACGGGAAAGTTGGGCTAAAGCGTCTATATAAATATTTTGGTATCGTTTGGTAGCCGAGTAGGAGGGAGCGACACCTAATCCTTTGGTTCCGGCAATAGAGCTGATTACAGATATATGCCCACCACCTTGACTGGAAAAATAACGATAAGCAGCTAGTACCATACGTGTAAAACCCGTCACATTCGTCTGTATCGTAGCTTGTTCAATGGAAGTATCTAAGTATTTATTCTGGTTGCCGATCCCTGAACTAAGCAGGAAGATGTCCATTCCTCCTAAATCACGGATTAATTCGTCTAAACGATCAGCGGCATCCTCGGCGGTCACGTCCAACTGCTTTATCCGGATATGCTCCGGATCTTGCTTACGAAACTCCTCCAACCGATCAACCCGACGGCCAGCCAATCCCAGTTGATATCCTCGTTTCCAATAAATCTTAGCAACCTCATAGCCGATACCGGAGGTAGCGCCAATAATGATAATTCGTTTGACCATAATACTTGATACAATAAATTAACAATAAAGATAAACAAAATTCTCATACTAAGCTCTATCTTTGTCACCCATCTTTTAAATTTAACACATAAATCCATGAACAACGCAACAACACAGTCACATATCGTGTGGCTCGATGTAATACGAACCGTAGCTATGCTGATGGTTATCGGAGTACATTGTATAGATCCTTTTTATATCTCACCTACACTCGGAAGTTTACCGGAATATAAACATTGGGCCGCTGTTTACGGCTCTCTTTTACGGCCCTCTGTTCCTCTTTTCGTTATGATGACGGGACTTTTACTATTGCCTATACGGGAACAATCTTTAGGTGTTTTCTATAAAAAGAGAATATATAGGGTATTATTTCCTTTTTTGATATGGTCTGTATTATACAATATATTCCCTTGGTTTACAGGGCTATTAGGTTTGCCGAAAGAGATAATCGGTGAGTTTTTCTGCTATGTGCAAGGAAATGAGTCACAATCCTTATCCGACGCATTGAAAGACATCGCCATGATCCCGTTCAATTTCAGTTTTAAGGAAAACCATATGTGGTACATTTATTTACTCATCGGATTGTATCTGTATATGCCATTCTTCTCCGCATGGATCGAGAAGGCGGATCGTTCCAAAGAGAGGGTCTATTTAGGGATATGGTTCGTATCTCTTTTCTTGCCTTATATGTCTGCCTATATCAGCAAATATTTATACGGGGAAGCGACGTGGAATCAATTCGGCATGTTTTATTATTTCGCAGGATTCAACGGATATCTCCTATTAGGACATTACTTAAAACAAGGTAATAATTGGAATATTTGGAAAACCTTCGCTATTTGCGCAGCCATGTTTGTGGTTGGTTATGCCATAACCTATAGTGGATTCAGTTCGGCCGCAGCGAATCCCAAGGCAACAGAATTGGATATGGAGTTATTTTTCACCTTCTGTAGTCCGAATGTAGTCTTAATGACGGCGGCTGTATTTATTCTTCTTCAAAAGGTACGTATTCATAATACTCTCATAGCTAAAAAACTATCGAAAATATCCAAATATGGTTTCGGAATCTATATCGTACATTACTTTGTCGTAGGTCCGATCTTTATCTTGATCGGGAAGTTTGATTTACCGATACCTTTGCAAGTACCCATAATGGCACTTTTGATTTTCATAATCTCATGGGCGTTTACTTGGTTCATGTACCGTATATTAGGTGAACGAGCTAAATGGATCATGGGATGAAACTCTCTCGTATACTGCAATCCGCCTTGCCGTGTTACTGCACGCCTATTGCAGTAACACGGCTAAAATACCATAAAACTTCTTGCAATCCCCATCTGTTTCGTTATATTTGCTACAATTTATAAACATAAAATAAAACGCTATGTCAGTAAAATCTTATATCGAATCCAATAAGGATCGTTTTCTTGAAGAATTGTTCTCTTTAATCCGCATTCCGTCAATCAGCGCCAAGCATGAGAATAAGCCGGACATGTTGACATGTGCCCAACGTTGGACAGAGGTGCTGCTGTCTTCCGGTGCAGATAAGGCCGAGGTAATGCCTACGAAAGGCAATCCTGTCGTATACGCCGAGAAAATGGTATCTCCCAATGCTCCGACCGTATTGGTTTACGCTCATTACGATGTAATGCCTGCCGAACCACTAGAACTGTGGAAGAGTGAACCTTTCGAGCCGGTGATCCGGGACGGACGCATTTGGGCCCGTGGAGCAGATGATGATAAGGGACAGGGCATGATTCAAGTAAAAGGTTTTGAGACAGCGATTAAAGAAGGTTTGTTACAGTGTAACGTGAAGTTTATTTTCGAAGGAGAGGAGGAGATAGGTTCTCCTAGCTTGGAAGATTTTTGCCGGGAACATAAAGAATTATTGAAAGCGGATGTAATCCTCGTTTCCGATACAAGCATGGTCAGCGCTGAAACACCGTCGCTCACGACAGGCTTACGTGGTTTGGCTTACTGGGAAATAGAAGTAACCGGACCGAACCGCGATTTGCATTCCGGTCATTTTGGCGGAGCCGTAGCGAATCCGATCAATGTACTTTGCAAATTGATGGCAGATATCACCGACGTGGATGGACGCATCACGATCCCGGGTTTTTATGACGACGTGGAGGATGTATCTTCCGCGGAACGGGAGATGATCGCCCAAATCCCATTCGACGAGGAAAAATATAAGAAAGCGATCGGGGTAGACTCTCTTTTCGGAGAGAAAGGCTATTCTACGCTAGAACGTAATAGTTGTCGGCCTTCTTTCGATATCTGTGGTATTTGGGGCGGATATACGGGGGAAGGAAGCAAAACGGTATTGCCTTCAAAGGCTTATGCCAAGGTTTCCACTCGTTTGGTTCCACACCAAGATCATGCCAAGATCTCCCAAATGTTTGAGGAGTATATAACTCGTGTGACTCCACCTTATGTGAAAGTGAAAGTTACGCCCAGCCATGGCGGGCAAGGATATGTTTGTCCGATCGACTTGCCGGCTTATCAAGCGGCAGAAAAGGCTGTTGGCATCGCATTTGGGAAGAAGCCGTTGGCGGTTCGTCGCGGAGGTAGCATTCCTATTATCTCTACATTTGAGCAGATATTAGGTATCAAGACCGTACTGATGGGATTCGGCTTGGAGCAAAACGCGATCCATTCGCCCAACGAGAGTCAGGAGTTGGATATCTTCTTCAAGGGAATCGAGTCGGTAGCGGAATTCTACCGTTTATATAAATAAGAAGGAAGAAGATGAGTATATTAATAAAGAATGTCCTGTTTAACGATAAAACGATTGATATCTATATCGAAGGAAAAGAGATCAAGCAAATAGGAGCGGGGCTGTCCTTTCCTGCCGATAAGATACTGGATGGTAGCCGTAAAGCCGTCATTCCCGGTTTCGTGAACGCTCATACGCATGCTGCCATGACTTTGTTCCGCGGCTTTGGCGATGATATGCCGCTTATGCCGTGGCTTGAGCAAAAGATCTGGCCGAATGAGGCGAAAATGACCCGTGAGGATGTATATTGGGGAGCGAAATTAGCGTGTTTGGAAATGATAAAAAGTGGCACGACCACTTTCTTCGACATGTATCAACGCCCTCGTGTCACGGCCGATGTGACGGAAGAGATGGGATTGCGAGGTATCATAGCCGGCGTTTGCTTCGATGGTTTTGATAAAGAAGAGGCGGAGAAATGCAAACGCCATAACGAACGACTGATCCAAGATGTGGATAACTACAGCAAACGGGTTCGCTTCTCGATCGGGCCGCACGCTATCTATACCGTTTCCGGTGAGCTTCTGAAATGGGCGCATCAGTTCGCCATGGAACACCAAATCCCTATCCATCTGCATCTGGCAGAGACAGAGGGGGAAGTGAAAGACTCTCTCGATAGATTCGGACTCACTCCCGTACGTTATTTATATGAGTTAGGTGTGCTTTCTCCACGTTTGATCATCGCTCATGGAATTTACATCGATGATGACGAGCTTCGTATGTTGGCCGATCACGAGGTGAAAGTCGTACATAACCCGGCCTCAAACATGAAACTGGCTTCCGGCATGCATTTTAAGTTCAAGGAAATGCGCCAATTGGGTATTACCGTGGGATTGGGAACGGACGGTTGTTCCTCTTCCAATAACTTGGATATGATCGAGGCGATGAAGCTGGCTTCCCTGTTAGGAAAAGCTTGGCGAAAGGATCCCGAAGCCTTGACCGCAAATGAGATGCTGCAAGCCGCTACTGCGGAAGGAGCCGTTATGTTCGGTTTAAAAGCCGGGCAGATCAAGGAAGGGTATTTAGCCGATCTATGTTTGATAGATCTCAACACCCCCGCTTTTACCCCAAACTTCAATTTCGTCTCAAATCTTGTATACGCCGCCAACGGCAGTTGCGTGGATACCGTTATCTGTGATGGTAAAATATTGATGGAGAATAAGAAGGTACCGGGAGAGGACGAGATTATGGAGAAAGCGGCAGAGATAGCTTATAACTTGATGAAACGTTAAATTGATTAAATATGGAAATGATTAAAACCGAACAATATCGGGAAGCGGCCGCCTATTTAGCTAGCCGGATCGAAGGTAACCCGGAGACCGCCATTATCCTTGGTAGTGGCTTAGGCTCTTTAGCCGATCAAATAATAGACCCTATAGTGATACCTTATGTGGAGATCCCACATTTTATGAAATCTACCGCTACCGGGCATAAGGGGAATTTTATTTGTGGCAAACTAGGGGATAAGCAAGTCTTGGCTATGCAAGGCCGTTTTCATTACTATGAGGGTTACACGATGCAACAGGTGACTTTCCCCGTACGTGTGATGAAACTCTTAGGGATCAAGAACCTTTTGGTCTCGAACGCCGCCGGAGGTATCAATAATACGTTCAAGGTAGGTGATCTGATGATCATCCGGGATCATATCAATATGATGCAGAACCCATTGATCGGTCCGAACAATGAGGATTTTGGCACTCGTTTCCCGGATATGACACGTGCTTATGATCGTGAATTTATCCGCTATGTGGAAGAAATAGCCGCCTCCCGATCTATCCCGTTAAAGAAAGGTGTATATGTAGGTTTGACAGGCCCTTCCTTCGAGACTCCTTCCGAGTACGCTTTCTATGGAAAAGTCGGGGGAGATGCGATCGGCATGAGTACGGTACCGGAAGTAATCGTGGCACGTCATGCGGGCTTGCGTGTATTCGGTATGTCTGTCATCACGAACGAAGGTTATCACTTCGCTGACGACTTTGTAAATGATGGTGCCGATGTTATCGTAGCGGCTAATAAAGCAGCATCTGTTATGACACAACTATTTAGGGAATTGGTCAGTGGCGGAATTGGTAGACGCGCTCGTTTCAGGTGCGAGTGGTTTTGCGATCGTGCAGGTTCGAGTCCTGTTCTGGGCACCCTTTCTAAAATGCGCAGGTGGTGGAATTGGTAGACACGCTACTTTGAGGGGGTAGTGCCGGTTACGGCGTGTGAGTTCAAGTCTCATCCTGCGTACTTAAGTAAAAAAAGAAATAAGAGCATGATCTATTCAATTAGGTCATGCTTTTTTTGCGTGTCAAAATGACAGACGAATAAGATGGACGAACATAAAAAAAGCCGGACTCACGCCCGGCTTCTATATTCATAGACAAACTTATTCAGCATCTTTCTTTTTTATCGAAGTCGTGATTTTCTGCTCTTCCTTATCAAAGTCTACGATAATCGTATCGCCTTCACCTACTGAAGCACGGATAATCATCTCCGCCATCTCATCTTCCAGATACTTCTGGATCGCACGCTTCAACGGACGGGCACCGAATTGGACATCGTAGCCTTTTGTGGCAATGAAATCTTTTGCCTCGTCTGTGATCGACAACTCATAGCCCAGATTTGATACACGCTGATACAGACCCTGTAACTCAATATCGATAATCTTATGAATAGCGGCTTTATCAAGCTGATCGAACATAATGATATCATCCACACGGTTCAAGAACTCTGGAGCAAACGCTTTATTCAACGCTTTCTGGATCACGCTACGGGAGAAATCCTTATCCGGCTCACCGGCCATCTGGGTATTGAAACCAACGCCACGACCAAAATCTTTCAATTGCCGGGTACCGATATTGGAAGTCATGATCAAGATCGTATTCTTGAAGTCAATACGTCTACCCAGACTATCCGTCAAACGGCCTTCATCCAAGACTTGCAACAGCAAGTTAAATACATCCGGATGCGCTTTCTCGATCTCGTCCAATAAGACCACCGAATAGGGCTTGCGACGTACTTTCTCCGTTAACTGGCCACCTTCCTCGTAACCAACGTATCCGGGAGGCGCTCCGATCAAACGGGAAACAGCGAATTTCTCCAAGTATTCACTCATATCGATACGTACCAAAGAATCCGCCGAATCAAATAGATATTCAGCAAGCTTCTTGGCCAAGTGAGTCTTACCTACACCCGTCGGTCCTAGGAACATAAAAGTTCCGATCGGCTTATTCGGATCTTTCAAGCCAACACGGTTACGTTGAATTGCCTTTACGATCTTTTGAACAGCATCATCCTGCCCAACCACCTTACTTTTCAATACGTCCGCCATTTCCAGAAGCTTGACATTCTCTGCCTTAGCGATACGTTGAACAGGTACACCGGACATCATGGCAACAACTTCAGCGACCTTCTCTTCATCAACGGTCTCCCGATGTTCTTGAAGCTCTTGTTCCCATTTAGCTTTCGCAGCCTCCAGTTGCAATAAATACTGACGCTCCTTATCGCGGAAACTTGCGGCTAACTCAAAGTTCTGAGATTTCACGGCCGCTAATTTCTCATTCTTCGTATCCTCGATCTTTGCCTCAAGCTCTTCGATACTTTTCGGAACAATGATATTAGATATATGTACACGGGAACCGGCCTCGTCTAAAGCATCGATCGCCTTATCTGGGAAATTACGGTCACTGATATATCTTTCTGTCAATTTTACACACGCTTGTAAAGCATCTTCAGTATAGATCACGTTATGGTGCTCCTCATAACGAGGTTTGATATTACGCAAGATCTGCAAAGTTTCTTCCGCCGTAGTCGGATCAACGATCACTTTCTGGAAACGACGTTCCAACGCACCGTCTTTCTCGATATTCTTACGATATTCATCCAAAGTAGTAGCGCCAATGCATTGAATCTCACCACGAGCCAACGCAGGTTTCAGCATATTCGCCGCATCCATAGATCCGGAAGCGGAACCAGCGCCAACAATCGTATGAATCTCATCGATAAAGAGGATGATATTCGGGTTCTTCGATAACTCATTCAAGATAGCCTTAATACGTTCCTCGAATTGTCCGCGGTATTTTGTACCAGCGACAATAGAAGCCATATCCAAGCTAATCACACGCTTATCGAATAACACCCGGGAAACCTTACGCTGAATAATGCGTAAAGCCAATCCCTCTACGATAGCTGACTTACCCACACCCGGCTCACCAATCAATACCGGATTATTTTTCTTCCTACGGCTTAATATCTGGGCCAAACGCTCGATTTCCTTCTCACGTCCCACAATCGGATCTAGACGGTTTTCTGCGGCGGCACGTGTCATATCCGTTCCGAAGTTATCCAGAACAGGTGTATCATTAGGGGATTTCGGTTGAGCGGCTCCCGCTCCAGTACCGGAAGAGGGGCGAGATGCCTCACGACGAGAGGAGAAACCTTCGTCCTCGTCATCTTCGTCATCATCCGTATATCCGTCGCTGATCTCGTCGAATTCCTCCATATTATTCAAACCGGTTCCGCTTACTAATATATTATATGCGGAACGATAAGTAATACCCGCGTCGTTCAACACCTTGGCAGCAACATTAAACTCCTCTTTCAATATCGCCAATAGAAGATGTTCCGTATCGGTCTCATCTTCCTTGAATAAACGAGATTCCAGCATACTCATACGCAAGACACGTTCTGTAGTCTTACTTATAGCGATCTCATGCTGGACAGAATCCTCAGAATCGAATGTGTTCTTTATTTCTTGCTCAATCTTGCGTTTAATATCCATCGGATCGGTATGTAGCTCTCGCAAGACACGCATTGCCTCGCCTTCGCCTTCCCGGATGATGCCTAGCATCAAATGTTCCGGCCCGATATAGCTATTCTGGAGCCTAGCCGCTTCTTCACGGCTATACTCAATCACGTCAATCAATCTTTTCGAATAATTTTTCATACTATATTATATATGTACTGATTACGCAAAGTTACATAATCTATTCCAACTATCATCAAATTTCGTGCCATTATTCCTTAATAAGCCTTGAAAAGCCCGGAGGCTCAAAATTTCAAGACAAATTCTTTCGTAGTATACGGAAAAACCTTACCTTAGTGCAATTTTTCAGAGGTGAGATATTGAGTGTAATTAATATAAAACTAAATGGTTGATCAAGACAGAATTATTAAGATTAACATCGAAGAGGAAATGAAATCGGCATACATTGATTATTCAATGTCTGTCATTGTTTCACGTGCTCTTCCTGATGTTAGGGATGGCTTTAAGCCGGTTCACCGCCGTATTTTATTTGGAATGAATGAACTGGGTAACACATCCGACAAACCTTATAAAAAATCTGCGAGAATAGTTGGTGAAGTTTTAGGTAAATATCATCCACATGGCGACTCGTCTGTATATTTCGCCATGGTTCGTATGGCCCAGACATGGTCTATGCGTTATCCGTTAGTAGACGGACAAGGTAACTTCGGTTCAGTGGACGGTGATAGTCCTGCCGCTATGCGTTATACAGAGGCACGACTGAGTAAACTCGCCGAAGAAATGCTCCGGGATATCGATAAGGACACGGTAGATTTCCAGCTTAACTTCGATGATACGTTGAAGGAGCCGACCGTATTACCGACTCGTGTTCCTAACTTACTTGTAAATGGTGGATCGGGTATCGCCGTTGGTATGGCTACGAATATGCCAACTCATAACTTGAGCGAGGTATTAGATGGTTGTATCGCTTATATCGATGCCAAGGGAGATATCGAGGTAGAGGGCTTAATGCAATATATCAAGGCTCCGGACTTCCCTACAGGCGCTACAATTTATGGCTACGCAGGCGTGAAAGACGCTTTCGAGACGGGTAGGGGACGTATCATCCTTCGCGGTAAAGCCGAGATTGAGGTGGAGAATAATCATGAGAAGATTATTATTACCGAGATTCCTTATTTGGTAAATAAGGCTGAGTTGATCAAGTATATCGCTGACCTGGTAAACGAGAAGCGTATCGATGGCATTTCCAATGTCAATGACGAGTCCGACCGTAGCGGTATGCGTATCGTAGTTGACGTGAAACGTGACGCGAACTCGAGTGTCGTACTAAATAAATTGTATAAGCTTACGGCTCTGCAATCCTCATTCAGCGTTAATAATATCGCTTTGGTGAACGGCCGTCCGAGGTTGCTTAACTTAAAAGACTTAATCAAGGCGTTTGTTGAGCACCGTCATGAGGTCGTTATCCGGCGTACAAAATATGAATTGAGGAAAGCGGAAGAGAGAGCCCATATATTGGAAGGCTTGATCATCGCTTCCGATAATATAGACGAGGTAATCGCGATTATCAAGTCTTCCAAGAGCCCGCAAGAGGCTATCGAGCGTTTGATCGAACGTTTCTCTTTATCTGAGCTTCAAGCACGTGCGATTGTCGAGATGAGACTTCGTCAGTTGACAGGTCTGGAACAAGATAAATTGCGTGCGGAATATGAGGAGATCGAGAAGTTGATCGCTTATTTGAATGAGATTCTGGAGAATGAGGACCTTTGCATGAAGGTTATCAAAGATGAATTATTAGAAATCAAGGATAAATTTGGCGACGAACGTAAGACGGATATCGTTTACGCCTCTGAGGAATTAAATCCGGAGGATTTCTACGCGGATGATGAGATGATCATTACCGTATCTCATATGGGATATATCAAACGTACCCCGTTAAGCGAGTTCCGTGCCCAAGGCCGTGGTGGTGTAGGAGCGAAGGGTTCCGAGACTAGAGACGAGGATTTCGTTGAGTATATCTATCCGGCATCCATGCACGCGACCTTATTATTCTTCACGGCAAAAGGTAAATGTTATTGGTTGAAGGTATTCGAGATTCCGGAAGGAGCTAAGAACGCTAAAGGGCGTGCGATCCAGAATCTTCTGAATATCGAGCCGGATGATAAGGTACAAGCCTTTATACGTGTTAAGAAATTAACCACCGATACGGAATTCATTAATTCTCATTACCTATTATTCTGTACGAAAAAAGGTGTGATCAAAAAGACCTTGTTGGAGGCCTATTCCCGTCCTCGTCAAAACGGTGTGAACGCTATTACATTGCGTGAAGACGATGGCTTGATCCAAGTATGTATGACGAATGGTAACAACGAGGTGATCATAGCGAACCGTAACGGCCGGGCGATCCGTTTCCATGAAAGCGCGGTACGTGTAATGGGCCGTACGGCTTCCGGAGTGAAAGGTATGACTTTGGACGAGGATAATACCGATGAAGTCGTTGGTATGATCTGTATCAAGGACAAGGAAAAAGAGACCGTACTCGTCGTATCAGAGCAGGGATATGGAAAACGTTCCTCTATCGAGGATTATCGTATAACGAATCGTGGCGGTAAAGGCGTAAAAACCATTAATATCACGGAGAAGACCGGTAAATTAGTTGCCATCAAGAATGTTACGGACGAGAACGATTTAATGATTATCAATAAGTCGGGTATCGCTATCCGTATGAAAGTGGCCGATTTAAACGTAATAGGACGTGCTACTCAAGGTGTTCGTTTGATTAATCTAGAAAAGCGCAACGACGAAATCGCTTCTGTATGTAAAGTATTGTCTGAGAGTGAAGAGGAGATAGCCGAGCAAAAAGCGGAACAAGAAGCCAGACAAGAGAATGAGGGAAGAGAGTTCAGTGAGAATCAAGCTAGTCTAGGTACTGATGTTGATCTACCGGAATCAGAGGAGGATAACGAACAAAATGATAACGAAGAAATAACTGAATAATTTTAAACAAATAGAAATATTAATCTCAAAATTACTATCACAATGAAACGAGTATTATTAACAGTGGCACTATGTGTCGCAGCATCGGTCTCTTTTGCACAGAAAAAAGCTGTAAATGAGGCTCAAAGTATAGCTAAGGGTTCGACTCCTGATTTCTCGGAAGCTAGAACTCTTATTAAAGGAGCTTTGGAAAATCCAGAAACAAAGGATGACGCTAAAACTTGGTATGTTGCCGGTTTTATCGAGGATCAACAGTTCAGCAACGAAAGAACTAAACAAGTCTTGGGCCAACAACCGGACGAGCCTGTTATGTACGAGGCATTGGGTAGTATTTTGCCATACTTTGAGAAAGCATATGAGTTAGATCAACTTCCTAATGAAAAAGGAAAAGTTAAACCTAAGTTCACGAAAGATATCAAAGGTATCCTAGGAGCAAACCACGTATATTACATCAATGGTGGTGCTTACTATTTCGATCAGAAAGATTATAACAAAGCTTACGATTTCTTCGAGCAATACCTGAAAATATCTGATATGCCGATGTTTAAAGGTGAGGCTGTCGCTGAAAGAGATTCAAACTTCATGACAGTTCAGTTCTATGCCGCTGTAGCAGCGACCCAACTTGGCGATTCTCAAAAAGCTATCGCAGCGTTAGAGCGTGCTAAAAATACGGATTATAGAGCAAGCGAGGTATATCAATACTTATGCTATGAGTATGAGCAAGCTAAGGATACCGTGAATTTAGAGAAGACTTTGGAAGAAGGTTTGAATAAATTCCCCGAGGAACAGTATTTCTTAATGAGCCTTATAAACAATTACATCTATTCTAATAGAAATGAGAAAGCTATTGAATATTTGAACACAGCTATCGCTAAGGATTCCAACAATCCACAGCTTTACGATGTAATGGGCCGTGTTTATGAGACTGGTTTGAAAGATTACGCTAAAGCTGAAGAGTATTTCAAGAAAGCATTGGCGATCAATCCGGACTATATCGAATCTCTCTCTAACTTAGGTCGTGTATATTACAACCAAGGTGTAAACAAGCAAGGTGAGGCTAATATGATCAACGACGCAAAACAATATCAAGAGGAATTAGGCAAAGCTAAGGAATTTTTTAAGCAAGCTCTTCCTTACTTTGAGAAAGCTCACCAAATGAAACCAGAAGAAAGAGAATATATGACTGCTTTAAGAGGTATTTACTACAACTTGAATATGGGTGATAAATTCGATGCTATTGAAGCAGAGATGAATAAGTAATTTCTTCTTTCAGAATAAATGGAACCGTCTAGTAATATAAGGTTACTAGGCGGTTTTTTATTTGTGTATCATGTATCGGAGTAGTCATTTTTTGATCGTTCATAACTCTATTAAACATAATGGGAATGGTCAATACTGCTATCATTATGCCACTATTTTAACGAATCCAGTATCAAAAATCATCGATAGGAGAGGATGTTTAGTAAAACTATCCAATAGAGAACTTTATCAACCGGATTTCTCATATAGATTTGTCAATTTCCTTGCCTCTTATGGATTAAAATATAAGTCAATCAGCCGATTAGATTTGTGTTACGATTGTAATAGGTTTGTTAACGGCTTATCTCCACGAAGATTAATAAACTCATTTCTTTCCGGGCGTTATTTAAAGAACTGTCAACCATCATACACCATACAAGCCGACACGGAATCCGATAAAAGGGATCAATTAGTAGATGCTATTGAGGCTAAAATAAAATCATGTGATGTCTCTAATACAGCGGAATTAAAGAACGCTGTTCGCTCAGTCATTTACGATCGGATAAAGCGATCTGACGCTAGCAAATGTAAACTTAGAGGTTCTGCTAAAAATGTGCGAGATATTAACTATGTGAGTTTCGGTAGCCATGCAAGTTCTGTATGCTCATATCTGTATAACAAGACAAAAGAACTTCGAGAGGTTAAGGATAAGCCCTATATCCGGCAATTGTGGAAACTAAACGGTATTGATGAGACTAGTGATGTGTGGCGTGTTGAGCTATCGATCAGGAAAGATAGCAAAACTCTATTAGAACTATCTACCGGAGAGGTCTTTAGCATAAGTACGGATATGTTGAAGCTACAGTCAGATATTGAGGACTTATTCTATATTTATGCAGCTAAATACTTTGATTTCAGAATAAACGATCTTACGAAAAATAAATCACGAATGAAATCAGTAGCGATCTTCGAGTATGCTCCGGGCGTTGTAACGAAACGTCCCATTAGATTAACTCTATCGAAGGATACGACAAAGGCTGATAAGATATTCATTCGGAAACTGGTTAAGGCAAAAAGAGACATTCCGTTCCCTACGGAGCAATATTTAGATGCGTTAAGGCTTGTAACACATGAATATGCTTTTTCTCGCTCTCTAGCTAAATATCTGCATAAGGTAGAATGCGAAGGAGTCCCGATATAGCGTACTTTGGCTTGCTACTGGCAACCGTATATTGTCCCCCCCATAGCGGAGCGTTACAAACAAATATATGATATGGATATACAACTAAGTAAGAATTTCATGCTATCTGAACTGGTACATAGCGAGATAGCCTATTATAATAACCTACGAAACGAGCCAACACCGGAGGCATTTTGTGCGTTATGTAATCTAGTGTCCTGTACGTTACAGCCTTTAAGGGACTATCTAAACGAGCCTATAACGATCAATAGCGGGTATAGAACTGCGGAGTTGAATAGGCTTGTGAAGGGAGTCTACGGATCGCAACATATAAAGGGGGAAGCTGCGGACATTAGGATTAGCGGCGATGCGATGCGTGTGGTTAGTGCCGTCTTAAAATCTGGAATCCCTTACGATCAATGTATATTCTATACTAGGCGAAACTTCGTACATGTATCATACAGTAGGTTCGCAGATAATAAACGACAAATAATATATCAATAATGGAAACCATAGTAATCGATAATAAGAGTATCACAGATAACGAAGAACTCGAGCTGTTTATGTTCTATGCGCTAGAAACATTGTCCCGGCTTAGGACTACGTTTCAGTACATGGACTATTCCGTTAACGGAATGGACGAAAGCATACGTTTAGCTCGGGCTTTTATGACCTATGATCGAGACTGCGTGATTGATCGAATAGAGTCCGGGCTTGCTCACGTCCGATTGTATAGGAGACCGCCAAACCGATTACCGGAACGCACTATAATCATACAATACTGATTACTTACTGTCTGTAAGAGGCGGTCTCTTCGTGCCCCTCGCTACGCTTTGGGGCACTCAATCAACCGCTGCCGCCGGGCACTCGGCGGCGTTCTATCCTGTAACCTAGTCATTATGTCACTATTCAGTACATGTGTCTAGGTCTCTGAATACTTGCTCCAAACTGGACGGCAGTTCTATTACTACCGCCATTGTGCCGTTCTCTGCGTGGGTACTCAATGATATACGTGTTTTCCTGTAACGTCTAGTCTTTATTTCCCGGGCTATATAACATAACAAAACTTGTTAGCCGTGCTTTATGCTCCCGTACCGCTCGCATTCGCCCGTCTAAAAGTTGCTGTTATGTTAAATAGCCCTACCGTGCCGCTCTATGCCAAGATCAAGCTCAATTCAAAGTTACATATCAGTCGGGTAGGGCTGTCTTTGTTGTTATGCGTTCTTTGCGTCCTTATACGGTGCTCGCCTACGGCTGTGCTCCGCAGTCCGCAAAGATCGCTACCGTAGGCGTTTATATAAGCGTCTTTTCATCTACAGTTACTCATTGCGTGTAGTGCGTCCTCGCTTCGCTCGGCACCGCTTTACGTTCCTCGTTCCTCGTCACTGCCGATACTATATGCTCGTGTGTCCCTATACGATCCACTGCGCTATCACGCCGATCAGTCGCTCTATCGCTTCGCTCTCTCGCTCCCAAGCGGCGTGATAACTCCGCTCCGTACGTTTTAATGAAAGCCTAGTGCCGCCTGCCGCTGGCTTTCGCTCCGTGCCCGCTGCCGGGAACCGCCAGCGTTCCCGGCAGCGGGCACGGAGCGAATCATACGAAAGTGCTTACTATCATTTATGTTGGGTTTTATTATGCCTCTTATCCTCGAACGTAATCATGGTAAAAAGTTGGATCGGGTAGGGGTTTCACCCCTTGTCTTGCTACTGGCAACCGTATATCCCCCCTCTTGTTTCCGCTCTTTACGGCTGCTTCGCAGCGGCGATATTGCGCCTCCGGCGCACCCCATATCAATCAATTTATTAAGAAGTAATAACACAATATATACAGTAATTAACATTATTAATTTGTATATTTGTATATTGATAATCAATGAAATACGCATTAATTATGGAACTTAAATTATCTGTAGATAGGGAGGGATTAGATATTTTAATAGGTGTAGTAAAAGAATATTATCCGTCTTTTTCTTATCGTTATTCAAAGATTGAGGATAGGGAATATTTTGATATAATATTGAACGTAGATAGTCTGTCTTCTATATATACGATCGGCTATCTTACCGCTAAGTATAAACAATAAAAAATAACTTGCTTATGGTTACTGTCTATGATCCCCTAAAAATCGAGAGGATACAAGAAAGTCCCTACGGATCGACCTTGTTTCCGGATTTTATGTATTATTCGATTAGACCTGTAAGGGCTAAACCTAGAGGTATCTGTTTCTATGTGTCGGATACCGCAAGATCAATCGAAAGTGTACACGTGTTGTCACGAAATGGAAGGCAAACGGTCTACATTAAGCTGTATGGCGATCCCTACGCTTACTCACCTTCGGAATTGTTTGAGCGTCTTGATGATGCTATGGAAACATGTATCGAGAGAAACAGATATCGTAACTCGAGAGTGCTAGACGAAAAAGGACTAGAGGTCCAGTATCAAGATTTGTTGAATGATGTGCTTCTCTCGCCCGTTAAGTAGAACGGGCGTGGATTTTACGCTTAGACCTCCTGTATCTAACTGATTATTAACATAATAAATACATATATATGAAAATAAAATATGGAGATTTGATTAGAATCATTATAAAGGATGGCGGGCTGGAAATGATCGCTTTGGAGTATGAAGATATAACATCTTTGTGTGACGTATTTTATCGTGTTCGAAAATATCTTATAACAAGCGGGTTATGTATACCAGTACGTGTTACAGTCATTAATTTTGATCGTTCCGTATATAAGACTTATGAATATGATCCGATTCATTAAATTAAATCTTATCTTTGCGTTGTTGTGCCCGAATACGTTATAACTGCCTATTGTGACCGTTGGTTTTTCTTGGCAATGGGTAGGGCATTTTCCGATCGGAAGACGTTCTGATCTATGGCGATTTCCCGTCTATGTGAAGATACATAGGCGGGATTTTTGCATTTATTAGTTAAATAATTATAAAAAACAAGCCTATTGCAAACTAATCATTTTGACATTTTGATATGTAAATACCATTTTATCGTTACATCTTGCTACTATCTTCGGCATCCCTTCGGAATGTCAATGACCTTGCTTCGGTTAATACTAATTTGCACCTTTGCCGGACGCTGGAATACGCTCAATGTAATTCTGCTCGAGCATAGAAACCAGCTATTAAATACTATGGGACTAGATAAAACGATGGGTATCGGCATATCTCGTAAGTCAACGGGTGATGCCACATTCCGTACTGTTCACGGACGTGTTATTGTTTCTAAGAGGATTCGTGAAAACAAGTCAAAGAGTACAAAGCAAGTATCTCAACGATCCGCATTTGGTTCATTGGGTCATTTCGCAAAGATTAATGCGGCATGGATTGATCGCCATTTTGATCCAGCAAAATACGGCACTTCTCGAAATCAGTTTATGAAACTAAACGCTCCTATAATGGCATGGTTAAGAGATCAACCGGATTTACCTTCGGATGATGTTAGTAAAATGGCATTAGCGATAGAGGCGGGCGTTACTCTGTATGCGGGCTATGGGTCTGTAGTTATGGGTACGACTTTTACAGCTACCGGAGACAAATTAACTGCTGTAATATCCTCTTCTAAGGAATTTGTTAAGGGTGATATTGTGGAAGTTCAAATCGTTGTGTCCTATAAGGTAAAATCAAGCGGAGGCTTATCTATGACTACGTCAATGGTGCGAAATTATGAATATGTCATTACCGAGCAAGATGTAGCGAGTAGTTCTACGGAAATAACTCTAAATGAATCGAAGATTCCACAATTAGCTACGGCGTTGAAAACGCCCGTAAATGCGGATAGGGGATCATATGTCTATGCGGCGGCGCTGAAATCAACGGATTATAAGAGTGCGTCATTCTTCGATGGGGTCTCAGTAAGTAGCGGGGGAGACTCGGAGAGTCCCGATGAAATTTAATGGAACCTATTTGGAAGTATACCGTAGGTCTATTAGTAGAGGTTGTAATAAAAGTGTTGCAAACACTTATCGGTAAAGATGGTAATGTAATTAAAGGTACTGGAAGCAAATCAACAAAAGAGTAGAATTTGTTAATAAAATAAAACGCAAAGGGTGAGTTCTTGTGATTCACCCTTTTTTTATGTTACTTCGTGTTGGGTAGAGATAACTAGACGGCTGGGGGGCTGTCTACTAACGGTATCCCAACAGAAGCAAGTCCGGCGATCCGTAAAACGATCGCCGTCTTTGTTTACGGTGTAATTCCCCCAAAAATAAAAGACTTGCGAAATGAAACAAGACAATTTTACCCCCATAATCTTAAATCGAATGAGCCGGATTAATGCAGCCTTTTCCGCTTCTCCGGTTATGGGGAATGTGGATTATACTAGACGAATATAAATGCAGCCATACGCTATTTCTGTTGATTGGCTGCAAGTTTATTGTTTTACAGATACATACGAATTAGAGAATTTTGTACCAATATTCCCAACAGACTACAAGATTATCAAAATGTCATACGGTACAAGGCAGTTTAAGAATGTATACGAGGTTTATTGTGATGAGAGAGAACCAAATAACTCTATTAAACATAATGGGAATTATAAAATTAATAGCAAGATAAGGATATATTAGTGCATTCAAGCAAAGCTTGTAGCTGCTTTGAGTAAAGACACAGATCTTTTCACGGCTGTGAAACGTTTGTTTCATGGATGTGAAAAGATCGTATCACAGCTGTGAAAAGATCAGATCACCTATATGAAAAGATTAATTCAGCTTGACGCAACTATTTGATTCGCTATTAACTCCTTCAAATAAAGCATGACTTTCGGATGACTTAATGGCATGTCCTCTAGGATTTCTTTAAGCTCTCGCGTACTGATATCAAATGAAACCAGATCTGAATGATATGAGAAATGAATGTTTATGTCTGGATTACTGCCTATAAGCATAGCCATTGTACCCGCCAAATCTCCCCAAGGCGGACAATCAATATGAGATGAGACAAAACAAGCAACAACTACCGTACCTTTTCCCTGTATGGAAGATATTTCCACATTCCCGCCTGTTTGCTCCGCGTTTTGTATCAAGAAAGGTAAGCCTAGACCCACTTTTCGTGTCGTGCGAGTCGTATAAAACGGATTACGGATCAGAGAGACTGTTTCCGGATCCATACCACAGCCATTATCCGCGATACGAATACATATGGATGTGTCCTTTATCTGTATATCTATCTCTATGTCAGAAGCTTTTGCTCTGATACTATTAGCGGTTATATCCGTGATATGAAACGAGAGATTATCCATGAGAGGCGAAAATTAAGTGATTGTCTTTTTGATCAAAAGCCTTTCGTAAGCCATCGAAGGTTAATTCCTCCGTTTGCCAAATGGAGGGCTGAGTACCTATTTGTTCGGGGCAATGAGCATCCGAGGCTGAGTATTGAGTCTGCTCTTTCAAATACCCGTGAATAGACAATAACTTACTGTATCTTTGCTGATTATTATATTCAATAGCATCTAAAGATAAGCAGGGGTCTATAAAACCTAATTGACTGATCAAGCTGAATGACGGACGTTCTACATGGGCGGCTACAAATAGAGCATCCACCTTACGTGCTTGAGCGGCTATTTGGTTTACGCTTTGATCCAAGGCGGAGAGCAAAAGATAGGGTACTTCTCCTAGAATCTCATTCTCCGCATTCACCCAAACTTGATCGCCAAAACGTTCCGGATCATTTGGAATTGGAGGGAGATGCTCTTCTAAATATCGTTGGAATCGCTTACGGGATTCATCGGTCGGGAAATAAACCAGACAATGCGCTTCCTCACGGGTCGTAACTTCTACGCCCGCAAAGACCCTTAGTCCGAATCTCTCGCCAAGGGATTGAATCTCCGGGCATTGTAAGGTCGTATTATGATCCGTGATAGCGATAGCGTCCAGACCTTTCGCTAAGGAACGACGCACGATCTCCGATGGACTCATTTCCAGACTGCCACATGGCGACAGGCAAGTATGGATATGTAAATCAGCTAAATACTGTTTCATCCATTCTCATTCTGTAATAAGCGGTAAATCATACCGGAAGCCTCGAACGCGGAGCGTGTAGTTCCTAAAAGAGGGACAGCCTCTTCCCTACCTTTTTGTAAGGTCTCATCATCCGGAGAGGTTCCGTTCACGATCAATACCGCGGAGGCGTCTTTTAAAGTAGCCACGGCCAGTATATTCTGATGCGTTTGCATGGTAATCCATAACATACCCTCCTCGATATGTCCCATGACATCACTTAGTAAATCGCTCGTATAGCCTCCGGTTATCTCTGTATCAAGGCCCTCTTCTCCACAAAATACAGTAAGATTCAACATCTTCACTAAATCACAAACCTTCATATTTAGCTCCTTTCTTATAACAATCCTTATTTAAACGATCTTTCCCCCATGTCTTCTCAACGATACGGAAGGCATGCTCTTGGTCTAGTTTACCGTGCTTCTCCATATTACGTTGCATAAATACGCAATCACTGAATTGAGCCTCGTGGCGTACGATATCCTCGGCCAAGCTTTGACAGTTCGGGCTGCCGCAAGCGCCACAATCGATTCCCGGTAGGTAGCACATCAATTTCCGCACTTGCTCCATTTTCTTCAGCATCTCATCGATCGTTCCATCGTACAACCGTTTGGGATTCGGTTGCACCGGACGGATCGTAATATGCTGCCTCAAATAGGATAAAGCCTCGAAATTATCGGCGGCGTATATCATCGGTACTTTATCCCGGTTCATGGATCGCTTCATGATACGCTCGGCCGTGAGGAAACGGTTCGCTACGGCTAATACACCTCCGGCACAGCTACGGTCGCAAGCCCTCAGTTCCAGAAAGTCTACGTTACGTACCTCGCTGGTCGTTTCCATTCGTTCCAAGAAATCGATCACATTATGGATCTCATCGATCGCGAGGCAACGACCGGAGAAATGTTTGGCCTCCCCTCCTGTCTGGCTCCATCGCATCTCTTTTTTCGTTAATGGCGGAGGAAGCTCACATTCCGGCTCATATCCTCTCGGGCGATTCTTAAGAATATGGTATACCTTATTATATAGGGTATCCATATTTATCACGCCTTTGATCGTAGATGAATAACCTTCCGCTCCCTTCAACGCCGCGATTTTCGCCGCGCAAGGCGTAACATAAAAGATACCGATCTCTTCCGAGGGAACACCTTGCCCTTCCAATATCTTATGATAATAAGTGGCCGAGGCGTTTACCGGCGCTTTCACCAATAAGATATTATCCACCAGCGCAGGGAAACGGACTTGTATCAACCGGACGATAGCGGGGCAAAAAGAACTGATCACCGGTTTTTCCTCGGCGTTTTCCATCTGCCGTACCATTTCCTTATGGATCATATCGGCGGTAAACTCTACTTGGAAAACATGGGTAAAGCCCAGTTCCATAACGGCACTGATAATTTCCTTCTCGGTCGTGTACTTTGAGAACTGCCCGATAAATACCGTGGGCATCAACGCTACCCTGCATCTATAATCAAATATACGCTGGAAGTCATCCTGCTCCACATAGATAGCCTCTGTCGGGCACGATTTCAAGCACTCGCCGCAATCCACGCACCAATCCTTATGGATCAAAGCCTTACCATCCCGGATACGGATCGCTCCCGTAGGGCACTCTTTCATGCAATGCGTACAGCCTATACAGCGGTCATTGTCAATCTTCAAGGCATGATAAAAATTAGCTTCCTCCATGGTCTACGCTCCTTCTTTATTAAACCATGTGACCATACGTACCGTGGTACCTACATCTACTTGGCTCTCGATCGTTAATTCATCTACGTTCTTCTTCATATTTGGAAGTCCCATTCCGGCACCAAATCCCATCTCACGCACGGCCTCGGATGCCGTCGAATACCCTTCACGCATAGCTAGCGATATATCCGGGATTCCGGGCCCTTCATCCTTCAGTTCCAAAGATATTTTATCAGCGTCCAATTCAGCGACAACCGTTCCTCTCCAAGCGTGAGCCACGATATTCACCTCCGCCTCATAAAGCGCCACGACCACCCGCTTAATGATCCGGGGATCGATAGCCAATTGCTTCAAGACCTTCTTTATCTGGCTAGACGCATAACCCGCCTTCGAGAAATTACCGCCCTCCAACTCAAACTTAAATAGCATATCTCACGACCTCCTTTCTTAATATATAGGAAGGAGCCCCGCGCTATAAAGCTCTCCGACCGTATGATACATAGAATGATCTGTCTCCAGAAGAACCATATTGTTCTCACGAGCCAGCTCCAGCATATCCGGGGTTACTTTCTTCCCCCGCACGAAAAGTATATAAGAAACTTCCGCCATCTCCGCGGTACGGATCGTTTGCAAATTACAAAGTCCTGTCACCAACAGCACATCACCACAATCCAGCGTAAGCACGTCACTCATCAGATCGCTGGCAAAAGCACACTGCACATCGTTCTCCCGTTTCTCTGAGCCACAGACGATGGAGGCATCGGTAAGCTCTTGAATTCTTTGAATCTTCATAAGGTACCAGAGGTTACATTTTACATGGGCTAATGTAAGAAATAATTTCGAATGTCGGCCTAGTATATTACATTAATTACTATCTTTGGTACACTAACAAAAAATAATCCTTATGTTCAGTAAAGAAACTTATATGGCCCGCCGGGCTAAGCTGAAACAAACCATAGGTTCCGGTTTGTTGCTATTCCTTGGAAACGACGAGAGTGGGATGAACTACGCCGATAATACGTATCACTTCCGTCAAGACTCTACCTTCTTGTATTTCTTCGGATTGCCATACGCCGGGTTATCCGCTATCATCGATATCGATAACGATAAGGAGATCATCTTTGGCGATGAGTTGACTATAGACGCGATTGTATGGATGGGTACGCAGCCCACCCTAAAAGAGAAGAGCGAGGCCGCAGGTATCAAGGAAGTCCGTCCTTTCAAGGAGATCGAGACTTACTTGAAGAATGCCCAGCAAAAAGGCCAGCCAATCCATTATCTGCCGACGTATCGTGCGGAACACCAGATCAAGTTATTCCAATGGTTGGGTATCGTACCCGGCGCGGAGAAACCTTCCGTGCCTTTCATCATGGGTGTCGTAAACCAACGGAATTACAAGAGCGAGGAAGAAATCGCCGAGATCGAGAAAGCTTGTATCGTAACCGCCGATATGCACCTGACTGCCATGCGTACCGTACGTCCGGGAATCCGGGAGTCGGATGTAGCGGCTGCCGTTGCGGAAGTAGCTTTCGCCAACAATTACCAGCTCTCCTTCCCTATCATCGCCACGATCAATGGGCAGACCTTGCACAACCATGATCATAGTCATATGATTAAGAGCGGTGATATGCTATTATTGGACGCCGGTGCCGAGACTGAGATGGGATATGCCGGAGATATGTCATCCACCATCCCGGCCGACTCTAAATTCACGACCCGTCAAAAAGACATCTATGATATTCAAGTAGCCGCCCATGAAGCTGCCGTAGCGGCTTTGCGCCCGGGTATTCCTTTCGTGGATGTATATGAGTTGTCTTGTAAAGTGATCATGGAGGGCTTAAAGGACCTTGGTTTCGTGAAAGGAGATCCGATGGAGGCCGTAAAAGCCGGTGCTCACGCCATGTTTATGCCTTGTGGCTTAGGCCATATGATGGGATTGGATGTACATGATATGGAGAATCTGGGAGAGGTATACGTTGGTTATGACGGACAGCCGAAGAGTACGGAATTCGGACGTAAGTCATTGCGCTTGGGACGTAAGCTGGAACCGGGTTTTGTCTTGACCATCGAGCCGGGTGTATACTTCATCCCTGAATTAATGGATTTATGGAGAGGCCAGAACAAGTTCACCGAATTCATCAATTACGAGAAGTTGTTTACATATAAAGATTTCAGTGGCATACGTAACGAGGAAGACTATCTGATTACCGAGAACGGCGCTCGTCTATTAGGAAAGAAGATCCCTTTGCGTACGGAAGAAGTGGAAGCCATTCGATAAATCCTATACATTATTATATATAAGCTTATGCAAAAGGGGGAGCCTTAAAACAGCTCTCCCTTTTTGGGCTAAACGAGAAAGACAATGTATGAAACGATTTAAAAGCGGTATCCAATACTTAGAAAGAACGAATGCATAAAACGAATCCGAGGCATACTAAGCCTTTTCCCCTCTACAACGAAGTTTCGCCCTCCACTATATAAATCAAAATTCGAGAATATATACCCCAAAGAGAATATATACTGCTGGTCTATATCGAGGCTCAACATACTTTTAATATGATAAAATAACGATTTACCTCCTTTGTTCTTTATATGATCGAATTTTTGAGGTATCCATACCCCGGGAGTGTTTGGAACATAGCTTATATTAAACTCTTGATTGACAGGCAAAGGAATGGTTAATCCGGGTGAAACGACCAAAGAGAGTCCCGTATCCTTGTCTTTCCCGAATTTAAAAGCGGGAGTTACTAACTGGATGGCCGGACGTAACGCAAAGAAATGACAGCCCGGATTACTCTCATCTGAATCCCAGAACCACTGATTATCTCTTGAAAACCCCGTATAACTATCTTTCTCAATCGTATTACAGAAAAGCAACCCCATAGTAATTCCCACATAAGGAATCGGTAGATAAGTAACAGATGGCTCTACCTCCCATGCTGAATTATTATTCAAGGCACCGGAGAGTTCTACTTTCCACATATGGGATTTTTCTACCTCTTGCGCCTGTCCCTCAAAGGTAAAGATCAAACAAATAAAGAAAAGTATAGATCTCATTATTTATAGGATGTTAGTTGTTCATTTACAGTAAAGACAGAGGACCTTCTCAATCACCCTATCCATTAGGGTTAATAAATCAAAAAGAGTTAATAATAAACACGGACTTAAAAAGAAAGCGTACATTTCCTTCTCAGACTATACATGATATTTCATCATCTCGAAACGAAAACTCGTGAATCGATAAAAAAAAGGCTGTCCCATCTTGAAGTGGAACAGCCCTCTTTGCTAAATAATACTGATTAAATTGCTTTCAGAATCTCGGTCAGTTTTTCCGGGGTGACGTTGGCGGCGATTATCACTCCTTCGTCGTTAATCAAGAAGTTCTTGAAACCTTTTCTTAAATCATACTTCTTGTACAACTCTGACTCTTTACCCAGTCCTTCGTGAAATTGCGTTGACAGATCCAACTTGTCAATCTTTACCGTCTCGGTAAAAATAGATTCTTTCTCATCCATAGAGATCGAACACATCGCGATTTTGTCCGGACCAAACTTGTTAACCTCATTCGCCAATTGCACGTTACGAGCCCGCGATTCCGCATCGTAAGCCGCCCAAAAGTTGAGCAATGTATAACGTCCTAATTGGTTGTGGAAACTGGCTTTAGCGTCGTTTCCCAAAAACTCTATTCTCGGAGCTAGATCACCGGGGTTCACACCCTCGGTAAGTTTCGCCTTTTTCGAACCGGCAGACATTCCTAATAACGCTACCGATGCGATGAGAACATAAGCTCTTACCTTCATATTTTCAATTTTACGTTAAACTTAATCGGGGGAATCTCCCGGGGGATAAACTCCCGACTCCTGATTTTCAGGATCGTAAACAAGCATGTTTCTTTCGCTAAAGAGACACTTACTTGTCTTTAACGGGTGCAAATATAAAGCCAAATACTTCTTTCTACCAAATTATATAGCGATTTTCTGCAAATTAGCAAGCTTTTTTATATGTTTTAGCGCACACATCGATAAAAAATTAACTGTTTTGCAACATAAATTTAGAAGTAGAGTACCTTTTTCTCCCCGAGAGAACCGCAAAATCATCAAGAATCATTAGCTTCCCGCTCCCCTACCTTTAGACCGATAACAGGGAATCCTTAGCGATTTCATCTTTAAGTATAGATTATCCAACGGCTGTTGCATAATCATCTAACAGTTGGTGCATGATCTTACAACAGCCGTTAGATGATCATGCACCAACTGAAAAATTAGCAATGCTTCAAGAACAAACCGCTAATCCTTCTTGGAAAAGAGGCTAATAGCATTAAGAGATTCTCTTTAATCACCTTGTACTGCCATCTTGAAAAATAAAAGGAAAAAAATACCCTTCCCTCTTGTTTATTCAAAAACTTCCACTACATTTGCAGTGTACTATTAAACTAATACACTAAAGCAGCAAAACATATGATTACATTAAAAGAACTCTCATTCAGCTATAGCCGCAAAAAAGAGGTACTTGATCGTATCAATCTTGAGGTTGGATCGGGACACATCTGTGGCTTATTGGGAAAGAACGGTGAAGGAAAGACTACGCTTCTAAACCTTCTAAGCGGACAGATCTTTCCGGATCAAGGTTCTTGCCTCGTATTGGAGGAAATTCCTTCCGAGAGAAACGCTCGTTTCTTGCAGCAGATCTTCTTATTGCCGGAGGAAATCTCCATGCCTGAGGTCACCGCCATAGAATATATAAAGATGTACGCACCTTTTTATCCGACATTTAGAGACGATATCTGCAAGGCTTGCGTAGAATCGTTTGAGATCAATCTATCCGATCGCCTGTCGAAAATGTCTCAAGGACAACGGAAAAAGGTGGCGATAACCTTGGCACTGGCCGCTCATACGCCCCTGCTTCTAATGGATGAGCCTACAAATGGGCTGGACATTCCCTCGAAAGCGACATTCCGCAGACTGGTAGCCTCTTTGATAGATGACAATCAGACGGTTATTATCTCCACGCATCAGGTCAGGGATCTGGAAAGCTTGATCGACACGGTATTGATCTTAGACCAAAGGCAAATCCTATTGAATAAGACGTTGAACGAGATCGGCGAGAAACTTTATTTCGGACCACTCCTGCCGGAAGAGAAAGCTCTTTATTCCGAGCCTACCCCGCAAGGGACAATAGGCGTCACCGCAAGGGATGGCAAGGAAGAGACAGCCGTATCCTTAGAGTTGCTCTTTAACGCGGCGATAACTTATCCCAAAGAGATCCAAAGAATCATGAACTCCTAAAAATGACATAGTTATGAAAACAGATTTCAGTATACAACGCATCAATCTTTTACTTCGCAAAGATTGGATAGAGAATAAGAAGAAATTAGCTTATGGGGTATTGGTCATCCTCGGAGTCCTCTTCTTTTTCCTGTTATCCTCCATTTTATGGGATACGAGATTCCGTACCTTTACATTATATGTATTGGGATCATTGGGGACTTTTATCGCTTTCTGTAGCTACGTAAACTTGATGATACACCGCCCTAGAGGATTATTCTTGACGCTTCCCGCAAGCAACCAAGAGAAATTTGCCGCTATCCTGATCGAAGGTATCGTGGTATTCTTAACGTACCAAGTCACGTTCTGGACTGGGACGGGAATAGCCTCAATGCTCATTCATATACAGCCTGTAGCATTCAAGGACATTATCATGACCTTGCAAGATTTCACCATGCTGGCATTTGTCGGTTCCTTGATGTTCCTCTCTTACGTCACATTCAAGAAGTATGCTTTAGGAATCGCTTGTGGTGGATATATATTGATAATCGCTTCTATCATAGGGATTGTTTATCTATGTATAAACATCTTGAATATCCAGCCGGGTATGAATAGTTTTTGTTATGAATCTTCACCGTTTTATACCGCCGTGTATTGGCTGAGCTTTGCCTTTACACCCGCATTTCTCATCGCGACCCTCGTGGTTTTATACGTCGCTTATCTAAAACTTAAAGAAAAGGAACTAAGATGAACTACAATACGAATCAATCCATATTTATCCAGATAGCCGAGCGGATTTGCGACCGGGTATTGAGTGGTAATTACAAAGCCGATAGCCGTATCCCTTCGGTACGGGAACTGGCGGTAGAGATGGAGGTAAATCCGAACACGGTCATGCGTTCCTTCGAACGTCTGCAAGCGAATGAGATTATTTACAATAAGCGTGGGATCGGCTACTTCGTCGCTTCCGACGCCGAGCAGAAAATCCGTGAGATGCGCCATAACCAGTTCGTGGAAGAGGTACTTCCCGCCGTCTTCAAGGAGATGCACCTGCTAGATGTAGGTATCGACGAGCTTACGAAAGCCTATACATTATATATATCTACCATTAAATAAAGACAATCATGAAAAAAAGTAATCGCATATTTATCGCCTTGATAGCGACATTATATATCGTTCCAGCCCTCACTTTCGGCGTTGCCCAGTTTACGTCGGAAAAATGCCTTACAGGTTTCACGCAAAAGTTTCAGATTATCCAGATAGATAATCCGGAGTTGAAAGCGGAAAACATAAAGGTCGACACAAGAACTGCCTCCGAATTTCCTCGGGCACAAATATTGGAAGCAAAAGACCGGTCGCTGCTCTATTACGAGGGAAAGAAACGGTATTTGCCGGAAGTCAGCCGCCACGATTCTCTATTATTGGTTAGCGGGGCGAGGGACGCCGGGCAAGATAAAAATCTCACGTTGCATATCCGTATCAACAATATCCAGAAGATCCGTCTGAACGGAGAAGAGATTTGGACTAAGTAACAAGCACATACACACATTATTTCTTAATCATTAAATCGTACTATAATGAAACAAATCATTATGGCGGCCCTTCTTATATCCTTTTCTTGGGGTATTCGGGCACAGCAATTACAGATCCGGGGGAAAGTCATCGATCTATCCGACAAGTCTCCTCTTGAGTTCGCGAATATCACGCTTCAAACAGCCGATTCCGCATTCATCACAGGGACGACGACGGATAGTAAAGGACTTTTCCGGATCGAGAAAGTCAAGGCCGGAGATTATCAAGTATCTGTTTCCTCCATAGGTTACAAGACTTCGGTAGTCTCCGTGCTGGGACTTTCCCAGCCTATAGATCTCGGTACGATCTCATTGGCATCCTCCTCTATATCCTTAGATGAAGTCACGGTCAACGCTTCCGCTATCCGTAATACGGCGGACCGTAAGATCACGTTCCCTACCTCCGAGCAAAAAGCGGCCTCCAGCAATGGCATCAACCTATTGAACGCCTTGATGCTTCCCCGTTTGGAAGTGGACCCGATCCGGAATAGCGTATCGCTATCGAATGAAGGGACTATTCAATTCTGCATCAACGGTATCAAGGTGGAGCTATCCGATATCCGGGGCTTATCGCCACAGGAGGTAATCCGGGTAGAATATCATGATAATCCGGGCTTACGTTACGGTAACGCCTCTGTCGTACTCGACTACATTGTCCGGAGGGAAACTAGCGGCGGTTCTGTCAATCTGGATCTTAGTAATTCACCGACCACCTCTTTTGGAGACGATCAGGTGTCGACGAAGTTCAATCATAAGAAATCGGAGTTCGGATTGCAATACGCCGTCCGTTACCGGAATCCGTATCATATCTGGACGGAAGGAGTCGAGACCTTCCGCTTTGAGAGTGGCGAGACGATGGAACGTACCTCGGAAGGTCTGCCAAGAGGAATGTCCGAGACCGCTCATAACCTCTCTCTTAATTATAATCTGGTAGATAACGACCATTATTATTTCAATGCTACGCTACGCTATTTCTTATCAGACGAGGATAAAGGTGGCGGCAAGAACCTGTATACCAACAATAATCCCGAGGATAAGACATACGCTTGGAATCCAAATAGCAACTCTACCAAACGTCCTTCCCTCGACCTTTATTACCAACGCTCCTTACCACATAAGCAGACATTGATACTTAATATGGTAGGTACGTACATACATACGAACGCAAACCAAATGTATCAAGAATGGAAAAACGATATCCTCTTATCGGATATCTTGTCGAACGTGGACGGAAACAAATATTCCATCATCGGCGAGGGAATCTACGAACGGCAATTCGAGGCCGGTCGATTGGGAGGAGGATTGAAACACACCCAATCGTGGACGGATAACACCTACAGCGGAACGGTTGGAGGACGAACCAAGATGAAACAGTCGGAGACGTATCTCTATACGGAATTCAGCGGACGTGTCAAGAAGTTGAATTATACCGCCGGAATAGGTGTCTCCCGCTCATGGCTCAAGCAAGAAGGCGAGGAAGATTATCAATATTATACGTTCCGCCCAAAGGTATCCTTACAATATAACTTTACGGATAATATGTATTTCCGGGTAAACGGTAGCGTAAATAATGTCTCACCTAGCCTATCGGAACTAAGCGCCATCGAGCAATATATCGATACGCTACAGATACGCCGGGGAAATCCTTATCTGAAACCCTATAAGAGTTATGACATGCAAGCCAATTATCTATATAAAAAAGGAATATTCACCGGAGACTTAAACTTTTATTACAGTAATAGCCCGGACCGGATCATGGAGGAAGTGATACGGGAAAACAATAAGTTCATTCGCATTACCGATAACCAAAAAGGATGGCAGAAACTAAGCGGTGACTTGACATTACGTGTCGGCCCTATCATCAAGCGGATCATAAGCCTATCCGTGACAGGTGGAGTCAATCGTTATATCAGCGAAGGAAATAGTTATTCGCATACCTATAACAATTGGTATTACCGGGCTTCCGTCATGGCTATGTACAAGAAATTCATGGCTATGTTCCAGATACAAAGTAGCTATAATACGTTTGTCGGCGAATTATTGCATGGTGGCGAGAATATCCATATGTTTATGTTCCGGTACAATCAAGGTAAATTCGCCGTTGGAGCCGGATTGATGATGCCTTTCTCCAGCCAGTACAAACGGGTAGAGGAAAATCGGAACGCTTACGCTCCCAGCCGTACGAACATGTACGCGAACGACTTCAGCCGAATGTTGATGCTAACTTTCTCTTGGAATTTTGACTTCGGCCGCAAGTTCAAGGAGGCCAACAAGAAACTTTGGAATAGTGATGAGGATTCGGGTATCATGCGATGATCCTCAAATAAAAAAAGTCCGGTATTAATTACCGGACTTTTCTTTTCTATCTTCAGGAGGGGGAATTGGAACCCCTTCTTTAATAAACTCATCATATACGATCTTAGGATGGTCTTGCGGAGAAGCCAGTTGATATTCCGCGGTGAAATTATCCCGCCTAAAATTCTTCAGCTTAAGGTTTTCCACGCTGTAATTTCTCAAGGTCTCTTTCCTGTCACCAAACAAAGAGCTGTTCAATACCTCCGAATCCAGAATGTTTTCTTTCGGAGTCATTGTAGGCAAAAGGTTTTGCTCCAGCAATCCTCTATAAGCGCCAATGTATTCGCACCAAACAGAATTACCTTTTTGATAGATCCGATAGGTGTAGTTAGACCAAGCTGTCGTTACATGAATCTCATGCTCCCAGATATCGACGGATGCCTCTGAATCAAAGTAGGGATCTTTAATCGTCACACGTCGTAATCCATGATTCTCATCTCTCACTAAAGTCAGCCACTTATCTGAATGAAGTATTTCAGAAATAATGTCGGGCAACTTTTCCTTGATTTCAAATTGGATTCTCATACATTTCGCCTGCCGGTCAGGACTTTTTAAGGTTGCCAGGTTCTCATTAAACATTTTGTCGTTAATACGATAAAACAAATATAAGCAAAAATGTTTAATATAATATACTCTTTTTCGATAATTCTTACGTACTTTTGCCTAATAGAATGACAAATATGGCACAAAACGACGAAATAATACTGATAAATATCAATGGAGCGGATCGTCCGGGTGTAACGGCGGCTCTTACGGAGATTCTAGCCAAGAACAACGCTGTTATCCTCGATATCGGTCAAGCGGATATCCATAACCATTTATCATTGGGTATCTTGTTTCAAAGCACGGAAGGAAATTCCGGCGATATATTGAAAGAACTACTGTTCAAGAGTTACGAATTAGATGTCAATATCCGTTTCAATCCCATTACAGAGCAAGAATATAGTAAATGGGTAGGTATGCAGGGCAAGAACCGGTATATCATCACGATATTAAGCCGTAAGCTTACGGCCAAGCAAATCGCGGGTGTTTCCCGGATCGTAGCGGAGCAAGATATGAATATTGATGATATCAAGCGGCTCACGGGACGTATCCCGTTGGACGAGAATGCCCGTACTCCTAAGGCGAGCGTGGAGTTTTCCGTACGTGGTACCCCGAAAAACAAGGAGTGCATGAAAGCGGAGTTCATGAAACTTTCCACGGAGCTTGAGATGGATATCTCTTTCCAAGAGGATAGCATGTATCGCCGTATGCGCCGTCTGATTTGTTTCGATATGGACTCTACCTTGATAGAGACGGAGGTTATCGACGAGTTGGCGATACGTGCCGGAGTTGGCGATCAAGTAAAAGCGATTACAGAGGCAGCCATGCGTGGAGAGATCGATTTCTGCGAGAGCTTCCGCCAGCGTTGTGCCTTATTAAAGGGGTTGGACGTATCCGTGATGCAGGAGATCGCCGAGAATCTACCGATCACAGAAGGTGTAGACCGCTTGATGCGTATCTTGAAAAAGGTGGGCTTCAAGATCGCTATCCTTTCCGGAGGTTTCACTTATTTCGGTAATTTCCTTAAACAAAAATATAATATCGACTATGTATACGCCAACGAGCTTGAGATCGAGAATGGCAAGCTAACGGGTAATCATGTGGGTGATATCGTAGATGGAAAGCGTAAAGCGGAGTTATTACGCCTGATCGCGCAAGTGGAGAACGTAGATATTCGCCAGACCGTAGCGGTTGGCGACGGGGCGAACGACTTGCCGATGATTAGTATCGCCGGTCTAGGTATCGCCTTCCATGCCAAACCGAAGGTTAAGGCGACCGCCAAGCAATCTATCTCTACGATTGGCCTCGATGGTATCTTATATTTCCTTGGATACAAGGATTCGTATTTGGATGAACAGATGTAATATATATAATTAACGTATAGCGATTATGATCAGACATATTGTAATGTTTAAGTTGAAGGAGTTTCAAACTCCGGCTGAGAAGCAAGCCAAAATGCAAGAAATTAAGGATAAGCTGGAAGCCTTAATCAATAAGATAGACGTATTGAAAATGATCCGTGTAGATTTTAATTGTAATCCGGCGGAGACTTGGGATATTATTTTAACTACTGAATTACCTACCTTGGAAGATGTAAATACGTACGCTAATCATCCGGAACATGTAGCGGTCGCTAAAGGAATTATTGGCCCGGTAAAGGCGGACAGAGCTTGTGTTGACTATGAAATCCTTTGATATAGAGGAGCGTGTGAACCAAGCGGTCCACAACTTCGAGTCCGGATATAATTGCGCTCAATCAGTATTCCTCGCTTATTCGGATGTCTTCGAGTTGGATTTAGAGCTGGCGAAAAAGATGTCTGTATCTTTTGGAGGAGGTGTCGGACGCATGCGTGAGGTTTGTGGTACCGTAAACGCAATGGCGATGTTAGCCGGATTTAAGTATCCGGTATTTGATCCGCTAGATCAAGAGGCGCGTGCCCGCAACTATGGCATGGTACAAAAAATGGCGGCTTTATTCAAGGAGAAACATGGGACGATCATTTGCCGTAGCCTTCTTCCTCCGGAAGAGACATCGACGAATCCCGCTCCTTCCGCACGCACACAACAGTATTATGCCAAACGTCCTTGCGGTAAATACGTTGAGGAAGCGGCTCGTATCGCCGGGCATATGCTAAAGGGTGAACTTGAATAAACGGCATTGTCAAGCTAGAAGACGTATTTGTGAAATGTAACCAAGTTTTCGAATCTCAGTGAATAACTCACTGTAAGAGGACTTGGATTTCACATTGACTTTATAGGTAATTGTCGACGTATTCTTGTCGTAATTATGCTCATAAGAAAGACTTACGATAAATATGCTCCTATTTTCCAAGATTTTCCGGATACCTTTAAGATCGGGAGTCGAGGTTGAGCAATTTATCGTAAGTATTTTATTAACACCATCCAAATACATACGTCGCTCCAGCCTTTCTAAAGAAACCAATACGAACAAGGTAAATGCCGTAGTGATAGAAGCGGCCAAGAACATACCGGCACCAGCGGCCAAACCTACTACAGCCATTACCCAAATACAAGCCGCCGTAGTGAGTCCATGCACGCTTCCATGACTTTGAATAATAGCTCCTGCTCCCAAGAAACCAATACCTGTAAGGACTTGGGCGGCGATACGCCCCGGATCTCCATTCAAGAAATTCGGATAGGTTTGTGGTATCCAGATAGATATCAACATGGCGGCGGCAGATCCCATACAGATCAAGGTAAAGGTTCGCATACCAGCGTCCCTGCGGCGAAATTGCCGTTCAGCCCCGATAATGGCGCCCAGCACAAAACTGATCGCCAACCGCACGGCGGCGGTGGAAGTAGTAATCTGAGTACTGTCTAAAATCTCATTCAAGTGTTCTAGCATAGCCTTTGGTATCCTTTTATTTGGTTTGGTGCAAATGTAATACTTTATTGCCCATATTTAGTTAAAAAACAAACAGCTTCTTAGCCTCCCTTCGCTTTTTATTTAATTAACAATACCGAGTCGCAAACTACATATATTGTTAAAAAGACAAATCACTATTGTTTTTCATCCTCCCTAATTGTATATTTGTGCTATACAAATAGTACAATATGATTAAGTTTGTTTTAGATTACTCTAATGGAGTGCCTATTTATCGCCAAATAATAGATCAGATTCTATTTGGGATAGCATCCGGCCAACTGAAGCTGGGCGAGCAATTGCCTACAGTAAGAGCTCTTGCCGTAGAATTGAAGGTAAATTTAAATACTGTATCAAAAGCTTATAAAGAATTAGAGATAAGGGATGTTCTAACAACTCAACAAGGTTCTGGGACATTCATCAATCAGGTTGATTCCATTCTTCTGGAAAAAGAGAGGAATAAAAAGCTAAAAGATATATGTACTCAGTTCTCAATACTGGCATCAACTTATGGCTTTACGATTGAAGAGATAAAAGCGGAATTGTCTAAATGTGAAATCTTAAATAAATACCACCATGAAAAGTAATTTAAAAACAAAAGGTTGGGCTAATCCGATATCAGTTTCTGTTATGCTATTAGCCATTATTTTATCACTCGCTTTGTTTGCGCTTCATAGGATAGAGTTGTCTATCATTTTTATGGTTGCATTAGGATTATTGTCTGTATCTATGCGAATCGCAGATCAATGGGAACATGCGGTAGTTTTACGCATGGGAAAATTTCAGGGATTAAAGGGACCAGGCGTATTCTTCATATTACCTATTATTGATAGCGTATCAGCCTATGTGGATCAACGGGTAAGGGTGAGTTCTTTTAAAGCAGAGCAAACTTTAACAAAAGATACAGTTCCCGTAAATGTAGATGCCGTGGTATATTGGACCGTTTGGGATGTAGAAAAAGCGGTATTGGAAGTACAAGATTATCAAGAAGCCATCGAGCATATTGCTCAGACAGGCTTACGAGACACCATAGGAAAACACGAGTTGTCAACTCTTTTACAAGAACGAGATAAAATAGCGGAAGATTTACAAATCCTTTTGGATCAAAATACGAACCCTTGGGGCATTACATGCCAGACTGTTGGTATTAAAGATATTGCGATTCCTGTAGATTTGGCGGAAGCGATGAGCAAGGAGGCGCAAGCTGAGCGTGAAAGGAGGGCGAGAGTTATCCTGGGAACCGCGGAAACAGAAATCGCGGAAAAATTCGCGCAAGCCAGTAAAGAATACAGAAATAACCCTGTCGCTCTTCACCTACGGGGTATGAATATGCTTTTTGAAGGTCTAAAAGAAAAGGGATCAATGGTAATAGTACCAAGTTCCGCATTAGAAACGATGAACCTTGGGGCGATTGGAGGACTCGCATCTTTATCCAAAGTACAAGATGATTTATAAAATATAATACTATGATACTACAAATAAAACCTTTCATAGGCTTATCCGTCCTGTTTTTGAGTGTTTTCTTTTCATGCGGGCAGACTAAGAAAACAGAAGGATTGGAAGTGATTCCAATCGAAGCGGCTTATCTACATCCAACGACATTGAAGGCTTCGGATTATTTTCGGAAAATACGTTACGTGCCTTTGGAGACTAATGACCATGCCTTGGTTGGAAGCGATCCTGTAGTCTGGATTTCCGGCGATCGGTTGATCGTATCCTCCAATCAAAAACAATGTTTGTCATTTGATAAAGCTACAGGTCGCTTCGTTAGCTCGATCGGACATATCGGGAATGATCCGGAAGGTAGCCAGTCGCTTTTCGGCTGGATGAATGCCGCAGCCGGACATGTTTATTTCCCGGCAGGGAATGGCCGGTCCGTCGTTTATGACAAGGATGGGAATTTCGTGGGTGATCAACAAGATCTGGAGGTGACCAATGGTATTTATGGCGTAGATACATACGATTATTTGGACAAGGATATACTGGTAGAGCATTTACCCGCCACCGAAGACAAGCCGGATCGGATCATCCTTTTTCGTGATACCACGCTGTTAGCCTCATTTCCGTCGCATGGAGAGCCGCATAGCCCTCTGTCGGGAGCTATGACAGATATTCTGGAGATGAATATACATCAGCATACAGAAACGGGATATGATGTAATTTATATAACTTTTAAAGATGGTCGTCAAAATTGCCTGGTTCCCTCGGAACAAATCTTTTGGCATAAAGGAAAGGATTTGTTTTTCCGTGAGACGTTCAATGACACGATTTATCAAGTGGAAACAACAGGATTGACCCCCGTGAAGCGTTTTGACTTTGGGACGATGCGTTGGGACCGGAAAGATCGGTATAATCCGGAGAAAGATCAAGCCTTTTACCCTTTGGACGTGTGTGAGAGTGATCGCATACTTTGGCTTCGATTCGTAGTGAATTTACACCATCAGGAACAATGGAAAGTTTATAACGCTATCTATGACAAAATAAACGGAGATGTGAAAGTCGCCCCTTTCAAGGAGGGAATACATGATGATCTGAATGGTTTCTTACCTTTACAGCCTACTTTCGCCACACCTTCGGGCGAATTCGCTCAGCTTGTTCCAGCGGGAAAGATCTTGGAATGGTTTGAGAAGCATACCGGGCAAGAGGATTGGCCGGAGGAGATAAAAGCTCTCAAGAAGTTGACGGAAGAAGATAACCCGGTCGTAATATTGATGGAGTGATTAATATCATCCGAAGTGACATGAGATTCATATTTTTTCTTGCATCATTGATTGAATTCAGTTCTCTTTTTTTATCTTCGTGACGGAATAGAGAATAATCCAATAAATTCAAATATAACTAAATCTTCAGAAGTTGAAAATAATAACATACAATACCAATGGTTTAAGGGCCGCCGTAGGTAAAGGCTTGCCCGAATGGTTGGCGCAAGAGCAACCGGACGTGTTATGTATCCAAGAGACGAAATTACAACCGGATCAGTTTCCGGCCGAGACTTTCGAGGCGTTGGGATACAAGTCCTATCTGTTCAGCGCACAGAAGAAAGGATATAGTGGCGTGGCCATTCTCACGAAACAGGAGCCGGATCATGTCGAGTATGGAATGGGAATCGAGCGGTACGACAACGAGGGCCGTTTTATCCGTGCGGATTTCGGGGATCTGTCTGTCGTCAGCGTTTATCATCCTTCCGGAACTAGCGGGGACGAACGACAGGATTTCAAGATGGTATGGCTGGAAGATTTCCAGAAATATGTAGTTGAGTTACAAAAATCCCGTCCGAACCTGATATTATGCGGCGATTATAATATTTGCCACGAGCCGATAGATATCCATGATCCGATCCGGAACGCCAAGAACAGCGGTTTCCTTCCAGAGGAACGGGAATGGATGACACGTTTCTTATCGGCAGGCTTTATCGATACTTTCCGTTTGCTGAATCCGGAGAAACAAGAATATACGTGGTGGAGTTATCGTTTTAATTCCAGGGCGAAAAATAAGGGATGGCGTATTGATTATTGCATGGTTAGCGAAGCGATGAAGTCTAGGGTGAAAGCGGCTTACATATTAAATGATGCCGTACATTCAGATCATTGCCCGGCGGTGCTAGAAGTAAAATAATCAGACTCGGCAGACAGGGCCCTTTGCCACCCTAATGGCAGAGCTCTGCCAATAGGAGAAAAAGGATTTGCAGAGCAATATGCTGTAAATTAATATATTACGCTTCGTGTCTATCAGCTAAAAATGACAGTCTTATTCTTATAGGCCAGTATCTTCCGCTCGATATGTTTTTGTACGGCACGGGATAAAACGATCTTCTCCAAGTCTTTTCCTTTATTCACCAACTCGCTGATCGTGTCCTTATGCGTGATACGTACGACATCTTGCTCGATGATCGGGCCGGCATCCAACTCGGTCGTAACGTAATGACTGGTAGCACCGATGATCTTCACGCCCCGCTCAAAAGCCGCATGATACGGTTTTGCCCCCACGAAAGCCGGAAGGAAAGAGTGATGGATATTTATGATGCGGTTCGGATACTCGTTAATCATTTGTTCTGAAATCACTTGCATATAACGTGCCAGCACGATAAAGTTTACCTTGTGCTCCGCCAGCAAAGCCAGTTCCTTTTGTTCTTGCTCCTCTTTCGTCTCTTTCGTGATCGGGAAATGATAGAAGGGGATGCTGAATCGCTCGGCTACATGCGCCAAGTCCTTATGGTTGCTGATAATCAAAGGAATCTCCACGTTCCATTCTCCCGCCGTATAGCGTGCCAGCAAATCCTTTAGCTCCCACTCGATCCGCATAAAAAGATATTCTCCACATGGTCTACATACTGATCCAAATAAATGATATTACCTTTATTTACGGTAAAAAAATTCGTTACATCCGCCAAAATACCCGGCGTATCGGGGCAATGCAACAGTAGTTTTGCTGTACTCATATCAGATACTCTTATTTGTTAACCTAAATCATCAAATTGAAATCGCAAATGTAGCATATTATTATTAATCGCAAATAAATAATAGCAAAAAGTTTAATAGAAAAGGGATTTGCTAAATATTAGTGTATTCAAGATCAACTCTTTACGGCTAAAAAATAACCGGGACATAACAATAAAATCAAACTTTTTCTTTAACATTGCACTCGCTTAAAAACCATATATACCTAAGATTCTATTATTTAATTATTTATATATGAGACAACTACTAATTTGTATTTTCGCATTATTCGCATGCGTATATTGCGCAAACTCTCAAGTCAGAGGCAATGAGATCCGTGTCGTCGTTTCGCCGGATCATGCGGATTGGACTTATGATCTAAATGAGCCTTGTTCTTTCACGATTCAAGTTTATACGGCCCAGAATCTATTGAAAGACGTAACGATCGACTATTCTCTCGGGCCGGAAATGTACCCGGAAGAAACCAAGGAAAATGTCCTGCTGAAAGAAGGAAAGCTAACCGTAAAAGGGCGTATGAAACACCCCGGCTTCTATCGTTGTAAAGTAAAAGCCCATGTAAATGGCAATACCTACGAAGGACTAGCGAACGCCGCCTACAGACCGGAGCAAATCCTTCCTACGGCCGAGAATCCTTCCGACTTTGACGCTTATTGGATAGCCGCAATAGAGAAAGCCCGTCGCACTCCCTTGCGACCAACCATGGTGCTGCTTCCGGAGCGTTGCACCGAAACAGTCAACGTATATCATGTTAGTTTCCAGAATGTTCGTCCCGGATCACGTACCTATGGCATTCTTTGTATGCCGAAAAAAGAGGGAAAATATCCGGCGTTGCTACGTGTGCCCGGCGCAGGAATCCGTCCGTATTATGGGGATGTGACAACCGCCGAGAAAGGTGCGATCACTTTGGAAATCGGTATTCATGGCATTCCAGTCACCATGACGCAGGATTATTACGATAAGCTCTTCAACGGCGCTTTATGGGAATATTGGAAAATGAATAATGACAATCGAGACGCTTTTTATTACAACCGGGTCGTACTAGGCTCTATCCGTGCGGTCGATTTCCTATGCGGTTTGCCGGAATACAATGGCAAGTCTCTCGGCGTAACCGGTTCCAGCCAAGGGGGAGCTTTATCCGTTATAACAGCCGCCTTACATAAGCAAGTTACTTTCTTCGCCGCCGTTCATCCGGCCATGTGCGATCATTCCGCCTTCCTACAGCATCGTGCCGGAGGATGGCCTCATTATTTTTATAACCAGGCTTCTCCAAATAAAGAGGAAATACACGTATCACGTTATTATGATGTGGTTAATTTCGCACGCCGCCTCTCTATTCCGGGATGGTTCAGTTGGGGATATAATGATGAGGTCTGCCCGCCAACATCCATGTATTCCGCCTATAATAGTATAACTTCCCCAAAAGAATTACATCCTTATTTGGAGACAGGACATTATTGGTACCAGGAACAATATGACGAATGGAATAATTGGTTGTGGAAACAATTAGGGATTATTTTGTAAAAAAGCAATACTGTTTTAGCGACAAAAGTATATTGTTTTAAAATAAAAAGAGCATTGTTTTATGATTAAAACAATGCTCTTTTTTTACATCATATATTTCTCTAAAAACGACTTCTATTCCTGTTTCTTATTAACGGGAAATATCCAACGCTCCAATCAATTCTTTTACCGATTTAAAACCATGCCGGTCGCAATAATCATTCATCCCGTCAATCACTTTTATAGAGACCGTTGGATCCACGAAATTATAGGTTCCTATCTGGATAGCGGTAGCGCCCGCCAACATAAATTCTACGGCATCTTTCCAGTTTGAGATACCTCCCAAACCTATAATTGGAATCTTTACCGCATGATACGTTTGCCATACCATACGTAGAGCTACAGGTTTTACGCAAGGCCCGGAAAGACCTCCAGTTATTGTAGATAATATAGGTTTACGTTTCTCTGCGTCGATGGCCATTCCAAGCATCGTATTAATTAACGAAACAGAATCCGCACCCTCCGCTTCAACAGCTTTAGCGATCTCTGTAATATCAGTTACATTAGGAGAAAGTTTTACAATAAGTGTCTTTGGATAAACCCTTCGAACAGCCTTAACAACCTCCCCCGCACCACACGTAGTAACGCCGAAAGCCATACCACCTTGCTTTACGTTCGGACAAGAAATGTTCAGTTCGATAGCGGGAATCCTATCTAACTCTGCGATCTTTTCCGCACACTCGACATACGTTTCAACCGAAGACCCACTCACGTTTACGATCATATTCGTATTGATGTCCTTGATCTCCGGATAAATATGCTCAGCGAAATAATCGGCGCCCTTATTCTGAAGCCCCACGGCATTCAACATTCCGGAAGGAGTCTCCGCCATTCTTGGATAATCATTACCTTCACGAGGTTGGATAGTGGTACCTTTCACGAAAATACCCCCCAAACGTGAAATATCCATGAAATCAGCATATTCTATACCATATCCGAACGTGCCGGATGCTGTCATTACCGGGTTTTTCAACGGTAAATTCCCAATGTTTACATTTAATTCAGCCATGACAATTTCTCAATATTAAATACGGGACCTTCTGTACATACACACACATTATGACCTTCCTTGTTTTTCTCTACGCAGCACAAACAAGCACCTATGCCACAAGCCATCGTGTTCTCAAGAGAAACCTCGCAAGAAATAGCTTCCGCACCTGCGTATTTCGCTACCGCCACCATCATTGGTTTAGGACCACAAGTATAAATCTGGTCAAATCGAACCTCTTTAAGGATCGTATGGTTAGTCACATACCCTTTCTCGCCTAGCGAACCATCTTCGGTTGTGATATAAACCTTACCAAATCTCTGGAATTCATCTAATTGCAATACATCATCCTTAGAACGAGCCCCAAGTAGAAAAGTAGGCTCAAAACCGGCTTCTTTTAAACAAGCTCCTAGATATAACATCGGAGCGGTTCCAACACCACCACCAATCAGCAAAAGTCTTTTGTTCTCCTGTTCCTTGGAAGGAATTGTAAAACTATTACCCAGTGGTAGCATTATGTTTACAATATCACCGGGACGGAATTCTGCCATTTTTCTCGTGCCATCACCAACAAGTTGAATCAATAACCACAACTCATTTTTAGACTTATCTACATAGTTGACAGAAATCGGACGACGTAAGAATGTTGTAGGAGAGTTTTCTACATGAACCTCTACAAATTGTCCGGGAAGCATCTCTGGAAGATTCCCATCCGAGGTTAACTTTAGCAGGCAATAATTTTTATGAAGGTGACAGTTTTCAGTTACCTTCATGTCTAAGATGTACTTCTTCATATACACGATTACTCAATTTATCCGCAAAGATACATGAATATAACGTATATACCGAACAGTTTACCTTAGTCTTTCTTGTTTTTTTCAGGGACGAAAGTATCAAACGTATTGTCGGAGTAAAATATCATTATTTTACTAACATTTTTAGAAGGCTTTTCTTGGCATATAACTTGCTCTACAACAGGTTGTTTTTGGATGTTTACAGGTATCTCAACCCCAATTTCCTTGCGATTTTCGGCAACAACTTGTACATTGGGACGATTTTCAAGCATATTTGTAAACAAATTAGGTTCAGTTAACACATGTTCTCGGATCATTTCGCCTTTGCCAAACAATAGCCAGTCAGAATCAACATAAGTGAACCGTTCCAGTATTTTTAGCAGAACATCCAAACTCGGATTATTTCTACCAGATATAATATGTGACATTGCCGAACGCTGTATACCGATTGATTCGGCAAATTTAGAAGGGGTAAGTCCTTCACGTTCCATTATTTTTAAAATACGATCTCTCATATTCATATATATCTTAAATTCTTACTAGAATACTGCCATTATGACCGTTTACTAAGATAAATGTCCATAAAGTAAACTGGATACAAAGATAAATCAATATTTCCATTTATGCAATTTATTTTTATAAAACTAAATTGATACATATGTGTCATTCCGATACATATGTGACGGGTAGAACTGTAAACCGTGTTCAAGAAGGAGGTATAGAGTATTTAGAAAAACTTTAGGAAAATAGCATATATATCTGATCTATATGTAAATATAATAATACATATGATGTATAGTTAGGGGATTTTTATACGTTTGTAGACGGAAAAATATGTTTAGTTAATGTAAACAATCAATATTTCTATATAAAAAACTGGTTATTTATAATTTATAGCAAATCTTACGTGGATAAAGAAATATATAATAATCCATGATTTATATTAGTAATGTAAACGCAACACATTTGTAACGCCTATATAATGATTACAAAAATCACCAACATTTGTAATCTACTCAAATACTTTTATTGTATATATGATTGTAAACATCCATTCCTCGGTTATATTTGTATACAATATAATTTTACTCTATTTATTTTACTGCCAACTTGTCTATTTTTCCTTTAACGAATAATGAAGGCAATCTATGGCTATACCGATTATAGCTTTAAGTATGGATTTCTTGGAATTTTTGAGGAAGAAGGTACGTGATTGAATAAATTTTAAAATCTCAGAGAGATAAAATATGCGTAATTAATTGATAAATAAACAAAAAGGCCTCTTTTTCCAGTTTGACTTTTTCATCATTCTAGGAAAAAAGGCCCTTTTGCCTGCACTAAGTCTATGATTTCTGTTTAATGTAAAATTTTGTAAAGTAATTCTTTTAGTAAATCTGCATCTGTCGCTGAAGAGTTTTCCACTCCCTTAGATCTTGCGTCAGTCGTTCGGATATCGCTGATCAAATTAAAAACTTTCATCGCTGGATAATTTTTCATCCCCAAAAGATAGTCCTTTACTTGATAAGTTCCCCGTAAACCAAGTGCGGTCATCAATCCTGATTCCGATCGATCCTTTGAATAATAACAAATCAGCAAGTTTGAGAAATAGTTAAATAATACAGGAAGTGTCATCTGTATCGGATTACTTTTAGGGTTTTTCTCAAAATACTGAGCGATCCGGTTAGCCTTTAATATATCCTTCATGGCAAGTGCCTTTATCAGCTCAAAGTTATTGTATTCTTTACTAATCCCTATATTTTGCTCGATCAATTCCGGTGTGATGCGTTTTGAGGCCTTTTCAGCCAAGATAATTGCCAGCTTATCTAATTCCTTATTGAGACGGTTTAAATCGTTTCCAAGGAAATCTGAGAGCATTTGAGCGGCTTTTGGATCGATACCGATAGAACGCTGTTGCATCAAAGAGGTGATAAAACTCGGCATTTTATAATCCGGAATCTTTTTTGACTCATATAAAATACCGTTTTTATCGGTTGCGGCCGCTAACGCACGACGACGATCTAAAGTCTTATATTTGTAATTTATGACCAAAATAGTTGATGATAAAGGATTCTTCACATAACTGCTCAGCAACTCTATATCTCTCACTAATTGAGCCTCTCGAACAACTATCAATTGATATTCGGACATCATCGGAAAACGACGTGCCGCATTGATAATAGAAATGGCATCTGTATCTGCGCCGTATAGAATAATCTGATTGAAATCTCTCTCTGATTCCTCTAATACGCTTTTTAATAACAAATCTGTTATTTGATCGATGAAGAAAGGCTCTTCGCCCATTAACACATAAACAGGCTGAAACTTCCTTGCTGTTATATCCCTACAAATCTCCTCGAAAGTAATTTCTTTTTTTGCCATAAATTATGAGGTTTCGCTATTACCAACTAAAACGGATATGACGGATGGTTTTCTTACCATCCAAAATCTGTTGAAGAGCTTCAACTCCCAACATTACCTGTTCTCCTACAAATTGTTGAGTTACCTTCCGGTCACTCGCTTCTGTTTTTACACCATCTTCTTCCATCGGTTTATCCGATATCATCAACAATGCACCCGTAGGTATTTGGTTAGCGAAACCGGCAGTAAGCAAGGTTGCGGTTTCCATATCGATACCAGTGGCATGCGTACTACGAAGATATTCCTTGAAATCATTATCGTATTCCCAAACCCTGCGATTTGTCGTGTAAATCGTACCTGTCCAATAATCTTTTCCATGATCACGTATGGCGGAAGAAATGGCACGAAGCATTGAAAAAGCGGGCAATGAAGGTACCTCAGGTGGTAAATACTCATTCGACGTTCCCTCACCTCGGATCGCCGCTATTGGCAATACATAATCCCCTAATACATTCGCTCTTTTTAATCCTCCACATTTACCGAGGAAAAGCACCGCTTTGGGCATGACTGCTGACAATAAATCCATGATTGTAGCAGCGTTCGCACTTCCCATCCCAAAATTGATAATGGTAATCCCTTCTGCCGAGGCATTAGGCATCGAACTTTTCAATCCCAAAATCGGGACATTAAAATGATCCGCAAATATCTCGACATATTTAGTAAAGTTAGTGAGTAATATGTGCTTAGTGAAGTCTTCTAGCTTTCGCTCGGTATAACGAGGCAGCCAATTTTCTACGATTTCTTGTTTTGTTCTCATAAATAACTACCTTTGAGGTGCATTTTAGTTAGAATATAAATAGCAAATATAGCAAATGCTCCCATTAAATCTACCAAAATTCTCAGTCAAAGTTACGGAGAAAGCAGGAAAGCCTTCTATTTGGGATCCTGTACGCCGAAAATTTGTCGCATTAACGCCAGAGGAATGGGTACGACAACATTTCGTGAACTATTTGGTCACGGAAAAAAACTATCCTCAAGAACTTTTAGCGAATGAAGTAGCGGTAAAACTAAACGGAACATCCAAGCGATGCGATACCGTTGCATACAATCGGTTTCTAGCACCTCTAATGATTATTGAATATAAAGCTCCACATATCGAGATAACAAGCGCTGTATTCGATCAAATCGTACGTTATAACATGGCCTTACACGTAAAATACTTAACCGTAAGCAACGGCATCCGTCATTTTTGTTGCAAAATTGACTATGAGAAACAGACGTATGCTTTCCTCGAAGATATACCGCAATACAATCTATTGGAGAAAATCGTTTAATTATCTAAAATAAGTCCCCCTTATCCTTCTATGCACTCGCACGGATCGGATAAGGGCTTACTCAGCCCAACCAGTGAGTAGTTCTATCGATCAGGAATTTACAGCTTGCAGATAAGTCATCTTGTTCTATATACTCGATATCACCGGAAGTCTTAGAAGGTAGCACCATATCTGATACTTCTACCTCCTCATTTTCAAGGCTGGCAAACTTAAACAGATTATATATGCTTGATAGAAAGAGAAGAAAAAGAAACAGGAATGCCTTTGCGACACTTCCTGTTTTTTCTATATATTGAGTAGATTTCAAATCCATATCCCACGCATTAAAAGTTACATGGGCACAAACATAGCAATATTCGTCAAACAAACAAATATTTTAACACGAAAATTTTATTTCGTAAAGAGATAATCCTCCGGTTTTGCGATTCGTAAAATATATTCCGGAGTATTAGGGAGCCTTTTCGCATACAAAGTGACAGAATCACCCCTCTCAGGCATCGTAGAATTAGATTCCAACGATATCTGGTCAACATTACGCAATTTTATTTCATCATCTTTATCGAAAAAGAATGAGTATCCTAATAAAACCGCAAAAAAAGATAAAATCAATGGCTTCATGTCTAACTTGTTTTTATGACTATATAAGCTTAGATGCTTATAAAACGATAAACGCTGCATATTATTTCAAAATAATTACATTTTTAATGTGCCGACATAGAAGTACGACCTATTTCGTTAATGAAGTATATATCCTATGACACATGCAGTATATATCCTATAGCATTTGAAGTATATCTTCGTAAAGAGGAGTTTCAGGGCCAAAATAAAAAAGGCGAGGATCTTAACCCCCGCCTTCTATCTGTAGATATAGAAATCCTATTTTATCCACCGAAATCATCGAAGTGCAACATCTCACGAGGTACACCCAAGTTATCCAGCATATTTTCCACGGCCTTTGACATCGGGCCCGGACCACACATGTAGTATTCGATATCTTCCGGAGCCTCGTGATCCTTCAAGTAAGTATCATGGATTACTTGATGAACGAATCCAGCCGTATATTTAACACCCGCAGCATCAGCGGCAGGATCAGGACGGTCAAGCGCCAAGTGGAACGTAAAGTTTGGGAATTCTTTCTCTATTTCCAAGAAATCTTCCAAATAGAACACTTCGTTCAAGGCACGCGCGCCATAGAAGTAAGACATCTTACGATCCGTAGTCTTCAACGTCTTCGTCATGTGCATGATTTGGGCACGCAACGGAGCCATACCAGCACCACCACCAATCCACATCATCTCTCTCTTAGAATCGAAAATCGGGTGGAAATCACCATAAGGACCACTCATAGTCACCTTATCACCCGGTTTCAACGTAAAGATATAAGAAGAAGCGATACCCGGCATCACATCCATGAAACCAACTTGTGGTTTCGGTTTGAACGGCGGCGTAGCGATACGCACGGTCAACATGATACGGTCACCCTCAGCAGGATAGTTAGCCATAGAATAGGCACGGATAGACGGTGAGTCGTTCTTACACTTCAAACCGAATAAACCGAATTTCTCCCAAGCCGGCAGATACTCGGGGCCGATCAAGCTCTTATCGATATCCTTGTTATAATCCATTGAGTATGTAGGAATCTTGATCTGAGCGTAAGAACCCGGAATAAAGTCCATGTGCTCACCTTTAGGCAACGCAACGATAAACTCCTTGATAAATGTAGCGACGTTCTTGTTACTGATAACCTCGCATTCCCATTCCTTAACGCCAAATACCTCGTCTGGTACCTGAACGACCATATCCTCTTTCACCTTGCATTGACAAGCCAAACGCCAATGATCTTTCACTTGTTTACGAGAGAAGAAACCTTTCTCAGTAGGTAGGATCTCGCCACCGCCATCAATAACTTGAGCACGGCACTGACCGCATTTACCACCACCACCACAAGCGGAAGACAAGAAGATGCCACCGCTCTGTAGCGCACCTAGCAAAGTTCCACCAATCGGGGTCTCTATATCTTTCTCTCCGTTAACCTTCAAGCTTACATTCCCTGAAGGCACCAATTTTGCTTTGGCGAACAAAAGCAAACCGACCAAGATCAGCGTGATCAATAAGAATACTATTGCGCTGACACCAATCGTAAGTCCGCCCGACATTAATAAAGTCATCTTTATATTTTGTTTAATGCGTTAATACTTAAATCTTCAGACCAGAGAAACACATGAATGCCATACCCATCAAACCCGTGATGATGAAAGTAATACCCAAACCTTTCAAAGCATTGGGGACATTTGAATATGCCAATTTCTCACGGATAGCCGCCATACCTACGATAGCCAGCAGCCAACCGATACCAGATCCTAAACCATAAACAGTGGCGACACCTACATTAGGGAACGCTTTTTGTTGCATAAACAGAGAACCACCCAAGATAGCACAGTTTACAGCGATCAGCGGCAAAAAGATACCAAGGGAAGCATACAAAGACGGAGAGAATTTCTCGACTACCATCTCGACCAACTGCACGAAAGAAGCGATAACGGCGATAAAGATAATAAACGCCAAGAAGCTAAGGTTCACCTCCGCATATTCTGGGCCTAACCAACTTAACGCACCTTCTTTCAATACATAATTCTCAAGCATATAGTTAATCGGCAACGTACAGAAAAGTACGAATGTCACTGCTATACCTAATCCTAAAGCGGTCTTCACGTTCTTTGAGACAGCCACGAAAGAGCACATACCCAAATAGTATGCGAAGATCATGTTGTCAACGAAGATCGAGCGGACGAATGTGCTTAATAATTGTTCCATTCTATTATTCGTTTAATCGTTAACATTAATTTTCTTGAAGTTCCTTGTTCTTAGCACGATGAACCCAAATAATAACAGCGATCACGATCAACGCCATCGGAGGCAAGATCATCAAACCATTGTTCACGTACCCCAGATCATAGAATACCTGCGGAATCACTTGGAAACCCAATAAGGTACCAGATCCCAGCAATTCACGGAAGAAACCTACGATAATAAGAATAATCGCATATCCCAGACCGTTACCAATGCCATCCAAGAACGATTCCCATGGGCCGTTACCCAAGGCGAACGCTTCCAGACGTCCCATCAAGATACAGTTCGTAATGATCAAACCGACAAATACGGAAAGCTGTTTGTTTACGTCATAAGCAAAAGCTTTCAACACCTCACTAACGATTGTCACCAAAGCGGCAACTACCACCAATTGCACGATAATACGGATACGGTTCGGAATCGTATTACGCATCAATGAAATGATCACGTTAGCGAAAGCCACGACAGCCGTCACCGAGATACCCATCACGATGGCCGGCTCAAGTTTTGATGTTACAGCCAACGCAGAGCAAATACCCAACATCTGAACGACAACCGGGTTGTTAGCGCTCAACGGGCCTAACAGAACTTCTTTATTCTTTTCAGATAATAATCCCATCTTCTACTTAATTTTGTGAGGTCAAAAATTTAACATAACCGCTCAAGCTGTTGAATAACATTTCATCCACACCTTTACTGGTAATTGTACCACCTGAGATACCGTCTACATAATCCTGCCCCGCTACGCTCTTACCCGGCTTAACAACAGCGACAGACTTGAATTCTCCACTCATGAAGATCTTCTTACCTTTGAACTCATTGCTGAACGCCGGTTTAGAGATCTCAGCTCCCAGACCCGGAGTTTCACCTTGGTGGCTGAAGTCAGCACCATAAATAGTATTCTTATCACTATCTACAGAGATATAACCCCATAACGGACCCCAAAGACCTGCTCCATGCAAAGCCATGATATATTTCGGTTGACCATCTACATTCGCGACGAAAACCGGGTATTGATGCTCAGTGGCAGCCTTAACTACATCCGTAGCGAAAGCGTCGCCTTCAACCTTCTCACCATTCTCGTTTACCAAGAAAGCTTCCTTGATCAACTCGTTGTACTTGGTCTCAGCCTCAGAAGAAGAAACATTTACGTTGATAGAACGCAGAATTTGTTGTCTCTTATCGTTATCCTCGTTCTGTTTCTGAAAACTTCTCAATGATTGTGAAGTAAACGCCAATACGACAGCCACTAGCACAACCATCACAGCCGCATAAACAACCGTATAAACATTGCTATCCCGGTTTATGCCTTTCTTAGCGGCGCCCTCCTCCTTGATTTCCTCAAATTCGGAAGCAGGAGCGGAACATACCGGGCAAGTGTCAGGAGCCTTATTTCCCTCGTGGACATAGCCACATACCTTACATTTATATTTAGCCATATTCCTTCTTACTTTATTTTATTACACGTTTCAATCTGCGAGAGATATTAGCTTCCACAACATAATAGTCGATCAGCGGAGCGAACACGTTCATCAACAGGATAGCGAGCATCATACCCTCTGGATAACCCGGGTTCAACGCACGAATAATAATGGCCATAGCACCTACAAGGAAACCATAGATATATTTACCTGTCTCCGTACGAGCGGAAGTCACAGGGTCTGTAGCCATGAACACGGCACCAAAAGCGAAACCACCTAAGAACAAGTGATCCAGCGGAGATACGCACATAGCGACCGTAGTACCGATCATATTAAAGATCAATGACATGAAAGCACCACCCACGAACACGGAAACCATTGTCTTCCAACTTGCGATACCCGTAACCAACAAGATAACCGCACCGATCAAAATAGCCAATACGGAAGTCTCACCGATAGAACCCGGGATCAAACCAATAAACGCGTCCCAAGTAGAGATCGGGTTGCCTAATACGTCAACAGCTTGGAAAGAACCGATCATCTCCTTACCAGCGATAGCGACTTGTCCTAGCGGAGTAGCTCCGGAAAAACCGTCAACTACTTGGCCAGCCCCGATACCAAACGTATCAGCCGTACGAACGAACACTTGATCACCAGACATTGCTGCCGGGTAAGCGAAGAATAAGAACGCACGTGTAACCAATGCTACATTAAATATATTATATCCCGTACCACCAAATACCTCTTTCGCGAAAATAACAGCGAAAGCAGTAGCTACAGCGATCATCCATAACGGAGTATCGACCGGAACGATCATCGGAATCAAGATACCGGAAACCAAGAATCCTTCTTGAATCTCTTCCTTCTTCACTTGGGCGACAGCGAACTCTATACCCAAACCTACCACATACGAAACAATGATCTTAGGCAATACCGCCAAAAATCCAAAAATAAAAGTCATCAAAAATCCCGGATCAGCCCCCACAGCTAAATTGTGCTGATAACCGACATTATACATACCAAAAAGCAAAGCAGGCAACAAAGCGATGATAACCACGGTCATGGCACGCTTTGAATCAATACAGTCATGAATATGTACGCCCGTTTTAGAGGTCTCGTTCGGAACAAATAAGAATGTTTCGAAACCGTCAAAAACAGAACGGAACATCGCCAGCTTTCCGCCTTCCTCAAAGTTAGGCTTAATCTTGTCGAGATAATTCCTTAACGCTTTCAATGTATTATAAGTTTTTTATGTTATTAATTCATTTCCTTATACAACAGGTTCAATCCGTCGCGAACGATCTTTTGCAACTCGATCTTGGAAGTGTCCACGAACTCGCAAAGAGCGAAGTCCTCGGGAGCCACCTCATAGATACCTAAGTTCTCCATCTTGTCGATATCGAACGCAATAATCGCTTTCAACAAATACTCCGGATAGATATCCATCGGAAACACCTTATCGTATTCATTAGACATGATCATGGCACGTTTACCACCTTTGATACGGGCGTCAATCACATATTCCTTGCTAGTACCTAACCAGCTAAAGTAACTATGGCTAGCGCTGAACTGGTTGAAACGAGGCATAGCGAAACCTAAGAACTCATGCGTCTCATCGCCTTCCGGAATCACGGTGATCTGGTTATCATAAGCGCCTAGGTAACCATCCATATTCACCTTGGTACCTGTCAAAACATTACCGCTAATAATACGGATATGTTCCTGTCCTAACACTTTACCGTTAACCAAGCTCTTAATCGTACAACCTGAAATCGTTTTAACGTAGCCTCTCTCGGTAGTCTCGGAACCGGTAATAGCAACCATACGGCTGAAATCGGCGACACCCTTGTTAAACAAGCGTCCGATAACGATCACGTCTGCCGGATTAACCGTCCAAACTACCTCACCCTTGTTAACGGGCTTGATATGATTGATCTGCACGCCAACGTTCGCTGCGGGATGCGGACCTTCTACTTCCACGATCTCCACACCTTTCATTCCGCTCACGACAGAACCACTTCTTACACCCACATACACTTTTCCATTTGTTAATTTAGCTAGGGCGTTTAATCCAGTCTGGAAATCAGCCTCCTGACCTTTTACGATAAAATCGAAGTTTGGAGCCAACGGAGCGGAGTAAAAAGCCGAAACGAAGATATCACGCGGAGTATCCAATGGAGCGGCAACGATATCGTATGGGCGTTGCTTGATAAACGGCCACATACCAGCGTTCAGAAGTACCTCTTTCACCTCTGCTCCCTGTAGGGATGCTACGTTCTTCTTACCGAACTCCTCATACTCGATCTGCGCATCCGGCTTCACAACGATGCTTAGCACCTTACGCTTCTCTCCTCGGTTTACGGCAGTTACCTCGCCACTGACCGGCGAAACAAACTTGATCTCGGGGCGGTTCTTGTCAATCATCAGTACAGAACCGGCTTTGACTTTTTCTCCTACTTTCGCAACAACTTTGGGGAGAATACCGTTATAATAATCGGGGACGATCGCGTAAGACTCGCTCTTGCCGCCGTTTAACAGTACATCCGAAGCTTTGCCCTTCAGATTAATGTCTAAACCCTTTTTAATCTTAATCACATTTGCCATGATACAACTAAAATTGTTTATATGTAATTTTCCTGCAAAAGTAAACATTTTTTCATGCTTTAGAGCAGGGAAAGGCAAATAAATAGAGAAATAATTCCATAATTTTGCGTCGTTAAAGAAAGTAATAAGAAAATGAAAGTTTTTAAAATCCTATTTCTGCTGCTTATCACGGTTTTAGTACCGTTGAACGCTCAAGTGACTTACTTCACCAACGTTAGCGATAAGCAAATAAAGACCCTCCAAGTGAAGGTTGCCGGCGAGATGTTCTCCGATCCATTCATTGAACTGGGCGGTGAAAACCGTATCGAAGTTAATTTCGATGCTTTTAATCCGGGCTTCGGGCGATACGCCTATAATCTGGTTCATTGCAACGCCGATTGGACGCAATCGAATCTTTCCCCGATTGAGTATATGAATGGTTTCCAAGGGAGCACGATCGAGGATTTCGCCAATGCGATGGGTACTACGGTGCAATACACCAACTACCGATTACTTTTCCCAAACGATGACGTTCAACCGAAGGTCTCGGGGAATTATGCCTTGCAAGTATATAACGAGGATGATCCCTCCCAGATCGTATTTACCGCATGCTTTTCTATTTTCGAGCCGATGGTTAGTGTCGCCGCTACGGTGAGCGGAAATACGGATATCGATACCAATCAGTCACACCAACAAGTCAGCTTTGCGATCAATAACAAGAATTTCCCCATCACCTATCCTCAGACCGACTTGAAAATCTGGGTTTATCAGAATAACCGCAGGGATAATGCCGTAACAGGTCTTCAGCCTATGACTATTTTAGAAAACCAGATCTCTTATACGAACAATCAGAACTTGATCTTTCCCGCAGGAAACGAATATCGCCGTATGGAATTTTTGAGCAACAAATACAATGGCATGCACGTAGAAAGTATCTCGTTCCATAATCCATACTACCATGTAGAGTTGATGACGGACTATCGGCGTGACCAATTATCGTATCAATACGATCAAGATCAAGACGGCCGTTTCTTCATCCGTTGCAGTAATTGTAACGACCCGGATACGGAAGCGGACTATTACATCGTTCACTTTACCCTCGCCATGGACTTAATTCCCGATGGAAACGTGTATTTGAACGGCGAATTATATAATAATGTGTTGGACGAAAAAAGTAAGATGGGCTATAATCCGGAGACGCATCAATACGAGAAATCCGTCTTACTGAAACAAGGCAGTTACAACTATCAGTACCTCTTTGTCCCTAACGGACAAACCGTAGGACAGACCGGCCCTATCGAGGGTAATTTCTTCCAGACGGAGAACGAATATAGCATTTACGTTTATTATTGCCCGATGGGAGCACGGTATGATCGTTTAATCGGTGTAACAAATATCAGAAATACAATGCCTGTGCTATAATTATTTGCGTAAAAGGCATACTTTTACGCATAAAATAATTGAGCATGAAAACGAGACGTACTGTTATCATTACCGTGTTGTTAGTCGGGGGACTTCTCTCGACCGTTCAAGTCATGCCTAAAAATCCATTGTTAATAGGCGAAAGGTTATTTCCGCACGGAGGATGGATACAGGTGATACTTGCCATGCTGTACGGTGGTTGGCTTTGCTATAAGATGCAAGATCGGCAAGAACGCCCTAAATGGAGAAAACGAGCGTGGTTGTTATTCTCGATCGTTTTTTTCGGGCAACTTGCTCTAGGGATTTTTGCCGATCCTATTTTCCTTATGACCGGAAAACTGCATTTACCGATCCCTGCGGTAATCTTGGCCGGACCGCTTTATCGCTTCGAGGGATTATTCATGCCCATACTTTTTATCAGCACCTTATTACTATCCGGTCCCGCTTGGTGTAGCCAGCTTTGTTACTTCGGGGCATTCGACGCATGGAGTGCCCGGGGAAAATTGGAGCGAAAAAGGTTCCCCTATCACAAGCAAATGCGATACAGCATATTATTTCTGGTTATGTTGGGGGCCATCCTACTCCGAATATTCGGAGCGAGCGGCAGGATAGCCACCGCTTTTGGAATAGCGGTCGGAGTTATCGGCCTACTTGTCATGCTATTGTTTTCCAGAAAGAGACGGAAGATGGTGCATTGCAGTAGTTATTGTCCGATCGGGACTTTAGTGTCTTTCCTCAAATACCTCTCTCCTTTTCGGGTACGACTGACCACGGATTGTTGCCATTGCATGGCTTGCACAAACGCTTGCCGTTATGATGCCCTACATAAAGAAGAGATCGAGAAGGGAAAGATCGGCTATACCTGTACCTATTGCGGAGATTGCCTCTCCGCTTGCAAGCACGGGACTATAGAATATCATTTCCCGGGATTGCGCCCGACTACTGCCGAGCGCCTATGGATCGTCGTAACGGTCGTATTACATACTTGTTTCTTGATGATCGCACGAATCTGAGCCGTATACTTGCTTGCCCATTATATAAGTGCATACCGTATTCCGGTCATCGCCGAGGGTTTGCAGGCCAAACAGCTTATTCTCGATCGTCCATTTATCTCTCGAACGAAGATACTCCATACGCAATTTCTGGACAGAGGTAGCGGCATAATCCACGACTATGAAATCCGCTTCACGGCCAGGGAGGAAACTTCCGATTCGGTCGTCCAACGATAAGGCCCGTGCAGAGCCTAGCGTACATTTATAGATAGCCTCCAAAGCTGTCATCGGATAACCGTTCAACTGTTGTACCTTATAAGCCTCTCCCATCGTACGCCACATAGAGAAAGATGTACCCGCACCGACATCTGTCGCCAAGGTAGTACGTACGCCGTAACGGTTCGCTTCCCTCATATCGAATAATCCGCTTCCAAGGAAAAGGTTCGAGGTCGGGCAATGGGCGATAATGCCTCCCGTTTCTCCCAACCGCTTACATTCCCGATCGGTTAGATGGACACAATGCCCGAATATCGAACGATCGGTCAACAATCCGGCACGCTCATAGACCTCCAGATAATCCGCATGACCGGGACAGAGCGATAAGACAGATTCAATCTCTCCCTGATTCTCCGAAAGATGTGTCTGTATATAGGTACTGGGATATTCGGCATGTAAACGACCGGCAGACTTTAATTGATCCGGCGTACTGGTTATGGCGAAACGGGGCGTGATCACATAGTGATTCCGTCCTTTCCCGTCCCAATCCTCGATTAAGCTACGGCAGTCCAACTCACCCTGATGCGTGGTATCCATCAGATAATCCGGAGCGTTCCGGTTCATCATCACCTTTCCAGCCAAGACACACATATTATACTCCGTAGCCACGGAAAATAATGCGGTTACGGAAGCAGGATGAACCGTGGCATAAGCGGCACAAGTCGTAGTTCCGTTCTTCACCAGTTCCTTCACGAAAAAGCGAGCGATATCTTGTGCATATTCCATGGAAGAGAAAGCTTCCTCGGCGGGAAACGTATATTCGTCCAGCCAATCCAGAAGTTGCTTGCCATACATTCCCTGTATCTCCGACTGGGAGAAATGGATATGGGAATCAATAAAGCCGGGTGTAATCAATTTACCGGAATAGTCTGTCACCGGGAAATCCGGGTAACGGGAACGCATCGCCTCGAACGGCCCCGCCTCTACAATCTTTCCATCAACAACAGCCAGTCCCCCATCCTCAAAATAGCGGTAAGCCTCCACATGATCCAGCGGGGAAGCGATCAAATAGAACACTTCTCCCCTATATAAGTTCTTCATCATGGTCAAATAACAATTCGTTTATTTTATTGGTTCCACGTGCAAAGCGATGTGCGTAGCCTGACCGAACTTATCACGCAGATTCTGTTCGATCTCTTTCGTCAAGTCATGGGCACGAGTCACGGTTATCTGTCCGTCCACCCGTATATGCGCCTCGATAGCAAAATTATTACCGATGCGGCGGGTACGTAGATTATGCGGGCTCTTTACCTCGGGAACCTCACTAATGATCGCCAAGATCTCATCCTCCACCTCCTTCGGCAAAGATTTCTCCAATAAGTCATTAATCGCCGGGATCACTAGTTGTAAGGCTACTTTTACGATAAATAAACTGACAATCACAGCCGCCAACGGGTCCAGCACACGCCAATTATCCCCCAACAAAATCGCCCCTCCGATACCTAAAGCCGTACCGATCGAGGAAAAGGCATCCGAGCGATGATGCCAAGCGTTAGCGATAACGACTTGACTATTCTGCTTCCTTCCTACCCAAACCGTAATATGATACAGTAATTCCTTGATCACGATGGAGATAAGAGCGGCAACTAAAGCGATCATTCCCGGACTTTCCAACGGAATCCCCTTGAAATAAAAGTCATAAATCTTGTTCGCTCCCTCCCAGAAAAGGCCAAAACCTACACAAAGCAAGACGATACCGACAATTGAAGTTGCCAAAGTCTCGTATTTACCATGCCCGTAATCATGGCTCTCGTCCTTTGGCTTGGAAGATATATTGACAAAAAGAAGTACGATTATATCCGTTACGAAATCAGATAACGAATGTACCGCATCGGCGATCATAGCGCTACTATGCCCCCAGATACCCGCCACGAACTTGAATACCAATAAAACAAAATTAGCGAATGACCCTAAAAGTGTCACTCGCATAATCTCTTTTTTCCTCACCTTTGGTGCCTCCTCCATAGAATCCCATTAACAAGATTTACCGGTCATGATGTCCAGCACCAGACGATCCGTCGCCTCCATTCCTTTAGAACCGATAGCGGTCAAGTTTGCGATCGATTTATCCACATCCTCATCGATGATACCTTCCACGGAAGTCACCACCTTATCCTCCATGGCCATCAAAGCGGAAAGCATCGCCGTAGATACGCCACTAGATACTTTCATCGCGCAACTCGGCTTGGCACCGTCACAGATCATTCCGGTAATATTACCGATCATATTCTTGATCGCATAAGAAATCCGCGCCTTATTTCCTCCCATCAAATAGGTGATAGCGCAACTCGCTCCCGTAGCGGCAACCACACAACCGCAAAGGGCGGACAAGCGTCCCAGACTTTGCTTGATATAGATCACCATCAAATGGCTTAACATCAACGCACGGATCAGTTGCTCTTCCGAGCATTGAATATCCTCGGCGAAAGAAAGAACCGGAAGCGTAGCGGCGATTCCTTGATTACCGCTTCCCGAATTACTCATTACCGGGATCATAGCGCCGTCCATGCGAGCGTCGCAAGCGGCGGAAGTCATGATCAACATATGCGTATAAGCGGAATCTCCCATGAACTTACGGCCGAAAGCACCCGAGACTGTCTTGCTTACAGTATGTCCGTAATTGCCTTTCATGGAAGCTTGGGCGGCTTTCTTATTCAACTCGGCCGTTTCTAAAATAAAACGAATCTCATCCAATGGCATTTCCATGGCAAACTCATAGACCATAGAGAAGGAAAGACGTAAATCCTTATTCTCACATACTTCCTCGCCAGAAGCGTTTGCCGTACGTAAATCAGTCAATACCTCCCCGTTTTTCTCTACATATATTATATGGGTATGCTCATGGCAAATGATCACCCTTGAACGATCGTTCCCTGCAGAACTTATAATTTCGATATAAAGTTTATCTACATTCTCTTTCAGGTCTATACCGATACATTTCTTGCAGACCATTTCCTTACCTTCTTTCAATCCCTCCGGAGTCAAGTCTTTCAGCACCTCTAGCCCATAAGCGGACTTACCGATGATCGATCCCAAGGCGATAGCGATAGGCAACCCCACCATGCCAGTCCCCGGGATTCCTACTCCCATGGCATTCTTCAGGATATTGGCGCTCAGATAAACCTCTATCTTCTCTGGCTTACGCCCCAGCACTTCCGCCGCTTTTGCGGCCGCCAAAGCCACGGCAATAGGTTCCGTACATCCGATAGCAGGGATTACCTCCCTGTGAATCAAATCTATAATTTGAGTTTTTATGATAGTATCCATACTGATAGTCTTTATTTAGAATTAGATAGTTAATATACAATAGATTAAGAACAAAACTCAACAACGATATCTCGCAAGGCATCGTATTGTTTTCCCAATGCATCTTCATAACGCAACGCTTCTTCCAGATTCCCTTCTCTCAACAGCGATAGTATATTATTCGATACATCGAATAGATTTACCAGACCTAAATTAGCGGCTATCCCTTTCAAGGTATGCGAATATAGCTTGGCATTCTCCAAATCCCGCTCTACTAAAGAGCTCCGTAATTTCACATACGAACCGTCTGTAGTAATAAATTTATATAGAAACTTTTTGAAGAGGCTATCACTATTCATAAAACGATCTAAGGTATTCTCTTTATCCCAAGCAGCTACATCTATTAATGCGTTATAAAAAGCATCGTTCTCATTCATTTTTTTATGATATTAGTTTTCGTACAAAATTAGGAATTTTATAGACACTACCAACGTTAGCGGTATTCTTTTTCTTTACTTACCGCAACTTGGGTACGGAACGATAATTTTAGTACTTTTGTCGCCTACTTCGGGACCTAGAACGCCCGGGCTGTATTTATCCGATTAATTGAATTGATAAAGGAATGGGAATTTCATCGCCGCTTGTAGATTTGCAACATCAATATGATCTCCTGCAGAAAGAATATGAATATGAGAAGGAAACATACCGACAGCAATCCGAGCGTACGGGTTTGCGAAAACGAGTGGCGCAGGGCCTCTGTTGGTATCCGGTCACTCCGGGACGCAGTTATTATAACTCCTTAAACCAATTGGTGATCGAGATCGAAAGGACAGAAGACCGGGAGATCGAGCATAATTTTGAGTACGGGCGCCCGGTTTGCTTCTTCGCGGCAGATATCAGTGGTAAATTTAAGTATCTGGATTTCTCCGCCACGATCAGCTACGTGCAAGAGGACCGGATGGTGGTAGTTCTCCCCACTCCTTCCGCCTTGATGGATATACAAGGAAAAAGCAATGATCTCGGCGTGCAACTCTACTTCGACGAGACCAGCTATAAAACGATGTTTTCCGCTCTCTCGGACGTGATGCGGGCAAAAAACAACCAACTCTCTCATCTAAGGGACGTATTGCTGGGACAGGAAAAACCGGGACAGCGGGAATTATTCCCGATCCGCTTCCCTTGGTTGAACCGTTCTCAGGAAAAAGCCGTAAATAAGGTATTGGGAGCGAAACAAGTATCTATCGTACACGGCCCTCCCGGAACTGGGAAAACAACCACCTTGGTGGAAGCCATTTACGAGACCCTTCACCGGGAGAATCAAGTGATCGTTTGCGCCCAAAGTAATACCGCCGTAGACTGCATCTCGGAGAAACTGGTAGATAGAGGCATTAACGTCCTGCGCATCGGGAACCCCACTCGTATCAATGACAAGATGCTCTCTTTCACATATGAACGCCGTTTCGAATCGCATCCGGATTATCCCGAATTATGGAGCATCCGGAAAGCGATACGGGATATACAATCCAATATGCGAAAGAAAAGCCGGGAGGAACGGGATACGATCCGAAACCGCCTCTCCCGTTTGAAATTCCGGGCGACCGAACTGGAAGTCAAGATCGATACAGAGCTGTTCGACGAGGCTCGTGTTGTCGCTTGCACCTTGGTTGGCTCCGCAAACCGGGTCATGATGAACCGGCACTTCACGACCTTGTTTATCGACGAGGCCGCCCAAGCTTTGGAAGCCGCTTGCTGGATAGCGATCGGCAAGGCGGACCGGGTCATACTAGCGGGCGATCATCACCAATTGCCCCCTACTATTAAATGTATAGAAGCGGAACGAGAAGGCTTAGGACGTACCTTGATGCAAAAGATAGCCCACACGAAACCGGAAACAGTCTCTCTCCTGAAGATCCAATATCGTATGCACGAGGATATCATGCGCTTCTCCTCCCAATGGTTCTATCATAACGAACTCGAATCCGCTCCCGAGGTAAGTGGGCGAGGAATCTTGCGACTGGACACTCCCATCGTATGGTTCGATACGTCCGAGTGCGATTTCACGGAAAATACGAGAGAGGAGACCATGAGCCGTGTCAACAGGCAAGAGGCGGAATTGCTCGTGGAACAATTACGCTCCTATATACAGAAAATATCCAAGGAGAGAGTGCTGGAGGAGAATATCGACTTCGGATTGATCTCCCCTTATAAGGCGCAGGTACAATACATCCGTAAATTAATCAAACAGGACGCTTTCTTCAAGCCTTTACGCAGACTGATTACCGTACATACCGTAGACGGTTTCCAAGGGCAAGAACGCGATGTCATCTTGATCAGTTTGGTAAGGACCAACGAGGATGGAAAGATAGGCTTCTTGAACGACTTGCGGCGCATGAACGTAGCGATCACCCGTGCCCGTATGAAACTGATGATCTTGGGAGACGCTTCCACCCTTACCCGGCACGTATTTTATAAAGAACTCTATAATTATATCTCCCAAAGAGGTAAAATAATCACGATCAACACGAAACAAGAGCATGAACTATAAATTATTGGTACTGGATTTAGACGGTACACTGACAAACAGTAAAAAAGAGATCACCCCGTTTACGAGGGAAACCCTTCTGCAAGCGCAGGAAAAAGGATTGCATCTGGTCTTAGCCTCCGGCCGGCCCACCTACGGTATCGTGCCTTTAGCCGAGGAACTGAACATAAAGCAATATGGTGGTTTTATCCTTTCCTTCAACGGCGGTAAGGTGATCGACTTGATGACAGACAAAGTACTTTTCGAACAGGCTTTGCCACCCGATATCGTACCTGTTTTATACAACCGCTCCAAAGAAGCGGGACTGGCTATCCTTTCCTACAACGGTAAATATATCTTAAGCGAGCACCCGGAAAATAAATACGTACAATACGAATCATTCCTAACAAAGATGAAGATCAAGGCTACCGACGATTTCCTGCGGGATTTACATCAACCTGCCGATAAATGCTTGGTGGTAGGCGAACCGGAGATGTTGGTACCGTTGGAAGAGAAGCTCCGCCAAGAATTAGGGAAACGTATCAACGTATATCGTTCCGAGGCATTCTATCTGGAGCTTGTCCCCAAAGGTATCGACAAAGCCGCCTCATTATCCCGCTTACTAGAGCGAACCCGGATAAAACAGGAGGAAGTGATCGCTATCGGCGATGGTTTCAACGATGTATCCATGATCCATTTCGCCGGATTGGGAGTCGCTATGGCCAACGCCCAGCCCCCTGTCAAGGCCAATGCAGACCGCATCACCCAATACACGAACGATGAGGATGGAGTGGCTCGTTTCATCCAAGAATTGCTTTGAAAAAAACACGTACGTATTTTCCGAGAAACACGTACATGTTTTCGCGAGAACACGTACGTGTTTTTTCAGAGACATTTACACCAGTATCGACACAGGCCAATGCCTATATCGGCATAAGCCTGTACGTATATCGCCGCAAGGCTACACCGATATAGGCGTGAGCTTGCGCCGATATACGTAAATTCCTTTCATAGAAATGTCTTCTAACTATCAACTATTTTATGTACATTTGTATTCTAAACCATAAAATAAGACGCCATGAAGTACAAATTATTAGTCTTAGACGTAGATGGGACGTTGCTTAACGACAAGAAAGAGATAACTCCTCGGACCCATGCCGCCCTGTTAAAGGCTCAGCAGATGGGAGTTCATGTTGTATTGGCATCCGGCCGACCCACCAACGGGGTTCAACCCTTGGCGGAGGCCCTTGAATTGAATCATTACGGTGGTTTCATATTATCTTATAACGGAGGTCAGATCATCAATGCCCAGACCGGAGAATTGATGTTCGAGAAACGAATCGATCCGGCCATGATTCCTTATTTGAACCGGAAGGCGAAGGAAAACGGTTTTGCTATCTTCACGTATCACAAGGACTATATCCTGACCGATAGCCCAGAAAACAAGCATGTCCAAGAGGAGGCCGAACTCAATAAGATGCGCATCATCGGTGTGGAGAATTTCCCGGAAGCGGTGGATTTCGCACCCTGTAAGTGTATTCTTACCAGCGATGACGAGAACAATCTAGTGGGTCTCGAAAATCATTGGAAGAAACGTCTGGACGGGGTATTGGAAGCTTTCCGCTCCGAGGACTATTTCTTGGAGGTAGCTCCTCATTTCATCAATAAGGGAAATACGTTGGCGGTATTGATGGAGATGCTGAATATCACGACCGAAGAGGTTGTCGCTATCGGTGATGGCGTAGCCGACGTATCCATGCTTCAATTAGCCGGTACCGGCGTGGCGATGGGTAACGCACGCGATTCCGTAAAGGCTTGTGCCGATTTCACGACCTTACCCAATAATATGGAAGGTGTGGCGACAGCGATCGAGAAAGCGATCCTTGCCACGATCAAACCCACAGAGGTTCCGTTAGATCAACTAAACGCACGGGCCAAACATGCCTTAATGGGTAATCTAGGCATCCAATATACCTATGCGTCCGAGGATCGTGTGGAAGCGACCATGCCTGTAGACGAACGGACCCGCCAGCCTTTCGGTATCTTGCACGGAGGCGCTACGCTGGCTTTGGCAGAGACCGTGGCCGGACTAGGTTCCATGATTCTGGCGAAACCGGACGAGATGGTAGTCGGCATGCAAGTTAGCGGCAGCCATATGTCGTCCGCCCACGAGGGAGACACGGTACGTGCCGTCGGGACGATTATCCACAAAGGCCGTTCATCCCATGTGTGGAACGTAGACATATTCACCTCTACCGACAAACTGGTTTCCTCGGTACGGGTAATCAATAGCATACTAAAGAAGAAATGATTCCAAGAGATTCTTACGAAATAATAGACACGTTGATCAAGCAAGGCCGGAGTTTCGCTATTTGGCGTATTCCTGGTGAGGATAGGCTCCATTTCAGGATGCAAAGCGCCGGCTCTCCTTGCCTATTATACGACATAAAAGACTTAAATGAACGGAGCGGTTTTGTAATCGCTCCGTTTCAGGTGACAGCGGAACGACCTATCGTTTTAATCCAACCGGATTGCTTTGAAATCCCCTCCGAATCCGATTGGGATTTCTCTCGAGAGAAAAACGAATTCCCTTCGAATGAAATCGAAATCCCGTCCGAATCCGAGGAGAAGGAACGATATGCTTACCATTTCTCCCTGTTTACCAACCCTTTGCTAAAAGGAAGCCAAGATAAACTAGTCCTATCCCGTAGCAAAACGATCCGGAAAGATCCCTCTTTCTCACCCGGCAAGGCATTCTTTGCCGCAGAAGAACGATATATCCGCTCCTATGTCTACCTTTGCCATACCCCGGAAACCGGAACTTGGATGGGTGGGACACCGGAAATCTTGTTATCCGGCGAGAAAGGCGACTGGCAAACGGTAGCTTTGGCCGGAACCCAATCCTTACGAGACGGGAAATTACCGAAAAGCTGGGACCATAAGAATTGGAGAGAACAGCAATTAGTCGCCTCCTATATACGCCGCCAGCTGTCCACCTTGGGGATTACTCCCGAGGAGAAGGGGCCTTATTCAGCCCGGGCCGGAGAGGTTTCCCACCTGAAAAGCGATTTCTTCTTCTCCTTGCCGGATTCCGAGAAACTGGGTGACGTGCTTCAACTATTGCACCCTACTCCCGCCGTTTGCGGTCTTCCCAAGGAGGAAGCTTATCACTTCATCATCGAGCATGAGGGGTACGATCGTAGCTATTACTCCGGTTTCATCGGTTGGCTGGATCCCAAAGGCAAAACAGATCTGTACGTAAATCTCCGTTGCATGAATATCCTCCCCCAAACCTTTACGCTGTATGCCGGAGGCGGTCTGTTGGCGGCCTCGCAGCTAGAGGATGAGTGGCAGGAGACAGAGGATAAATTAGATACGATGCGGAGAATAGTGGGTAATTTATAATTTTATATCATATAATGTATAGCGATAAAAAGAACATCCTTCAATTGGTAGCCTTGCTGATAGAGCACGGCGTAAGTAATATCGTGCTATGTCCGGGGAGCCGGAACTCTCCGATTGTGCACACATTGGCAAACCATTCGTTCTTCAATTGCCATTCCGTGACGGATGAGCGAAGCGCGGGATTCTTTGCCGTAGGGCTAGCGTTGCACGGAGGTAAGCCGGCGGCTGTTTGCTGTACCTCGGGCACGGCCTTGCTGAATATACATCCGGCGGTAGCGGAGGCTTTCTATCAGAAAGTTCCGCTTGTCGTGATATCCGCCGACCGCCCCGCCGCATGGATCGGGCAAATGGACGGACAGACCTTGCCGCAACCCGGGGTGTTCGGCTCGCTGGTGAAGAAATCGGTACAGCTACCGGAAATACATACGGATCAAGATGAATGGTATTGTAATCGATTGATCAACGAGGCTTTGTTGGAACTGAACCATCACGGCAAAGGGCCGGTTCATATCAACGTCCCGATCTCCGAGCCTTTATTTCAGTTCACGACACCCGAATTGCCGAAGGTACGGGTAATCACCCGTTATCAAGGCCTAAACGTGTACGACCGGAAATATGACGATCTGATCGAGCGTTTGAACAAATATAGCAAGCGAATGATGATAGCGGGACAAATGAGTTTGATCTATCTCTTCGAGAAGAAAATATGTAAGTTACTATACAAACATTTCACTTGGCTCTCCGAGCACATCGGCAACCGTATCGTACCGGGATTGCCGATCAAGAATTTCGACGCCATCCTGTACGCTACCCCAGAGGAGGAAAAAGAGAAGCTGGTTCCCGAGCTCGTGATCACCTACGGCGGCCATATTGTCTCCAAGCGGCTGAAAGAGTTTTTGCGGAAACACCCGCCTAAGGAGCATTGGCATGTCTCATTGGATGGGGAGGTAGCGGATTTATTCGGTAGCCTGACCACGGTGATCGAGATGGACGCTTTCGAGTTTCTGGAGAAAATCGCTTATATGCTGGAGAATAGGCAGATTGAATATCCGAAGGCTTGGGAATATAAATCCCGGAATCTGCCGGAGCCGGAGTTCGCTTACTCCGAAATGGCGGCGATCGGTGGTTTGATACGTTCGCTTCCGGCTGAATCGGCCTTGCATCTGGGGAATAGCTCCACCGTACGTTACGCACAATTGTACACCGTACCCGAGACGGTTGAGGTTTGTTGTAACCGAGGTACGAGCGGGATCGAAGGCTCCTTGTCTACGGCTATCGGATACGCCTCGGCCTCGCAAAAACTAAACTTTATCGTTATAGGCGATCTTAGTTTCTTCTATGATATGAATGCGTTGTGGAACGGAAACTTGCACAATAACCTTCGTATCCTGCTCTTGAACAACGGAGGTGGTGAGATCTTCCAAGCCTTGCCAGGATTCAAGATGAACGAGCGTACGCACCGTTACGTCACCGCCTCCCACCAGACCTCAGCGGAGGGATGGGCCACGGAAAGGGGATTCTCCTACTCCGCCGTTCATAACGCCGAGGAGTTGGCAGCTGCGATGAGCGCCTTTACCCAAACGGAGCAACCGAGCGAACATCCCCTATTCATGGAGGTTTTCACGGACAAAGCGGAAGACGTACGATTGCTCAAGGAATATTATCATCAACTAAAAAATTCATCCCAAGCACAAAACATATAATATATGGAAACGAAAAGAGAATGGACAACCATCAAGGAATACGAGGAGATCTTATTTGATTTCTACAACGGCATCGCCCGCATTACGATAAACCGGGAACGGTATCGCAACGCTTTTACCCCGACTACGACCACGGAGATGAGCGATGCCTTTTACATCTGCCGGGAACGTCCGGACATTAACGTAGTCGTTCTGACAGGAGCCGGAGATACGGCGTTTTGCGCGGGAGGCGATATGAACGTGAAAGGACGTGGCGGCTACGTGGGTAAAGACGGCGTACCTCGCTTGAACGTATTGGACGTACAAAAGCAGATCCGCTCTCTCCCGAAACCCGTCATCGCAGCCGTGAACGGTTTCGCTATCGGCGGCGGACACGTATTGCACGTGGTTTGCGACCTTACGATCGCTTCCGAGAACGCTATCTTCGGACAGACAGGCCCTCGTGTGGGTAGCTTCGACGCCGGGTTCGGCTCTTCTTACCTCGCCCGTGTGGTCGGACAGAAAAAGGCCCGTGAGATCTGGTTCCTATGCCGCAAGTACAATGCACAGGAGGCTTTGGATATGGGTCTGGTAAATAAGGTAGTCCCCTTGGATAAATTAGAGGACGAGTACGTTCAATGGGCCGAGGAGATGATGTTGCTTAGCCCGTTGGCCTTGCGCATGATCAAGGCGGGCTTGAACGCCGAGTTGGACGGACAGGCCGGTATACAAGAGTTGGCCGGAGACGCTACCATGCTTTACTATATGACGGACGAGGCGCAGGAAGGCGGCAAGGCATTCTTGGAGAAACGCCGTCCACGCTTCGAGGATTATCCGAAGTTCCCGTAAAAGGAATTGAAAATTGAGAATGAATGGTGAAGGAGAGGTTTTATAAGACAGAGGTGGTTCCCCGGTGCTTGACTTTCAAGCGACCGGCAGGAACCTCACGGGGTGTTTACACGACCCGGAAATTGTGGGAGGTCCGAATCCGCAAGGAAGACGAACCCTCGGCTTTTGGCATCGGTGAATGTGCCCCCCTGCCGGATCTCAGTTGCGACTATGGAGTGGATTACGAGATCACGTTATCCAAGGCTTGCCTCGATCTGGAACAGAAGGGATATGTTGACACCGAATCTTTGCGCCATTACCCATCCATCCTTTTCGGATTGGAAATGGCCATGCGTCATTATGAACAGGGTGGTTGGCGGCATTACGACACGCCCTTCTCGCGGGGGCAAGCGGGCATCCCCATTAACGGACTGATCTGGATGGGCGATTATAAGTACATGCTGGAACAGGTAGAGGAAAAGATGAAGGAGGGCTTCCGCTGCGTCAAGCTGAAGATCGGCGCTATCGATTTCGACCGGGAACTCTCTTTATTGAAACACATCCGTGCGCATTTCTCTGCCAAGGAAATAGAGCTTCGGGTAGACGCCAACGGCGCTTTCACACCCTCGGAGGCGATGGACAAACTGAAGCGGCTCGCCGAGATGGACTTGCATTCCATCGAGCAGCCTATCCGTGCCGGGCAGTTGGAAGAAATGGCACACCTTGCGGCAGAGTCACCCCTTCCCATCGCTCTCGACGAGGAACTGATCGGCTGTAACGCCCCGGACGAGAAACGGCGGTTGTTGGAAACGATCCATCCCCAATACATTATATTAAAGCCTTCCCTCCACGGAGGCATCGCCGGATGTACGGAATGGGTTCACTTAGCGGAAACTATCTTAGGGAGTACCCCCGAGCGACCCAAATGGTGGGTCACCTCCGCTCTGGAATCGCAAATCGGACTGAACGCTATCGCCCAATGGTGCGCCACGTTAGGTAACCCGCTACCGCAAGGTCTGGGAACCGGCGAGATTTTCAAGGATGATAAACATCGGTTGATCCAACGAAAAGGAGACACCATCTGGTTCACTAACGACCTTTGACCTATGCCGATACAAGAAGATTTACAGGCATTCTTAGCTGAATGGCACGATCCCTCCCCTTTTCTGGAAGTCCAGACCTCCGGCTCCACCGGTACGCCCAAGCGGATGAGAGTGCGCAAGGACCGGATGCTGAACAGCGCCCGGCTTACCTGCGATTATCTGGGTCTTAAGAAGGGCGACAAGGCCCTGTTATGTATGCCCCTGCGCTATATAGCCGGAAAGATGATGGTGGTCCGCTCCCTATACGCCGGACTGGATCTGGAGGTGCGTGAGCCTTCCGGACACCCGTTGGCGGATTGGGGGGATACGCCCCTGCGCTTTGCCGCCATGATCCCCTTGCAGGTTTACAATACGTTGCGAGTACCCGAGGAACGTAAACGGCTGGAGCAAACGGATATCCTGATTATCGGCGGCGGGGCGATCGACGCGGCCTTGGAACAGGAGATACGGCAGATGCCAAACACGGTTTATTCCACCTACGGAATGACGGAGACGCTGTCTCACGTCGCCCTGCGCCGGCTGAACGGGCCGGAAGCCTCGCCCTATTACCATCCCTTCCCCTCGGTGACGTTATCCTTGTTGCCGGACAATACCTTGGTGATAGACGCCCCATTGGTTTGCGACGAGCGGCTGGTGACGAACGATGTCGCCCGCCTGCTGCCGGACGGGAGTTTCGCCATTATCGGAAGGAAAGATAATATCATCAATAGCGGAGGTATCAAGATACAGATCGAGGAGGTGGAAGAGCGGCTACGGCCCTACCTAGACCTCCCCTATGCCATCACCGCCGCCCCCGACCCTCGGTTGGGAGAGGCGGTAGTCTTACTAATCGCCCCAAGGTCATGTGAAACGGTATCACCCCCTCGGGTGACACCACACATGAAAGCTATCATGAGCGACTCCGCGCAGCTATCATGTGAGGTATCGACAGTGGCTCTCGCCAGCCTGCCCAAGTACCTTCGCCCAAGGCACGTCATAGAGGCAAGCGAGATCCCCCAAACCGGAAGCGGCAAGATCGACCGTGCCGCCTGCCGGGAGCTAGCGAGAAATATCATCACAAAAACACTATAAACATGAAAAGGATTCTAACAATCACCGCGGTCTCCCTATTGGCCTTATCGCCTATGTACGGGCAGGATTCTTGCCGATACCCGCAAGATCCTACCTTGGAGAAATCGCAAGCCTACGCGGGATACGACTGCGTCACCTTGCTGGACAGCACCGCCGTCACGGTACAACCTACCGGCTCGGGGGCTTTCGCCGTATGCAAGGCTTTTAAGGTACAGACTCCCAAGGGAGCCGTCGCCAACCGTATTATCAAATACGATTACGACCCGCTGACGGCGCATGCCGAGTTTCGTTACGCCACGATCTACCGTGCGAATGGCGACGTGATCAATCTCGACGTGACCCAAGCTTGCGACTATGCCGCCCCCGCACGTGCCATCTACTGGGGCGCCCGGCAGATCATGCTGGAAGTGGGCCGCCTGCAACCGGGAGATGTCGTGGAGTACGAGATCGCCAAGAAAGGTTTCACCTACGCCTTGCTGACGGCGGGCGACGACGAGCGTTTCATCCCTCCTATGCGGGGACAGTTTTACGATATCGTCCCCTTCTGGGCTACCGAGCCTACCATGCGTAAGGTATACCGGGTATCCATGCCGATGGAAAAAGAGTTGCAATTCCAGTTCTACCAAGGCGAATGTACCTCTTCCATGCGATATGAGGATGGACGGAAAGTATATACCTTCGCCTCCGACGATATCCTTCCTTTCGCCAAGGAACCGAATATGGTAGACCTATTCGACGCAGCCCCGAAGCTCATGATGTCCAGCACGCCCCGCTGGGAAGATAAATCCGTATGGTTCAATAAGGTTAACGAGGATTACGGAAGCTTTACCGCAATCCCGGAAGCCCAAAGGAAGGTAGACGAGCTGATCAAAGGCAAGAAGACGGAAATGGAGAAGATAGCCGTATTGACCCACTGGGTAGCCGATAACATCCGTTACTCCGGGATCTCGATGGGTAAAGGCGAGGGTTTCACGCTTCACAACCTAAAGATGAATTATACCGATCGTTGCGGTGTCTGCAAGGATATTGCCGGTACGTTGATCGCCTTCCTCCGCATGGCCGGATTCGAGGCTTACCCGGCGATGACCATGGCGGGAAGCCGTGTAGAAAGCATCCCCGCCGACCATTTCAACCATTGCGTGGCGGTGGTAAAACTGGCTAGCGGCATGTATATGCCTCTCGACCCGACTTGGGTTCCTTTCTGCCGGGAATTATGGAGTAGCGCCGAGCAACAGCAGAACTACCTCCCGGGTGTGCCCGAAGGCTCCGACCTCTGCCTGACCCCTGTCTCCGCCCCAGAAAACCACTACGTCCGCATCCACGCTGACAACCGCCTAGACGAGAAAGGCACGCTCCGCGGACAATTCACGATCACCGCCGAGGGACAGTCCGACAGCAATATCCGCCGCATCTTCACCACCGGATGGCAATCCGACTGGCAGAACACGATGGAGAAGCAATTGCTGGCCGTATCCCCCAACGCCAAACTGCTTCGTGTAGATTACGGTAAGGACCCGAAGAACTATCAAGCGGCCCCTATCAAGATCACGTTCTCTTATGAGATCCCCGATTATGCGATCATCGCCGGAGACCAGATGCTTATCAAGCCGCTAGTCATGAATAACCTCTACAATCAAGTGAAGAGTTTCTTGCGTATCGATACGAAACCGGAAAACCGTGCGTATGGATTCAAGGACGCTTGCTCCCGTTTGGTAGAACAAGATGAGACCATCCGTCTCCCCAAAGGCTATACCCTCCTGAACGCCCCGAAGAATGACGCCCTGCGAAGCAATGCGGCCGATTTCGAAGGTTCCCTTTCACAGGAAGGCGACCGGAACATCGTCTTGCGCCAGAAGCTAGCGTTGAAGAAGCGTGTCTACGACGCAGCCGACTGGAAAGGCTTCCGTTCCGCCGTGAACGCCTATAAGAGTTATGGTGACTATTTGATTATCAAGAAATAAAAAAAGAAAGACAATGATTAAGATAACCTATAAACTGATTCTTCTCCTAAGCTTGTTAGCGATGACGGTTACTTCATTCGCCGCATCGGAGGCTGAGTACGGGAAAGTATCGAAAGCTTGGACCTTGCATGCCGACGGCAGCCAAGAATATCGATCCTCCATGGAGTTGACGCTCTTCACGCATACCGCAATGAATAGCACGTATGGCGAGAGTTTTATCGTCTACAATCCCGATTTCCAAACACTGAAGATTCACTCATCCTATACGAGGCAGAAAGACGGTACGATCGTAAAGACACCCGATAACGCCTTCGTGGAGGTCCTGCCCCGTTTCGCCGCCGACGCTCCGGCCTATAACCAACTCAAGGAAATGGTCGTGGTACACACTGGCCTAGAACTTGGGGCCACGATTTACTTGGATTACTCTATTATCACAAAACCGGGCTACTATCCGGCTCTGGATATCAACGAGCGACTACAAGAGACCTCTCCCGTGAAGGAATGCAAGGTCTCTATTTCCGTACCGGAAGGGACCCCCTTGGCTTGCGGTCTATACGGCTCCCCCGTAAAAGCCGTGGAAGAGAGCCATGACGGTATAAAGGAGGTACACTGGACACTACGGAACATTCCCGCTTCCTCCCGTGAGGCTTTCCAACCAAAGAACCGTGAGGCTTCACCCCACTTGGTAGCCTCTACCTATCCTTCAGGTAAAGCGGCCTTAGCCACTTTGGATAAGCGCTTAAAGGAATCGCAGGGATACGAGAGCAAAACCTTCGCCCAATTCCTCACCGATAAAAGCGGTAACGAACAAGAGAAGGTGAACATCATCCGAGACCATATACTCAACAATCTCAGTACCTGTCCTATCCCCATGGCGATGACCGGCTATACCGTCCGTGACATCGATACCGTTCTCCGCAGTGCTTACGGTACGCCGCTAGAGATCGCACAGCTCTTGAACGTGATGTTGAATGCCGCCGGAATCCCGTCGGAAGTCCTCGCCGTCTATCCCGGCCATCTCGATACGGACGCTTGCGGGCTGGCTGCCATCCAGACACTAGCCGTAAAAGCCACTGTCGATGGGAAAGACCAATACCTATCCGCCTCCCCGCTGACAAATCGTGGCGGACTAGATAAGGTAGTCTCCCTCTCCGGAACTTCCATTGAGATTGAGACCACACCTATTCAGATTAAGGAAAGTAGATCCGTGGCCATCTCCGCCGATCAAGCAAAAGACGGTTTCGCCATCTGCGTATTGCCAGCCATCTCCGCCGGAATCGATAGCTGGGGCATGAGTGCCTTGAACAGCAAGCGTTCCAACTTATTCGAACTCCCCTCCCTAATCAGGGAAGAGGTAACATACACGGTTACTCCTGCCGAGGGCATGAAGTTGCAGACCTCCACGCAAGAGCAAGTGATAAGCAAGCCTTTTGGTAAAGTAACCCGCACGATCACACCAAGAGGAAATACGATCGAGGTGGTACGTACGATAGAGTTGAACAAGCAACAGTTCACTCCCGCCGAATATAGCGACGTGCGTAGCTTGATCCATGAATGGACAAATCCGGATAACCGGGTATTGCTATTCTCCCTATAAGATCTAAATACGGAGGGCACGGAACAAATCTGTGTATTCCGTGTGCTCCGTGTTTAATTATTTCATACATTTACGAACGTTAACATTAAATCATATCGTATATGAAGACACTAAAGTATTTACTCGCCACCATGCTCCTTCTAGGCGTTTGTAACCTAACGCATAGCCAAAAGCTATCCCTAGGAATCTTCCCCGAGCCCCAAGAGGTAACTATCTCCAGCCAGACATACGCGCCGCCCCATGGATACGCCCTACGAGGCATAAATAATCCGGACGCAGACGCAGTCAGACTACTTAAAGAAGCGCTACCTTTCGCTAAATCCGGCAAATCCCTCCCCTTAGAGATCAAGAAGCTAAAAGACAAAGCCCCGGAGATGCAACGCTCGGGTGCCTATACGCTGACGATCACTAAAAAAGGTATCACGATCGGGATCGTAGACGATAATTCCTTGTTCTACGCCGTCCAAACCCTCAAGCAATTGGTCAAGTATGACGAGGGTAAGAAGATCCTGCCTCTCTGCTCGATCAAGGACTATCCGGACGTATTATTCCGGGGTACCGTGGAAGGCTTCTACGGACAGCCTTGGAGCCACGCCGACCGTATCGAGCAAATCCGCTTTTACGGAAGGATCAAGCTGAACACCTATATCTATGGTCCGAAAGATGATCCTTATCACAGCTCCCCCAACTGGCGCAAACCGTATCCCGCCGAGGAAGCCGAGCATATCAAGGAACTAGCGAAAGAGGCCGCCCATAACAAAGTAAACTTCGTTTGGGCCATCCACCCGGGACAAGATATTCAATGGAACCAGACGGACAGCATGAACATCCTTTCCAAATTCGAGAAAATGTACGATTTGGGCGTACGCTCTTTCGCCGTCTTCTTCGATGATATATCCGGAGAGGGAGCCCGCCCGGAAAAGCAAGCCGGCTTATTGAATTACATCCATAAGGAGTTTATCCGCAAGAAAAGCGACGTGCAGCCCCTGATCATGTGCCCTACCGAATACAACCGCTCATGGGCTAAGACCGATTATCTGGATATCCTCGGTACCCAACTCGACCCCGCCATCCAAATCATGTGGACCGGAGACCGTGTCGTAGCCGATATCACGAAAGAAGGTGTCGAGTGGGTAAACAACCGTATCCGTCGTCCCGCCTATATCTGGTGGAACTTCCCCGTAAGCGATTATTGCCAAGATCATTTGTTGATGGGACCCGCCTACGGCCTAGATACGCAAGCCGCCGGCACCATGACCGGATTCGTATCCAATCCTATGGAATACGCCGAGGCTTCCAAGGTCGCTATATTCGGCGTTGGAATGTACACTTGGAATATCGAGAATTACGATCCTACACAGGCATGGAAAGACGCTTGCGACTTCATCATGCCGGAGGCCTCCATGGCTTTCCGCATTTTCTGCGAGCATAACTGCGATCCGGGTCCGAACGGACATCAATACCGCCGGGAAGAGTCCGCTAACTATGTGGCTCCTATCCAGACATTCCTCGCCGGATATAAGAAAAACACGTTCCCGGAGCAAAGCGCGAATCTTCTGGGAACCTTATTCGCTCAAATCACGGCTTCCCCGAGTATGATCTATAGCCAAAGTCCCAATAAACGCTTGATCGAGCAAATCAATCCATGGCTTATCCAATTCGAGTTCTTAGGAAAAGCCGGAACAAGCGCTCTGCATATGGCGCACGCTTGGTATGAGAAAGACCGGTCTTATACGTGGCAACGCTATCTGGAAACATCCGCTTTGCTAGATAGCATGAAACTGATAAACCGCACGCTGAACCAGAAGGCGCAGCCTAAAGGCGTGAAAGTCGGATCGAAAGTCTTACACCCTTTCATCGTAGACTTATACCGCCAGACAGGTCGTAACCTGCTATCTACGGACGGTATCGCCCCGGACGAGGTGAAGGTTAGCATCCCTTCCATATTCACGAATATCGACCAATTAAAGAGCCAGCCTTGTGCCGAGGGTGACAATACGGTCGGTTACGTTCCCCTATTCGAGGTAGTCAAGGTACAACCTAACCAATATCTGGGTATCGGCTGGGAAATCCAGAAAGAAGCGGAATCCTTCTGTTTCAATCTTCCGAAAAGCAACCAACCCGGACGGGTATTCGAGTGGTCCGCCGACGGAAAGAGCTGGAGCCTAATCCCTCATGTCTCCACGGAAAACGCTAAAGATACGATCCGCACCATCGACCCGAAAGCCCGTTATATCCGTATGCGAAATAACTCGGATCAGCAAATGGAGCTATACGTACTAGGATTCACGGCGACAACCAAACAAGACCCGCAAATCAATGAGGCTCTTATGATGTACGATATGAACCTAGATACGTATAAGAACTTGAACCCGGGAGAAATGATTCATATAAAATGTGATGATATCAACGCCGTATCTTTCTTCCTCTCCGGAAGTAACGAGAATCTGGTATCCATCACCGGCCTCTCCCAAGATGGCGAGAAAAACATCGTCTATCAAGGAAACGTAGGCTACATCAAATTAAATAAAACCATGTTCGAGGATTTCTCTTCTTTAGAAATCACCACAATAGGAAAAGAATCTATACATATCCACCAGATCGTTAGGGAATAATAAATAAAAAAGTACCGATTTCTTTCTCTCTTAGATGGAAGAAGGAGATCGGTACTTTTTTATTTATTCGTACAATTCGGGTGTATCTTATTTTTGGCACATCTCCGCTTGTATATTCCTATTAAAAGTTATACCTTTAGGATGCGAAAAACAGAAACCGAAAAAGCAATGCGAAAAGAAGAAAGGTATAAAGGCGTATTAAACTGGTTTAAGGAAAACGTACCGGTAGCCGAGACTGAACTACATTATGACGACCCCTATCAACTATTGATAGCGGTAATCCTATCCGCACAATGCACGGATAAGCGAGTGAATATGATCACACCTGCCCTGTTCGAGGCTTTCCCGACTCCCGAGGTAATGGCGGCTAGCACACCGGAAGTTGTCTTTGAATACATACGAAGCGTATCTTACCCGAACAATAAGGCTAAACATCTGGTAGGTATGGCGAAAATGCTGATAGAGGATTTCAAAGGCGTGGTTCCCTCCGATATTGATGAGCTACAAAAACTGCCGGGCGTAGGAAGAAAAACAGCGAACGTAATCGCATCCGTAGTATATGACAAGCCGGCCATGGCGGTGGATACGCACGTATTCCGTGTCTCCAACCGGATCGGCTTGACCAATAATAGCAAGACACCTTTGGAAACGGAAAAGGAGTTGGTGAAGAACATTCCGGAAGAATTGATCCCCATCGCCCATCACTGGTTGATATTGCATGGAAGATATGTTTGCCTCGCCCGGAAACCGAAATGTGAGGAATGCGGATTAAAGCCTTGGTGTAAACACTTCCTAAAGCAAACATGAGGATCAGCAAGAAAGACATAACGGCATTTTTTGTCTTGTTTCTGGGTACGATCGTATGCGTGAGGTACTTTTACAAGCATATGAACGACGAGCAATTTGTCGCTACGGTAGATCCCTATAGTTTGGTCGTTCCAAGCCCCACGGCAATTTTTGCCATCAATCGTCCTCCTGTATTCGAGAAGATGATACTACCCATGGAGAATATACGCAAGGCGTTCTCAGATCATACCCCCGCTATTTTCCTTTCTTTAATACGGCAAAATCTGGAATTATCGTCTTTCCTAATCGCTTATTATCCACAAGGGGATGTCTTGTACGCCCCTATGGATAGTCATACGGCAGAGCGTATTTTCAAGCAACTGGACGTCTCTTTCACTTTTCCGGCCCAGCAACGAGAGGAAACCTCCGTTCCTGTTAGATATTATCCTGATGTTGATAAGCATTTTCTAGGTTGTTACTACCACGAGGGTATATTCGTAGCGTCCTACAACCGAAGATTATTGGTAGAGACGGTGGAAAGGCAACAGACATACCCCGCACATGTCATTCCGGAACTAACAGATCTGATTCGTAAAAAAGGCAAGCGTGGCGCAATGAATCTCTTCATCAAAAGCGCCCCTTTACATTTACGGGTACAAATGAATGACTCGACGGAGTGGAGAATGAAAAATCAATGGTTGGCAATGGATTTATTCTATAATGAAGGAAGCCTTTGCTGCTTCAACGAGCAACCCTATGAGAAAGCCTTGGAGAACTTTTACCCCAATTTATGCGATACGATAACCACCCGGATCAATCGGCTATTCCCGCAAATAAAAACCACGACACAAGTCAGTCATGACGAGGCCGTGGCATATTTTACGGTTTGCGGGAATTAAGCTCCAGTCTCTTCTTTCTTGAAAGCTGCCACAAACATATCTTTTACGAATAAATATCCGATACATCCGAATAAAGCGAGGAAGACAAAACCGACCAAGATAAGTGCCTTCTTAGGAGAAGATGCTTTCAAAGGTACGGTAGCCGGCTCGATTACGGTATACACCGGAGTTTCTTCCTGTACACGCAATTTATCTTGCTCCAACTTCTGCGCCAACGTATTGTAAACATTAAACGTAAGGGTCATCTCATTCTTCAAACGTTCCTGCTCCGTACGGTAGCTGGAAGAGATAATATTACGGTTGGCATCCTCGAAAGCAGCGTACGCACGTTGCGCTTTATAATAAGCGTCACGTGACTCGCCAAATACCTTCTGGGTAAATTCCAAATCTTGCTTTACTTTTTGCGTACGATAATTCGTAATATAATTCTGGAGGTTTTCCAAAACGACCTTTGTCATCTGAGCGGAAATAACCGGGTCCTGCATCTGTACGGAAGCCGTGATAACCAAGGTCTTCTTGTCCACGGAAACAGAAACCCGCTCCTGCAAGGCCTTCACCACCTCTTCTTGATCCTTTGTCAAATGGTAAGGATTCAAGCCCTCAGACTCTTCCTCGTCACCGGAGATTAAACTCATTACCGCACCCAACGCCTTGAATGGAGCGGAGACAATATATCCCCACCAAGCCTTACGTTGATGTTCACTCATATAATCATACAATGTAGTGCTTAACTCCTTTTCCTTATCGGTAACCTCTACCGGAAACAATTCCAACAGAAACGGGGTACTCTGCACCACATCCGGATACAAATCCGGAGAGATCGCGTCCGCACCGGCAGCGGCATTCAGATTAATCCCAGCCATAGCAGCCAAACCGCCAAGACTAGATTTTTTTGCCGCATCCTGTGTCTCTGGTGCCAATTTCACCGTAGTTGTATATTCCTTGGGAATACTGAAAGCTACAATCAAACCTACTACCACCGCAATACCACAGCCTTTCAATAAGAACTTACGCTCTTTCCACAGTTTTTGCGCCAGTTCGATTAAATCGATCTCCTGCTCCTCAGGTAACTCTTGTCTTTTTATCTCGTTTATCGTATCCATGCCTGATTAGTTTTTAATCATGTTAACAATAGAGGTAATCATCGCAGCCATAGAGGTAGCGGAGCTACTGATACTCATGATCTCAGCCAAGCTTCGGCGCTCACGTTGCGTTTTCGTCGGAACTACGATCTCACAGCCCGGCTCCACTTTCGGATAACGCTTGAAAAAGATAGCGGTACGCTTCGTCGTAGCGACCTTACCATTCATATATATTACGATCGGATACTTACGTGCGATATCATTATAACCACCGGCTTGAGACAAGCAATCCATAACCGACATACCTTTCGTGTAAGTTACGCTGTTCGGATAAGTCACGGCTCCGCTCATCTTCACCGTACTTTGCATCTGCGGGATATAAAGCTCATCGCCGTCACGAAGCACAACGTCATCGATACTACCCGGATTTGCCAACGCTTTCTCTAAATCAATACCTACGGAATAGTCCTTCACATTCATCAACGCTACACCGATGGAATCCCGGCTTTGCTTATTCGCCTCACTTAAAGCCAGAAGGGTCTCCATGCGTTTCAATTCATCTTCTGTCAACTGACGTTTCAAGCTAGCACCTTTTACATAAGACTCTGGGGTAACTCCTCCCGCTTTCGCGATAATATCACTCAAGCGAGCGTTCTTCGTAGCCAATACATAGCTACCGGCAAAAGTGATCTCGCCGTTCACCTTCACGACCTGTTGCTCATGATACCCCGGGGAGAAACGAACATAAACCTCATCGAACGGCTCCAATGTGAAGATCGTATCTCCCGCATTCAACTTGAAGTCCTCACTCAACGAGAAGTTATATACATCGGCGATCCGGTTGACATTCTGATTGGAACTAGGATCCTTCACACGACGGGCTACCTCTACATTAATAGAAGAAGCGGACTCTCTTAAACCACCTGCCATCATGATAGCGTCTTCTATTGTCAAATTATGACGATACGGAAGCACCGTATCCGGATAATTCACGGCTCCGCCAACCTTGATCGTATAAGGTTCGCGCAAATCGAATAGGGAAGGAATGCTTAATTGGTCTTCCGCTTGCAACTCCACATCTGGAGCGGTACCGTTCAAGATACCACGAATATCCACGGCGATCATCGTAGTCGTGAAATCCGGATTCAAACGGGTAATCAAGGCACGGCCGGCGAACTCGTCTCCTTTAAGACCCGCGGCCTGTTTTACCAATTGCTTTACCGTACGAACCGACGGACTTAACTCATATTCTCCCGGACGCCATACAGCTCCCGTCACGACCAAACGATTCTCATAAAAAGGAATAACGGAATCTACCTGCAAAGAATCGCCATCCTGCATCACGAAAGAAGCGAACTTATCCTCCGAAACCGTAGAGATCTGGTAACGACTATCTGATTTACGCTTCACTTGTACGTCCTTCGTATAAGCGTCGCCGGTAAATCCGCCGGCCATATCCAGCAATTGCTTCAAGGTCTCGCCCTTGCGCAACTCGAAAATACGATTACGTTTCACCTTACCTCGAACCACCGCTAACTGGTCGTACGGGCCTACCATAATCATATCGTTCTCTTCCAAACGGACATTCGTTGTGTACTTTCCGTTCAATAAATAATCATATACGTCGAGATTAGCGATTTCCTTGCTATTACGATATACCTTGATGCTACGCAAAGAACCAATCTTATTCACACCACCGGCGGCATACAACGCATTAAATAATGTGGCGAATGAAGGTAATGTATACGTACCGGGAGCGACTACCTCGCCGACAATATTCACCTTCATGCTACGAATCTGGCTCAAACTGACGGAAACAAAGGTATTCCCCTCTCCCGAACCAGACAGCGTAGACATAATCTGGCTCAACTCCTGACGCAGACGAGTCTCAGCGCCAGCGATCGTCAATCCACTGACCGACACCGGACCTAAATTTGGTACAAGGATCGTACCGTCCGGAGAGATCTTTAATTTCAAGTTTAGCTCGGAATCTCCCCATACATTAATCAATAACTCATCACCAGCGGAAAGCACATAATCCTTAGGTGTAGGGATGTTTAAATCTGGGGCAAAAGATAAGTTCTTGTTTGAGAAGATTTCATGCCCGAATACGGTATTCTCCATGGCTGAAGCAGGAAGATTATTTCTACGTTGGGCTTCTAAGGATTGTCCTTCATCGATTACCGGCATTACCCGGTCGCTAACCTTCGCATCGGTAGCGGTAGCTTGAGATCCGACAGATCCCCCTTCTTGTTTCATACGCTTGGCTAATTCCTGCTGTATCTGCGTATCCGACATTCCAGCGGCTTTCGCCTTGTCAATCAAGTCTTGCGGAACCTGCGCATACACAGATCCCGACAGCAATAAGCAACATACGCATAGTACGTTCTTAAACGATAAATTCATACAGTCTATTATTGTTTTTTATTATATACCACCCCTGCTATAAGCGACTAACTTAAAAAAAGCAGCTATTCTCTAGATTTTCAGCTGGCAAAGATAAAGAATCTTTTTAATATATGGCTTAAAAAGTCACCGTTAATCCATCATATGAGTAATGTACATGCGGAGGCAACTCTTTTTCAACGACCGCATGCAACCCTATGCGATGACTCATATGGATTAAATAGGCCTCCTTGGGCTGGATACGGGATATATTCGCTAAGGCTTCCTCCAGACTCTCATGCGATTGATGCTCTCCTTTCCGAAGAGCATCAATAACCAATACATCAAGGTTTTCCAACTTAGCGTACTCCTCTTCCGGAAGATATTTAAGGTCGGTCAAGTAAGCCATATTGCCGATACGGAAACCTAAGATCGGCAGCTTAGCGTGCATTACACGAATGGGAGTGATCATGACACCGGCGGCCTCAAACGGTTTCGTCCCGATCGTATGCAATACCAAATTAGGCACTCCCGGATATTTATGCTCCCGGAACACATAAGGAATGCGAGTTTTTATCGCCTCCACGACATTGTCTTCCGCATAAATATCCACATCTTTATACCGACCAAAAGGACGTAGGTCATCTAAGCCACCTACATGATCGTAGTGCTCATGGGTTACTAAAACGGCGTCAAAATGGTAAATCTTATTGGTTATCATTTGCCAACGGAAGTCCGGACCACAATCGATCAATATCCGTTTCCCTTCCGTCTCTACCAAGATCGAGGCCCGTAGACGCCAATCACGGGGGTCTTTACTAGTACATACCTCACATTGGCAACCTATCTCAGGATTGCCCGTAGACGTTCCTGTTCCTAAAAAAACGATTTTCATTATCCGACATATTTAACCTCAGGCATAAGCTCTATACCGAAACGATCTTTTACGGCGGTACGAATGCTCTCCGCGACCAACGCGATCTCATCCCCCCGGGCATCTCCTAAATTCACTAATACCAACGCTTGTTTCTCGTAAACACCTACCGACCCATGGTTTTTACCCTTAAACCCACATTGCTCGATCAACCAACCGGCCGGAACCTTGATCTTTCCTTCCGAAGCGGGATAAGACGGGATTTCCGGGAATTGCTTTTTCAATTTCTCAAAATGCTCTGCCGTAATTATCGGGTTCATAAAGAAACTGCCTGCGTTGCCTAATACTTCAGGATCGGGAAGCTTCTGCCTGCGAATTGTTATGACAGCCTCACGGATCGTTTCCAAAGTAACTTCCGGATATTTCGTCAACTCCTCCTTTAAGTTCCCATAATTAACTGAAAAACCAGGGTTCTTGGATAGTCGAAGCGTGATATAAGTTATGATGTGGGGGTCATGATGTTCATTCTTGAAATAACTATTACGATATCCATATTCACAATCCGAATTCGTAAAAGTCCGTTTCTCGAATGTCAACTGGTTATAAGCCTCCACGCTCTCGATCACATCCTTGATCTCCATGCCATAAGCCCCGATGTTCTGGATAGCGGCAGCGCCCGCCTCACCGGGTATTAAAGAAAGATTCTCTATACCTCCCCAACCTTTCGATACGGCGTATGCCACGACATCATCCCAGATCTCCGCAGCCCCGACACGAAGCGATACATACTCGTCCGTTTCCGCCGAGATAGAAATCCCCTTGATTCGGGAATGGATGATAATGCCATTATAATCGTTGATGAACAATAGATTGCTCCCGCCTCCTATATGCAAGGATAAACATTCCTGAAAGTATTCATCATGTAAGATTCGTTGCAACTCCTCCTCCGTCTCATACTCCATGAACCAACGTGTCTTTACTGGGAGATGGAACGTATTGTGTTTCTCCAACGAATAATTCTGCTCTATTCTCATCGTCTATTTTATTTTTAGGGCAAAAGTAGTCATAAATAACTCATCCGCAAATTATGTAGTTCCGGATTTTTTCAGTAGATTTGTATATAGAGTTGATCGTATGGATGAGAACACGTCCGGCATATCCGGTGAAATACAGAAGATGATCCTCGACAAGTTAAACACGTTCAATCGAGGAAAAACGTCAGACAAAGGGCGGTACTACATTCTTTTGCCTACCTCAAAGACCTTATATTATACGCTTTGGTTCTTTACGCCTTCGGCCACTTATCATCCGACGGTCTATTTGGCGAATCTCGACTTGAATGCCATCAGCTCGGTGAATAAGGCGATTAAGATGGTAAGCAACTCCTTTCTACCTTTATTTATAACGACAGATATCAAAGACTCTCCCGATAATGGAGACGATATTATTTCTTTCGGTAAATACAGAGGATACCATTTGCATGACATCTATACGATCGATCCCCGATACGTCGTTTGGATAGCCGATAAATATGAACCTCACGTAAAAAGCGAGATGCGTTTTAAAGAGTTAGCGGTGACCTACAGTAAAATCTATCTCGACCTACAGACCCGTAAAAAATATAAAATGCCTGTAAGCCGCTTTGTAGGAACACCGGGAGAAAAATTGAGCGATTTAAAGTTAACAATCACAAAAGTCCGCATTGAAGACGATTCTTACAAGACACAGATTATCCGTGGTACCGAATATTTCTATGTAGATCAATTGCTCACGGCCGTGGACATCGCCGGAAATTACTTCTTATTGAGGATAAAAGCGAAAGATCGTAGTCTTACCACGCAAACGTTGCCACCGGGCGCTCATGCTTTCCAAGTAGGGGAAAAATTGACTTTGACTTCCGCTAAAGTCTTAAAACATATAGAATCCCGTACTATCAAGTACACACGAATCGGGTATATCAAGATTCAATAAATGTTTCGAAATTCGCAAACAGACACATTATTAACATTTTTTGTTCTTAAAAATGTAACAAACATCTGTAGGCCTTGTTTAATAAGAAACTCAAATGCAAATGTATCTTTGCAAAACGTAACTATAAAACCAGCTTCAAAGTGTACATTTGTAGTGTTTAACAATTTAAAAAATTTGCATTTATGAACAAAGCAGAACTTATAGAGGCTTTAGCAGACAAGACCGGGTTACAAAAGCAAGAAGCAAAGAAAGTATTGGATGCTTACATCGAGATCGTAACTGAGCGTATGTCTGAAAATGAGGAAATCGTACTTGTCGGATTTGGAACACTGATCCCAAGACCGCAAACACAGCGTCTTGCCAGAAATCCTAAAACAGGTACTCCGGTAATGATCCCCGCTCGTACGACCGTAAAATTCAAACCGGGTAAATTCCTCCTTGAGGCGATGAATGCCCACCTGAAATAATAAAGTCACCGAAAACGTAGTAAAAATATCCCCGGTAAGGGGATAAAAAATCATAAGTATGAAATCTTTCATTTATAAGTATGAATGAAAAATTTCATACTTATGATTTTTAGTGTCCGGAAATGATTACTTTTGGGCTCAAAAAAGACTCATGAGAATCGTTAATCTTGGAGACACCAATTCCATATTAAACAAGTTCGTAGCCGAACTTAGAGATGTAGATATACAAAAAGACAGCCTTCGCTTCCGTCGCAATGTCGAGCGTATCGGAGAAATCATGGCTTACGAGATCAGTAAGGAATTTCATTACAGTACGAAAGACATCCAGTCCCCGCTAGGTATAGCCCCGATGAATACGCCGGACGATCAAATCGTGATTAGTACGATCTTGCGTGCCGGGCTTCCATTCCACCAAGGTTTCCTTCGGTATCTGGATAATGCGGAGAACGCTTTCGTATCCGCTTACCGCAAATATAAAGACCGTTTGAATTTTGATATTCATATCGAATATATCGCCTCTCCTCGCTTAACAGGTAAAACCTTGATCATATCCGACCCGATGTTGGCCACCGGAAGTTCTATGGAATTGGCGTATGAGGCCCTGTTGACCAAAGGAGTACCCGGCCATGTACACGTAGCCTCCATCATCTCAAGCAAACAAGCCTTGGAATACTTGCAGAAGAAAATGCCGGATGACAAGACTACAATCTGGATCGCCGCATTAGATAATGACCTCGACGATCATTCTTATATCGTTCCCGGATTAGGCGATGCAGGAGATTTAGCGTTCGGCGAGAAGGAATAGGGATGTGTAAACCAAAACGTACTGCCTTTGCCCAACTCGGAATTTACACCGATCCGACCACCTAGTCTATTTACGATGGTCTCGCAAATAGATAGCCCCAAGCCCGTACCTTGTTTAAACGTATTTCCTTTATAGAAACGATCAAAGATATGGGCTTGTATCTCTTGGCTCATGCCATCCCCCGTATCAGTCACGGAGAATTTTATCTCATCACCTATGATCTCGTAAGCTAAGATGATACAACCTTCGCTCGTATACTTGATCGCATTGTTAAGGAAATTGGAAATTACCTGCGTCAGCCGCATACGATCGCTATAGATTTGGCATTCCGGTGAATCTTTGGGAGCAATCAGAGCTACGTTATCGGGCATCTTAATACGGAAAGAGGTCACGATCTCATTGATCACCTCTTTTATGCTCATATCGGCGAACTTGAAATCCATCGTACCAGATTCAATTTTTGCCAAATCTAGAATATCACTGATCAATTGAAGCAACATCCGATTATTGCTATCGATGATTTCCACAAACTCATGCCTCTCCTCGGGATCATCCGTTTCCGCCAATAATTGAGAAAAACCGACAATGGCATTTAATGGCGTACGAATCTCATGACTCATATTCGCTAGGAAGGCAGACTTCAAACGATCCAGTTCTTCCGCCCTTTCCCTTTTCAATTGAGAGTCCTTTAACTCCGTGATATCATAATTAATACAGATCATCTCCGGTTTATTCGGGTCTACGCTTTGAGGGTTACGGGTGATATTGGCGCAAATCCATTTCCATCCGTCACCAGACTTCACACGCACTTCCCTACGGAAATGATGCGCTTTACCCTGTTTCACCTCCTCAAAGAATGAGTTTATATATCCAGCGTCGTTCGGATGAATATAAGAATAAATCCCAATAATTTGGGACAAGGGGGTTCCATCCTTCTCTCCCATATTCTCATACCATTGCTTAATGGCATAGCCCTCAAAGGTATATAAGTCATAAAGGGCATAACCGACTTTAGCGTATACGCTGACCAAGGTAAATACATTCTCAAACTCAGAAATACGGTTATAGGCGATCATCTTTTCCGTATTATCCAAATTAATAAGTAAATAGCTGGAAGGTTCACCTCTTTGGTCATATAAAATACTGGCCTTGGTAACGATATCCAACTCGCCTACTTTCGAGGTGTTATAATAATCATCGACCTTCTTAAACGAATAATTCAGCCGGAAATTCACGGATTTATTCTCCTTGAGTTTCTTGATCACATCTTTAGGCAGAATCGGGTTGCTAAAAATATTGACTCCTAAAACGTCCTTCTTTGACCGGATACCGAATATCTCCATATCCTTTGCGTTCAGATCAATCAAGTAACCGTCCCTGTCATAAAGCTCGACTCCCACAGGTAAATTTACATACAGCTTTCGGAAGATCATTTCATTATGATCGATCATCTTACTAATCTTTTCCTCTTTCAGTTTGAAATTAGGTAAAATCTGTAATATGCCCAACGCTTTTACGCACACTCCGTTATTCAACTTACGCTCACATAATCTGGAGCGTACCCATTTTTCCCCAGTCGGTGTTATTATCGGAAATATTTGCTCATACGTATCGACAGATTGGATCGATAAAAAATCCGTAGTAATCAGATCCCTAAAGTCTTCCCGGATTATATAGTAAAATTCAAAAAAAGAGAGATTATTCCCCTTCTTCCCAAATATACTCATTAAATAATCGGAACAGATATAACTTCTTTGAACAAAATCGGCTTCCCACAAGCCAACTTCCGCCCTATCCAATAACAATTTACATTGATCCAATTGAGTCTGTATATCCTCCATAAAAATATCCCTTCCGATAAAATTACACTATGATTTCACAAAGATATAATTTAAATAGTATAAATCCTCTATAATAAAAAAGAGATTGTCTCGAATAACTCAAGACAATCTCTTTCTATATTCAAAGCCTAATATAAATTATTTCAATTCCTTGATACGAATATTGCGGAATTTGACAGGGGAACCATGCCCTAAGAAACCTATATGACCTTTTTTGTTAAACAAACCCGGATGCTCCTTTCCATCAGGCGTACCATTCTTCACGGCATCCCGAATATTTCCATCCAAGATTACTACTCCATTCACCGTCACACGGATATGATCGCCATCCGCCATGATCTCTTCCGTATTCCATTCTCCAACCGGCTTGAACGCTTTCGGATGATCCTCACGGGCGGGAATGATACCGTATACGGAACCGTGATGTTGCAGCGGAGTGATGTTTCCTTGGTAAATAGGATGTTCACAATCCAAGACCTGCACTTCCATACCTACATATGCTGCATCTCCTTCCATCGGCGTACGAATACCGACACCGTTATTAGCTCCCGGGGTTAACTGGAAGTCAAAACGATAGATAAAGTTTCCGTATTCCTTCTTGGTGTACAGATTACCACCGAAACTACTGCTTGGGACCATAGAGATACAGCCATCTTCCAAGATATAATCAACCGTGTTTCCAGTCCACTCATGCATATTCGTTCCGTCAAACAAAACCTTGAAGCCCTCTTTTTCCTCTTCCGGCGATAATTTGAACGGTTCTTGTTTTTCCAATTCCTTTACGTAGATATTACGGTAATAGACCTTGCTGCCATGAGCTTGCATCTCGATTTGCTCTACCGGGAAAATCGGAAGCTTGCGATCCCAATAGTTTTCCAGAATCACGTTATCTACCACTTTTTCTCCGTTCAAGACAACCGTCACACGGTCACCAACCATCTTAATATAGAAGGAATTCCATTCACCCAATTTATTGTCGGCCACTTTCGAAGGCTTGCTCTCGTTTACCTGATTGTTGTACAAGCCACCGGAACCTACTTGCGCACCAACATTTACCCGAGAAGTATCCCAGATCTGGACTTGAGGAGTACCACGCAGATAAATACCGGCATCAGCCTCAGGGCCTTTCGGATCCAACATCCAATCCACATACATCTCGAAATCACCATATTGCTTTTCCGTACATAGGTTATCGTACCCAGTACCGTCAAATACTAACAGGCCGTTCTCTACTTTCCAGTCACGACGCATATTCTCATCTGCCTTCTCCTGCGCTTTCGCCAATTGAGCCGGTTTCATTTTCGCACGGGCGATCGGATTCTCGACCAAACCTTTCCAACCCGTTAAATCCTTACCATTAAAGATAGAGACAAATCCGACCTCGTCCGGCATCGCATCCAAATGTTGCTTCAAGGCATCGATATCATAACGAGCGTCTTCCCCGTCAAACATGGTCAAAACACGTTTCAAGATAGCCTTCACATTGTCACCCTTATATTCCGGATGGTTACGAGCGATATTCCAAACCGCATAAACAGCCGCAGAACGAACAGCCGCATCGCTTGAATCCAAGAATTCCGACGCATACATCAATGCCAAGAAGGTATCCGCCCGTTGGATCTGACGTAAAATAAGAGCCTTTTGCTCACTCGTCCGGGCAATCTCCATGACTTTCCGCAAGCTCAACAAACGATTCTCTCTCGTAAATGCCGGATTAGATACCAACTGCACATAACGCTTTAACGCCCTGTCGAATACTTGATCGGAAGCGGCTGATTGGCAAACCTTAAATAGTTCGTCGGCAGCCTCAATACCCTTCCAAGCCAACAAAGCGTCAAGAGCCGCATCCTTGGCCGCTCCATTTCCTTTATTCAATCCTTCCACGATCGTAGCCAAAGCCTCTTTCTCGCCAGTCGCTGATAAGACCTTATAATAAAGATATCTCTTGCTGTCCCCCGCTTGTATCATACGACGATTCACGTTAGATACTTGAGTTGCCGCCGGTTGTTTAGAGATGGCGGCAATGATCGCATCTTGAAGCGGAGCGACAGCTGAAGCCTCCGCAGTCTCCAACATTCCGCACAATAAAGTGAAATCTTTCTCGGATACTACATCTTTCAATGCGGTATAAGCGGCTTTCTTCACCTCTGAGGAGCCGGATTTAATCTGATCCAGTACCGTATTTAGATTCGCGTCGGCCATACGTATCGCCAACAGTTCCAAACCAGCGATTTTTCCGGCATCGGAAGCGGACGGGATCACTTTAGCGACTGCTTGATCAATATCGCCGTTAAATGCCATCAAAGCATCTTGACCCAATAAAATCACTTGCTTGTCATTGCTCTTCAACAAATCTGCCAGCACAGGAATGACACTCTTATCACCGATTTTAACCAAGGCCCAAACAGCGGCCTGTTGCACATCGAAATTCTTATCTTTCAATTGCTCCAAGAGAACTTGCTTCGCGGGTAAATCAAAACGAAGTTCCAGATTCTTGATCATGTCATGTTTAGACGGGCATTTGCTTTCACGGCCTATCCAGTTCAAGATATCCACCTTGACTTCCGGCTTCGCCTTTAACATGTGTTTCATGACCTCAATATAAACATTTTGATCAGCGAAACCCGAAGCAAAGTTCAAAGCCGCATTACGGTATCCCTTATCCGTATCTTTCAAAGCCGATAATAAATTCTTCGTAGCAGCTTCCGGCTTAGCAGCCAATAGAATCTGAAGAGCGGCCTCACGGGTCTGTGTCATACCTGCTTTCGTAGACTTCTTCAATAAATCATTCGCTGCTTTCTCCGCATCTTTGGTATCGCCTTGCTCAAGGACACGTTTTATCAAAGCGATATACGCCTCATTCGCCCCGGTCTTTTCCATTTTATAACCGGCTTTCTCGGCAACGGCGGCTAAATCACTCAGAGAAGCTTTAGAACCTACACGGCTCAACGCATAAAGAACCTCCTTCTGCATATTCTCATCGCTGGAGCCAAGCATCGCTTTCAATACATTTTCCGCATCAGCGATTTGCACGTCAGCGATCGCACGGATAATATCCTTTTGCGTCTTCGGAGTACCGGAACGACGCATCAAAGAAGCCACCAAAACCTTCTTAGCGTTATCGGTACGGATTGCGGATAACGCACGGGCAGCAGGACCGCTTAGGTTCTCATCGTTCAAATAGCTAGCCAGCGTATCCACACACTCATCTTTTCCCAGTAATTGAAGCTGTCGGATAATAAAAGCCTTTGTCTCCCGGTCGCTCACCTTATCCAAGGCTTTCAAATATGCGTTGGCTGTTGCTAGACGTGCGTTCTCCTCACCTTTCGCCATCACGTAGTGAGTCAATCCGCTCAACGCATAATCCACGTTCGAATTACTGCCTTTTCCCGGAGCGTTAATCTTGTTAATCAACATCAAGACCCCTTCCTCGCCAGTGGAGCTTAGGTCATTAATTAATTTGTTATATTCAGCTTGCTGCTCCGCCGGCATCTGTGCCAGTACATCGGCAACGATCGTCTTCGATGTACGATTAGCTGGGCTTTGAGCCATTAACATACTACCGCACAACAATAAGCTGGCAATTGATATATATACTTTTTTCATATGTGTATGTGTTTAAATATTCCAAGGCGCTCTCATCGGCTGATCCAACAAACGATTAGCGGCCTCATCATTAATAAATTCCAGTTTTACGGGATCAAAGTGAAGCGTACGATTCAAACGAAGGGCTACGGCACCCATATTCACGATCGTAGCGGAACGGAAGCCATTACGCTCATTCAAGGCAAAAGGCTGACGAGTCTTTACGCACTCGATAAAGTCGGTAACCTGTGGCTCAGGTTCGGGATAATCGGATAACTTTTTCTCCCAATCCGGGATATCACATACGAAATTCTTATAAACATTCCCGTTCGGTCCGGAAATATAAGGTGTGTTCGGATCCCCGTAATCACCTCCCCAAAGTACGATCTGGCAACCATCCTCATAGGTATACGTAATCGAGCGCCAAGTACCCACGGCGTCCGGATGTTGTTGCGGAGCATCCACCTCTACCTTAACCGGGCTGGTATTATCTTTTCCTAGAAAATATTGTACAGGGTCAATATAATGCTGTCCCATATCCCCTAAACCACCGCCGTCATAATCCCAGTATCCACGGAATGTCTGATGCACACGATGCGGGTTATAAGGTTTGTAAGGAGCCGGACCCAACCAGAAATCATAATCCAGCTCACTAGGCACCGATTGTGGTTCCAGATATTCTTTACCAACCCAATAGAACTTCCAGTCGAAACCGGTATGCTTGCTGATCGTTACCTTTAGCGGCCAGCCCAACATACCACTTTGAACCAGTTTCTTCAAAGGTTTCACTGGAGTGCCCAGTCCATAGAACGGGTCAGCGAAACGGAACCAAGTGTTCAAGCGGAACATACGTCCGTATTGCTTCATCGCTTCCATTACCCGTTTACCCTCCCCGATCGTACGGGTCATAGGCTTCTCACACCAAATATCTTTTCCTGCTTTAGCGGCCTCGACAGACATGATACCATGCCAGTGAGGAGGCGTAGCTATATGAACGATATCTACATTGGGATCTAGAATCAAATCACGAAAATCATGGTATGCGGCAATCTTATCCTTTACCAACTGTTTACCTAGCTCCAGATGATTCTTATCGACGTCACACACAGCGACAAGACGAGTCCCGGCATAGTCCACATGTCCACGGCCCATACCACCTGTACCGATAATTCCTTTTGTTAATTGATCACTTGGAGCGATGAATCCATTACCCAACACGTGGCGCGGTACAATCGTAAATGCCGCGATTCCTCCAAGAGTCTTCAGGAAGTCTCTTCTGTTTGTCTTCATAGTACGAATTTAAAATTTAGATAGAATAGATTAACTCGAGTGACAAAAATAATCATAATACTCGAAGAGACAAGAAAAATGTATATAAAAAAGAAAAGGATGCCTTTAACAAAGACATCCTTCCCTAGTATTTTATGAAAATTTATTACAAAGCGAATTGCGGTTGACGGTGAATCCATTGTCCACGGGTGAAATCCGGGAAGTCTACTAAAGCACCGCCACGAGCGATTGACATCTCTGACAAGCCGGAGATAGCGCTCCAAGCGGCAGCGTCATAGCAATCCATTGGAGCCGTTTTTTTATTACGGATAGCGTCGATCAAGTCGTACATCATGATATAGTCCATACCACCATGTCCGGCCTCAGCCGCCTCAGCGGAATGTTGTGCCCATAATTTATGGTCATATTGCTTGAACCATTCCTCCGAATCATCCCAACGGTGAGGTTTGGATTTACCCTGTACATATACATGATCGCCATCATTCATCCATAAACCCTCAGTTCCCTGAACACGGAAACCTAATGAATAAGGGCGAGGAGAATTGGTATCATGGGTTACGATAATCGTTTGTCCATTAGAACACTTAATCATAGAAGTCACGATATCTCCCAAATTGAAGTTGACCTTCGCCAACGGATGATTCTCACCCCCATTATCCACGATAAACTTATGCAATCCACGAGATTGAGTAGCCATAGCGGATAAAGAAAGGAAACGGTTACCACGATTGATATCCATACAATGAGCTATCGGTCCGATACCGTGAGTCGGATAGATATCGCCATTACGATGTACGGAATGGTTCGTACGCCATTGAGCCTCGGCGAAAGCCGTCGGACCCATACGAAGATCACCACTACCCGGTACATAGTTGTAATGAGTTCCATCGTTGAATTTCACCTCACGCAAGTCATGCTCATAACCACAACCACCATGCAAGATCTCGCCGAACAAACCTTGGCGGACCATATTCAACGCAGCCATACAGTCACGACGATAACATACGTTCTCCATGATATTCAAATGGCTTCCGGTTGCTTCCGAAACATTTACCAAATCCCAGCACTCCTCTAACGTGTTAGCCGCAGAAACCTCCACGCCTACATAAGGAACACCAGCCTTCATAGCGGCGACAGACATCGGTACGTGCCATTCCCAAGGACTTGCGATGATCACGCAATCAAACTCCTCGTTGTTCAACATATTCTCAAATTCACGTTCACCCCCTTTGTAAACTTTCGGAGCAGGGACATTAAATTTAGCGATATGTTTCAAGGTACTATCGATCGGGCCCTGTTGGATATCGCAAATCGCTACGATCTTATTACCGGGGATCGCCAATACATTATTAATATGCTCATGGCATCTAGAACCCGTTCCGATGAAACCGAAACGTAATTTACCATCATCTTTACCGGCTGTTTTTTTCTTTTGGGGTTCAGCGGCAGTTGTTGTAGCTCCGGCGTTTCCAGCCATTGCCAAGCCTGCGGCACCAATACCAGCGGCAGATACTTTCTTAAGGAATGAACGACGAGTGTTTTCCATATATTTTATAAATTAGTTTGTGTTTTGAGGATACAAAATTAAAAAAATATTTTTTCAATCAAAACGTTATTGAGTATTTTGAAAAATAAAGAGTCCAAGACTAAAAGTTCGTTATCTTTCCGGTTTCCCTTTTTAGCCTCTCGAAGGTCATCATCATCTGTCGAAGTCTTTTAGGTTCTTTTTCCGCCAAATTAACTTGCTGACCGATGTCTTCCTTTACATTATATAATTGATAACAGTTACTATTTCCGGCAAAGGCAGCCTCCTCCGCGTCGCCATAGGTATCCGGATACGGCGGGATCATGACCCAATCACCATCACGTAGCGCATAATTGAAATAACCTTCCAAGACAAGTTCCTTTCGCCCATTACCACCTTTTCCTAGGAAGACAGGCAAGGTGTTTTGGCTATCTACCTTATCAGAATAGGTCTGTCCGATCAACGCCGACAGCGAGGCTAACAAATCCATCTGGCAAACCAAGGCATCCGACACAGCGCCCGGCTTAACTTCCGCAGGCCAACGAAGCATGAACGGGATACAGGTCCCACCATCATACAAGCTCGTCTTTCCTCCACGAAGCGGTCCGGCCATCTTATGATCCCCTACCAATTCCACGGCTTGATCTTGATAACCGTCATCCAGAACCGGTCCGTTATCGCTAGTGAAAACAACTAACGTATTTTCCGTTAGCCCCAACTTATCCATTTCCTTCAAGAATTCGGTCACGCACCAATCCGCTTCCAAGATAACATCTCCACGAGGTCCCATCCCCGACTTACCCGCGAATCTCTCGTTCGGAACACGAGGTACATGCGGTTGATGCAAGCCATAGTACAGGAAGAAAGGTTTATCCTTATTCTCTTTCATAAAACCTTTCGCCTTCTCAAGGAACAACTCTGCCATATCCTCATCTTTCCATTGGGCGGTCTTGCCTCCTTTCTGGAAACCAATTCGAGGTACACCGTTTACGATAGCGCCGGCATGCCCGACACTCGGGAGCATTCTCAGTAATTCAGGATTATCCTTCCCAGTCGGTTCCCCGGGGAAATTCTCCTTATAACTGACATAGAGAGGATCGTTCGGATCGAGGTTTACACCTCTCCCATTCTCGATAAAGATACAGGGAACCCGGTCATTAGTAGCAGCTTGGATAAAAGAATAGTCGTAACCGATCTCTTTCGCTCCGGGATAAACCAGCTTGTTCCAGTCTACCACCCCGTCACCTAATCCTAGATGCCATTTGCCGACCGAGCCGGTGACATAGCCCGCTTGCTTCATCACCTTCGGCAAGGTAACCTGTTGAGTATTGATAATCAGAGCCGCATTGCCGGGAAGTATTTTGGCATCCCTATTTGTCCAAGGATATAATCCGGTAAGCAAGGAATACCGGCTGGGGGTAGAAGTAGCCGCCGTACAATAACCTTGCGTAAAGCGTATGCCTTCATTTGCGATACGATCCATTCCCGGAGTCTGTATGCGATGAGCCCCGTAACAGCTTAGATCACCATACCCGAGATCATCGGCCACGATGATCACCACGTTAGGTTGCCGGGGAGCTGATTGAGCTATTAAAGTTGTTGGCAAGGAAAACCCTGCCAACACACTCATTATACAATACTTATTCATCGCTTATTACGGATTCTGAGTTAATGTACCCGGATAAGCGTTAATCTCAGACTGCGGAATATACTGGATAGCCAACGGGCTGGTAGCAGGATATTCAGGCACGCCGTCATGGAATCCCGGGTAATGACGTTTCATCGTATCGCCTACACGATATACATCAAAACCACGGTCAGCCTCATAAGCTAATTCCAACTGACGTTCTTTCATGATAAGCTCATGAGCGTTTGTCGCATCCAAAGATTTATATCCGGCGTTAGGTAAGGAACGGGTACGAACGGTATTCAAATCGGCTAATGCTTTTGTATAGTTTCCTAATTTAGCGCTAGCCTCGGCGCGAATCAGGTATAACTCACCTAAGCGAGAGATAACCGGTGAATAAAGGTGGGGATAACCTTCTTGCTTAGAGCATTTATAACTATAGAATTTCGGATTACCTTGGCTTTCTAACATCAGGTAATCATAATCACCGACATAAGTTTTTCCCTTATAACTAATAGAATAACGTTTATTATCCACATCTACGGGAGTTAATGTGTACTCTTCATCATCCACGGTAGCGATTAACTTACCACCTACTTCCTTTGTCTCACCCTGACGATATACATAACCGGAAATCTTTCCGTCCGTATACAAGTTAGCGACGAAACGGAAAGCCGGAATTTGATCTCCCGCATCATTCTTCTTATATTGTGGATGGATAAAAGCCTCGCGGGCATCCGTATTTTTACCTGTCTCATGCAGCAAATCCATGTATTTAGCGCTAGCGTATACCTCACCCCAGCCTTGACCATCAATCTCCGCATACATACTACCTAACGGGCTACCCCAATCATCCCAATCCGAAGCAATGAATTTCACGGCAAAAATAGTCTCCGTTTGAGAAGCCGCATCCGGAGCAAGCTCATTATATGTCATAAACGTCGAACGACTCAATAAGGAGAATTGATTACTCTCGATTACCTCATTCGCATAATTATAAGATAATTGAGCGTATTCCTTATTCGGATTCTCAAAAGTACCACTCATATACATATAAACCTTGGCCAACAAGGCTTGAGCCGCATACTTTGAGGCATAGGCGGGCGACTTAAAATCAGACATCAACTCTTCTGCCTTTTTCAAGTCAGACAGAACTTGCTCATACGTATCTTTCACGGAAGAACGATCCGGAAGATCCAGGTTATCCATATCCTCAGGCATACCATTCACAATAGGTACACCCAGATTCTTCTCCGGTTCTTGATAATAAGGACGGCCAAACACACGACACAGATAAAAATACATCATGCCACGCATATAATAGGCCTCACCCAACTTTTGGTTCAACTCTGGAGATTCATTCTCATTGATCATCTTCATTAAAGAACTTGTCTGCGAGATGATATTATAAGCACTGTTCCAAACCGTAGAAAGCCCACCATTATTAACGGTATGCTGATAAGTAAAGTAAGTACCGAATGGATTTGTGGTCGGCTTATCCTTGCAAACGTTATCCCCGGGGAACTCTCCACAATAGTGTAAATGCTCAGATGCAGTTTTCAATTTAGCGTAGCAACCGTTTAATAAGACATCAACCGCAGCATCCTTATCTTCCATGATCTTGTCCTCCGTATACTTATCATAAGGCATACGTTCGATATCACAGCTTGTTATAAATGTGGCCGCTGCCGCAAGAGCCACTATAGCTATTTTTTTCATTCTTATTCCTTTAATTAAAATGTAACATTTAAACCAAACATAAATTTACGGGCTTGTGGGTACGGAGAAATGGCCACACCAACCGAACCAGCCTTGTATTGGCTTCCTACCTCAGCGGGAAGTTCCGGATCCACTCCAGAGAAACCCGAAAGAACAAACAAGTTCTCACCCGAGAAAGAAAGACGGACATTGTCTACATATTGGATCTTCCAAGGTAACGTATAGCCTAATGTCAAGCTACGCAAACGTAAATAGCTCGCATCCTCCAAGTAACGGGAAGATCCCTTGCTGGATTGGCTCTTATTACCATATTCAGCTTTTGGATGGGTAGCGATATCGCCCGGTTTTTCCCAGCGATTCCAATCATCCCTTAAATTCATTTGATTATAGTTTACATAAGCACCATCACTATCATACATAGAACGGTCATAATTGTAAATCTCACCTCCTACCGAATAACCGAAGACTGCGGATAAATCGATATTCTTCCAAGATAGATTTGTAGAGAAACCACCGTAGAAGTCAGGGCTTAATTTTCCTAATATAGTCTGGTGCTTGGAAGCCTCGCTATAATCAGAAGTTGTTATGCGTTCTCCTTTCTCATTTGTTGTATACCACAACGGAGCTCCTGTTTGCGGATCTACGCCAGCCCATTCAGTTCCATACCAAGTATCCACATCCTGACCCGGAGTCAAGATCTTATCCATATAGATGTAATAGCTTGTTCCTGCGTTGGCAGTAATAATCTCGCTCTTACCACCATACAATTCTGTGATCTTATTACGGTTCAAGCCCAAGTTAGCGGCAACGCTCCAATTCCAATCACCACCTTTCAAGATGTCCACACCTAATGAAACCTCGAAACCATTATTCTTAACAGAACCAACGTTACGATAGATACCCGTGATACCTGTCACACCGGGCAGAGGTACTTTATAAAGCAAATCGGTTGTTTTCTTATTGTAATAATCCAAATTAATAGTCAGACGATCGAACAAGATAGCGTCGATACCTACACCCGCCGTATAGGTTTTCTCCCATGTCAAGTTCTTATTTTCTTTTTGAGCAATTACCGCACCCGGATCACCGTTGTATCCCGTAGACATAGCATACAAAGTATACTGCGAATACAGCTCAGTAGGACGATTACCTACAGAACCATAGCTAGCGCGCAACTTCAATTGCTGTACCCAATCCTTTGCCTTGAAAAATTCCTCCTGATGGATATTCCAACCACCACTAACAGAGAAGAAATTACCATATTTAGCATCCTCACCAAAGTTTGAGGCACCATCTCGGCGGAAAGAGAAAGACAATAAATAACGATTGTCATACGCATAATTGGCATTGAACAAATAGGATTGTACAGCCCATTCCTCTTGCGATCCTTTTATTGTCTTAGGAGTTGTCGCTACATCTGCCACGGAGAAACCCGGAGCGAAACTAGCCGCTGTCTGATCCTTGATTTCCCGGGTATAAGAGTTCCACTCATAAGCCAATATCGCATTGATGGAATGTTTATCGAACACCTTATTAAAACGAAGCAATTGGTTGCTATATACCCGATAAGAAGTTGTGGTCTTATCTTGCAACAATCCATTGTCGGCCTCTCCTGCCTTAGAGCGAGGATCGTTATAGCCTTTGAAAAGAATGTTATTATATTTATAGCTATTCACGGACGCAAAAGTCAACCAATCGGTAAACTTGATATCGAAGTCAAAGTTTCCCATAAACTCATAGGAAGTTTTCTTCTCATAATTCCATTGCAGGTCATACAAGTAATTTGTAGCATCGCTATTCACCCAATCGGTCGGCCTGTATTGCTGGATCAAGTCGCCATTCTCGTCATACGGGGAGTCCCAAGGGAAATTAACGTACATGATAGCGCCTAGATCTTGCTGCTGGTCCATCACGTCGCTACGGGTAGCCCATACTTTAGGTTTGATAGTCAACCAATCCGTCGCTTGGTAATCCACATTGAAACGCAAGTTATAACGCTTGTAGTCATATCCTTTCACGGCACCATCCTCATTATAGTAACCAACGGATGTATACGTCTTGAGCTTCTCTGAGCCACCGGAAACAGATACGTTATAGTCTTGAGCGAAGCCCAGATGCGTACCCTCTTTCCACCAGTCGAAGTTACGGTTGCGCAAATCCTCCGTAAAATAACTCGGAAGGGCGTCTTGATTAGCGAAAGATTTATAATAATCATATAATTCCTCGCCGTTCATCATATTCATGTTTCCACGGTGCAACTGGTTCACACCCATCTTTACGGAAGCGTTGATCGTAGCTTTTCCGATCTTACCTTTCTTCGTAGTCACCACGATAACACCGTTCGCTCCTTGAGAACCATAGATAGCGGTTGAAGCGGCATCCTTCAAGATAGACATGGATTCGATATCAGCCGGGTTCAAGCTACCCGCATCCGTACCGACGATTACGCCATCCACGATCCAAAGAGGGTCCGTGCTACCGTTTACCGTAGACTTACCACGGATCACCACCTTACCGGCAGCGCCCGGCTGACCACCACCCGAAGTAACCTGCACGCCCGGAGCCTTACCAGACAATAAGTTCTCGACCGTAGGGCTAGTGGCATCCAACAATTTCTCGTTGCTCACCACCTGCATGGCACCCGTCAAGCTTTCCTTTTTTTGCACGCCGTAACCAACAACAACCACCTCCTCAAGGTTCTGAGTGTCTTCCTTGATACGGATAGTCATCGGAGCACTAGTCGCTTTAACCTCATGGTTCACATAACCGATGTAAGAAACGACCAAAGTAGCTCCGGCCGGAGCTTCCAAACTAAACTTTCCATCGAAATCGGTACTGGTACCGTTCGTAGTGCCTTTCACGAGCACATTCGCGCCGATTATCGGCTCACCCGTCACCGCGTCAACAATGGTACCTGAAATCGTAATCGTCTGCTGCGCCACCATTCTCTCTGCGTTTCTCAATGCATTTGGATTAGAAGATGACTTGTAAACAACAATCCTATTGTTGTTTACAACAAAATCAGCATGCTGATTTTTCAGCGCCGTCGTCAAAATCTCCTCGACCGAGCGGTTCGACATGTCGATTGAGATACGCTCATTCAGATTGATGTCATTGTTACGGATAAGGAACGTGTAATTGAATTTTTCCTCGATCAAATCGAAAAGTTCTTTTAATGTCGTACTTTCCATTTGAACAGACATCATTTGTGTCTGAAGTTCGGACGCTGAAACCGTACCGGGAATAAACGGCAGTCCCGCAAGCATACATGCGGCTACCATCATCTTACCGGTCTTCTTGAAATAGTTCATTTCCATTAAAGTTAGATTTAATAAATAATTTTCTCGTTTATACTATTTTCCACACTTACACCTTAGGATTAAGGTTTGTATTTTTGTTTTTACTTATCTTTTATAATAATCTCATCTCCCGAACGAGTCCACACATATTTATGATCCACGTCCACCTCACGAAGGATCTTATCCAACGAATAATCTTTCGTAAAGCTACCGGAGAAGATTTCCTTTCTCAAAAGATCGCTCTCGACACGAATACGCACGTTGAACTTACGTTCCAAATCCTTGGCGATACTCATGAAAGGTTGCTCGGAGAATTTCAGGCTACCGTCCATCCAAGAGAGAGCATCCTTGGCATCCACCTCACTGACTCTTACCTTATTGGTCTGCTTATTAAAGCTTAGTTTCCGGTTTGGAGTCAAGGTCACATCGCCCGCATGGGCAACCTCATCCCGCAAGCTCACGTTTACTTTTCCCGACACCAGAGTGACATCGGTCATTTCATCCATTCCGTAAGCCTTTACATTAAAGCTAGTTCCTAGGACCTTGATATCCAACTTCTTTGATTTTACGATAAAAGGCTTAAGGGAATCCCGGGTAATCTCGAAGTAAGCCTCACCATCCAATTGTACGCTACGTCCGCTCGTATTGAAATCACTGCCATATCTCAACGTGGAACCTGCGTTAACCCAGACCACGGATTGATCTGGTAAAACGACTTTCGTTTGGGCTCCCATAGGAGTTGTCGTCTCAAAATAAGCCAAGGCGGCAGATTTCGGCTGATTATGTCTCGTTCCTATATAATAAGAGGCAGTCCCCACCGATACCACGATCAAGACCGAGGCGGCAACTTTTCCTAAAAACCGAAAATTTAGCCAATGATTCTTTTCAGAAGGAATAGCGGGATCGATAAGTGCCCCGAAATATTTTTGGAAATCGGCTTTCATATCAGAGGCAAACAAAGGTACATGCGCCGTCGCCCAACAATCCGCCATCTCGGAAAGGCACTGTTTATGAGCGTCATCCGTTTCCAACCATTGTAGTAATTCATTTCGCCCCTCCTCGGATATATCTCCCATGAGGTAGCTATAAATTAAATCTTCTATGTGTTTATTCTCTATTTCCATGATATTAACAAAGGAGCCGGTTTTCAACCCGGTTTCTATTATATACACCTGTTTTAGAGATTCCGTTTAAGGAGATTCCAATTATTTTTCGAAAAAATTAAATATAAGTAAGAAAAGAGGGTAAAGATCGCCTAAAAGTTCACGCAACTTCGCCAAACCGATCTTGATCTGTACTCGTACCGTACTGGAACTGATATGATTTGTTATCGCTATTTCCTCATAGGTCTTGTTATGGTAAAGATATTGCACGAAGATATCCCGGCATTTAGCGGGCAAGGAATCCACGGCACGATAGATTTTCTCCTCGAATTCCTTATTCTCCAGATAAGCCAACGGATGGGGATCGGCGTCTATCTGCAACTCTTGTATCGACAATAAGTTTTCTTGTACATCTGATAAAGGGACTTCTTGCTGACGTTTATCTCTTAAATAATTCAGGCAATAATTACGTACCGAGCGAATTAAATAAGCGTTTACCGGATGTATTAACGCCGAATGGTGATTCCATACATTCATAAAAACATCATTAACGATCTCACGTGCCGCCTCCGAATTATAGACATATTTAGTCGCTACGGCGCACAAGTACACGTAGAAGGTCGTATATAATTGTTCAAATGCTTTGGCATCGCCATTATTGATCCGAGATATTATGTCCTCCTTTACAATCAGCACAAACGTCAACCCTTAAGTTTCACTCACAATTGAATCACAAAAATAATGAAATATTCCAGAGATTACCTCATTTTAAAAGAAAGTATAGGGTAATAGCGCCAAACAGCTCGCTAAAGCGGACTGTTTGGATACTTAGGTGACGAACCGGATGCCACCGGCGTGGCACGACTGTGCCAATGCTATGGAAAGGACTGACACTATACGTCGTTACAATACAACAACTTAGATTACTTAGAAGAATTGGCGGCACGCTTCTTGTTACGCCAGTAACTACCGTCACGTTTGCTTCCGAACATATTACGGCGTTTCGACTCTTGCTTGATCGCTTCTTTCTTCTCGGCTACGGCGGCTTTCACCTCCTTGGTCTCATACATATGGCCACCGGCTATGGGGACTTCCTTGCCGATCAGTTTCTGGATATCTTTCAACAAAGGTACCTCCTCGGCGTCGCAGAAAGAGAAAGCCACACCTTCACGGCCCGCACGACCCGTACGCCCGATCCGATGTACATAAGTCTCGGGTACGTTAGGAAGCTCATAGTTAATGACGTGCGTCAGATGATCCACGTCGATTCCACGGGCGGCGATATCCGTAGCGATCAGCACACGGGTCGTATGATCCTTGAAATTCGTCAAGGCACGCTGGCGGGCGGTCTGGCTCTTGTTGCCATGGATCGCCTCCGCCCCTATCTCCGCTTTCGACAAGACACGGGCCACCTTGTCCGCCCCGTGTTTCGTACGGGTAAAGATCAATACGGATTCCAGTTCCGGGTTCTCCAACAAGCTTTTCAGCAAGTTGATCTTCTCGGCCTTCTCGACGAAATAAACGGATTGGTCGATCGCATCCACGGTCGATGAGGCCGGGGTTACTTCCACCTTTTGCGGCTCGCTCAAGATCGTACCTGCCAAGCGCTCGATCTCAGGGGGCATGGTAGCGGAGAAGAACAAGGACTGGCGTTTCTTGGGCAATAGCGGTAAAATACGCTTGATGTCATGGATAAAGCCCATGTCCAACATACGGTCCGCCTCGTCTAAGACGAAATACTCCAAGGTATCCAAGTGGATGAATCCTTGTCCGATCAAGTCCAGCAGACGTCCCGGCGTAGCGATTAATATATCGATGCCTCTTTCCAAGGCTTCCGTCTGGGGCTTCTGTCCCACCCCGCCGAATATCACCGTATGGCGTAATCCGGCGAAACGGCCGTAAGCGGCAAAGCTCTCTCCGATCTGGATGGCAAGCTCACGGGTAGGCGTAAGGATCAATGCCTTGATACCCCGTTTGTAACCTTTCTTCTTCTGGAGATATAACCGCTGGATAATCGGGATGGAGAACGCCGCCGTCTTACCGGTTCCTGTCTGGGCGCAACCCAATAAATCATAACCTTGCGAAACGATGGGAATCGCTTCTGATTGTATAGGTGTTGGAGTCGTATAACCTTCTTGCACGAGAGCCTTACATATCGGCTCTATCAAATCTAAATCTTCAAATGTCATTCTAAAATAGGGTGAGCCATCACGGCTCGTTATGTAAATAATGCGGGCAAAGGTAGTAAAACTTTATGATATAAACTATCTTTGCGCTTTTTATGCCCGTAAAGCGATATGAAAGAATTATTACTACTACTGAAGAAGTTCTTCGGATATACCTCCTTCCGTCCCTTGCAGGCGGACATCATACAGCGTATCTTACAGAAAGAGGACTCGTTGGTGCTGATGCCCACGGGTGGAGGCAAGTCGATCTGTTTCCAGCTACCGGCTATCTATCTGCCGGGTACGGCTTTGGTGGTGTCCCCCTTGATCGCCTTGATGAAGGATCAAGTAGAGGGGTTGATCGCCAACGGCATCCCGGCGGCGGCGTTGAACAGCATGATGCCGGAAGAGGAGCAACAGCAGGTGAAGCAACTTTGCGTGCAGGGCAAGATCAAATTATTGTATATCTCCCCGGAACGGATCAAGATGGAGGCGGACTGGTTCCTGCCCCGGCTGGACATCTCGCTCATCGCTATCGACGAGGCGCATTGCGTATCGCATTGGGGGCATGACTTCCGTCCGGAATACACGCAACTGGCGATATTGAAGGAACGTTTCCCGAAAGTCCCGGTCGTGGCCCTGACCGCTACCGCCGATAAAATCACCCGGAAGGATATCCTAGAGCAGTTACGGCTTCGTACGCCCCAAACGTTCATATCATCGTTCGACCGCCCGAACATCTCCCTCACGGTACGCCGAGGGCTTAACAAGAAAGAGAAGATCGCCGCCATCGTCCATTTCATCCGGGGGCACCGGGAGCAGAGCGGTATCATCTATTGCATGCGCCGCAACGATACGACCGAGCTGGCCGATGAGTTGGCGATGTATAATATCAAGGCGATCGCCTACCACGCCGGCCTCCTGCCCGCCCAACGGGAACAGGCCCAGAACGACTTCATCAACGACCGGGTGGACGTGGTGTGTGCCACGGTAGCTTTCGGGATGGGTATCGACAAGAGCAATGTCCGCTGGGTCGTGCATTACAGCATGCCGGGGAGTATCGAGAACTACTACCAAGAGATCGGCCGTGCCGGAAGGGACGGGATGAAAAGCGATGCCCTCCTGTTCTATTCCTTGAGCGACTTGATCGTACTTCGCCGTTTCGCCGAGGAGAGTGGCCAAAGCGAGGTGAACTTGGAGAAACTAAACCGGATGAGACGGTATTGCGAGTCCGATATGTGCCGCCGCCGTGTCCTGCTCAGTTACTTCGGCGAGGAGGCGGACCATGATTGCGGCAACTGCGACGTGTGCAAGAACCCTCCGCAACGCTTCGATGGCAGTGTCTTGATACAAAAAGCGCTGAGCGCCGTCATCCGGACCGGCGAGCATGTAGGCATGCAAATGCTGATCGACATATTACGTGCCTCCGGTCGGGCGGAACTCCTTGAGAGAGGATACGATAAGCTAAAGACGTACGGCGCCGGACGGGATCTCTCTTATAAAGAATGGAAGGAGTACATTTACCAGATGATCCAACTCGGGTACATGGAGATCGACTACGCCGCCGAGCGTGTCTTGCGGATGACCCCGCTAGGCAGGCGTGTCCTGTACGGGGAGCAAAAGGCCCAGCTCGTCATCTATCGGGAACCGGATGAGCTGACACGCCCCGTCCGGAGAGGCGAGCGGAAATCCTCCTTCAAGGCCCAGCCGATCCGGCCGATCCGGTCCGCCTCTACGGACGAGACCTTGCTGGACTCCCTCCGCCAGCTTCGCAAGCAAATTGCCGAGCGAGAGCATACGCCGGCTTATATCATCTTCTCCGACGATTCCTTGGAAGACATGGTGGAGAAGAAACCGGTCACCTTGGATCAGTTCAGCGACATCCGGGGCGTGGGGCAAATCAAGCTGGACCGGTACGGGAAGGTGTTCGTGGCCTTGATCCGGTTCGTGCTGAAGCTACCGAAATAAGAAGAACACATGTTAATGTTTTTAGCTCCTAAATGGAAAATATAAAAAAATCACATATATTTGTCTACAGTTATTAAGCACAATGCCCCATATTCATGATAGACAAACATCTTTCTCTCCTCACCCACCTGCTCTGTCTGTGTTTTCTGGCAGGATGCGAGAATGAGTATTTCAAAACGGGGAGTATCCATATCCAATTGAAGAAACCTTCCGGATACGCAGATATCTCCTTGGCGAATATCCCGGTCACACTAATCAATCAAAGTATAGGCTGTGTCTACACCACGACCACCGACACAAATGGACTAGCTCTATTTGAACTAACCGCTGGCATATGCGCAATCTCCGCAAATCAGGAAACCACGACTGGCAACAGGGATTATATATTGAGTGGTAGCCTCTCCAATATCCAGTTCGAGGCCAATGGAGAAGAACGATCCGTGGAAATACCTTTGGAAGTGTCCGAACGAGGCCGTCTGCTGATTAGCGAGATTTATTTCAGCGGTTGTCTCTGGCCTGACGGGAAAAATGTCTATAATAAAGATCAATACCTCACGTTGGTCAATAACTCCGATGACTTGATTTTCCTAGATGGCCTATGTATCGCACAAGCAGGGCCCGTAAGCGTGACAAAGCCTTCCGGATGGATGCTCCATACCGATATGAAAGAAATACCTTTATTCATGATGTGCTGGGAGTTTCCGGGAACGGGAACCGAATATCCCATTCAACCGGGGGAGCGACAAACGATAGCGATTAACGCCATAAACCATACCAATAGCGAAGTGGGAGTTCCGGCCTCGCTCGATTTATCCAGCGTGGAATGGGCTTTTTGGGATCCTATCTTGACCGGAAGCCAAATCTCCGCCGGTGTAAAACCTCTAAACTTGGTATGGCGTGGCACCGGTTTCTCCTATCTGTTTTCCATGAACGGCCCGACGATCCTCTTGTTCCGTCCCAAAACGGACTTAAGAGAATGGATCGCCAATCCGGATCACATCCAAAAAGAACCTGAGAGTTTCAATACGCTAAAATACCTCCATATACCCGCTGATTGGGTGCTGGATATCGCGAATTTCGTCTCTTCAACCTCTACGGTAGCTTACACACGTATCCCATCTTCTATGGATGTGAGTCCGGGTATAGCCACGTCCGGCGGTTCCGGCCTGGCAATGCGTCGGAAATATGAGCAAGAGGGGAAACGCTTCCGCTGGAAAGATTCCAATAACACCGCCGAGGATTTCGAGAAAAGTCCACCTTCCTTAAAACGGTAAGCCTCTATGAAGATCACTATCATTCTATGTATGATATCAATATCTGTCTATGCCTCACGGTCATGGGCTCAACAAGAAAGCGCATGGGCTTTATCCACCAATCCTGTCAGCATCAGCTATGTGCCTAAGGACAGCGCTATGGAAGCTGGTTTAAGTTATTTGATCCATCAAGCCGCCTTGCCTGCCAGCGACCAGCCGGATCAAACACAGACCTATAGGGCTTATGTATCCGGTAACCGAAAGCTGGGTCTGCTTTGGCTGGCGGGTGGTATCGATTGGTCGCAAAGCCTACTGGAAGGGAGAAAATGGAATTTATTATCGCAACCGGACTATCTGATTACGGCCGGCGATTCCTTGGGAGAGCCACAACGCATCGAGAAATACAGGATCTACGGACAAGCGGCTTACGTCTTATCCCCGAAAATCAAGGTCGGGATAGATGGAGACTATACAGCTACAAGCAACGAAGATCGCTCCTCTTACCATATCTACCATGGGATGGCACACTTAATCCGGATATCAGGAGGTATCGTTTACGAACAAGTACGCAGACGCTTTGGAGCCTCGATCCATTATACCCATCGTACAGAGGAATTAACGTATGATACGGATAGTAAAGATAAACTTTATACATTTCCTCTGGGTTATTGGCTTCCGATGCAAGAATTATCGGGAAGTTTCCTGTTTCGCAGTCAAGGAAAACGCCTAGGTGTTTCCTTGCAAGCGGAAACCCTAAAAGAGCATTGGAGTCTTTTCCATGATCTCTCCTACGAGACCCAGCAATTAGCGGACAATCCCAATAACTCCGGCAACTTGAGAGGCTGGGAAGAACGGCTGCATCAAATCAGTTACCAAAGTCGTTTTACCCGAACGAATAAATCGTGGACGCATATCTGGTCGCCCACAGCCCGATTCAACCAAACTACGGCCAACCGCATATTACAACGGAATCCCACCACAAGCTCGTCTGCCATATGGACTACATTCGCCACCTATCGCCTAGCAAGGCAACGGATGTTATCTACCCAACTAAGTTACGAGGCGACAAAGAATGATACTTCGAGCGAAAAGGTATCCACATGGCAAATGACTGTCGGATGGAATCGTTTGGAAAATGATTTCTACATATATCCTTTTACGGTCAAACAATATACAGGGCTCTTCCACGGAGAGGTCGCGTTTTTTCGACAAATCCGCCTACCTAAAGAAAACAAGGTAAGTATCCGCCCGTCCGTGTATATCGTATCGGGCTATGGTACCGAGATCAAATGGGAGAAGGAAACGCAGAAGGATGAGAATGGCTCAGCAGAAATCAAGCTAGAGCAGAACATGCAAAAAGTGAACGAGGATTTTATTGCTCGCATGGCAACCCGTCTGGGTATCGGTACGGAAATGAAATATCGGCATCCCATTCATTCCGCCTTATCAGCGGGATTTCGTTTAAAGGGTAGTCTCGAACAAACGACAAGTCCTCAATCGACCCTCGGAGGGGGTGGAAACTTCAGTATTGTCATCTGGCTATAAATAGGTCTAATACTATGCGTTACTCAACTTTGTACAAAATACCAATAAGGATCGTGACGATATTTCTCTTATTATCATCACTTCATCCGGGCAATTACCTTCACGGGCAAGAGCAACCGGATACTCTGTCCTTCTATTTACCCAATATTTTGGTAACAGCCATCGAGTCTAAGACTCCGGGTACGGTTTCCTTGCTTCCTGCATCAACATTGGAACACACGCAACCGATCACAATCGCTGATCTGACACAGTTATTACCAGGAGGTCTCACCAATAATTCAGGGGTGACAGACGCACAATATTTCTCAGTGCGGGAGGTTTCTTTAAAGAACGGGGTAAACCAATTTCATAAGAACGCAGCTATGGGTGCCCAAATATGGGTAGACGGCTCTCCTCTTCATTTCAACACCGGCATCAACGAGCCTTACGAAGGATATGATGCCCGTTTTCTATCTCTCAACCAAGTGAAAGAGGCGGAAATCATCCGGGGAATACCTTCTGCCCGGTACGGAAACTTAACAAATAGCGTATTATTACTCAAGACTCATCAAGGTAGAATGCCTCTCTCCACCAGCATACGTTACAATCCGAAACTGAAACAATATATGCTTGGAAAAGGCTTCTGTATCTCCCCACAAGGCCATACGCTCAACCTGTTAGCGGACTATACCAGCCAAGGCGATTTCCATACCGGCGGCATACGCTTGGCAAACCTTTGCCATTGGTTGCCCACAGGGAAAAAACTAGAATTAAGCCTTACTTACACCTCTCGCATAGGAAAGGAAAAGCAATTCGTCAACGAGCAGAATCATACACAAAGACAACGATTGGATCAGCGATTTTCCATACAAGGGGAATGGCAACCCGACCGACGTTGGCTCAAGAAGCTGTCTCTGAGAATAGACGGTTCCCTTCAAAAAAGCAAACAAACAAAGAGTCAGGTCAACAATGCCTCTAGCCAGCTTTATACAGACCAGAAAGAGAGCGGCGAATGGGAAGCCCATGTTTTATCCTCAAACTACATGTACACATTAGTCAATGAAAGCCGACCTTTTTATGTAGAAACCGAGATGCTGGCGTCTACCTCATTTCCGCTACGGCAGAGACGTGAAATCAGCTTAGCCGCCGGATTCTCATGGCGTGGTGAGGGCAACGAAGGGCGAGGCAGGGATTTCGATCGGCAAAGGCCTCCTTCTACATCTATCCGTCCCCGCTCATTCCGGGAAATCCCATCCTTGCATACGTTCGGTGGCTTCATTGAGGCCACATACCGGACTCCCAACCTCCATGTAGAAGCCGGATTAAGAAATCAAGGATTGAAAAGCCGGGATTATGCCTTAATCTATCAGACAGAACCTCGCCTGAATCTCTTATGGTCTCTCTGCTCCTCTCCCTCCGGCTATACATTGAGTTTAAAAGCCGGGGTCGGATGGATCAGTTTCATGCCGACATTGGAAAAACTCTACCCGGAAGCTATTTATAATGATAAGGTCTCTTTCTATTATAATGATAGCAATGAAAGTGGAAACACCCTTGGTATTCTCACGACACATGCCCCCGGAATGGAACGAAATATGAAATTAAAACCTACCGTAAATCGAAAGATAGAGGTTGGCCTTATAGGGAAGACTCCGGCCATCCGACTAGACATGACCGTTTTTTTCGAGAAACAAACGGATGGCTTTTCCTCCTCGGCGCAATATATTCCGTTCAGCTATCGGGAATATGATTATCTATCAACCGCCCAACTTCGTCCTGAATACAAAGATGGACAGGTATGGGTGAACGGTAAGGCTGTCCCTTATCAAGAGAAATATAGTTACACGCCGGTATCTGTACCAGTCAATACACTCCATAGGAAGAAACATGGGATTGAGATGGTAGCGGACCTCGGGACTTTCTCACCCTTGCGTACCTCCCTAATCGTAGACGGGATTTGGTTATATGTACGAGAAAAGAATACGGCCCTTAACGGGATCTGGCCGATCCAGTACACAGATAAAACAGAATACCCCTACGTAGGTTTTTACGACAGGCAAGGCGGACCGGGAAATGAAAGTCGTTCGGAGATCATCTCCACGAACTTCCGTTTCATCACCCGCATCCCCAGAATCGGACTGGTCACTACCCTTACGTGGCAAATGATATGGCTCTATAAATATCGTACGCTCTACAACGGTAGCACTGGCGAGAATGTATGGCCCCTATATTGGTGTGGAACAGACGGAATCATACATCCGTTCACCGAGGCACAGAAAGAGGATCCAGCCTTTGCGCCTTTACTCTCCACCACCGCACCGGAACGATTCCTACCAAACTCTTATAAACCATATGGTATGCTGAATATTCGGGTAAACAAAGCTTTCGGAGAGCACATCACGCTGGCATTCTTTGCCAACAACCTCGCCGATTTACGCCCCACTCGCTATTCAGCCAGCACGAGATCTTACCTTCAACAAAATACCCAGCCTTTTTTCGGTCTGGAATTACAAATAAAACTATGACATCATGAAAACAAGCATACTTTACATATTCCTACTGTCAGTCCTTTACGCCTGCGACTCCCACTCTCTTCTTCCACCCAAGCAGCAATTGGATCAGCAAATAGCGCAACTGAATGATTATTCTTTGTTGAGCGGTCGCTTGAACGACCAGCTATGCGAAGAGATAGAAACCCATGCCCAAGAAATAGGGAATGACTCGCTTTTGCTGGCAACCCGCCAAATCATATACACTCGCTATTGCAGATTACAGGACACGGCTCATGCGAGAATGCTACTCGACCGCATGAAACCTTATGCCATCCGCATAAAAGACAAGCACCTTCTCATGAATCACCTGCGTATGGCATTTCTTCACGCACAGACACGCCAACCCGCAGAATGCGAGCGATGGATAAACGAGGCACGAAAATATGCATATATAAATCCTCAAAACTGGTATATCACGGCGGCTAACGCTTGTCTTGAATGTGGATTATATCCCCAAGCACTCATCTATGCGGATTCAGCATTGGTGAACTTGAAATATAAAGTGATAAGCTCTCCTCACTTAGTAAAAGCTATAGCATTAAGCCGTACGGGAAAGACCGCCGAAGCGGAGGAATGGACCAAACGATGCATTACCGATATCCGCCACTTTCAGGCGAAACACCAAATACACACGATCAGCTATCTGCAATATCAACTCTTCATGGAATACGCCGTCTCTCTCCGGAAACATGGAAAAAACAAAGAGGCACTATCCGTATTGGAGGAATTAGACAGAGTCTCATTCAATAATGTCGCCACGCCTCTCTTGAGGAACAAAGACAATATCGAGGAATATAAGGTGCGTGTGGCACGTATGTTGTCCGAATGCTATTATACGACCGGAAATCAATCGGAAGCCATCCAACAGGCAAACCGGGCTGACTCCCTACAATCCCATTATGCCCAAGAGCAAATGAACATACGCAGAAAGATGATCAGCGAAAGCCTACAAAACGAACTATTATCCACCCGCTTAAAAAGTCAGAAGATGGAGGCGGAACAGGCACGGCTCATCCAGTATATCCTAACCGGAATCATTATTTTACTCATGGCTATCCTAACCGGAGGATATCTTTGGTGGAGAAATCATCGCCATCGCCTACGCCAGTTATTCGATTTATTGATAAGCCATCATGCAGCTTGGTTGCTAATACACGATCCACTTCCGCTAATCTCCCGGCCACAAATAAAGTTACCAGATCATTCAGAGGCAAACACCGAGGTCACAACAAAAGCTGATAATCTCCTATATCAACGAATCCTATCAGTTATGAAAGAGCAAAAGCCTTTCTTAAATCCTAATCTCGACCTTGTGACCCTCTCCCGTCTAGTGGGTACTAACCGAACACAACTATCCACCACCCTCAATAGGCAGACGGGAATGAACTTCAGTCGTTGGCTGGCTGAATACAGGGTACACCACCTCCTTTCGCTCGTCGCCCTACGTCCCGACAGCGACATCACCGCACTAGCCTCCGAATCAGGCTTCACCTCCCGAACCTCCTTCTTCCGGCAGTTCCGGCAAGTCACCGGACTTACGCCCAACCAATACAGAAACGTACGAAAAGAGACCGGCAAATAATCTGTTAAAGTACGTGTCTAGCCTTTGATGCAGGGGCTTTACGGCCTTTGGTGTACCAGATCGTTCGGATCAAGTTTCAATACGTTCGCATCTTTTCTCATCCCTTGATTTACCAAATGGGACTGTCTATATTTGACCTCGCAAGTCCCTCTTATGCGGGTTACTTAAGACAGTACCAATATGGAAGAAAAGCAAAAGCCATCCCTAATCGAACGCAGGCTATATGCCCGCATCTTACAAATCATGGAGGATAAGAAGCCTTATCTCGATCCACAGTTCAATTTGTGCCAGTTGGCCAACCTCGCTTGCACGAACCGTACCCGGCTATCCTCTACCTTGAACAATCAGACGGGTATGAACTTCAGTCGCTGGCTGGCTATCTATCGGGTAGAGTACCTCATACGGGAATTTTCCAAGTGCCTCACACAAGAGCCGCAGGAGTTATACAAGACGGCTGGGTTTACCTCCCGTACCTCTTTCTACCGCCAATTCAAGGAGGTGACGGGCAACACTCCCATCGAGTACTTCGCCAACCTATATTATAACAACGTAAATGATTCAACTAAATAAATAGCGATATGAGACATTTTACACTCCTACTCTTATCCGTTTTTACTGTCTATCAAGCCAAGGCGGATATATTGATCCCCTTAGACAAATATCCTACGGGGGAAAAACGTTTCAACTTACAGATCAACGGAAGTCACGATACCAGTACCCCTTGGCTCTCCACCACGTCATTTGGCGTGGATGAAGATGGGCAGATGGGAAACCCGGAGAATTGGACATCCGAACAAATCGACGAGGACAATCACTCGGTAAGTCACCGACTCATCATGAACAGTATTTCCCTGCGCCTCTCCTATCGTGTATGGGACAATCTCAGCCTGTGGGCAGGCATCGGTACCACCAACTTCACCCACGAGGAGACTTTCCGAGATGATGACGACCTAAGCAGTACCATCTTCAGCAAGAACATGGTACCCATCTACAGCGGAGGGCTAGGTTACGGCCATGCCTTCACCGACCGCTTTTTCATGTCTACCCAACCCGGCGTGCGCTATGCCAACAGCGATAACATGACCACCGAGGTGTATTACCAAGGCAAGACCATCCCCTTGCGAGACCTCAGCCTCAACCGCCGTTACCTAGAGTGGACCGTGCCCGTGGTGGCCGGATACGCACTGGGGAATTTCGTGCCCTATGCCGGCATCCTCTACAAGGACTACACGATGAAAGACCGGTACGAGTTCACCAAGACATATGCCGGCAAGGACTATACCGTTCGTATCGACGAGACTTTCCACGCCCGTCACAAGCTGTACGCTTTGGCCGGGGTGAACTATTTCCTCGCTGACAACATCTCGCTCGGAGTAAACGGGAGCTTCGGCAAGAGGCAGTCCGTACAGTTACAATTCAATATCAGTTTCTAAACCTCTTAAACAGATATATACATGAGAACGACACTCAAAGCACAAGCGATACGGCTGATCGCCGTATTTTTGCTTATCACCGCCTCTACCACCACCGTCAAGGCACAGATCAGCCAACATCCCGAACTGTATAAGGTGAAAGAATTCCACAATTACGAATCAGACGGAGGTGCCTATTACTGCTTCACCGACGCACAATACTACCAAGGGAAGCTCTACGGGGTCTACATAAATAATAACGGACCTTCAGCCGTATGCCTCACGGCTTTCGAGGTGAACGGCGAGACCCAGACAATGAAGCAATCTACCATTGGTGAAACCAATAAAAAAGAGATCCGTCTCAATGAGTTCGGCGTATACCAAGATGCCGAGATCATCGTATACCGTAATCGCTTCTATGTGCTCTGGAAGAATAATACCAATGGCCAGATATGGATCGGCGAGGTGGATATGAAAAAGGGAGAATACAAGAAAACCCGTATGCTTGATGACGGGAAAACTTACGCCAACTTCGCCGCCACCATCTACCGTGACAAGATCTGCGTCATCCTACACCGCCGCACCAACAAGAAACTGCAAGTCTACCAATACGGCGACCCCGAGCTGAACAGCGGCTGGGACTGGTGCGGCACCGTGCGCAACGCCGGACACGATAATATCGAGCTAAAAGGCTCAACAGGCATATCAATGGAATACGATCCCGACGACCACTGGGACGCCACCTCGTGGTACGGCTACGACGACACCGAGAAAAAGAACGTGGAAAAACTCATCGTAGGCCGACTCAAGAGCGGTGCATTCGAGGCATTCAGCTACAGCGGCGAATATGGCAAGGATAACACATGGCCCTCCAAGTGGGAAGAATACGCACACCACGACATAGGCCGCTCGAAGACCTTCTCACTCAAGCTCATCCAAGCTGACATCGAAGGCTATGCGGCCGACAATACCAATGGCTACAAAGCGTCCTCAAATCCCCTAATCTTCAGCTACTGTTCCTATGATGGCAAAGGGACGGGTGAACACTTCCTAAAGAAATTCTACCCCGGCAGCAACAGCTTCGCCGCCGACGCACCCATCTACACTGACCTGCCCTACGGCTACACGGCCGTAGCCACCGCAGCAGATCCTACCACTGAGACAGCTCCCGGCGGAGGACTCTACTACAAGCAATATATCTATCTACTGCGGGGTAACCAGCAACCATACCACTGGTTCAAGCACTCCTACGTCGCCTCCATCCGATCTAACGAGATCGTGGAGAGACGTAGTTCTTTCAACGACGAGAAGGCCTTATTCGGCAACAGCGAGTTACGCAATCTCGTGCGCCTCGTCGGCATCATCGAAGGACCACCTCCAACGGTAGTGGATAATAACGAGTGGTTCGGCGACCTCGGCGTAGCCTCAAGCCTTGCCTTCACCATGGGATCGGGCACCAGCAACTCCGTGAGCCGACTCTATAAAAGTGATCTAAAATGCTCCTTCGGACCGCATACGGATAAACTCACGGCAGCATTCGGCGGCGGATACTCCTTCCAGAAACAACACGAGGAAGTAACAAGCCAGTCCGAGTCCATCACCGTTACCTTCGAAGCAAACGACACAGCAGACTACCGGGCCATCGCCCTCTACTCTGTACCCATTCTGACCCGTTGCGACCTAGAATACCTCTCCCCCACCCGGAGACAGAGTGTACGAATGCCCATATTCAGCTATACTTACATGACACGGCAGAGTATCAAACAAGTAGAAGTGCCTCTCGACCTAGAGCCTTTCCGCATAGACAATCCAAGCAAACTTGGAGACTGGGAGGCCCGTGAGATCCTCACCATGACCGCCAGCGAGCCAAATGTCAGCAAGTCCGTCAACTTCAGCCTCAACTCCGAACGGATCGACATGACGCTGGAAACCAGCGGCACAATCTCCGACAGTCAGACCAAAGGTGCCATCAGCCTTATGGATTTGAAATTCCCCTTCTTTCAACTGGAGAACCAAAGTTCTTGGGAATGGACAGACCAGACCACGGCGACAACCTCGCAGGGTATCAGCGCATCCTATTCGAAGATACGACGCACGGACAAGCACGTCAGGCCGGAAGAGACAGCCGAGTCCTTCTCATCCACCCTCTATCTGCTCACTGCCGAGAAGTCGAACACGCTCCGTGACCAGTACTACCCCAAGCTACTCGAACGGAAGATTAGCTTCGGCACCGACACCTTTCCCTTCATGGTAAACAGCGACAAACCCTTCGTATTGGCGTGGGACATCAACAACATCACCTATGTACGAGGTGACGTGAGCATCACCGGAAATGAGGTGGTAACGGCCGACGAGCCCCTATCTATCCGCTTTCTCGACGGCATGCTTACGGTAGACTGCCTGCCGGGAGCCACCGTCAACGTCTACAGCATGAACGGCACGTTGGCTGGTCACCAGCAAGCGGTATCCGGAAAAGCAATCTTCAGCCTGCCCGGACACCTGTACACCGTGGAGGTCGTGACCGAACGTTACCGGAAAGTACAGAAAGTAGTGAGATAATACAGTTAGAAGCCATGAAGACAAACCTCCTCCAGAGAAAACGCCTCCTAACGGAAGAATCGAATCGCTGTTATCTGTGCGATGCCCCTGTCTGCACGAAGGCATGCAAGCCCGGACTAGATCCGGGCCGCTTGCTGCGGGCCTGTAAAATGGACAACCTAGCGGGAGCTATCCTCCGGGCCTACCGGATGGAAGCCTGCAAGGATTGCGACGGGCATCCTTGCGAGAAGGCCTGCCTCCGCGGACGAACCGACCGGGCGATATCCATCACCCAGATCGTACGGCAATTACAAGATATGCCAAACCCGACGGATAGTTCTCCCCTCACTTCGTCTCCGGACTTGGCGATCGACTTTTGTGGTGTCCGCTGCGCCAACCCCTTTATACTGGCCTCCTCGCCCGTAGCCCATAATTACGAGATGTGCGTCCGGGCCCTCGAAGCCGGTTGGGCCGGTATCTGCTTCAAGACGATATCATTCTATCCGAGCCATGAGGTATCCCCCCGCTTCGACCAAATGGAGGTGGATGGCGTGCCTTTCATCGGATTCAAGAACATGGAACAATTATCGGAAGCCTCTGTCGAAGAGAATTTCGATACTCTCTATCGCCTCAAGCAACGCTATCCTGACAAATTAATCATCTCCTCCATTATGGGACGGACAGACGATGAGTGGACACGGCTTGCCCAATATTCCACGCAGGCTGGGGCCGATATCATTGAGTGCAACTTCTCTTGCCCACAAATGACGCAAGAAGGGATGGGCAGCGACGTAGGACAAAGCCCGGAACTGGTACGCCGGTTCACCGCCGCCACACGCCGGGGTACCCATCTGCCGATACTAGCGAAGATGACACCGAATATCGGGCAGATGACACCCGTGGCGCTCGCCGCCCACGAAGGAGGAGCCACCGGGATAGCCGCCATCAACACCATCAAATGTATCACCCGTATCGATGAGAAAGCGCTTACGGCCCGGCCCGTTGTCTGCGGACTGAGCAGCGTGTCCGGCTATTCGGGGAAAGCTGTGCGCCCTATCGCTCTCCGGTTCATACATGAGCTGGCGAGCGATCCTTCTGCCGGCAAGATGCCTATCAGCGGGATAGGCGGTATAGAGACTTGGCGGGATGCCCTCGATTTCCTGCTACTAGGCTGCACGAACCTACAGATATGTACCGCCGTGATGCAATACGGCTTCCGGATCATCGACGATCTATGCGAAGGGTTACGACTGTTCATGCAAGAGAACGGATATAAAACCCTATCCGACCTCATAGGTATCGCTTTACCGAACATCGTACCCCCCGAGAAACTGGAACGTACGCAGATACACCGCCCGACAGTAGATAACAGCCTATGCCTCGGCTGCGGACGCTGTTTCGTTTCCTGTAACGACGGTGGACATCAAGCTATCCGTTTCACCTCTATGCGCAAACCGGTGATAGACGAGCAAAAATGTGTCGGCTGCCATCTTTGCGCATTAGTATGCCCAACCTTCGCCATACATTGACAGGATGAGGATCGAGACGGGACACCTTATTCTACTATCCATACTTCTTCTGTGCCCGCTAGTCCATTCAGACCTGCGGGCACAAGAGAAGACACCCGTCACACGAGCCGACTCCATCATGCGGCAGGTAATCCATCAAGCCCCCATCTACGAGCACGTCCTCGAGAGCTATGAAGCGGAGACCTACGTGAAAGGCCGTACGCACGTTCCCCGGAAGAACAAGCTGCTACGATACGCCTATCTGGTCTTCCCGATAGAGCGTCATCCCCGCGATGCCTTCTTCGAGATGAGTGGCCTCACCCGCTACGACGCTCCCAACCATTATCGCAACGAGATTGTAGCCATCAACAGCAGCCATCTCGCCGCCGGAAGGCATTACAAGGAGATAGCCTCGTTCGTCAACTTGAACGTCTACTCCCCCACGATCTACAATAAGGGAATGATCATGCCACTCTCGCCCGATGCTTTCAAATATTACACGTTTCGGCAGGAAGGCACGGACACGATCTCCGGCATCCCTGTGTATAACATCCGTTTCACCCCTCGCCAATGGAGCCAGAAACTACTATCCGGAAACCTGTACGTAACCGACGAACTCTGGACCATCGACCGTATCGAGATACAAGGGCACTCCTCTTTCTCCGAGTTCAACCTAAGCATACGTTTCAACCGTGACGAGAAGCATTTCATCCTCCCGGAAGAGGCTGACCTGCAAGTCTGCTACCATGCCCTAGGCAACCGGATAGAGAGCGACATCCACGCCGCTTTCCGCTATAAATCGATCTCTTGGGTAGAGGAAGACCATGAGAGCAGGAAATTATACTCGCTCGATCAAACCCAATACTATACGATCACCTCCGACACACTCTCCTTTACCCAAGACAGCACTTATTGGAACAGCCGGAGGGACAAGCCGCTCACTACCGACGAGAAAGCCTTGTACACCACCGGAACGAACGTGGTGAGGACGGAAGCGGACAGCAGCGCTCTCACTCGCTACCTCCAACTCGGCGAGCGGCTCACCAGCACGGTCAACAGGGATTACAAGAGTACTCGTGTGAAGTATTCCGGCCTTCTCAACCCGTTCCAGCTATCTTTCGGAAGCAACGGGATCACCTATAAGCAAGAAGCACGTATCAGTAAGACATTCGAGCATGACCGTCAGCTACGCTTCCACCCCGAGATCGGTTTCCTATTCAAGGAGAAAGAGCTACGCCTACGGCTAACAACCGACTGGGAGTATCACCCCGAGCGTCAAGGCATCCTCAACCTCACGATAGCCAATGACAACCAAAGCTATTCCTCCGAAGTGATCCACCAGATCAACGAGATCCTAAAAGATACCCCAATCCGTTTCGACGATCTCAACTTGAAGTATTTCCAGCACTACTATGCCAAGCTGATGAACCAGATAGAACTGATGAACGGCTTCCGGCTCTCGGCCGGACTCGCATACCACCATCGTACGCCCGTGAAAAAGAACAAGGATACCGGATTGGATATTAAGGATCATAATGAGTTCACCCCGGTTATCGGCCTTACCTACACGCCCCGGCAATATTACTGGATGGACGGCTACCGGAAAGAGTACCTGCATTCCCATTACCCGACCTTCCGGATCGAGCTGGCACGAAGCATACCGGACCTACTCGGCTGTACGGGAAATTACTGGCGGATGGAGGCCGGCATGAACCAGACCGTACGGCTGGGCTTATCCGAACGACTGAGTTACAATCTAAGCGGTGGACTCTTTTTTAACCAGCATAACATGTACTTCGCCGATTTTAGCTATTTCGCCAAACGTTATTTCCCCGAGCCTTGGGGCGACCGGTTTGGCGGGATCTTTCATAATCTGGGTGGGGATTGGTACAATGCCTCCGACAAATATATTCAAGGGCACCTCATGTACGAGAGCCCATTCATTCTATTGCGATTCCTCAAGCCCAATCCCAAGGCGCATAAATACCTCGTGTCCGAACGTTTCTACCTCAGCCAGCTATGGACTCCCGTATTGCCGAATTACAGCGAGCTCGGGTATGGTATCGGTAGCGACCTTTTTCATATAGCGTTTTTCCTAGGCTTCGAGGAGTTCAAGTATCAAAGCGTCGGGTTGAAGTTCGCGCTTGAGTTATTCAGATAATTATAAACAAGTATAGATATGAACAAGAGAAACACTATTAAACAACTTCTTCACCGCGGATGCCTACTTATGGGTATCAGCGCAATAACAAGTTCGGCCTTCGCATGGGATTTCGCCGAGCACCGTAAGATCGGCGACCGTGCCATGAGCCTTCTCCCACGTTATCTGGTGGAAAATGGGATCTTCCCCAACGAGGCCGTCGCTGATAGCGCCTTGCTGCAGATCCTCAACATGTCGCATATGCCCGGCTCGAACGCCTACGCCATGAATGAGCTGACACAGTTGCCGAATATCGTGACCTACGGTACGCTTTGCGGATTGGCCGGCGACCATGTGGAAAATCCCATGCTCTTGGAGACAGGCCTGCAGACCCATTTCTCCAAGACGAACCGTACGCTGGCTTTGGAGACACAAGCCATGAACGAGTTCCTCACCGGAGCCAACAGCAAGGAGCTGCTCGACATCAATCTGGCTTACGGTATCCTGGCGATCAAGGATCTCTCCCACTTCTACGCCTATGGCAAGGGATTGAACGAGCATCTGAAGATGATCGACCCCGAGCTGATCCGCCGCCTTCAACGCCCCTCGGAAGTAAACAAGGTCTTCGATAAATTAAATCAGTTGCCCTCCATGAGCAAGTATTTCTGCATCCACATCTTCGCCATCTATCTAGCACAAGAGGCAGGCAAAGAGATGTGTAAAGGAGATACGCAAATGGCCAGTAACCTTATGTTCTACGCCACGATGTACGAGGCTTTCGCCGAGCATTTCCTACAAGACTCCTTCGCCTCCGGACACCAAATGGTACGTAGGGGCTTCTCCGCCTCCGCCGTATCCAACAATAAGAGCCTGCACGATTTCTACAATACCATCCCCGTACAGACCGCTAACCTAAAAGGCGAGACATGGAGTGCTTACGGCGATAAACGTCTGAACCAAAACATGATGGAGTACAACGAGGCCGATGATTACCGGCATATCCGGGTAACAGAGAAACATCCTTATTCCTTGGAGAAAGGCGATAGCTACGAGCGGGAGACGAAGGTATTCTACCAAGTCGTGACCGCCACCTGCGAGTCTATCGTAGAAGTCTGGAAAGCCTACCAGAATGCCTTGGAAGGATCAGACGAGAATATCTTGAACGAGATCCCTTCCGAACGAGACGACCTACCTCAGTTCGTCTACGATCGTTTCCCGGTAATCAAGGATTTCCCGATCCCCTTCGGAACGAATTTGGATGACATCCCCTTGGAAGCTTCCGTCGCCGACCGCAAGGATGAGCTACAGCTGATCGTACAAGAGCCTTTTACCCGCAACTTTATCCGGTCGAGGGTAGCCAACTCCTTCATGTTCCTGATCGGCACGCCGATCCATAGCAACCGGGATGGTGTCATGACGTATGGCGGTCGCTTGAACGTCAGCATGATCAATTGGCATAAGTTCGGGAAAGGGAAAGGCATGATCATGGAGCCGGGCGACATCGCTCATTGGGTATCCCCTACGATCTCCGGTTATTATATGCACGCCCCTTCCTCCTCCTACACGATCAAGAACTGGAACGTGAAGGCGGGCGCCAATTATAACATGGATATATTCGTTTCCCCGAAACGTTTCCTCGGCCTGTATAGTTATTTCGAGATGGGTATAGACCGCCGTAATGACGAGACCCGTTTCTTGGTAGCTCCCTCGGTCGGTATCCAGCTAGGTTCCCTGATCGGTGTCCATAATTTCAATATGCCGGGATGGTTACGCATCCCGTTGGGAATTATCCTCCCCTTGAAATTCGCCGTCACTTGCAATAAGGTGGCCGGCCGTCCCGTAGAATGGATCAGCAATATGGAGGTGGATATATTGTTCTAGGAAACACCTTGATTCATGCCTATACAGGTAAGAGACCACACGGATATCGGCGTAACCCCTTACCTGTATAGGCACAGGGCCACGCCGATACTCGCGTAGTGTCATACGTATATACGTGTGATCTCATCGATTTCGCCGAACCCGATCAAGGCGTTAAACAGACGGATCCGGGTATACTTAGGCAGATCCTCTACCGGGATATCCCCGGCCTGTACCAAGCCTTTATCCAATAAGTAAGCACGCATCGTACCACATAACAAAGGGCGTGCGGGAGTGATCCAAGAGGTGCCATTCCAAAGGGCGACATTGCAAATGGAAGTATCGGTCAGCAAACCGTCACGGATGATCAGGATATCGTCATGCCCCCCTCGTTGGGCGAATAAATCATTTAAGCATTGGCGATCCGTACTCTTATAGGAATAATCGATCTCATCGCATGTAACCAATCGCAAGGAATGAACCGGACGCATACGGTAAGGAACGTATTCTACCTGTAAGACCTCGCGGGTATATTCCACCCGGCATTTGGTACGTTCTTGATGAGGCCCCGGATGAATATAACCCGCGAGATCAATTTCTTCTCTCGCTCCGAATAGCTCCCTGCGGGTACGGTTCATACGGGCATTATGGTACGGAAGGTTATGTATCCGTCCCCTCTCGATACGGATCGTCTCCACAAACGGACTCCCTGATAAGGTCTCAATAGATGGGCACATATACTTTTTGTTTCATCTCGTTATACTCCGATCTCACATCACTTTTAGAGGTGATTCCCCCACCGCTCTTGAAAACAAACGAATGGGGAGAGACTTGTTCCATAAAACGGATCATCACGGCGCTGTCTAAATCTTGGCCGTCAAAATACCCCATCACCCCCGTATAGAAGCCCCGCTCATAGGTTTCCGCCTCGGCGATGATCTCCAAGGTCTTTTTCTTGGGAGCGCCCGTGATGGAGCCGGCAGGCAAGAGGCTGAACAAAATCTCCCCGACATGGCCGTTCCATCCCTCCGGCAACCGGCCTCTTATCTCAGAGCTGACCTGCAACAAACTTCCGTTATGCGTACGCAATTCATCGATATAACGATACCGGGGAACACAAACCTCGGAGGCTAGGATACTCAAGTCATTCCGGATCAAATCCACGATCGTGGCATGCTCCGCCGCTTCCTTGGGATCATCGAGGATACGTCTCCGGGCATCGGGCAGCGTAGCGTCAATCGTACCTTTCATGGGATACGAATAGATGAGACCATCCCGCATCCGCACGAATATCTCGGGCGAGAATACCACGAAACGATCCCGCATCCAAAGCTTATACATCGCCTTGGAATGGTAAAAGATATCTTTCAAGGAGAGGTTCGTATATACCGGAGTAGCGCATGTCAAGTTTACCAAATAAGAATTACCCGCATGGATATGCCGGGAAACGGTCTCGAATGAATGGACATACTCCTCGAAAGAAACATACGAGGGTTGCCATTCAACAGGTTCTCCGGATATAAGATGAGAGGAATCCCGCAAGTTACATTCGTGATTTATATTCGTAAAGCCGTTCAAATCGTACAATAACTCAGAGGGAGCGATCTCTTCCGGACTCTCCACGTAGATCCGCTCTCGTTTATAATCAATGATAAAAAGGAAAGGCCGTCCCGCTTTCCCCATTTCGTTCATGCGGAAGACGGCCTCTTCTTGCGTGTATTCGGTCATTATACTAAAAATCGTTCTGTCAAACCACCAAACGCATCGATACGGCGATCCCGGAAGAAAGGCCACCAACGACGCACGTTCTCACTACGGGTCTTGTCGATCTCTATCACACGTACCTCCTCTTCGTCATTCGGGAATACGGTTAATAGCTCACCTTGGGGACCGGCCGCAAAACTGTTTCCCCAAAACCGGATACCGCCCGTTTGTCCCGAAGGGTCCGGCTCATGCCCGGTACGATTTACGGAAATGACCGGGAGTCCGTTCGCCACGGCATGTCCCCGCTGTATGGTCACCCACGCACCCAGCTGACGGTCCTTCTCTTCCTGCGTATCGCTACTTTCCCAGCCGATAGCGGTCGGATAGATCAACATCTCGGCGCCACGCATAGCCATCAAACGGGCTGCTTCCGGATACCATTGATCCCAGCAAACCAACACACCAAGACGCCCCACAGAGGTATCGATAGGCTCAAAGCCTAAATCACCGGGGGTAAAATAGAACTTCTCGTAATAAGCGGGGTCATCCGGGATATGCATCTTGCGGTATTTTCCGGCGATCGTACCGTCTTTCTCCAAGACGACGGCCGTGTTATGGTACAGGCCCGGGGCACGCTTCTCGAAAAGGGAAAGTACCAAGACGATACCCAATTCTTTCGCCAAGGCACCGAAGGTTTCCGTCGATGGGCCGGGGATCGTCTCTGCCAAGTCAAACATACTCGTATCTTCCGTCTGGCAGAAATACAGGCCGTTATGCAGTTCTTGCAAGACGACCAATTCCGCTCCCTCCCGGGCAGCCTTACGGATATTTACCTTTAGCTTCTCTATATTCGCCGCTCTGTCAGCGGTATTCTTTTGTTGTATTAATCCTACTTTCATATTTAATTGGTTGTAGTTATTATTCGATAAAGCTTTCCGGATATTGCATCGTCACGCAATGCAGGGAACCGTGTTGCTTGATAAGCGGAAGGCAATTGATACCCACGATCTCACGGTCCGGGAACGCTTCCCGCAAAGCCGCTTTAGCGATCTCATCTTTCGGTGAGTCATAGAACGGAACCAATACGGCCCCATTCATGATCAGGAAATTAGCGTAGGTAGCGGGCAAGCGCTCCCCTTCCCATTCCACCTTATCGGCCATCGGAAGTGGAATCAGACGATAAGGCTCCCCATTCGCCCTAGTAAACTCCTTGATCTCCTCCTCCATCGCCTTCAGTTCCTCATAATGCTCGTCTTCCTCATCCTCGCAACGGACATAAGCGATCGTATCCTCGCTACAGAAACGGGCGAGCGTATCCACGTGGCTATCCGTATCGTCTCCGGCTAAATAACCGCTGGTAATCCAAAGGATACGATCCAAGCCAAATACGTCTTTCAAATAACGTTCCAATTCCTCCTGTTGCAAATACTCATTACGGTTTACGGATGCCAGACACTCAACGGTAGTCATCAACGTACCTTTCCCATCCGATTCGATACTACCGCCTTCCAGCACGAAAGGTTGCATATTAGCGGGCACCACCTCACCGGAGAAGGTCTTCATATGACAAAGATTACGGGTAATCAAATTATCATGATTGGCGGCGAACTTCATTCCCCAGCCATTGAACACGAAATCATAAAGCATGGGCGTTCCCTCATCGAAGACTGAGATCCCCCCGTGATCCCGTGCCCACGTATCGTTCGTATCCATCTCACGAAAAATGACACGATCGTAATCAACCTCACCCAATTGTTCACGTACGGCGGTCTCGTCCGGACAGACAATCAATAACTTCTCTCGCTTGATCACTTCCTTGGCGATAGCCGCGAAGCAAGGAATCACCTCGTCCAATATCGGGGCCCAATCCGTATTCTCATGCGGCCACGTAAGCTGCACGGCACTTTGCGGATACCATTCCGCAGGTAATATCACGTTATGTTCCATATTTGAATTGTTTAAATTGTTTCACAAGCACGATCGCTGTCACGATCGCCGCCACCGTATCAGCGATAGGCATACTGATCCAGACACCGAGAGTTCCGAATAACGGGGGAAGAAGTATTAAACAGGGTATCAAGAAAAGCATCTGCCGGGTCAAGGAGAGAAAGATCGCTTTCTTAGACATGCCGATGGAAAGGAAGAAGTTAGTCGCCACCATCTGGAAGCCCACGATCGGGAATACGGCGAAGACGATGTGCAGGCCATAAGAGGCGGCACTGATCAACTCCCCGTCACTCGTAAACATACGGACGATCCACGACGGCACCAACTGGCAAAGCAAGAACCCCAGCGTAGCCACTCCTACCGCCCAGCGCATCGTCAGCCGGGTCACGTCCGTCACCCGGGAATAGAGTCGGGCACCATAATTATAACCGGCTATCGGTTGCATACCCTGATTAAATCCCATGATAATCATCACGAAAAGAAAAGCGATACGGTTCACGATACCATAAGCGCCAATCGCCATATCTCCCCCATGCTCTTTCAATCCCCGGTTGATAAGGATCACGATCAAGCAGGAACAAAGGTTCATCAAGAACGGAGATAAACCGATCGACAAGATACCTTTCACGATCTCCGAGCGCAGCCTATAAATACCTTTCTTGAAATGAAGGAGTTGCTTTGGTCCCGAGAAATGAATCAACTGCCCGGTAAGCGAGATCACCTGCGAGATCACCGTCGCCCAAGCCGACCCTTTGATACCCCATCCAAACCCAAAGATAAACAACGGATTCAAGGCGCAATTGATAACGACCGACGCTAACGTAGCATACATCGCCATCTTCGGGAACCCCGAGGAGCGCAAGACCGCGTTTAATCCCAGATACATATGCGTAACCACATTGCCATACAGAATAATCCGCATATAATCACGGGCATATGAGATCGTGTTCTCACTAGCACCGAAAAAGTACAGCACGGGATCAAGCAAGAACAAGAAAGCGATCGTGAAAGCGACGCCCAAAACCACATTCAAGATCAACACATTCCCCAACACCTTATTCGCCCCCTCATAATCTTTCTGCCCCAACTTCACGGCAACCAACGTAGAGGCGCCGACTCCCACCAACGAACCGAAGGCGGCCGCCAAGTTCATCAACGGAAAGGTCAAGGCTAGGCCGGAAATCGCTAACGCCCCCACTCCATGGCCAATAAAAATACTATCGGCCATATTATATAAAGAAGAAGCTGTCATAGCGATAATCGCAGGAATCGCATATTGCGTAAGTAATTTACCGATAGGCTCGGTCCCTAATACCAATGGAGAATTTTGTTTTGCCATGCCGCGAAGATACGGATATTTCGATTTATTTTCCTACTTTTGTAAGGTATAACCTTATGAATCTAATCAAATGGAAACAGAGAAACAGTTGATATCCCATTTATACCAAAACAAAGAAAATGGAAAATGGATAATACAAACCAACGATGAACATCAAAGGGGTGTTGCAGAAATGGCAACCTCCTTTTCTGGACTGTTCGGACTTCCATCTTGGGGGCATACGCTTGGAATGCTTCACGACAAAGGAAAAGAGCGTGATGCATTTCAGCAATATATCCGTACGACAAGCGGTCTGCCTGTGACTGACGAAAAATCGTATGGAGAGCATCATCATGCGTTTGTAGGTGGAATATTGGTAACGAACCTTATGGGGAAGAGTGTATTCAATCTTCTTGCCAACCAGATAATCTCTCATCATACAGGCCTACATGATTATGTAGATGCGGAGAGCGTCATAGAGAAAAGGCAACTTCCCGAAGAGATAAACAAAGGGGACATAGCTCTGAATATACCCCAGTTGAGAAAAGAACTTCTTGAATCTCCTTTTTCTAAACTTAAGGTGGACATGAAGCATTTTCATCACCTTTCCCGCATGCTTTTTCCTGTCTTGTGGATGCCGACAGACTCAATACAGAGCAATTTATGGATGTAGAATCGTGGGAAAAACGGGGATGCTCGTCTACACTCACTGACTTATTGCCAAAATTGGAGGCGCATTTACGTGAACTGCAATTGTATGCACCCGATATAAAAGTGAACCACATTCGTAAGAAAGTACAGGAACGATGCCGTAAAGCTTCTTCTGAAGAGAAAGGATTCTATAGCCTTACGGTACCAACGGGAGGCGGAAAGACTCTTTCATCGTTGTTGTGGGCCATGAAGCATGCTGTAAATCACGGTATGAATCGTATTATCATTGCCATCCCATACACTAGTATTATTGTGCAAACGGCAGGCCTCTTGAAAGAAATCTTCGGCGAAGAGCACGTACTGGAGCATCATAGTAACTTTAATCCTGATGAGATAAAGAATGAAGAGGTACGTGAGAAGGCAAAGCTGGCCACGGAAAACTGGGATTATCCGATTATCGTTACGACCAATGTTCAGCTGTTTGAGTCAATGTTTAGCAACAAACCGTCAGATTGCCGTAAATTGCACAATATCGTGAATTCAGTTCTTATTTTGGATGAAGCGCAGACATTGCCAACTGATTTCTTACAGCCGATAGTGGATGCACTTAAAGCATATCAGAAAATATTCGGAGTGTCGGTACTGTTTACCACTGCCAGTCAACCGGTACTTAGCGGACTGATAGAAGGAACTAATCCTAAGGCCAATTTTCAGGGAATAGACCATATTACTGAAATCATACCGAATGAGTTTGCCCTGCATGACAAGCTCCGTCGTGTGAAGTTAGTAATAGACAACACAGGAAAGACATACGATGAGATTGCCGCCAAAGTTGCTATATACAATAAGGTATTGTGTATCGTAAACACCCGAAAAGATGCCAAGGAACTGTATGACCGTTTACCAAATGAAGGAATAAAGCTCCATCTATCGAGAATGATGTGTCCCGCCCATATCAGTGAAACCATACGGAAGGTCAAGGCATTGCTGAAAGATAAATCACATCCGATTGTCAGAGTGATAGCTACCCAACTTGTAGAGGCAGGGGTGGATATAGATTTCCCTGTTGTATTTCGGCAAGAATCAGGTCTTGACTCTATTTTACAGGCAGCGGGGCGTTGTAACCGTGAAGGAAGAAATACTGTTGGTACCACATTTGTGTTCAGTCTCGCCGCAGAGAAACGTATTCCATTTGGGGCAATGAAGGCTGCAAACAATGCACGATTGAATTTGCCTGCAAATAGTGATTGGTTTGACCCTTCTACGATGACAGAGTATTTTTATCAGTTGTATTGCAGGAAAAACACGTTTGACGATAAGGATATAAAACATTATCTTTATAACCCTAATGAGTTATGTTTTGAAACGGCATCAAAGAAGTTCAGATTGATTGATGATGATTGTATGAATATCATTGTAAATTGGGAGAACAGCATGGAGCTTGTGGAAAAACTGAAAGAATCTGGCTGTACCTATCCCTTGATGAAGCAACTGGCTAAATTTACAGTAGGCGTTCATAGTTCCGATTTTGACAAGTTGGTCAGCTATGGTGCTATTGAGGAAGTATTAGAGGGTATCTATGTGTTGACAGACAGGGTACAGTATGACAAAAATACGGGTCTTAGCCTTGACAACCATTGGATGGAAGAGCTATTAATGATATAAAAATAAATGAATAATATGGACTATACAGATAAAGAATATTGTTTGGAGGTGTGGGGTAACTGGGCTTGCTTCACTCGTCCTGAATTAAAAGTAGAGCGTGTGAGCTATGATGTCATTACGCCTTCAGCGGCACGCGCCATTTTTGAGGCTATACTTTTCAAACGATATGCCATGCGCTGGCAAGTGACGAAAATAGAAGTTCTTAATCCTATTAAGTGGACTACCATCAGGAGAAATGAGGTAGGAGCATTGGCGGGTAAGTCCTCAATCTTTATTGAAGATAAACGACAACAGAAGAATTCTTTGCTTTTGCAAGGTGTGCGCTATCGTATTCACGCAAAGCTGGTTTTTATTCCGGTAAAAGATCGACCAAAGGAGGCTTTTATCAAACATCAGCCAAGTGATGATGAGAATCCGATGAAATATTATCAGATGTTTGAACGCAGGGCATCGCAAGGACAATGTTTCACCCAGCCGTATCTTGGTTGCCGTGAGTTTGCTGCAAATTGGAAGTATATTGATAATACGGAACAACTTGCCCCTCCTTTGGCTGAAGATAGGGATTTGGGTATCATGCTTTATGACATGGATTTTGAAGGGAATGTACAGAAACCTAATGCCATGTTTTATCGTGTAAGAATGGAGCAAGGTGTGATTGTCGTACCAGATAAAGATAGCGAGGAGGTGCTGAGATGATACTAAAAGCATTGTATGATTATTACCATCGGAGTGGTAATTTACCCACTATGGGAATGGAGTTAAAGGAAATAGGTTTTATCATCGTTATTGATAAGTGTGGTAATTTCTTACGTTTTGAAGACAGGCGTATAGACAAAAAGTCTGCGCAACAGTTTCTTGTTAAGAAGAGTGCAGGTCGTTCAAGTGCCCCTGTTGCAAACTATTTGTACGACAATAGCCAATATGTATTTGGTTATTCCGACAAAGGGGACATGGAAAGCATGCGCAAGTATTTTGATACATTCAAAGCGAAGGTTGAAGAAATATACGACGTGTTTTCAGATAATGAAACCATGCAGGCTGTTTATGCGTTTTATCAACAAGAGCCTTCAGATATAGTTGAAGCCATGCAGAATGATTCTCTTTGGGATGATATAAACAAGAATCTCAATAAAAAATATTCCACTTTCTCTTTTCTTATAGAAGGAGATACGGAAATAGTGGCTTCTAAGCGCAAACTAATAAACTTAGAATCGGGTGGTAATGATGTTGGTGGAGGTCTTTGTTTAGTAATAGGCAAACATTCAAAAACCGTAGAGGTTACAACCGCTACAATGATTCCGGGAAGTCAGGCTACAGCTAAACTTGTCGCTTTTCAAGTCAATTCCGGATATGATTCGTATGGTAAGTCAAAGGGGCATAATGCTCCTATATCTGAAGAGGCTGAATTTGCTTATACTACAGCATTGAATCATTTATTGCGTTCTGATTCGCATAATAAATTTATGGTAGGTTCACGCACATACCTGTTCTGGGCTTCTTCTGATAGTGAGGCTGCAAAGAAATCTGAAGATAGTTTGTTTGCTTTGTTGGGGCGTACAGAAGAAAACGATGATCCTAACATGCTCATAGAATTGGTGCGACGTACATTCATGTCTATCTATAACGGAGTATTGTTCGCAAACAAAGATGACAAATTCTTTATATTAGGTTTGGCTCCCAATTCAGCCCGAATAGCGGTGGTGTATTGGAATGAATTGCCATTGCGTGAGTTTGCCGGCTTAATCAGTAAACATTTCGCAGATATGGAGATTGTTGATACACGTAAAGACAAGAAACCGTATGTAGGATTACATTCCATCCTCGGAAATGTTACTCTTGGAGGGAAGTCAAGCGATGCTACGCCCAATCTTCCAGATGCTGTAGTGAAAAGCATCTTCCAAGGACTTCCGTATCCGGCTTCTCTGTTTCAGGCTTGCATTCGCCGCATACGTGCTGAACAATCAGTCAACATTGGTCGTGCAGCCATCATCAAGGCTTATCTTAATCGATTAAATGATAATAATAACAATAAAAAACTCGATATTATGTTAGACAAAGAAAATCAAAATCAAGGGTATCTTTGTGGAAGGTTGTTTGCTGTTCTCGACAAGATACAGGAAGACGCAAATAACATTCATTCCATTCGTGAGCGTTACATGAATTCCGCATCGGCCACTCCGGCTATGATTTTTGCCACTATCCTAAATCTTTCCACTCATCATCAGGAGAAGCTGAATGAGGGTAAACAGGTGTTTTATGAGAAATTGAAACAGGAAATCATTTCCAAACTTGACGCAAACGGTTTTCCTGCACATCTAGATCTTCAAGACCAAGGGCGCTTTTTTGTAGGATATTATCATCAGCGGCAAGCGTTCTTCATGGGTAAAGAGAACAGAGAAACAGAAGAGTAATAACAAACAATTAAAAATATACAGTTATGTCAGAAATTAAGAACAGAATCGATTTCGTTTACATCTTTGATGTGCAGGACGGTAATCCGAATGGAGACCCTGATGCAGGTAATCTTCCCCGTGTAGATGCAGAAACGGGTATGGGGCTTGTTACAGATGTTTGCCTTAAACGTAAGGTACGTAATTATGTACAAGTGGCAAAAGGTTTGGAAGATGGCTACGATATATTCATTAAGGAGAAGGCTGTTTTAAACACTTTGATTGATAAAGCGCATGATGATTCTGAGGTAAAAAATGCTAAAGATAAGACTGATGCTGCACGTCGTTTTATGTGCAAGAACTATTTTGATGTTAGAACATTTGGTGCTGTGATGTCAACCGGCAAGAATGCAGGGCAGGTACGTGGCCCAATCCAGTTTACCTTTGCCCGTTCTGTAGATCCAATTGCTGCGGCAGAACATTCTATAACCCGTATGGCTGTGGCAACAGACGCTGAAGCTAAGAAACAAAGTGGTGACAACCGCACAATGGGACGTAAAGCTACCGTACCTTACGGTCTCTACATCTGTCACGGCTTCATTTCTGCCAACCTTGCCCAACAAACAGGCTTTTCAGAAGAAGACCTTGCGCTGTTCTGGGAAGCCCTGAAGAACATGTTCGATATGGATCGTTCGGCTGCACGCGGATTGATGAGTGCACAGAAATTGATTGTTTTCAAACATGATTCCGTATTGGGTAATGCCCCTGCCAACAAACTATTTGATTTGGTTAAGGTGGAGAAGGTGTGCGATGGAGCACCACGTTCATTCGGTGATTACCATGTCACGATAGACAAGGAACATGTCCCATCAAATGTTACTGTAGAGGAACTGATATAAAACAAAAGACAATGTATAGCGAAGACGATATGCTCATGTTGTCGGGGATTCAGCACTTCAGGTTCTGTCCCCGGCAATGGGCTTTGATTCACATTGAGCAGCAATGGGATGATAACCGTCTCACCATAGAGGGACAGATTCTGCATAAACATGTGGATGACCCGTTCTATAGACAGAAATGTGGAGATCAAATAACATTGCGTGCAGTGAATATCGCTTCGCGTGAGTTGGGGCTCTATGGCATTTCCGATGCCATAGAGTTGCTACCTTCTCCATCTTTGGAAGATACGATCTTGCATCCTAAATATCCAGGACGTTGGCGACCGGTGGCTGTGGAGTATAAGCATGGCAGACCCAAAAAGGATGAAGTGGATGAAGTGCAGTTGGCGGCACAAACAATGTGTCTTGAAGAAATGTACGCAATCCATATACCCTACGGTGTGTTCTTTTATGGAGAACTTCGTCATCGGATAGAGGTGGCTATAACAGATGAGTTGCGCAATATCGTCAGACAATGCGCCAGGGATATGCATGAAATATTCAGTAAGGCTGTTATCCCAAAAGCAAAATATGAACGACATTGCGACAAATGCTCATTGAAAGAAATCTGTATGCCGACGATAGCCAAGAATTGTACCACGGTAGATACTTACCTCAATAAACACTTATATACATGAGAAAATTGTTGAATACTTTGTATGTGACGACACCTGAAGCCTATCTGAGTAAGGATGGGCAGAATGTCGTAGTATCAGTCAAGCAAGAGGAAGTGTTCCGTATTCCTGCGATAAACATAGAAGGCATTGTGACGTTCGGATATATGGGCGCAAGTCCGGGCGTGATGAAATTGTGCAGTGACAATAGCATATCACTTACATTCCTATCTCCTCATGGCAGATTTATCAGCAGGGTACAGAGCGCAACGAAAGGGAATGTACTGTTACGCAAGAGACAATATCAATTGTCGGATGATGAATCCTGGTCATTACATGTGGCACGACTGATGATTGGTGGTAAGATTCAAAACTATCGTAATATATTAAAGAGATATATTCGTGATTATGGAGGGAATGAAAACATTAATCGGGCGGTACAAGTGTTGGAACATGCCAAGCGTGAAGCTTTGGCGACCCAAGATAAGACGACCCTAATAGGGTATGAAGGCATGGCTTCAAATGCCTATTTTGAAGTGTTGCCTGTTTTGATACTTAATCAGAAGGCTGATTTCCCGTTTCATGGCCGGAATCGCCGTCCTCCTAAAGATGCAGTGAATGCCATGTTGTCTTTTGCTTATACTTTGATTGCTAATGATACATCTGCCGCACTCGAAACAGTTGGCCTTGATCCATACGTAGGATTTCTCCATACACTTCGTCCGGGACGTACATCCTTAGCATTGGATATGATGGAAGAATTGCGAGCCTATCTTGGTGATCGTTTTGTCTTGTCGTTGATTAATAAAAGACAGATAACATCCAAGGATTTTTTGTTTCAAGGTGATAATGGGGTTGTTATGACGGATAAAGGGAAAAAGACATTTATTTCCGCATGGCAGGCAAGGAAAAGGGAGGTGATAATCCATCCTTATCTTAATGAAAAAATAGAGATAGGGCTTCTGCCTTATGTACAGGCCATGTTGATGGCAAGATATATCAGGCAAGATATTGATAATTATCCGGTATTTCTAATAAAATGATTTACGATTATGCATATTCTTGTGACTTATGATGTGGATACTACGAGCAAAGAAGGAGCTCGCCGCCTACGACATGTGGCTAAGGCTTGCATAGATTATGGCCAAAGGGTACAGAATTCTGTCTTTGAGTGTGAGGTGACAGAAGCACAATATTGTCTCTTGATTGAACGAATCAAGCGTATTATTGATATGTCTCTTGATAGCGTTAGATTTTATATTCTCAATAAAAACGAGAATAAAAGGGTAAAAGTGATAGGTGTTGAAACTGCTTACAAAGTTAATAATGCTCTTATCATATAATTTATGCGAATGTGGAGTATTACGAAAAAAGTAGTATTTTCGCACCCCTTAATAATTAGCAGATTAACCCGTCTTTAAGGCGATTGCAGCCATTAAGCTGAAATAAAAATGAGAATTCGCATATTAATAGGTCTAATTTATTGACTTATAATATGTAACTTTGCACACTGTCGCACCCCGTGTGGGTGCGTGGATTGAAACTTTTTCTGTTTAACGCCCCAAACCTTGTGTCAGGTCGCACCCCGTGTGGGTGCGTGGATTGAAACATTTGTAAAGCGCAAGCTTTTTCATAAAAGATATACTTACGTGATGAAGTATATCTTCTATGGGACTTGAAGTGTTCTTCTGCGACGAAGGGATTAGTACTTCGTAAAAATAACTTTTTAAAGTCACTGACTCTGACATATAATTTCGCTTAGTTATTTCTGCAAAAATCATTCATATGTAAACAAGTTTCGTATATTCGCGACCTTATAATAGTTTAAATATGGCAGAGGAACTACGGATTAAAAACGGTGATAAACAGGAGATGTATGAGACATTGCTCCCGCAAATCGCCTCATTGGTAGGTAACGAGACCGACCTAATCGCTAACATGGCGAACATCGCCGCAGCACTCAAGCAGACTTTCGGTTTCTTTTGGGTAGGTTTCTACCGGGTCATAGACAATCAGTTGGTATTAGCGCCTTTTCAAGGCCCTATCGCCTGTACACGTATAAAATACGGAAAAGGGGTATGCGGCACGGCCTGGAAGGAGGCTCGTACGATCATCGTACCGGACGTAGACGCTTTCCCGGGACATATCGCTTGTAGCTCGGCGTCACGCTCTGAGATCGTAGTTCCCGTGATATGGGCGGATAAGGTAATCGCTGTCCTTGATATAGACAGTGATCAACCGGATAGTTTCGATGAGACTGATCAGATCTTTTTGGAAAAGATAGTGGAATTGCTTCCTCATCAGTAAGCCTCGCCTCAGTACTTCCCAAGAAGTACTGTAGTACTGCCTAAGAGGTACCGCAGTACTTTGTAAGGAGTACTCCAGTACTCTCCGAAGAAATACCACAGTACTTCGCAAGGAGTACTCCGGTACTCTCCCTGAAGTACCGGGACAAATGCTACTTACCGCAAATACCCTTAAATGGACAATAAGAACAAGCCTTCCCCGTAGGGGTTTGCGTAAAGGGAATTTCCGGATTGAAGATCTCGTCCAAGCAGCCCCGCAACCCCTCCTCGAACGCTTGGGCATAACCGGAGAAATCCTCTACCTTCTCCGACTTCCCCCGTTCGATACGGTGGTAGACAGATGGGTCGAACGGATCGGCGAAAAGGGAACGGACGTAATAAATGCCCGGTTGTATCGTCTTTCCCTTGTTCTCGGCGAGATGGGCGTACATCCAGCAATACATGAATACCTGCATCACGGCTTTCGCACGATCTTTCTCCTCCTTGTTGAATAGGCTCTCGATACTACTGAAAGTCGTAGTTCCGCTACCGCTCTTGTAATCGATGATACGGATAGCGTCGAGAACCTCGTCCACACGATCGATAAAGCCTTTCAACCGGATCTCAGAATGGTCGGAAAGGCTGATCAAGCCGTTTATCTTACGCTCGGACTCGATGTAAACGAAAGGGGTCAGCTTGCCGTCACGCTCCAAGATTTTCTCCACGTATTTGCGGATCATCTCGCCGATCAGGTAGTTTTGTCCGGTAAGGGAGCGAACCACCTCTGTCTTGAAAAACTCGCTGGCGAAAGCCCGAGCGATAGCTCCGGTAAGCAAGGCCGTATCCTTACGGATCGCTTTCAGCAAATCCACGGTAACCATCTTCCCTTGGAACGGCTTGTAAAGCTCCTCCATCACTTTATGTAAGATGCTTCCGAATACATCGCTCTCGATCGTCTCGCTCACCTCCTCTTCTTCTCGGATACCTTCCACGACGGAAAAATAGAATTTCAACGGGCAATCCAGATACGTATTGATAGCGCTCGCCGAGATCGCCTTGCTCCCCCCTTTCCGGTAAGCGTCTAAACGGCGCATGATATCCTCCCTTTTCGGCACGGCCAATGGCGGAGTCTCGGAGGAAGATACGTTATAGACCACCAATTTATCTCGCATCGGAACCTCATAATGATAATGCAGCTGGTGGACAAAGCGACTTACCTCTCCCGTCTGCAATCCGTTGCTGCGGGTATCGTATAAAAGGCTCACGTGGCTGGCACGCTCTATCAAACGATAGAAATGGTAGGCCCATACGCTATCTTGATGCTCGTAGGTAGGCAACCCGAAACCCCTGCGTAGGTTATAAGGGATAAAGGAGTTCGCCGCTTTCCGCTGCGGGAAAATACCCTCGTTCATGGATAAGATAATCAGACGGTCGAAATCCAAGGCACGGGTCTCGAGCACACCCATAATCTGGAGGCCGGAAAGCGGCTCACCGTGGAAGGGGATCGTAATGGTATCAGTCACCCGCTTCAATAGGCGGAAGAAGGTATCTATTTTCATCTCTATACGAGCGTCTTTCATTACCTCTTTCATGCGGTTTACCGTGGTGAAATAATGGAAGATGAACTCTTGCTCCAAATCGTTCGTCCGCTGGGGTGCGTCCTCCTCTTCCTCATCGGAAAGGGCGGACATAACCTTGTTCAGCTCTTCCAACACCTTGATCAGATAGTCCGAGAAGGCCTCCACCCCGGTCACCGGCGTGAACAGGATTTCTAGCAAAGGCGTTTTCCCTAACTCCGTATGCGAGATATAGATCTTGTTGTTCTCCGTGATCTCTTTCACCAAGGAGGAAATAATCTCCGATGAGGTGGAGAGGATGTAACGATGGTTCAATACCGGCAGCACGTCACGGAAATAGAACAGCGGATTCCGGTCTATGTAGCGTACGTTCTTCTGCAACGCCAAGATATACTCGATCAACGAAGCGACCGGGGTTCCCGCCAAGGGATAACCCATCGTGACGTTGATGCGCCGGATTTGCTCCGGTATGGCGTTCAGCACCGGGATCAGCAGATGCTCATCGGGCAAGATCACCGCCGTACGCAGGGCTTCTTCCGAGCTCATCTCCGCTTCCTTGCACCAATCGCTCAACAGGGTGTAGACGTACTTGGCCTGCCCGATACCGGAAGGGATGCCGATCACCTCGATCTCGGTCTTTACCTTCTCCTCGGGGGGTAATTTCATCGAGGAAGGGAAGCTCTTCAGGTTACGGGAGACGAAGTAAGAAGCCTTATTATCCGGATCGGTTACCTTATCGGATACATAATCCCAATAGAAATCCGCTATCTCCCGCTTCTGCAACTGGGCTAAGAAACGTTCTTCCGATACGGACAAGGCGTTCAAACCGACGAAGACAATTCGCTCGTAAGGTAAATCCGGAGACTCGCCCCGTTCCATGCTTTCCACGACCTCCCGGAAGATCATGCCCTCGTAACCTTTTCCCTCGGCGGCCAAGGTCGCACGGAATTCCTCATAGAGATCGTATAGCACTTGCCAGACCGCCAAGAACTGTTGCTGGTTCGGCGTATCGCCCCGGGGATAAAAACTGGACCAGAAACTACGGATAGCGGCGATCTGCTCATCACTTAAGAAATCGAAATCATTCTCTATCTCCCGTAGGTCCGTCACGTTACTGAATAGCATGCGGGCATTTGCCATGTACTTATCGATATCGTCGAAGTCGTTGAGCAACATCTCGCCCCAATACAGGAATTCATCGAAAGTCTCGGTGGAACCGCTTTGGCGGATGTAGATGTCGTACAGGGTAAAAAGCATACTGATCCGGTCGGCGGATTGTTTTCCGCTCAACTGGATAAAGAGATCGTTGATCGTAAGGATTGTCGGAGAGAAAAGGGGAATATCGGCTACCTCCGAGAGATATTTCTGGAAGAAAAGCCCCGTACGCCGGTTTGGGAAAACAAAGGCCAGACGACTGACCTCCGCCCCCCATTTCTCGTAAAAAAGAGACGCTACTTGATATAAGAACGGTTTCATTTATTCAAAAATTTGTACAGGCTGTAAAGACGGGGCACGCCCCGTCTCTACAATCGGATACGATTCACGTTATATTAAGATGTTCTCTATCTCCTGCAATTCTTCCCCGGAGAAAGAGATATTATCTAACGCTTTCAGGTTATCCATCAATTGGGCGACAGAGCTAGCGCCAATTAATACGCTAGTTACCCGTTCGTCCTTTAATAACCAAGCGAGCGCCATCTCCGCCAAGGTCTGTCCACGGCGGGCGGCTACCTCGTTTAGCTTACGGGCCTTTTCCACGGCCTCCGGGGTAACTTGAGAGGTCTGCAAATGACCGGTCGATTTCGCCGCACGGGAATTCTCCGGAATTCCACGCAAATACTTATCCGTAAGCAAGCCTTGCGCCAACGGCGAGAACGCTATCATACCCACACCCTCTTCCTTCAATACAGGCAATAAATCCGGTTCCGTCCAACGATCGAACATCGAATAGCGGGCTTGGTGAATCAAGCAAGGCACCTTATGCTCTTTCAGTACGGCCAAAGCCTTACGGGTCTGGTCTGCGTCATAGTTGGAGATACCTACATACAAAGCCTTTCCTTGCCGGACGATATCAGCCAAGGCCCCCATCGTCTCCTCGATCGGAGTCTCCGGGTCCGGACGATGGGAGTAAAAGATATCCACATATTCCAGTCCCATCCGTTTCAAGCTCTGATCCAAGCTAGCCATTAAATATTTACGGCTTCCCCAATTCCCATACGGTCCCGGCCACATATCGTAGCCCGCCTTCGTAGAAATAATCATCTCATCCCGATAAGCGCCCAAGCCCTTCTTCAATATCCGGCCAAAATTCTCCTCCGCCGATCCGTAGGCCGGGCCATAATTATTCGCCAAGTCGAAATGAGTCACGCCATGATCGAATGCGGCGTGAGCGATCTGGATAAAATTACTGAACACATCCACACTACCAAAGTTGTGCCACAATCCCAAGGAAACGGCCGGCAATAAGATACCGCTCCGTCCGCACCGCCGATATACCATATCCGCATAGCGATTCTCTTCCGCTTTGTAAAACTCCATATGCTCTTTCTTTTTTTAATTATTATATCTCATCCGGCCAAGGAACCGGTTTACCTGTCGCCTTAAACGACGGACGTTGCCCGTCCACTTTCCGTAAATACGTACCCAATTCCCCGGACAGACGCTTTACGATATCGGGATGCTGCCTTGCCACATCATTATGTTCCCCTATATCCTCCGGGATATTAAACAATTCCTTCTTCCCCGTCTCGTAATAATAGATCAGTTTCCAGTCTCCATTACGAACCGAGCAAGTCGGACCGATTCCCGGCCCGTCATTACCCCATATATTCGGGCAGTTCCAGAATAAGCTACGTCCCACGGAAGGATCTCCCGTACCTTTTAATAAAGGCATGAAACTGACGCCATCTATCGGCTGTACAGTCTTATACCCCTTTATGCCTGCCATCTCCAAGATAGTTGGATAGAAATCCTCGATAATCAAGTATTTATCACATTTGCTTCCCGGCTTCACCACCCCCGGCCAACGCACGATCATAGGCTCACGGACTCCTCCCTCATAGGCGGAGCCTTTACCACTGTTCAAGGGATAGTTTTGCGTATGGATCTCTCCGTCACGCCATCCGGGCTCGCTGGAAAGACCGCCGTTATCGCTCATGAAGATCACGACCGTGTTATCCGCCTCGCCATTCTTCTCCAACCAGTTCATCAAATCGCCCAGACTCTTATCCATACCCTCTATCAAGGCAGCGTAAGCCGCCTCTTTAGCCGTTAACCCCTTATCGATATATTTCTGGTAGAAACGCTTGTCCTTATCAATCGGGATATGGATCGCATAATGTGACATATATAGGTAGAACGGCTGGTTATATTTCTTAGCCTTGTCCAACGCCTTGATCGCCTCCTGCGTCAAGGCCTCCGTAGCGAAGGTGTCGCTTCCCCAATACTTTTCCAATCCGGGGATAGCGTTCGGAGCGTAAGGTTTACCATCCTTGGTATGCCCGTAATTATTCTCGCCGAGGTAACTGGCGAGACCTCCGGCGGCATGCCCGGCTATATTGACCTCGAATCCCCAATGATGCGGGTCCTCCCCCGGGGTATCGATCGCCCCAAAGTGCGCCTTGCCGCAATGGATCGTATGATATCCGTTATTCTTCAATATCTGCACGAATGAAGTACCCACAAACGTATTATTCGTCCCGCTCACTTGAGCCACGCCGTTATAATTCCAATCCGGCAGGGTAAGCACATCACTCTCCCGGTCGGTCGTCTTATCCTTAAAAAGTGTCCAGTTCGTAACCCGGTGACGGGCGGCATTCGTCCCCGTGATCAAGCTACAACGAGTAGGCGAGCTGATACTGCTAGCGTAGGCTTGGGTAAACATCATACCCTCTTTCGCCAATCGTTCCATGTTCGGGGTCTCATATACTTCATTATAATGCGTCTTTTGAGTCCAGAAAGGCAAGGACGTATCCTCCCATCCCATATCATCCACCAAGAACAAGATGATATTCGGGGGACGACTGGCATTCTGGGCGTTCACTACCGCCGATACCGACAATAAAGCGATGGGGATAAGCTGAGTCTTCTTCATGATTGGCAACGGATATTTGTATTCTACGAAAGTAGATATATTTCACCGAAAAACAATATTGTTTCATATACAAAATAATATTGTCTTATGTATTATACTTTTCCGGACATAAAATAAGGGGCCCTTGACAAAAAGAGTCCCTTACCTAATATCTTATACCCAATGATTTATCTGGAAAGCCTTAACGCAAACGATCCAAAGAACGTACCAGCGCCTCATCGGCCCCGATATTACGGATCGCCAGATAATCCAAGATCAGATTGACCAACGGGAAGGAAAGAGCGATCTTAACACTTACGCTGGCACCTTCCATATCCCCCTTCAAGGAATAGATCAAGAAGGCGAAGAAACCATAAAAGCCCAATATCAGCAATGCGTTGAATACGCAAAGACGGATTTGCAGGATTCTTTTCCTATATAAGAAGATCGTCACCAAGGCAATGATAGCGATGATAGCGGTCAAGGCAAATAAGCCCCACGCCGGGTATAGTAATTCCGGCTCACCGATCATCGTGCTCAACCCGCTAGCATCGAACGAGAAGAGAGCGTCTCCTTGTTGCAACACGGCCAACGGCAAGAATAAGGTAGCGACCGTAAGCACCACGATAATTAGCAGGTAAACAGTTTGTATTCTTTGTAACATGGTAATTAGTTCGTTTTAAATGGAAAGGCCGACTCATTTGAGGGTCAGCCTTTCCGATGTTCAAAAATATTTCTTCTTAGAAGTTATTCTTCTCTTTAGCAGGATTCTTGTAATAAACCTTGCCATCCTCATACTCTTGAGCGGCGATCAACGTTGATTTCGGAAGTTTCTCATAGTAGCGTGAAATCTCGATCTGCTCACGGTTTTCAAAGACTTCCTCCAAGTTGTCATTGTAAGAAGCGAACTCTTGAAGTTTCTTTTCCAGATCTTGTTTCATCTCAACACTAATCTGATTCGCCCGTTTTGAAATGATAGCGACTGTCTCATATACGTTACCCGTTTCTTCACTTAACTTCATCATGTCACGGGTTACCGTATTGGTAGGAGCGTTTGATTTTCTGTAATCCATTTTCGTTTTATTGATTAAATTCGCTTAATATGCATCTGTAATTCGCTTGCTGGCATAGTCGTAGAACTTCGTTACCTGCTTTACGTAGTTACCTTCCGGATACTCGTTCATGTAGTTGTAATACTCGTCAACCACATCCCGGTAACGGCCCTGCAACTTCTCCTCTACGGATACTAGCGCCAACTCGTACTTCGCACGGATGATAAGGAACATGAATTCCTCACGATACTTGGAATACGGGTAATTCTTCAAGGCGTTCTGCGCCGTGATCACGCAAGACTGGAAGTTATTCCCCATATAGGTACCTAGATTGAAATACAAGCGGGTGGCCATCAATTCCTTGTAAGCCAACTTCTCCTGAAGCTCGAACATGATGTTCTGCGCTTCCTCGGCCCGTTCACTTTGCGGATAATACTCCAAATAAAGTTGCAACTGCTCGATCGCCTTATACGTCTGCGACTGGTCTAACCGGGGATCCGGAGAGTCCAGATACAAACCATAACCGGAATAGAAACGGGATAATTCCGTAAACTCCCCTTTCGGATAGGTCGTATAATAGGTCTCGAAGTATTGCGAAGCCGTCTGATAATCTTTCTGACCGTAATAGCTTTGCGCCAACAAGTACAAGGACTCCTCGGCATAAGCTGTTCCTTTAAAGATTGTAACCAGTTCATCCAGCAGAGTAGCGGATTTCGAGTATTGCTTCGCGTTGAAGTATTTCTTCGCGTACGAATATTTCAATTCGTAATCCGTGCTCTTCAGTATCTTATTATACTCTCCACAAGAGGATAATAGTACTGTCATCATCATCAGTAAAAATACAACCTTTTTCATTCACATACTTTTAGCGTGCAAAATTAGTGCTTTTAGGCGAATAAATGAAACCCAAAACGTTAATATTTACAACTTATATAAATCGCTAGCAGCGATCAATTCCAATTTATTCGCTTTCAAAACCTCCGCGCACTTATTGACATCGTCCGGACGGATGATCACGTTAGCAGCGTCGCCTTGAGAAAAAGCGTACATATATTCAATGAAGATCCCGGCCGAGGTAATGATATCCATCGCCTTTGCCAAGGCTCCCGGCTGGTTGGGACAATGCAAGCATACCACGTCGGCCACGCTTACAGCGTATAACTTTTCACGAAGCACGGATATCGCTTTCTCCGTATCGGATACGATTAGGCGAAGGATACCGAAATCGGAATTCTCGGCTACCGTGAAAGCGGACATATTGACCCCTGCCTCCCCTAATATCTTGGCGACTTCCGTAAAACGGCCTTTCTTGTTTTCCAGAAAGATTGATAATTGTTTTATTAACATAGTACTTAATCTTTTAGAGGTTATACTAACTTACGTTTATCGATCACGTGTTTTGCCTTACCCATACTACGTTCGATACTACGCGGCTCCACGATCTTGATGTCCGGTTGCAAACCGATCACGCTCTGCATGCGGGCGGCGATCTTCTTTTTCAAGGCGATCATCTTGTTCATCTCGTCCGAGTAGTATTCTTGGCGAACCTCCACCTGTATCTGGAAGGTATCGGTATTGTTCATACGATCCACCACGATCAGGTAATGCGCCTCGAACTCCGGCAGCTCCAAAATTACGGATTCTACCTGAGACGGGAAAACATTTACGCCACGAATAATCAACATATCGTCACTTCTACCTAAAATACGTCCCATACGAACTGCCGTACGTCCACAGGCGCACTTCTCGTAAGTCAGCGAGGTCAAATCACGTGTACGGTAACGAAGCATCGGCATACCCTCCTTCGTAAGCGTGGTGAAGACCAACTCTCCTACTTGTCCCGGTTCCACCGGTTGTAAGGTATTCGGGTCCACGATCTCCGGGAAGAAATGGTCTTCCCACAGGTGGGTACCGTTCTGGCACTCACACTCGCCACCGACGCCCGGCCCGCAGATTTCCGTCAAGCCATAGATATCGTAAGCTTTGATATTTAGTTTCGTCTCTAATTCCTTACGCATATTCTCCGTCCAAGGCTCGGCACCGAACGCTCCGACACGTAGCTGGAATTCCTCCAAGGGAATACCGGACTGGTGGATAGTCTCCGCCAGATACAAAGCGTAAGAAGGCGTACAAGCCAAACCCTTCGCCCCGAAGTCGTGCATCAACTGGATTTGTTTCTGGGTATTACCGCTACTCATCGGGATCACCGTACCACCGATATTCTCCACTCCGGCATGGGCACCCAAGCCTCCGGTAAACATTCCGTAACCATAGGATACTTGCACGGAATCGTTCTTTGTCAAACCATAGGCGGTCAGGCAACGAGCCACCACCTCGGCCCAAATACCCAAGTCCTTACGGGTATATCCCACGACGATAGGCTTACCTGTCGTACCGGAAGAGGCATGCAGACGGACGATCTCGGACATCGGCACGGCCATCAAGCCGAAAGGATAGTTATCACGCAAGTCTTGTTTTACCGTGAACGGTAATTTCGTTATATCATCTATTGTCTGTATATCGTCGGGAGCAATGCCCATCTCCTGCATTTTCTTGCGATAAAACGGGGAGTTATGGTAAGCATGTTCAACAACTCTTTTCAACCGTAGGCTCTGTAGTTTCCGCATTTCCTCACGGTCCATACATTCAATAGTTTCGTTCCAAATCATGGTATTTGTCTGTTATCTTTTAAAGTTAGTAGTCTAAATCCGCCGCAAAGTAACAACTTTTTTTAAATCGGCACCCTTTTGTTACGAAAAATTAGTCACGAGGCGATCATTTCAACTCCTTCACCTTGATATTGCGGAACGCTACCTCATCCCCATGATCCTGCAAAAGGATGTGTCCTTTCGGAGCCTCGCCGAAAGCACCACCCGCATTATAAGATGGATCAGCGTATTTACTGCCCTTCACCAAATCACGGAACTCCTTGCTGCCACGCTCGTACTCCAATACCTTCACACCATTCAGCCAGTGCTCTACGTGGTTGTTCGGGAATACCTTCACCACGGCCGTATTCCACTCTCCTACGCCGTTGAAATGGATGTTCTCGCTTTTCTTCAGATCATACAAGCTTCCAAGGGTACGACTACCGGGGAAAGTCGTGTAAAGCTTGGCATCCGGGTGCTTAGCGTCATCCAATAGCTGGAACTCCAAGCCGTAAGCGGAGCCTTTTTGCTTCTCTTGCTCGGTCACGAAGTATTTAATACCGCTGTTGGCCCCTTCGGTGATCTTAAAATCCACGCTGAACTCAAAAGCGGAATATTCACCCTCCGTAACGATATCGCCTCCGTTCGTAGACTCGCTACCGTCGGATTTCTGCACGATCAATTCGCCATCTTTCACCATCCATCCGTGATCCGGGAAAGCGTCTTTGTGCGCTCCACGCCAGCCTTTCGTTGTCTTACCATCAAAAAGGAGCGCCCAACCCTCGGCTTTCTCTTGGTCGGTCAATTGATTGATCGCCGGTGTAATTACGGCCATCGGTACTACCTTAGCTGTCTCTTCCGTGCTTTGCGTGTTTTTTCCACCGCAGGCGCAAAGGATCATAGCGCTCATGGCGGTACAAATTACTAGTGTCTTCATGTCTTATTTATTTTAATATATATAATCAAGCTATGTGTGCGTCCACAAAGATAATCGATTTCATAAAAAATAGACGTATCTTCGCGATATAAATATTAAATGATTATTTATATGAAACAACTAAAGACCGCCTTGTTCGATTTTGACGGCGTAGTAGTAGATACGGAACCTATTTACGATTTATTCTGGAACGATGCCGCTAAACGTTATGGCTTAGGTATCGATAATTTCGCTGATATTATAAAGGGTACGACCCTACCGTATATTCTGGAGAAGTATTTTTCCGGATATACGGAGGAGTTCCGCCAAATGGTGACCAAAGAATCTACAGAGTATGAGAAGACGATGCCCTTGCCTCCCATGCCCGGCTCCATCGAGTTCATCCGTATGCTGAAGGAGCACGGCGTACAGATAGGCTTGGTTACCAGCTCGGATAACGCGAAGGTGAAACGGGCTTTCGGGCTTCTACATCTGGACAATCTATTCGATACCCTAGTGACCGCCGACCGCATCACGCAAGGTAAGCCCGATCCGATGTGTTATCTATTGGCGGCGAAAGACTTGAACGTATCTCCCGAGGATTGTATCGTATTCGAGGATTCTTTCAACGGCATACAGTCCGGGAAGGACGCAGGGATGCGTGTCATCGGGTTAAGTACGACGAATCCGGCGGAATCTTTAAGAGATAAAGTATATGAGGTAATCCCCAATTTCGAGAAAGTCACGTTCGAGGATTATTTGAGATGGTAAGCAATCGAGAAAAAGGAAATGATTATTTCCTTCATTCCTTCACCTACCCCTTTACACACACCCACACACATGTATGCGTACATTAATAATTCGCGTATGCGTATACGTGCGTGTGTGTGTGTAGGAGCCGGTGAAGGAATGAAGGAATAAAGGAAACGCCTGTACTGGCAATGGGCTACACCAGTATCGGCGAGAGCCGGAAGCAATACTGGTGTAACCCCACGGCAGTACTGCCGTGGGGCTGTGACTATATTGGGATCAGAAACTATATCCTACGCGAACGCCCAGCATGGCCTGATCGAAATCCTTGATGATATTATACTTCACCTCCAATCCTATCGAAAGATTGTCGGTAGCATAAACCTCACCGCCTAAACCGATATTGGCTCCCAGACGAGTCTCGTTATGAGAAAGGCCATGGCCCGCATCCCAATTCCAAAAGGACAGACTAAGCCCCGCTAATGGATAAAAACCGAACATCTCACTTAACTTCACTACATAATGAGCATTCAAGTCGATCGCCCAAGTGCTGTGATTGTCATTCTTTACGAAATAAGTAAGAGACGGGCTCAAACGTACCGCATCCGTGATACAATAGCGGTAATCAACTCCTAACGTGGCATTCTTCGAATCGAATCCATAACCGATGTTAAATCCCACGGCAGATTGTCCTTGCTGCGTCTGCGCATAAGCTCCCAGACTAAAGACTGCTAACATCAGCATCATTACAAACTTTTTCATACGCTTTCTTTCGTTTAGTTCAACATTAGATTATTATTGGTATTTATTTTACTTTCAGTCGATCGCCGGCACTCTTCACGATGCTACGGTAATAGTCCTCGTCATATCCGGGAAAATCGGGAGATGCGGGCTGGCCGTACGGATTACGCTTGAACTGTCCGTTCACCTCTTTCTTCACGTTTCCATCGATGTATTTTACCAGCAAATACTCACCCAATTGCTTCCAGCGGGCGGTAGCGGAGTCTGAATTAGTCGTGCTATACCACGTCAAGAACTTGACAGCCTCCGCCGGGTCCTTGGCATACAACTCCTGAGCCGCCTTATCGATAGCCGGTACGGTCTCTTGATAACCATTCTCCAACTCCTGCTGTACCTTACGGATATCCTGAATCATGAAGCTATATTTGTGGTAAGCCATATTAGCCACCCAGTTATGAATCCAGAAAGCGGAAGTCCAAGAGAAGTTCAGCAAATCGCCGTTTCCCACCCGATAGCACTCCGGAACATCCGTTACCGACGCATATACAGGAGTGAAGACCGCCATATCAGCGTCGTCCACGGCAAACCACAAGATACCACCGATAGCGTCCGGCAACCAGTTACGCATTTGTGGAACAATCACGAAGCCCGTTTGTTGCGTCGCTATGGCACGTTCATTCGTATATTCCTGCCCGTCTACCTCGAACGTCATCGGCCGCCAACGGTAAGGAACCTTATACGAGCCGGCACCGGCATCTTTCGTCATATCCAGATCCGTTCCCTCGTAATGGTCGCGCATGCCATTCTGTACATCTTGAACGGAAAGCTTACGATTCGGCTTGACATACAGAGGCATCGGCTCCTTGGAAGGATCACCCTTGATAAAATCCGTATACCGATCCATCGTGGTATCATATTTACGGAAGAAAGACCATACACGAGCCTCGCATCCACGCAAGGCGCTGAAATCATACGGGCAATAAGCCTTGGCGAAACTGAAATCAGCGTCCTTTCCCTTGAAATATCCTTTCTCACGGGCGAAAGAAACCACATCCGGCGAGTACATGCAATTCTCCTTATCGTCAAACGGTATCTGCTGGATACGGGACTGGTTGGCATGCGCCGAGATACAATCGTCCGGGATGCGGATCGCTACCCAAACGGCACCTTTGTTACCCGGTCCCTTACCGATCATCTCCATCACCCAAGCCTCGTTCTTATCGGCGATAGAGAACGTCTCGCCACTGCTGTAATAGCCATATTCCTTTACTAAGTCCGTCATGACCTTGATCGCCTCACGGGCCGACTTGGAACGTTGCAAAGCGATGTAGATCAAGCTACCGTAATCCATGATACCCGTCGTATCCACCAATTCATGACGTCCGCCGAACGTACTCTCCGTGATAGCCACCTGATGCTCGTTCATGTTACCCACTACGGAATAGGTCTTCTCCACTTGGGCGATCTTGCCCAGCGGTTTCCCCGTATCCCATTCCTTCACTTCCAACATGGCGCCCTTCGGCCATGTAGCGGCGGGCCAACGATACATCTCCCCATACAGGGAATGCGAGTCCGCCGCATAACTAATCATTACCGAACCGTCTGTCGAAGCCTTCTTGCCCACCAACAAACCGGTACAGGCGATAGCCTCCACCCCGGATAACAGGGCGGCGCAAGCAGTTAATAAAATCCAACTCTTCTTCATATAAATAAAGTTTTAAGCAAATAAAAGCATATATACACCGGCGCCGCAACAATAGCCGATCAACGCCAAGATAGAGAACCGTTTCGTATAATACATAAAATCGATCTTCTCCAATCCCATTACCGTAACGCCCGTGGCCGATCCGATGATCAAGATGCTACCACCCGTCACGGTGCAATAAGCCAAGAAGGTCCAGAAACCACCATCCGATACGAAGAACTGGGCATAAGGCGATAAGTCGGCCACCTGCTCCACGATCGGGTACATACCCATCGTAGCGGCGACCAAGGCTACGTTATCCACGCAGGAGGACAAGGCGCCGATCACGAAGCTGATCAGATACGGCTCATGTACATGCTTATCCAAGAAAGCGGACATGATACCCAACTGCCCGGAGGTCTCCAGCGCTCCCACGGCCATCAAGATACCCAAGAAAAAGAAAATCGTAGCCAAATCGATATTCGGCAACAATTGGGAAATACGGAGTTTCTGGGACTCATGCATGTGCAGCTTGCTATACATCAAATCCGTATAGAACCAAAGGATCACCAATCCCAGCAAGACGCCCAAGAACGGCGGCAAGTTCGTCACCATCTGGAAGACAGGCACCAACGCCAAGGAAAGCACGCCGATCACAAAGATCATCCGACGTGAGCGGTTCGGTATCTCTGGTATGTACTCGTCGCCTTGCTCCTCCTCGCTCAACACACGCAAGGTAGATCCTTTCTTGAACAACCAGAAATGGGCGATCGTCAACGGCACCAACATATTAACCAAAGCGGGGATAAATACGTGAGAGATCTGGTGCATCGCCGAGATATTCTTTCCGACCCAAAGCAAGATGGTCGTCACATCACCAATCGGCGACCATGAGCCACCGGCGTTCGCCGCTATAATCACCATACAGGCATATTTCAAACGATCCGTACGATCCGGTACCAGCTTACGCAACACCGCCATGATCACGATAGCGGCCGCCAAGTTATCCAACAAGGCAGAGAAGAAAAAAGTAGCGAAACTTATATACCACAACAGCTTACGTTTATTCGGCGTACGGATATACCCGGTCACGGCCCTAAAACCACCATGCTTATCCACGATATCCACGATCAACATGGAACACATCACGAAGAAAAGCGTCTCGGAGACGTTTCCTAAATGATAAACAATCGCACGGTTCGATATAAAATTAATAAATTGCTCATGCGGGGGCAAGCTGGCCATCTCCGGATTCTGGGTCAAGAACTCTTGAAAGATCGTACTGGAGCGTTCGACGAAAATATTGTAGGCATCGAACATCAATATCATCCACATAGAGATAGCCATGAACAACGCTATGGCCGCTTTATTTATTTTGATCTTATCCTCCAAGGCAATAGCGAGGATTCCTAAGACAAAAATGACAGGCATTAAAATGAACATATAATCAAGATTTTAATTGTTTATATAGAAGCTGTATCTCCTCCGGCCAAAGCGCCTCGTCCGGGGTCTCTAGGATTAAGGGCATATTGTCGAAACGGGGGTCCGCCATGATCATGCGGAAGGTATCAAGGCCCATCAAGCCTTTACCGATACTCTCGTGCCGGTCCACACGCGATCCCAAATCTTTTTTGGAATCGTTCAGATGCATACCTCTTAAATAAGAAAAGCCGATCACCTCGTCGAAATGACGGAATGTCTCGGCAAACCCCTCCGGTGTCTTTATATCGTAACCGGCGGCAAGCGTGTGCGCCGTATCGAGGCATACTCCTACCCGGCTCTTATCCTCTACCTCATTTATAATATAGGCGATCTGCTCGAAGGTATATCCCAAGTTCGAGCCTTGCCCCGCCGTATTCTCTATCACGGCACATACGCCACTCGTCTGAGCCAACGTGATATTGATCGACTCGGCGATGCGAGACAGGCAGGTATCCACCTCCATCTTCCCCAAATGGCTTCCGGGATGGAAATTCAGCATTTTCAGTCCCAGTTGCTCGCAGCGTGTCATCTCGTCCAGAAAAGCGTCACGGGATTTCTGCAATCCCTCGGCGTCTGGGTTCCCCAGATTGATCAAATAGCTATCGTGCGGCAAGATACATCCCGGATCGTAACCGTACGCTTCACACCGCTCCTTAAATAAATGGATACTGTCCGCCTTCAACGGCTGCGACTTCCATTGCCTCTGATTCCGGGTGAAAAGGGCAAAAGCCTTCGCACCGATCTCATGGGCATTAACGGGGGCATTCTCAACCCCACCGACCGCACTCACGTGAGCCCCAACATACTTCATAATAACCTAACTTTTCTTTTTATTTATACTAATGTTCATCCTCAGTCTTACACCCGCAAAAACCAAACTCCTCCATCGCACGTTCTTGCGGGGTGATGAAATAAACCATCTCGGCACGGGTACACAACTCATTCGCCGAGTTATAGATCTCGGTCTCTATGAAGATGGCGTTCCGTTTCCGGTCTGTCATCCGTCCCCGTATCGTCAGTTGGGGCTCGTCCGTAGAGATACTCTTCATAAACTTGGCGTCGAGGCGTGAGGTCACCCCGGAGGTCTGCAACTTCCTCAAGACCACCCAGCCGGCCAACTCATCCATCAGCGTAGTCTGTATACCTCCGTGCAACGTACGTAGCCATCCTTGGTAAGTACCTTGCGGCTTCCAGAACGCCACGATATCGTCACCATCCTCAAAAAACTCCATATGCAGCCCCAGCGGATTGTTCGGAGCGCAACCGAAACACATATAACCGTCCAGCCCTTCCCACGGATTAATTATCTTTTTCATATCACGAAAACAATATTTATATGTTTTTTGTTGCTCAAAGTTAACAAAAAAGCCGGCTCTTGAAAGGAACCGGCTCTATAAATATCACAAAAAATACTCAACACGACTTATTCCTCGATCTCCGGTTGAAGGAAATCCACGAAGCAAAGGGCGGCCAACGCCGTTCCATAGCGTTTCTCGATCGTAATTCCCTCGGTGATAAAGTTAAGCTCTCCAAGATAATACTTCCCATACGTCTTCTGATGAAGATCGTTAATAACACGGATCAGACGAGACTCAAGCTCCTCGATGCGGTAACGTCCGCTGACCTCACACACAAGGCCACCAACCTTCTCATCAAAGTTCTCATCCTTATACATCCATGCGTAAACCACACCAGCAGACACGAACTCATCCTGATATCCATGGGATACAGCCATGATCGTTTTCATTTCCGAACCAAATGGAGGAAGGTCTAGTTCATCCATGGTTGCCAGATGTGCCGTAGCGGGTATCACCGACGAATACGTCATGATATTAAAATCAGAGATACCGGCGTCATAAAGAGCCATGTGGTAAGAACCAGCGTGTTTCTCCAAGTCTGATTCGCCACTTCCTTTTGTAATAAAAAAGGTGTTTGGAATTAAATTCCCAACTTTCTTTACCATCTACAAATATGTTTTACTTATTAATAAAAGCTTAAGAGCGCACAAAAATAGAAACTTTTGCGATATATAACACATAGTTTTCCCTATAAAACTTTAGCCGCAAACATATTTTCACTAAAAAATCATCACCGAACCCAGAACTTTCATCCCCTCGGCTCTGTTTATATAGTAAATCAACATAAAAAACTAGAAGACAATGCTTACATTATGTTTAAGTTTATTATTAATGATCACAAATAGTCAAATAACAGATAAAAAAGAAGAAGTTATGAAATTCGAGTTAATCCAGTTACCGTACGCAAACGACGGTTTAGAACCAGTTATCAGCAAACAAACAATTGATTTCCATTACGGAAAACATTTATTGAACTATGTAAATACCCTTAATAAGCTGATTGAGGGCACGAAATTCGAGAACGCTCCGCTGGAGCAGATCGTTCGTGAGTCTGACGGAGCCATTTTCAACAATGCCGGCCAAGTATTGAATCACAATCTATATTTTACCCAATTCTCCCCGAACGGAGGTGGCGAACCTACGGGTAAGCTAGCCGAGGCTATCAAGTCTACGTGGGGATCGTTCGAGAACTTCCAGAAAGAGTTCGTGGCCGCCGGTACAGGCTTGTTCGGCTCAGGATGGGTATGGTTGGCTAAAGATAAAGACGGCAAACTTTCAATTACCAAAGAACCCAACGGTAGTAACCCGGTCGTTAAGGGATTGACTCCGATCATGGGATTCGATGTATGGGAGCATTCTTACTATCTGGATTACCAGAACCGCCGTGCGGATCATTTGAACGCATTGTGGGTTACCAGAGTGGCCAAATGGGGCTGACTGTAACTCAGCTGGCTTTCGCCTTCGGTGGTTCGAATCCATCACTGCCCACGAATAAAAAGGACTCTTCTTAGAGTCCTTTTTTGTTTCTATCCATAAAAAAAGTCCTTCCCTATCACTAGGAAAGAACTTTCAAAAAGCAAGGGAGATTCACTCCCTGCCAAATCCCCATCTATTTAAACGATCAAACCGACCTATTTCAAATTTAAGGCGCTTCTCTCGGCAGCTATAGATGCTTTTGCCGGAGTAGACTTGCGGGAACAATAATTGAATTCCACAGACTTATCGCCATCGAATGACTTCCATTTTAATTTCAACTTAACCGTCTTACCATTCGTATCCGGAAGGCTATCCAATTTAAAAGCGACCAGTCCATCCGCATATGCGCCATATACATCGCCATAAGCGTTATGGCGGAACTCTACCTCATAAGGATTCTCCGGGTCCTTGCCTGTCAGTAGGTTTACAAAATGAGCCTTATTGCGGTCTCCCCAGATCGTCCTGAAACGGAGTGTCAGATATCCGTCCTCGGCGATGGTAACCCAATCGTTCACGATCTCCACAGGGTCGGAGCCATAGATCGAATCGTTGCTAGTCACCCCCAAATCCGGAGCGATTGGTTTTGTAAGGATACTGTCGATCCAATTAATATTTACGGCCTTGCTGTAAATTCCGCTAGACTCGTTCGTCTCGTCAAAATTCACCAACGCTCTCACCTCCTTCTGCCCGAAGGGAGAAGAGGTCATATTGACAGGCAACAAGGTCGTGCTATCATCCAATTGAAGAAAATATGAACCATCATCGACCGGCTTAACCGTCACCAACGCATTCGGCAACACTTTACTGTAAGGATAATCATCATCATCGTCCAAGCAAGATTGAAACCCCATAAAACAAGTAGCCGCCATTACACCTACAACTAATTTCCTAAAATTAAAGAATCCGTTCATAATACTTCCTTTCTAAGTTTATCAATTAAACTAATCAACCTTTTAATTCTATAAAATTAGAAATGCGTTTTAGGGCGGAAATGCTGCATATGTGTATGTTAATTAAACCAAACAAGGCATGTCTCCTTACTTCACGGCGAAATTATACTCGAAAGTATACTTATAAGAGCTTGCGGTTCCTCCGTCATTCTCATCGATAGTCATACCCGTTATATAATCTCCCACGGTGGTATAGGTGTATTTGTACTCAGCTTTCACCTCGCTCTGGTTAGGGATCGTATAGGTGTAGGCACGGATCGGAAGATTCCGGTTTTGGATACCATATAACAAATTCAGAGGTGTTACAGACTCAAAGCCAACCGGCGAGAAAGAACCGATCACTCGCAGAGGGAAGTTCTTAGGAGCCTCCGCCACGCTATACTCGTACCTCATCTCCCGGCTATCCAATGACTGGGCATATAGAACCACGTTGCCGTTCTCCCATGTATATTTCTCGTACTCCGGATAACTTCTCTCCTCGTATCCCGTCCCAAACTCTTTCGGCCAACGGGCATTCCAAGAAGTCAACACCCAATTCGAGCCTGAATAACGATAGGAATATTCATCGCTTACATAGATCTCGTTGCTGGCGTATGGATTCTCTTGAGAGATCTTCTTACTTGTAATTACATTTCCGCTTAACGTATATTCCTCTATAACCTCACCGGAATGAATGCCTGTGACAGAGAATTTACCATCCGAATAAATGAACAATAACTTATCCACTCCCAAATTTATATTTGAGATCTTGCCATCGCTCGTATAATTGATATCAGCGGTAAAAAGCGGGCTTGAAGCTCCGTCTTTATAACAAGAAACTTTCGTTAGCTTATTCAATTCCGGAACAACGGGATCGTCATCGTCTCCGCAGGCCGTCAGGCTAGCGGCCCCTATTAGTAACAAAAATAGATACTTCTTCATCATTCTTTCGTGTTTTAATCTGTTACGGCAAAAATAGGGCTTTTAAATGAATAACCACTAAAGTAACCTATTTTAAGTGTTCCTGTTTGAAAAAATGCTTCTAAAATCGTAGTTTTGCTCCATCAATATCAAAGATAACGATCTATCTTAAAATAGTTTACAATAAGTAATAATGTAAGATAAACAATATCTAAAATTTAATAACATGAAAATGAAACAACTGACAGTAGCGATGATCACCCTCCTACTCACCGCCTCTTGTAGTGAAAAACAACAAGATTACCCTTTCCGGAATCCGGATCTTCCCTTGGAAGAACGTATCGACGACTTACTATCCCGACTGACACCGGAGGAGAAAATCGGCCAAATGATGAACGTAACCCCCGCCATCGAGCGTTTGGGAATCCCGACTTACGACTGGTGGAACGAGGCTCTTCACGGCGTGGCTCGTGCCGGACGTGCGACCGTATTCCCGCAAGCGATCGCCATGGCGGCTACCTTCGATGATAACGCCGTTCACGAGACCTTCACGATGGTCAGCGATGAGGCCCGTGCCAAATACCATCAATACCAAAAGGACAAGGAGTACGACCGTTACAAAGGTCTTACTTTCTGGACCCCGAATATCAATATCTTTCGTGACCCTCGCTGGGGACGGGGTATGGAAACTTATGGAGAGGACCCTTACTTGACCGAGAAGATGGGTGTAGCCGTAACCCGTGGATTGCAAGGTGATGATCCGAATTATTACAAGACACACGCTTGCGCCAAGCATTACGCCGTACACAGCGGTCCGGAATGGAACCGTCATGAGTTTGACGTAGAGGCTACTCCTCGTGATCTGTACGAGACGTATCTTCCAGCTTTCGAGGCATTGGTTAAGGAGGGCGATGTACAAGAGGTAATGTGCGCCTATAACCGTTTTGAGGGCAAACCTTGCTGTAGCAGCGACAAATTATTGATCGATATCTTGCGTAATAGCTGGGGATACGACAATATCATCCTCTCCGACTGCGGTGCTATCGATGATTTCTGGAGAAAAGACAAAAATACGCCTCGCCATGAGACGCACCCGGACGCTGAGAGCGCATCCGCCGACGCCGTATTGAACGGTACCGACCTAGAATGTGGCGGTAGCTACCGTGCGCTAAACAAAGCCTTGGCCGACGGTAAGATCTCGGAGAAAGATCTGGACGTATCCTTACGCCGCCTGCTGAAAGGTCGCTTCGAGCTAGGTATGTTCGATCCGGACGAGCGGGTTCCTTATTCTAAAATACCTTACAGCGTAGTCGAGAGCCCGGAGCATATCGCCAAGGCACTGGATATGGCACGTAAAAGTATCGTTTTGTTGAAGAACAAGAATAATATGCTTCCTCTGGACAAGAATATCAAGAAGATCGCCGTAGTCGGACCGAACGCAGCGGACTCGACCATGCTATGGGCCAACTACAACGGCTTCCCGACCAAGACCGTCACGATCGTGGAAGGTATCCGCAATAAAGTCCCGAACGCAGAGGTTATCTACGAGCTGGGTTGCAACCATACCGCCGATTTTGTCGTGACAGACCTAGGTAGCCACGTATCTTCCACGGCGGGACAAGGCTTCGCCTCCGAATTCTTCAACAATACCGAGTTCGAGGGTACCCCCGCCTACAAGGGATTAGCGAAAGAGCTTCATTATACCACCGGAGGTAACACCCAATTCGCCCCGAACGTAAACTTGACAAACTTCACGGCTCGCTTTACGGGCGAGTTCGAGTCTCCGATAGATGGTCCGGTCGAGTTCAAACTATCCGGAAACGACGCATTCCGCCTGTATATCGATACGGCTAAAGTCGCCGAAGTATGGGAAAACGAATATGGAGCGGAAAAACTCTATACGCTAAACGCTAAGAAAGGTGAGAAATATCCCATAAAGATCGAATATATGCAACGCACGGGTAGCGCTGACCTGAACTTTACGGTAGGCGTACGCACACCCGTAGATTTCCAAGCTACGGCCAGCAAGGTTAAAGACGCTGATGTCATCGTATTCGTAGGTGGTATATCTCCACGTCTGGAAGGTGAGGAAATGCCGGTAGACGCTGAAGGTTTCCGGAAAGGCGACCGCACGAATATCGAGATCCCGGCCGTACAGAAGGAGATGGTCAAAGCCTTGGTAGCCACCGGAAAGCCTGTAGTATACGTAGTATGTACGGGTAGCGCATTGGCATTGAACTGGGAGAACGATCATGTAAACGCTATCTTGAACGCTTGGTATGGCGGACAAGAAGGTGGAACAGCCGTGGCCGACGTTTTATTCGGAGACTATAACCCGGCCGGACGCTTGCCAATCACGTTCTATAAATCCGTAGACCAGCTTCCGGACTTCCAAGATTACAGCATGAAAGGCCGTACCTATCGTTACATGACGCAGACTCCGCTTTATCCGTTCGGTTATGGCTTGAGCTATACAACATTCGATTATAAGAACGCTAAGTTGTCAAAGGATAAGATCGCTTCCAACGAATCGGTTACCCTCTCCTTCGATATCGCCAATACAGGCAAGATGGATGGTGACGAGGTCGCTCAGATCTACATCAAGAACCCGAACGATCCCGCCGGACCGCTAAAAGCGATGAAAGCATTCAAACGTGTGAACGTGAAGGCTGGCAGCGCACAACCGGTTAGCATCCAATTGGAACCGAAAGCTTTCCAATCCTTCAATGACAATACACAGACCATGGAGGTTCGCCCGGGTAAATACCAAATCCTATATGGAGGTTCCTCGGACGATAAGACACTGAAAAAGATTGATTTAGTAATTGAATAAAAACACTATTGTATTCACGGCTGAACACAATAGTATTCATAGAAAAACACAGTAGTATTCACAATCGAATACTACTGTGTTTATGTATGAAGGTAATGATCAGAATTTTTTAATCAAGAAAGACGGATTGATACGCATGTAAACCCCTGCCGTAAAACTCGTGGCGCTTCCCATCGGTTGTTTTACTCCATCCGCATCATTCATATCTCCGGAGAGATGATGAAAAACGTCCACATCTACCCCTATCGAGAAACCCTTCGCTAGTTGCCGGGAATATTCCACCCCCAGATAGATCATTTGCGGACGGTCGAACGTAACCCCCTCATCAATCATCGAGGCCGCCCCGAAAAACGGGCTACCAAACATAGAGATGAAATCCTCGCAGGTCCAATACGACGTTTTCACCCGGAAATCATAGATATCGGCGGAAGCACGGGCATACAAGCCATATCCGCTGTCAAAAGGCCATATCTCTCCCGCTTGCTGATAATAACCGGTAGCATCCAGTTCCACGTTCAAGTTCTTGAAAATACGATGTCCGGTATTCCATACACCTCCGACACCGATCGCACCATTCATCAAGGTTTGCACGGAATTGTTGAAGATCGTGTCGATCTCGCCTCCCCTATGCTGCACCAATCCTTGCACCGGCGTATAGAAATGGAAACGGGAAGCCGGGTCGTTGTACTTTACTCGTGAAGAGATCCCGACGGTAAACGCCTCTTGATGCACATCCTCCCGGAAAATAAAGCTCTGCCAGTTCACCCACACATCCAAGTCGAAAGCCTTCGAGTCATACAACAACTGCAAGCCCGCCTCGGGATCGCAGGTCAAATTCAACTCCGGATTATAAAGAGGCTCTATCAAATTATGGTTGGAAGCGCCGTAAATATTTCCCAGCACGATGTTCACATGATCCGAGAGAGCCATCTGCGCCCGGAAATAGGGCAACACATGTACCCCTTTTTGGTATTGGTCTCCCTTCCAATAAGCGATATCCTGATAAGCCATGCTCGGATATTTATTCGCCCCATGATAGATCAACATATGGACACCCGCCTCCAACTTGATATTCCGCAAGGGATAATAAACCGCTTTGCCTTGTACCCAAAGCCCCGGCAACGAATACCCTTTGGTAAATTTACCCGTATACTCGTTATCCTTGAAGAAGCTAATATTATCCAACTCTACGGACAACTCCCGGGCCTTCTCCGGGTCGATATGATAATCCGTCTTATAGACACGATCCGCGATCTGCGCCTTCAGCGAGGGAGACCAACTCCCCAATCCCATCAAGCAAAGACCCACAATGAAACTCCTAACACCTATATTCTTCATCACTCTTAAAATTTCTCGCGAACATAAACAAAATACACTGAAAAAAGAAAGCGGGGAAACGGAAGTTTTCACCTCGTTTCCCCGCTTTTTCGTCTTATTTTAAAAATCTCTTTCTTCTAAAATTTAACGTCTAGGGATAGCTTCTTTAACAACCATCTGACGACCTTCGTACTCAGCTTGGTTCAACTCCTCGATAGCTTTTTGAGCCTCTGCAGCGTTAGGCATCTCAGCGAAAGCGAAGCCCTTAGAACGTTTTGTGTCACGGTCAACAATGATTTTAACTGAGTCTACAACACCATACTCTTCCAGAATCTGTTGTAAGTCTGATTCTCTTACCCGATAATTCAGGTTTCCAATGTAAATATTCATACGAAAATGATATAAAAAAATAAAAATTAATAATAAAACAAGGATGGTTGGTGAAGTCAATCTCTAAAAGAAAGTATTATCATCGCTGATGAATAAATGCTAAAAGATAAAAGAGCTATACAAACTATCTTTTGTTCATGGCACAAAGGAAAGCATTCTATTTGAATTAGCAACTATAAAACGATAATTATTTTCAAAAAAACATTCAAGCTCTTTATAACGTCTTTGTTGTTCTAGTCAAATAGTCCTAATTTATAGAAATTTTGACCAATTATATCAACGATATAGCCTAAAACTATCTCAGAAATCTCGTAACTTTGCAAAATTATTATTTGAACTAATAAAAGTTATGGATTACGCGATCATTGCCGCCGGCGAAGGCTCCCGCTTGGCGCAAGAAGGTGTTAAGTGGCCAAAGCCTCTGGTTAGACTCAACGGTGTCGCTCTGATAGACCGGTTGATAGACGTTTTTTTGAAAAATAACGCAACCTCTATCAGTATCATCGTAAACGAGGAGATGACCGAGGTACAGGATTACCTGAAGGCCCTGCGACTACCTATACCCTTTTACCTATTGGTAAAATCCACCCCCAGCTCTATGCACAGCTTCTACGAGCTGAGTCATTATCTGGACGGTGATAAGATTTGTTTAACTACTGTAGACACGATCTTCAAGGAAGAAGAGTTCAGCGGCTATATCCAACAGTTCATCCAAGAGGATAAACTGGACGGATTGATGGCCGTCACTGATTTTATTGATGACGAGAAACCCTTATATGTAGAAACAGACAACGAACTTTACATCCGGAATTTCCTAGATCAGGCAGACGGTGATTGCCGTTACATATCGGGAGGTATCTATTGCTTGAGGCGTCCGGCTCTGGGTGTATTGAACAACGCCATCTCGCAGGGAATGTCGAGAATGCGCAATTATCAACGGCAGCTCATCGCCGAGGGGTTGAGGCTAAAGGCCTATCCTTTCAGCAAGATCATCGACGTGGATCACGCCGATGACATTTTGAAAGCCGAATCATTTTTAAAGTCATAAAGAATACTGTCTAACAATGAGTAAATTAACTTTAGCAGGTATCCGCAGAGGAAATCAATTCTCCCCCAATCATATCGGCAACGACGCAGCGATCTTCGCCTTGACAGCCCAGCATTTACGAAAATTGGGATGCGATGTAAACGAATATATCGAATCGGATCTGCTGCTGCAAGACCCGAAAGAAAAGGGTATCTTTAATATGGTAAGAGACTGGAAGTCCATCCATAAGCTGCAAGAACTAGAGGATAAAAATTATTTCGTGGTGAACTCAGGTTACGGGATCGAGAATTGTACCCGTGAGAAAATGACCCGCCTCCTATTATCCAACCATATCTCCCATCCGGAAAGCTTAATCTTACGGACAGATGAGGATCCGACAGAAGCCCTAGAAAAAGCCGGTTTCTTTAATTGCTGGATCAAACGGGGAGATTTCCACGCCATTCATAGGGAAGACGTCACCTACGTAAGAAATCCGGAAGAGGCGAGAAGCATACTGAAGGAATACGCCATCCGTGGTATCCCGTCGGCGGTAATCAATGAGCATCTGGTAGGCGATTTGGTGAAATTTTACGGGGTAGCTGGAACCGATTTCTTTTATTGGTTCTATCCATCGAACATGCATCATAGTAAATTTGGTTTAGAAGTTATCAATGGTACAGCGAAGGGGATCCCCTTCGACGAAGCGCAGCTTCGTCTGCTCTGCCACAAGGCAGCCGAGGTATTGAGCATACATATTTACGGGGGAGATTGCATCGTCTCCGAGGATGGTGTCATGCGAATTATCGATTTCAATGATTGGCCTAGTTTCGCCCCTTGCCGGGAAGAAGCGGCTCCAAACATCGCACGTCGTATCTGGGATCTTATGCGAGAACACATCTAAATCGTTTTAACAAAATCAATCATGAGTGAGACTAAGTCTACTCCCAGTCTGGAGTCAACCTTAAAATCTTTGGACACCGAGGAGTTTATCGATATTCATTTCTATCGTCCTATTGGCTACCAATGGGCTTTGTTCTTTAATAAATTGGGGGTATCGCCCAATAGTATCACGATCGCCAGCATCTTTATCGGCATAGCGGCAGGTATCTGTTTCTATTTCCAGAGCCTCGCTATCAACGTGATCGGCATGTTACTGTTAATCTGGGCAAACTCATATGATAGCGCAGACGGACAATTGGCCCGTATGACCGGACAGAAAAGTGCCTTGGGACGTATCTTGGACGGTGCCGCCGGCGATTTCTGGTTTATCGCTATCTACGCGGCAATCTGCTTACGCCTCACGCCGGAATGGGGAATATGGATCTGGCTATTGGCGGCTACGACGGGATTCTTCCATAGCAAGCAAGCGGCCATGGCGGATTATTATCGCAATATTCACTTGTTGTTCTTGAAAGGTAAATCGGGTAGCGAGCTCTCCCACTCTCCCCAATTGAAGGAGAATTATAAGAAGATGAGTTGGAAACATGACTTTATCTATAAATTGTTCGAGACCTTCTACATTAATTATACGGTAGGTCAAGAAGCATGGACACCTAAATTCCAACACATGATGAACATCATCCGTGAGAAATACAACGGACAAGCGCCGGAATGGTTCCGTAAGGCTTTTCGAACACAGAGCCTGCCATTAATGAAATATACGAATATGCTATCATTCAATACCCGGGTGATCGCTTTGTTTGTCAGCCTTTTCATCGACATGCCTTGGCTGTATTTCGTATTCGAGCTGACCGTATTAAACTCGATGTTGCTCTATATGATCAAAAAGCATGAGCATATTTGTGAAGATTTCAGCAAACAGTTATAACGTTTTTTACCCCATTCGATTATGTTCAATTTAGACAAAGTAAAAGGAATCCTCTTTGATTACGGCGGAACGATAGACAGTAACGGCATGCACTGGGCAGAGGTGATCTGGATGGCGTATGAGGCCTTGAAGGTTCCCGTATCCAAAGCGGTTTTCCGTGATGCTTATGTACATGGAGAAAGAACGCTTGGAAAGAATCCGATCGTGAAGCCTCATCATACGTTTCTGGATATGCTGCGCTTGAAAAGCGATTTACAAATCCAATGGCTGAAAGAGAACGGGCATTTATCCGCCGAGGCGGTTACCCCGGAGTTACCGGAACAATTAGCGGATTGGTGTTACGAATACGCCCGGAAGGCAATCGATAGCGCCCGCCCCATTCTGGAGCAATTAGCGGAACGTTACCCATTGGTATTGGTATCGAACTTCTATGGGAACATAGAATCCGTGTTGAAAGATTTCGGTTTGGATCATTTATTCGGCGCTATCGTGGAATCGGCGGTCGTAGGTATCCGTAAGCCGGACCCGGCGATCTTCCGATTAGGAGTGGATAAACTGGGATTTCCCGCCGACGAGATTGTTGTCGTAGGTGATTCCTATGATAAGGATATCGTCCCCGCCACCCGGATCGGATGCCAGACAATCTGGCTAAAAAGTATTGGTTGGAGCGCTTATAAAGGAAATGAGACTGCCGATATCGTATTATCCGACTTCACGGAAATAAAGCAAGTATTCGCTTTATAGAATATACATTTTAGACCAGTATAAGCTCAGAAATGACCTTTTTTGGTACTGATAGCATCCTAACTTTGCATATAAAAAAGTTAGGATGCTATGTTTTTAAAGAAATACATATGGCTTTCTGCCGCTACACTCCTCACGGCTTGCGACTTAATCGACTATCATCCGTATGACGGTCGTCTGGATTCCGATACTTCCCGGGAGATCAACCCGACCAATATCGAGCGTATCGAGAAAGTCTGCGAAGGGAAGGACACGATCCGTTTTATTTTTATGGGCGATACCCAGCGGAGTTATAATGAGACGGAAGATTTCGTCAAGTACGTTAATCAATTAGATAGCATCGATTTCATTATCCATGGAGGAGATTATACGGAGTTCGGCTTAAAGAAGGAATTCGAGTGGAACGATGATATCTTGTCCAAACTAAAAGTGCCTTACGTAGGGTTGATCGGTAATCACGACGTGATCGGTAATGGCGACCAAGTATTTCGTAAAATCTTTGGGAATGAGAACTTCTCGTTTGTCGTGAGCGACGTGAAATTCGTATGCCTCAATACGAACGCTATCGAGTATGATTATTCCCATCCGGTACCCGATTTTAATTTCCTAAAGAATGAGATAGCGGATAGTACCCGTAATAAACGCACGATCGTAGTCATGCACGCCCCTCCCGGGAACGAACAGTTCGACAATAACGTGAAAGACGTGTTCCAACTTTATATCAAGACATTACCATCTTTAATGTTCTGCTTGCATGCACATAATCATTGCGTATCGGCAGCTGATTTGTTTGAGGATGGCATTATCTACTACGGTTGCGCCAATATCGCCAAACGAAGTTATCTTCTTTTTACCTTAACCCCTGACGATTATATGTATGAAGTGGTCAATTTTTAAGCTTCTCCTCTTAACTTGTGTCTTTTCCCTTACACTCCATGCGCAAGAGGATAAATACACGAAACGAGTGCAACGGTACGAGAACGCATGGCAACGGGTCATCCCCCGCTATACAAAAGTACAATTCGCAGGTTCCATGGCGATGCTATCCGTGGGTACCGGTTGGAATTATTACCGGAATCATTGGGAAACGGATATGTTGCTGGGTATCGTCCCCCGCAACGCAAATGATCACGCAAACGTGACTTTCACCTTGAAACAAAACTATTTTCCTTGGAATATCGATCTGGGAGAAAAAGTATCTTTCGAGCCTCTTTGTTGCGGTATCTACGTAAATTTCCTATTTGACCGGGATTTCTGGGCCAAGCAACCGAATAAGTATCCCCCGGGATATTATTGGTTCTCCACCCGCATCCGTAACCATATCTTTATCGGGGAGCGGATCACACTCAAACTGAATCCAAATAGTAGCTGGCATAAATCCATCAGCTTCTTCTATGAGTTAAGCACTTGCGATTTGTATATAATAAACGCTATCGGCAACAGCTACTTGAAGCCAAAAGATTATTTAAGCCTTTCATTCGGGGTGAAACTACAGATCTTATAAAAGCAAGAAACGGAAGACATTCACTGCCCTCCGTTTCCCTAAACTACATAAAACACTTAAAAGAACAAACGTTGTCTATCAGAACGCTAGACCTAAGCGGATACCCCAGTTATTCAAACCATCGATATGATAGCTGAGGACATCACCCTTGTTGGTAGCGTAGTTATAATAAGCGGCCATATGTACGCCGATCTGTTTCTGAGGTGTGAAGTACACGGTCATACCGATCTCGGGAGCTACATAGAATCCCCAGTTACGATCGTAAACCTTCAACACGTTCATGTAGGTAGACATCTCACTATAGCTAGCACCTAACTGAGCGCCAACATACGGTTGGAATTGTCCTTCCGGAGCGAAGTTATAACGGAAAGCCGCACCAAAAGGCAACTGGAAGATAGAATGCTGTTGATCGGAAGTGATTACGGATGTTGAGTTTACCGGAATCGTCTGGCGGTCCACATACTCATTATTTGTATGATAAGAGATGAACGCACCTATAGCGAAATTAGGAATCACATAGTAACCACCCTCAGCGTGAGCACCCCAACCGCTGGTCTTCTTAGAAAAGTCTTGACCGAACGGAGAGTTGATTTGCCAGTCTACATTGAAATACGCGTTTTTCAAAACCTGGGCGCCAGCCAGAGTAGGCATCGCCATACAAACTACGAGTAAAGCGATTAACTTGATTGATTTATTTATCTTTTTCATAGAATCTCAAACTTTTAATCATTCGAATTATTATTTCTTTACGTACGGAGATTGTACAAATGCTTGCTCGATAGCACGAACAGCCAGCTGAGTATCGAATTTATCGGAACCAGACAACAAGCCACTCATGTAAGCAGTCCAAAGAACCGGAAGTTTAGCGTCTGCCTTAGAAGCGGCAGGAGTATCCAAATCCACTAACTCTGTCAACAAGGAACCTACACTATAGCTATACACTACAGGATACGGGTAATACCAATTTCCCCAACCTGGTCCCCAGTAACCCGGACTCCAATATCCCGGATAGTTCCACCACCAGTACGGGTAGTTGTAGCCATCGTTGTAGTCAGCGAAATATTGAGTACTTTGTACGTAAGAAACTTGCAGACCTAAGTCGGCGTTATCTTTGTCTAGCGTGCGTTTGAAACCGCGGCTTTCCATATTATTCACCAATGTAGTGATAATATCGTCTGCTTCATTGGCTGTCCAGAACTGAGGTTTCTCGCTTGTGCCGATAACCAATACACTATCCGGAATGTAGAACGTAGTGAACGATTCGAATTTCGCGTCCTTATCGTGATTCGTGAACACCAGAAAATCATTGTCCAATTTCGACATGTCCGGGTCCTTTTGGCAAGAAGCCAACAGAAGAACTAACAGAAAAAAAGGAAAAATCTTTTTCATCTCATTTTAACGTTTAAAACAGTTTATACTATTATTTGTGCTTATATATAAGTCACTATTAAAACAGCATGAGTTGAAAAAGGTTCTAAAACTATCCTTTTGGGTGTGTTAATTAACATATCCTAACCATACGACGGGCTTATGGTCACTGTAGTCTAAATTAGGAGAATCATAAGTTACACCCTTAAAATCAGGAGAATAAATTATGTAATCAATTCGAAATATACGCTTTAATTGACGAAAGGTGTACCCGAAACCAGAGCCGCAGTCACGGAACCCATCCGTTAAATCACCTTTCACGGTACGGTACGTATAAGAGGCCGGTGTATCATTAAAATCACCGCAAATAATCACGGGCCCCTCCCCGGCATCCAACATCTGACGGATATAATCCGCCTGAGTCGCCCGTTTCACGAAATTCTTCTTCATCTGAAAAGCCATATGGAAGGCGGCCTCGGTTTCCTCCAATTGTTTACCCTCTGCATGGGCTTGGTAAAGACGAGGCTTTACGGCATTCACGCTAGTCGTTTGGAAATGGTTATTAAATACACGAACACTATCCCCTTGGATATCCATGACGGCAAACAAGGATTTATTGCTAGACTCCGGGTATAGGATAGACTCAAAACGAAGGATCGGATATTTACTGAAAATAGCGTTGCCCGCCGCTTTCGTAGCCGAACGGGTAGAGCAATAATACGGTAGGAACGATAAGGTCTTGGCGACAGAATCCATCCGCAGGGCCGATTCAACGGGGCATTCTTGGAGGCAAACGATATCCGGGTCCTCCTTTCTCAGCCAATCCGCTATATTAGGAAGCTGTTTCTTTCCGTCCGTATTGAAATTATTCACGTTATAGGTAATCACCTTAACCGCTTCTTTCCCTATCGGAATCTCTTTTGGGAAGACCCGTATCTGGAACATCGATATCAAAAACTCCCAGTTCAACAATAACGCCGCCAAAGGTACCCAGCACCAATGACTCCTAAAGACACACCACATCAAGAAAAGACATAGATTGGCCGCCAATACCGGTAATAACACCAATCCGGGAAACGAGATCCACTCCTTCCCTTCCGGATTAATACGTCCGGTAGCGAATCCGGCTATGGCCGCCACGACAAAAGCGATCGTAATCAACACAAATAAAATATATATCAACTTCTTCATCCTTCCTATCCTGCGATTTAAACAAAAAAGGGACTATCCCGAAAAGACAGTCCCCCAATTCATACCCTATAACCTGTCCGCTTCCGGCAGGGATAGCTTAAAAAAACTTATCGAAGCGTTCCTTGTTGAGCCTCTTGGATCATTTTCTGATTAGCCAAGATCACGATCTCAACACGACGGTTCAACGAACGACCCTCGGGAGTGTCATTGCTAGCCACAGGATCATGTATACCTTTACCTTCATAAACCATACGATCCGTGCTTACCCCCTGCATCATCAGGTAATCGTAAACGCTCTTCGCACGTTTCTCGGACAAGGTCTGGTTATAATCCACCTTACCGGTGTTATCCGTAAAGCCGATGATTCGGATATCCGTATCCGGATTGGCCTTCAAACTGGTAGCGAAGTTACGCAAGGCACTCTTGGAAGCGTCGCTCAACGTACTTGAGTTCGTGGCAAACAAGATACCGGAGTCAAAAGTAACCTTCAAGGCCTCACCATTGTTCACGCTCTCGATCTTCGTGTCCTCAGGCAGGGTAGCTTCCAGCTCCTTCTTCTGCTTATCCATTTTCTTACCGATTAACGCACCGGCTGTACCACCTACGGCCGCACCGATCACGGCACCCAATGCGGTATTTCCGGCCAAGGCACCAACACCAGCTCCGACAGCGGCACCACCGCCTACACCGATCGCCGTACCCTTCGCCGTGTTATTCCACGTTCCGCAACTCGTAAACACCACTGCCATACATAGCAGTAAAACAGATAATAATTTAATGTTCCTCATCATCTTCTACAATTTCACTTAAACAACTTTATATATATAACAAATATCAATCAAACATGTTGATCGAATCGCAATATTCAAGTTCTCCTTGTACTATAAAAGTGATTTCCTCCGGTTCGAATTTGCCTACGCCGTCTTTCTGGGCGTTCTTAATTACATAATTTACAACCTCTTCCTCATCGATCTCGATCTCATCGTCGCCATCATCATCTAGCATGCCATTAGATTCATAGAAGTCGTAGATCAAGTCTACGATATAGTTGATATCGTCATTACTGAACTTTCCTTTCAGTTCTTGGGGAAGATAATTCTGGATAAATTTTACGGAATCATCCTCGTCGTAAAGTAGCTCGTCATTGTTCGTGCTCATAATTAATCTTGTTTAATTGGTTTGAATAGCGGCAAATGTACGGAAATATTTTGATTTTATATCCCAAAAACAATTAAGCTTATTTACGGACGTGACTTAACAAAAGCAAATGCCCTTACTTGAACATAGTTCTAAAAGAGCTTAGGTTTTATAGGAAGCAAAGGTAATAAAAATACTTGATTATCATATAGACCTATTATTTTTTATAGCTTCCGGGTAATTTACTGTTCCGCATGATATTTTCTTTGAAAGAATATATTTCCAACCGAGTACCCCAAAGAGACTTCCAATATCTTTATGGATCACAAAAAACACTAAAGCCAGTCTTATTTGTGTTAAAATCAAAATACACTCCATCATTTATTTACATATAGTCATTTGATACTCAAGTTCTTTTAGAACTCAGTAAATGTATTAAATTATGATTACAATGGAACCTAAAATACAAAGTACCACAAGTACCCGAGCTCTCCGGAGCAAAATCGGGCCTATCAAGGCTTACTTATTCAAGGCCTCATATGTAATCAGTCCAATCACGCCAAGCGATCTTAAACATTCCATGAAAGGTGCCTACAAATCATTCCTGTCTAAAACCGATCAAGCATACGGCCATTCCACGTCAACAATCAACCCCAAACTTTACCCTATTTCTACCTTTAAGCAAATGAGCCTCGTAGTAGTCCCGAGTTTCATGATAGAGTCCCCATTCGAGATAGTGGCGATAGCCCTTATCGCCTTTCTACTTATCCTCCTTTCGATGAGGGAACATCGGCATAAGAAAGACATTCTTGACACCGAACGAAATATGGCCGAAGAAGTGATCCGCTTACGTGAGAAGGCAGAGGAATCAAACCGGTTGACAAGTGCTTTCCTCGCCAATATGAGCCATGAGATACGGACCCCACTGAATGCAATCGTAGGTTTCTCGACCCTTATCAGCGAAAGTGAGGATAAAGAGGAGATCAAAGAATTCGCTAAAATCATTCACGCAAACAATGAGCTACTCCTTAATTTAATCAATGACATACTCGATATGTCAAAAATAGAAGCCGGTATATTGGATTTCCTTTATACGGAAGTGGAGATTAACGAGCTTATACAAACCCTATGGCGGAGTTACCGATTCAAGATCAAGGAAGGAGTAGAATTCCGCACGGAACTGCCTGCGGAAAGCTACATTATCCATACTGAGAGAAACCGTTTATCCCAAGTATTGGCTAATTTCATCAATAATGCTTGCAAATACACTTTCGAGGGAATGATAACGATCGGATATGAAATAAGGAAAAACAATATTTATTTCTTTGTTAGCGATACGGGAAAAGGGATAGCGGAAGAAAATATCTCCCGTGTTTTCGAGCGATTCGCTAAATTAGATTCCTTCACCCAAGGTACAGGGCTCGGGCTGTCTATCTGTGAATTAATCATTAAACATTTAGGTGGAGAGATCGGCGTGGAGTCAAGCGTTGGAAAAGGATCTACATTTTGGTGCACGGTTCCCACCCGGAAATAATCGCACCAAGCCGTATCTACCTATTAGTGAAAAATAAAAAGGCGGAATGATTCACATAGGATCATTCCACCTTCATTATTTTATAGAAACTCCACGCTTAACGTCAAGCGTTCAAGTCTACTTTAGTTCTTAAATTCCAGCCCATCGTCTTTCCGATCGATCACGATCGGACGGTTACGGTCTACCGTTCCACCCAGCAAAGCCTTTGACAACTCGTTCAAGACATACTTCTGAATGACACGTTTTACCGGACGGGCACCGAATTGAGGATCGAAGCCCTTGTCGGCGATAAAGTCCACGGCCTCGTTCGTGAAGTCCAAGGCGACACCGTTCGTAGCCAACATCTTCTTCACGCTGCTCAACTGCAAGGATACGATCTTGCGAATCTCCTCCTCGTTCAGCGGAGTAAACATGATGATATCGTCGATACGGTTCAAGAACTCCGGACGGATCGTCTTCTTCAACAGTTCCAGTACTTGGATCTTCGTCTCGTCTACCACCTTGTCATGCGTGGCGGGTGTCATCTTCTCGAAGTTCTCACGAATCAAGGAAGAACCTAGGTTACTTGTCATGATAATGATCGTGTTCTTGAAGTTGACAACACGGCCTTTGTTATCCGTCAACCGTCCATCATCCAAGACTTGCAACAAGATGTTGAATACATCCGGATGCGCCTTTTCGATCTCATCGAACAAGACAACCGAGTAAGGTTTCCGGCGAATCGCCTCCGTCAACTGTCCACCCTCATCGTAACCCACATATCCCGGAGGCGCACCGATCAAACGAGTCGCGCTGAATTTCTCTTGATACTCACTCATATCGATACGGGTCATCATATTCTCGTCATCGAACAGATACTCGGCCAACGCCTTGGCCAACTCCGTCTTACCCACACCGGTAGTACCGAGGAAGATGAAAGAACCGATCGGTCGTTTCGGATCCTGCAAGCCGGCACGACTACGACGAACCGCATCGGCGATAGCGTTGATCGCCTCTTCCTGACCGATCACACGGGTATGAAGCTCGGACTCCAGACGTAATAACTTATCTTTCTCGCTCTGCATCATCTTGCTGACCGGAATTCCAGTCCAACGGGATACCACATCGGCGATATCGTCGCTATCCACTTCCTCCTTGATCATAGCCGCGGCACCTTGCATCGTCTTCAACTTAGCCTGTACCTCCCTGATCTCCTCTTCCTTTTGCTTGATCTTACCGTAACGGATCTCAGCGACCTTGCCGTAATCACCCTCACGCTCCGCCTTATCAGCCTCAAACTTCAGGTTCTCAATATCGATCTTATTTTGCTGGATCTTATTGATCTGCTCCTTCTCGCTTTGCCACTGAGCCTTTTGCTTGGTCTCCTCCTCCTTCAAGTCGGCGATCTCCTTGTTGAGTTGCTCCAACTTCGAGGTATCGTTCTCACGCTTGATCGCCTCACGCTCGATTTCCAACTGTTTGATACGGCGGGAAACCTCATCCAACGACTCCGGTACGGAATCGATCTGCAAACGCAGACGGGCGGCGGCCTCATCCATCAAATCGATCGCCTTATCCGGCAAGAAACGATCCGTGATATAACGGGTAGACAACTGTACGGCAGAGATAATAGCATCATCCTTGATACGTACTTTATGGTGATTCTCATATTTCTCCTTCAAACCACGAAGGATGGAGATCGTATCCAACTCACTCGGCTCGTCTACGATAACGGTCTGGAACCGACGCTCAAGCGCCTTATCCTTCTCAAAATACTTCTGATACTCATCCAACGTCGTGGCACCGATCGAACGTAGCTCACCACGAGCCAAAGCCGGTTTCAAGATGTTAGCGGCATCCATGGCGCCTTCGCCTTTACCGGCTCCTACCAAGGTATGGATCTCATCGATAAAGAGGATGATCTCGCCCTCGGATTTCGTAACCTCGTTCACCACCGCTTTCAAACGTTCCTCGAACTCGCCTTTATATTTAGCTCCGGCGATCAACGCGCCCATATCCAACGAGAAGATCTGTTTAGACTTCAAGTTCTCGGGAACGTCACCCCGAACGATACGATGGGCCAACCCCTCAGCGATAGCAGTCTTACCTACACCCGGCTCACCGATCAAGATCGGATTGTTCTTCGTACGGCGGCTCAAGATCTGCAAGACACGGCGGATCTCCTCGTCACGTCCGATCACGGGGTCCAGTTTACCGCTACGGGCACGCTCGTTCAAATTGATGGCGTATTTTCCTAAGGCATCGTACGTCTCCTCGGCGGATTGGCTTGTCACCTTATTTCCTTTACGCAATTCCTCGATCGCTTGACGTAACTCTTTCTCTGTCACGCCGGCGTCTTTCAATATCTGTGAAGCGGTGCTCTTTTCCGTGAACAACGCCAAGATGATCGGCTCCAACGATACATATTGATCCCCCATCTTAGAGGAATAATCGATCGCCTTCTGTAAGACAGTGTTCGACTCGCTAGAGAGATAGGGTTCGCCTCCCGAAACCTTAGGATAAGATTCGATTTGGCGATCCAGTACCATATTCAGGTTTTGAGCGTTTACCCCTAATTTCTGAAAGATAAAATTAGTAACACTCTCACCCGTCATAATGACAGCTTTCAACAAGTGAACCGGTTCGATAACCTGTTGATTATTTTTGGTAACCAACTGTACGGCTTGTTGAACAGCCTCCTGCGCCTTGATTGTAAAATTGTTTAAATTCATATATTTAAGCTCCTTTCTTATATTCTTTTCTAATTTATTTTACACTTATATCCTTACAAAAGAAATACCAAAACGAAAATATGACATTTTGTCTTAATATTATAAAACAGAATAGAGAACTCCCCGTCAAACCGTCCATTTCGGATGTCATTAGGACGTATCTTTTCAGAAAGAACAAAAGAGAGAGAAAAAGGTTTTGATAGTAAACGCACAGTATCTAGGTAAAAACAGTCAATGTTCTCAAAAAAACACGTACGAGTTTTTCCGGAAACACGTACATGTTTTTTGAAATTCACGTACGTGTTTTTTTCGAGTGGTTATATCCTATAAATCCAACAATTTACGGATAGTCATTATAATACTTCCACGTATTCTCCCGTTTCCTGTTTCTCTTCTTGTCACGGGCACTTTTCCAGAAAATAGTCTCAAGTAAATCCTCTGCGTCGAAATAGACTCTTATGGTAGCAAGTACCCCTCCCCTTCGCTGTCCATCCTTCACGACATCCGAGTATATATTAGTCAGTTTTACGTTGGCAGCCATAGGAACCTTACCTACCTTAAACTCTTTCCAATCCTGATTCTTAGGGAGCCTAATCGTGTGCGCTTGCTTCTGTATGGCCAATGAACGGGAAGGTGACTTAAAATTCAGCAGCATGAATAGGACTGGGGTAATCGAATCATAATTAGTCAACCTACGTAAAGTATCTAACTGTACATATTCCGAGAAGTCTTTCGTAATCGGCAACTCACTTGGCGAGGATAACATATGGGTTCCCGGTTGATCGGGTCGTAGAAAAGTCCCGCTTTCTATCGCCTTCTGAAACTCAGGATTCAAACGTATCTCCTCCTTGCCGGATAAAAATTCTTGCAGGCGCAAAGAATCCTGTTCCGTCCACTGCGCATGGGCCATCGTAGGTAGGATGAATACTATCAAAAGGAATATAGGTCGCATCTTCACGTCTCTCATCTTCATAATCCTCATTACATTTCTATCACCAAGACTCATTCCTCCATTAAATCCCCCATTCGAGTCGAGATACTTTAAGATTTATTGGGATGCTTATACCCTATTTGAATCTTAATATGGATTACCTTTATGCGATCAATCCAAATCCAATATAGATATGTTGATATTATTATCTCCGGCTAAGACAATGACCGGGACATCCAAGCTAAAAGCGCCGCAAGGCACGACTCCACGTTTCCAGCAAGAGGCGAACGAGATCGCCCTGCATATGACCCAATTTCCCATTGACGAATTAAGTCGTATCCTCAAGCTCAGCCCAAAACTGGCGGCGGAATGTTACCGCAGATACCAAGATTTTCATGCGGAAGACAACCAGCCCTTACAAGCGATACTCGCCTATACCGGTGTCGTATTCAAGAATATCAGCCCGAAAGACTTCACGGAGGAGGATTTTCTTTTTACGCAAAAACATATGCGTTTCGTATCGGGATGCTACGGGTTACTTCGCCCATTAGACCTTATCAAGCCTTACCGGATGGAGTTCGACGTAAAAATCCCGGAACTAGGCGACGGGAATATGTACGCCTTCTGGAAGGACAGGCAAACAAATACATTAATCCATGACGTCCGACAGGGAGACGGAATCCTACTGAATCTAGCCAGCTTGGATATCCAACCCTCTTTCCAGTGGAAGGAGGTGGAGCGATCCGTCCGGATCATCACACCCGAGTTCAAGATCTGGAAGAACGGCAAAGCGGAGACGATCGTGATCTATGCCAAGATGTGCCGGGGACAAATGAGCCGCTATCTCATAAAGAACCGGATTTCTGACCCGGAGACATTAAAAGCATTCACATGGGAAGGCTTTTCCTATAAAGAATCCATGTCCGAGGGGGATAATTGGGTATTTCTACAAGAATAATTCTAGGCTTATCCAATAAAATCAGATGATCTACGTTTTATAAGAACAATTCGTAAAAATCATAAAAAGGTTTATCCTTCTTTAATTTAGCGGTGATATGAAAAGAACCTTTACATATTTATTACTACTTGTTCTATTGGTTTGCGGAAAGCAAGCCTATAACCTGTTAATCTCGAATGAATCGATCCGGAGCAACCCTACCGGAGCCTTGTCTGACATCGCGGATGAGGTAATCGCCATTCCTTTACAGGACTCAGGGACGCATTCGATCAAGGAGGCCAAGTATATCCGTCAAGAGGGAGATAACCTATTCCTTATCAGCAATGAGACGCTTTACCGTTTCAATCGCAAGGGAGAATTTATCTGTCGCATCACCCATCCGGATGACATACGGGTAGCGGGGTATGTAGTGAACCCGGCCAACCAGCAGCTGATCGTACTTGGAAACACGGACGATATTTTCTATTACTCATTCAATGGTGATCTCCTTACCCGTAAGAAACTGAAATGCGACCTTCCGGAGAATAGGCATATGCTATCCATATCCATGCACAATAACCGGATATTTACCACCGAGGAATGTGTTCATGGGGATACGGCAGGGAAAACCGCCACGATTGAGAAACAAATCGTTGAATACGATTCCTCTTTCCATAAATTACAATCTCATACGATCCGTCCGGTCGATCTGGAACGTTCCGCATGCCCGATCGGTTGTCTCGCCCCGGAAATAGCCGTGGAGCCCGGAAGCGGAACGGTTTATGCCTACGCCCCCTCCTATCAACCCGGGAACTTATTACGGGACACTTTATATATTAAGCAAAAGCGGCAAAGCCAAGCCTTGGAGAACCTTGCCGGAAAGAATACACTTCCTTTGCTACCGATCCGCATGGGTAGCCGTTTCTGGGTATCTACTTACTATAACGCAGAGGATGAGTCCAGAAATTACACCTTCTGTTATGATACGGAGAAGGAAGAATACTGGCAGGTAAAAGAAGGATTAAAAGATAATTTTTATCAAACCGGTAATGTGCGACGAATGGACCCTATCGATCCCTATTGCCATTCCTATTGTTTCAGCAAATCCGGAGAGGATCTGCGAAATACTTTCCCCGCACAGGCCCAAGGGGAAAGCCTCGTGTTATTTATCGTGAAATTGAAAGGGTAAATCCAGTTAATATTTCAATAGAGAGCAGACTGATGGGTACAAAATAATATGTATCTTCGTACCATTCTAAAAAAGCATTAAGTACATGAAAAAACTTTTAACCTGCATTGCCTTGGGCTTTGCGACTACCAGCTACGCTGTAACCCCTTTGTGGATGCGTGATGTACAAATTTCTCCTGATGGAACAGAGATCGCATTTTGTTACAAAGGAGATATCTATAAAGTACCGGCCAAAGGAGGAACAGCGACACAACTTACCACCCAAGCATCGTATGAATGCACGCCAATCTGGTCTCCGGACGGAAAACAAATCGCTTTCGCCAGCGATCGTAACGGCAATTTCGATTTATTCGTAATGCCCTCCAACGGTGGAACGGCACAGTGCCTCACCACTCATTCCGCCTCCGAGATTCCATCGGCCTTTACTCCCGACGGCAAATACGTACTCTTCTCCGCATCCATACAAGATCCCGCCCAGAGTGCCTTATTCCCGACCTCGGCCATGACGGAACTTTATAAAGTGCCGATCGGTGGCGGACGTACGGAGCAAGTATTGGGAACACCCGCCGAGATGGTTTGCTTCGATAAATCCGGAAAGACATTCTTATACCAAGACCGTAAGGGCTTCGAGGATGAATGGCGTAAACATCATACCTCGTCCGTCACCCGGGATATATGGATGTACGATACGCAAACTGGAAAACATACCAATTTGACCGACCATGCGGGAGAAGACCGCAACGCCGTATTTACCCCGGATGGACAGACGGTTTACTTTCTGAGCGAACGCAACGGAGGGTCTTTCAATGTATATTCATTCCCTCTCAACACCCCACAATCTATAACGGCGGTTACTAAGTTCAAGACGCATCCCGTACGTTTCCTCTCTACAAGTAGCGACAATACATTATGCTACACATACGATGGCGAGATCTATACACAACGTCCGGGAGTCAATCCGCAGAAAGTGCGGATTGATTTGATCCGTGACGATCAAGAGCAAATCAGCGATCTGAATTCCAGCAAAGGAGCTACCTCTGCCACCGTATCCCCCGATGGCAAGCAGATCGCCTTAACCCTAAGAGGCGAGGTATTCGTCACCTCGGCCGATTACAACACGACCAAACAAATCACCAATACCCCGGCCGCCGAAACAGGCGTATGTTTCTCGCCAGATAACCGTACCTTGGCTTATGCCAGCGAGCGTGGTGGTAATTGGCAGCTTTACTTGGCTAAGATCGCACGTAAGGAAGAAGCCAATTTCCCGAACGCGACGATTATCGAAGAGGAAGTTCTCCTGCCTTCTAAGACCGTAGAGCGTAATTATCCTCAATTCTCACCGGATGGTAAAGAACTCGCTTTCATAGAAGATCGTATGCGGCTGATGGTAGTCAACCTTGAGACGAAGAAAGTACGCCAAGTCACGGATGGCTCCACATGGTATAGTACAGCCGGCGGTTTCGATTACTCATGGTCGCCGGACGGTAAATGGTTCACGCTCCGGTTTATCGGAAACAAGCACGATCCTTATTCGGATATCGGCTTGGTTAGCGCGCAAGGCGGGGAGATCACCAACCTGACCAATAGCGGTTACACCAGCACCTCCCCACAATGGGTACTGGATGGAAACGCCATCTTATTCACCACCGAGCGTTACGGAATGCGTGCGCATGCCTCATGGGGCTCCTTGAATGATGCCATGCTGGTATTCATGAATCAAGACGCTTATGATAAATTCCGCTTGAGCAAAGAGGATTATGAGTTGCAAAAGGAACTGGAAAAGGAGCAGAAAGAGGTAGCCGGGGACAAAACCAACGACAAGAAAAAAGAAGATAAAGCCGATGAAAAGAAAGACGAAAAGCCCAAGGATATCGTAGTGGAACTGAAAGGAATCCAAGATCGTATCCTACGTCTTACTCCTAATTCCTCCGAAATGGGTAGCGCCGTCATCTCGAAGAATGGCGAGACCTTATATTATTTCTCGGCTTTCGAAGACAAATACGACCTGTGGAAAATGGACTTGCGCAAGAAAGAGACCAAGCTACTCCACAAGATGAATACCGGATGGGCGAACATGGAAATGGATAAGGAAGGTAAGAACCTGTTCTTGTTGGGTAGCAATTCCATGCAAAAAATGGATATGGGATCGGAGAAACTAACACCGATTCATTACCAAGCGAACTTAAAAATGGACTTGGCCGCCGAGCGTGAGTATATGTTCGACCATGTCTATAAACAAGAGCAAAAACGGTTCTACAACGTGAACATGCACGGCGTAAATTGGGAAGCCATGACCGCTGCCTACCGTAAGTTTCTGCCACATATCAATAACAACTATGACTTCGCAGAGTTGCTAAGCGAATATTTAGGAGAACTCAACGTATCTCATACTGGAGGCCGCTTCCGTCCGCAAACAAGCGGCAATGTTACCGCCAACCTAGGCCTACTTTTCGATTGGAACCATAGCGGCAAAGGTTTATTAATCGCTGAGGTAGTGGAAAAAGGCCCGTTCGATCACGCACGTTCCAAGGTAAAAGCCGGTACCGTCATGGAGAAAATAGACGGGCAAGAAATAACCCCGGATATGGATTACTCCAAGCTATTAAACAATAAGACCAAAAAGAAGACCTTGGTTTCCCTCTACGATCCACAAACCAAGGAACGCTGGGAAGAGGTAGTCTTGCCTATCAGTAACGGTGAGTTAAATAACTTGCTTTATACCCGCTGGGTGAAGCAACGTGCCGCCGACGTGGATAAATGGTCGAACGGACGATTGGGATACGTCCATATCCAATCCATGGGAGACCCTAGTTTCCGCTCTGTCTACTCCGATATCCTAGGTAAATATAACGACCGGGAGGGCATCGTCATTGATACCCGCTTTAATGGTGGTGGACGTTTGCATGAGGATATCGAGATCTTGTTCAGCGGAGAGAAATACCTCACCCAAGTGACACGTGGCCGGGAGGCTTGCGATATGCCTAGCCGCCGCTGGAATAAACCTTCCATCATGCTCCAATGCGAGGCTAATTATAGTAACGCACATGGAACCCCGTGGGTTTATAAGCATCAACACATCGGACGTTTAGTTGGTATGCCCGTACCGGGAACAATGACTACCGTCTCTTGGGAAACCCTGCAAGATCCGACGCTAATATTCGGCACACCTATTACCGGTTATCGCCTGTCGGACGGTAGTTACTTAGAGAACACACAGCTGGAACCGGATGTTAAAGTCGCTAATTCTCCGGAAACTGTTGTCAAAGGGGAAGATACGCAATTGAGAACAGCGGTAAATGAATTGCTGAAAGAGATCGATAAAAAGTAGTTTAAAACGAGACTACTCTCATCGCCTGTCGGGAGTAGTCTCGTTTTATTATGTAACCTTCTATTAAAAAACAGGCGATATTCACTCTGCCTAAGTCGTGATATGCTTATAGGGAGAATGACTAAAATCCAAGAAACACATCTCATAGCAAATGGTCAGCCACACTACAATGCAAGGCCAAGCTTTTATCACATACGGACGGATCAGTCCATTCCGGACAATCGATGGAACCAGCTCTGTAGTGGATAAGCCAACAATCACCAAGGTAGTTATCCAAAGCCAATAAGTATATTTCTTATGGGGCGATACACTGCATATATACCAGATAGCGACTCCTATCATCGCTATGATATACCCACTCGCCTCGCTTCCCGTACTGAATAATACGACAAACAATAAAACATTAGCTAATAGCATAAAGCGAAAAGCCGGATATTTATATTGCGAGATCCTTAAATATGGAATGCAAAATAAAATCAAGCCCGGTATGATAAGCCACATATCGCTATAGTCCGGATTCCCGGATATCTTTCGAACCACTCCCAATAATGATATATTTTGTGGATCAGCGAACATATTCAACATATTTTTCACCTTCAATCGCTCAAACCAATCTATATACTGAGAGATCACATACTCAATCCCCGGTGTATAAAGTACCGGGATCACAAAGCAAACCAATCCCCAGAAAAGACAAGAGACTAATAATCTCACTTTCTGCCTTGAGAAGAAAAAGAACGCCAATCCCACGATTGGATAGATCTTGATAAATGTTCCGAGCATAATAATGCCTGCCGCCCAGAAATCCTTTTTCTCCAGTATCAAGACAAACGATAATAAGATAAAGGCCGCTACTGATATATTGAATTGCTGTACTCCTTGAGCCGTCATCAACTCACAATACGAATACCAATAAATAATGATTTTTTGGGTACTCGACAATGGCAATCGGCTAATCGCATAAAATAATAGGGCGGTATTCCCCGCTATCCATAAGATCATACCCAGCCATTCCGGTAACAGGGCGAAAGGAGCTATGATAAGACTGAATAAGACTCCATAATGGTTTGAATCATAATATTCCGGATAATGATCCCCATATAAGGTTAAGCCTTCGATAGCATGCCAGTAGACTCCTTCAAATATCTTATAATTATTATATTTCCCGATCAACAACTTGACAATAGCAAAAATAACACCTGTTAGCATCCATACCCCGAATACAGTCCGGGGCTCTCTCCATACCGGATGGGTGGCTAAAGTCTTTAATCTCATATCCAATTTCTTCCTTTCAATCAGTCCACAAAGATAAAAAACCTAATAAAACGAGCCTAATAAAAAAGAAAAGACTGTCTGGGTATATAACCCGGACAGCCTTTTCCTTTATGATACAGACTCTATTCTGAGTATCCCCTATTAATTAGCGAATGATTTCAAAGGAACACTTACTCCCATGTAAAGATTCATGGCGTTACCGCTGACCGGTAAGCATTGTGGAGTTACCTTTGTCAACATATAATCCGATCCGATAAAGAAATTGATCCAAGACGGTGAGAAATTCAAGGCGATACCATACGTCTTGAACTTACTATGGATAAATGAGTAGCTCAGCGTAGCCTCAAACCATTTCACCGGACGGTAATTACCGGACAATGTCAGTTCCGTATAGGCTTTCGGGGAATAAAGACGAGTGCTCGACAATAAACCGATACCTAACTTGTTTTCCAGCAAACGGTACTCGCCACCGATATTGATTGTCGAACGAAGACGGGTAGTGCTTCCGGACTCACCCTCTTTCTTGAAATGAAGCAAGTTCTCGAAATCTTCCTTGATAGCGTCAAACTGATCGCCCATGCTCGGTATATCACCGTTATTCTCGCCAATAGCCAGATCAAAGCCGTTAAAGTCGAAAGTTCCATCCAACTTACCTAGCGTGCTACCTCCCTTGCTCCAGCTGATAAAACCTAAATCAAGGACAGCGGCGGATAACATGATATTCTCGGTCAATTGGTACGTAGCACCCAAGTCCACTCCCATACCGAAACCGCTAAGACCCGGAGAATCGAAATCAAAGCTATTATAATAATCACGGCCTTGCTCGTCTACTTCCATTTCCGGAACCAAGCCTTTCATATTCGTCTGCAATGTACCGGTAGAGGTAACTTTCCAGCTAGTCTCTCCCATCTCAGCATGCATCTGATCGATCGTAGCGTCCATAGAACCTACGCCCCATAACAATTTAACCTTACCTCCGACTGTCAACTTATCCGTGATAGGACGAGAATATCCTACACCTGTCTCCAAATAAGCCTCGGCATACGCCCTGATATTACGGATATCATACGTACTCTGAGATCCATTACCCTTTTTCATGAACTCGAACAATGTCTTCGGAGCACGAATATTCGCCAATCCCTTGATAGAAACATCAACCGTCCAGAATCCCTTGCCGGCGTACCAGCCACCGGATAGAACCTGCGTACCAAAATCCATGTTTACCTGATTCTCGTCCTTCAAGCCATTCAGGAAAGACTCGGTATTCACGGAGTTATCCATGAACGTAACGGTCTCACCATTCTTCGGATAAATAAAATTATCCACAGCTATTCCGTTCGTACCATACGAAGCGCCAACCGCACCTAATACCGGAATGGAAACATAGCCTCTCTCGGGACGATACGCCGGATTCATCGTCGTGCGTGCCGTAGAGGATTGCATGAAGTAAGAAGTTCGTATTTGCTGGGCGGATACCGACATCCCCACAGTGGTCAATAAACATAAAGCGCACAGACCTCTCTTATACATATTATATATAGTATTCATCTTTCTTTTTCGTAATTTAAATGGTTAGTACTGGGATCAAATAGAAATTCCGCCTTCTTTCTTAAGTTTCAAGTTGAAGGTCGTTTTCTGGCCTTTCTTCAAAGCCTCGCTTTGATCTCTACCCGTTAAATGTAAATTCAGGTCTATATGACGTGCGTCCTTCATTTTCGGCATATCCTCCTTCGTGATCTCGAAGACAACCTCTCCGGCTTGTCCTTTTACCTCTTGCGCCGGGAATTGGATATCTACCGGTACATTGTTCTCATCCATGATCACCATCTCGATAGACATATCGAACGGCATCTCGTTCGTAACCTCTCCATAGATCTTCGCGCTTCCGTCCGAGAAAATATAGTCTACGAAATCCTCATCAAAAGCGTCCTCGATCCGCTCGACGGATACGGCGCTAAATTCCGGTGCCGGAGTCAACGGAAGCTCTACCGCATAGCGTAACTCGCTCAAGGCATCCATAGGAGCGTTCGCCCATTGTTTGCTATCAGCGGACAAAGACAAATGTATTTTTTGAGGAACAATCTGTACGATTCCCGGTAACTTCTCGTTCTTGACAAACTTAAAAGCATCCGTCTTCGGATCAAGAGGGCCGATCCAAATATTAGGAGACACCGTTGACAAGGTAAAATCAGAGGAAGTAGCCTCCTTTTTACTTGCGTTCTCAGCCTCGATAGACAAGCTACAATCCAAAGAGGCATTCTTTACATTCGACTTTAATGTAATATGGGGATTCGTTAACGCCAAAACGAAATCGCCATCAAACAAACCATCGATATCCCCAGTCGTTATATCTTCCGAGGCGATCTCCACTTTATCAGAGGCGGCCCGTAAGCTTTTCCCCTTAATCTTCATCTCTCCATCATAGATCATGACGTAAGCCCCGTCGACTTCCCGAATGGAAGGGACTTTCTCTACATTCACAACGTCATCCGACGTTACATAACCCGTACCGAGAGGAGCTACCCAAGACTCACCCATTACCGCATCGTCCGTATTGACATCGCTTAAATCATACTTACTATCCACACATGCCGCTAAACAGCAAGATGATAGCAATAGCATCACTAAATGTTTGTTTTTCATATAAAGTTATTTTTATCAAAATTATGACCCTAACAGCGCGCAAAAATAAACAAAATAAATGAAAGTTTAGCCATAAAAAAAGAGTGGCATCGTATTATTAACGCCACTCTTAGCTTATACTATCTTTGACAATCAAAATATTCTTCCGCAAATACGAATCTTCATGACCGGATAAACCGTTAGCTTGTCCATGATCTTCGTAAAGGTATCATCCTCGTCTATCTCATTCAACAAGTCCTTTACATCCCCTGAATCCGTATACACCTCCGGTTTGCCATGGAATTGCACACCCAGCTCAAACATCACGCCAACCCGTTTCTTAGGAACCGCACGACCGAATCCAAGACCTAGATAAGGACGAAAACCGGACACTTTCAATCCACCGGATACATTACCGTTATTATCCACCGGAATCGTATAATCACCGATAACTATGCCCGCACTTTCTCCTTGGGCGATCAGGTCTTTCAGCTTATCACTATGCCCTTCTATCTTCACCAAGGAAGAACCACCGAAATAGGCGCCGGCCGCAACGAAGAACGAAGAAGCGTGAGGAAACGGGTAAACATTCACCAACAACTGTCCGGAAGTACGTTTCAAGCTACCTTTGACATCCATGGAGTATGTATCATTATACACACCCGCTCGCGGATCGTTAACATCTACATCCACGTCCGTATTAATGCTGAAACCCGGCATAAAGGTAAGACCACCTCTCAACGCCAGATAAGGCGTAATAGGAGTAGCGACCTCCACATCTACACCCGTCAAACCAACACCCACTCCTGCCGAAACAGAATTGAAAATCCCTAACTCCTTTTGAGCTGAGATAAAATTACACGTCGCAAACATGCTCACGAACGCACAAAGAAGAAATAGTCTTTTCATTTTCACCATATAAGTTAAATTGTTATTCACCCTAGACTCACAAAAATAAATAAAAAACATGAAACATTCGTTGTAAAAAAGAAAAAGCGACATCGAATTTGCCTCGATGTCGCTTTTTTACGGATAAAGTATACTATTTTACGTATAAGCGTACGTTATTCCTCCTCAGAATCGTCTTCCTTCATATTATGGAATACGTTTTGAACGTCTTCGTCTTCCTCTAATTTCTCGATAATCTTCTCGATAGACTCACGCTGTTCCGGAGTAACCTCCTTCAAATCGTTCGGAATACGTACGAACTCACTACTCAAGATCTCGAAACCATTCTCCTCCAAATATTTCTGGATCGCCGAATTCTGCGCGAACTCACCATAAAGAACAACCTCGTCCTCGTCTTCCTCAACCTCATCTACACCGAAGTCGATCAACTCCAACTCTAGGTCTTCTAAAGAAAGATCCTCTTTTTTAGCGATATGGAATACGCATTTATGATCGAACAAGAACTCCAAGCTACCGGATGTTCCCAGAGAACCACCGTTCTTATTGAAATAACTACGAACGTTGGCTACCGTACGAGTCGTATTATCCGTAGCGGTCTCAACGAAGATAGCGATACCGAAAGGACCATATCCCTCATAGTTCATCTCCTTATAATCCGTGAAATCCTTGGATACGGCACGTTTAATGGCACGCTCCACGTTCTCCTTCGGCATATTCTCCTTTTTGGCGTTCTGCATCAACACACGTAAACGAGGATTATTCTCGGGCTCCGGCCCACCTTGTTTTGCCGCGATCGTGATTTCCTTACCTAACTTCGTGAATACACGGGCCATATTGCCCCAACGCTTAAACTTTCTCGCTTTACGAAACTCAAACGCTCTTCCCATATGTTTATCAGTTTATCTTTATTTTATGTAATTAAATTCTTATCTCAATTGAGCACCTAGCTTTTGTTCCAGATTCGTCTGGATCTTCTTCATGATAGCGTCGATCTGCTTATCGTTCAAAGTCTTGCTCTCATCTTGCATGAAGAAGCTTACGGCATAAGACTTCTTGCCCGCCGGAAGGTTCTTGCCCTCGTAAACGTCGAACAGAGATACTTCCTTCAATAGCTTGCGATCGCTATCCTTAGCGATTTTCTCGACCTCGCTAAACTGTACGCTCTTATCAAGCAACAACGCCAAGTCACGTTTAACGGCCGGGAACTTGGAAATCTCGGAGAAGGTTACTTTCGCCTTCTTGATCTCCTTCATCAATTGGGTCCACGACAACTCAGCGTAATAAACCTCCATATCGATATCCAGCATCTTACGAAGTTTCTTGCTTACGATACCCATCGTACCCAATTGACGTCCGGAACCGGTCGTGATGCTTAGGCCCGAAGAATAGATATCATTCGTCAAGTTACCGAAAATAACCCGTTTCATATCCACACCCAAGCGGGCTAAGATATTCTCTACGTAAGCCTTCAACTCATAAACGGAAGATTTCTCGTCAGGATGCGCCCAGTTGTTCTCCACCCGGTTGCCGGCTACCCAGATGCCTAGACGGTAATCCTCGCTGAACTGCGCCAAGGTCTCATCTTCCTTCTTGTTATCGATATTATAATCATAGCAATTACCAAACTCATAGAAACGGACATTGCCATTCTTACGCTTCATGTTATGCTCGATGCTCTCCAAGCCTCCGAACAACAAGGTCTGACGCATGCAGTTCAAATCAGCGCTTAACGGGTTCATCAACATGACACAATGCGCTTCCGGATAAACAGACAGATCCGTATAATAAGCGGAGCGTGTCAAGGAATTGTTCATGATCTCGTTGAAACCACAACCGCAAAGTTGCTCCGAGATCAAGTTCTGCAATTTCCAGCTACGATCCGTAGGAGTCTGGTAACTTAAATTGGACTTCACGTTATCGCTGAACTCCACGTTATTATATCCGTAGATACGAAGAATGTCCTCGATCACGTCTACATCACGCTGCACATCGATACGATATACGGGAACATGCAAAGTCAAGCCCTCGGCAGTCTCGGATACGATCTCCATCTCAAGGCTTGCCAAGATACTTTTCACGGTTTCTACCGGAATATCCTTACCGATCAACGTATTGATCTTCTCGTAAGTCACCTCAACCGTATACGGTTCCGCCACGGTAGGATAAACATCCTGTACGGCACCCGTGATCTTACCTCCCGCCAACTCTTGTATCAACAAGGCGGCACGTTTCAATACATACATCGTATTGTTCGGATCCAAACCACGCTCGAAGCGGAAAGAAGCGTCCGTATTCAAGCCAAAACGACGGGCGGTCTTGCGAATCCACGTCGGATGGAAACAAGCGGATTCCAAGAATACGTCGGTGGTCTCCTCCGTCACGCCGGAATCCAAACCGCCGAACACGCCACCGATACACATCGGTTCCTCGACGTTACAAATCATCAAGTCACGATCGGTCAACGTACGCTCCACGCCATCCAACGTGACGAATTTCGTACCAGCCTCGGCCGCCTTGACAATCACTTTATTTCCTTTGATCTTACCCGCGTCAAAAGAGTGTAAAGGCTGCCCCAACTCATGCAGGATAAAGTTCGTTATATCCACTACGTTATTGATGGGACGAAGGCCGATCACACGCAAACGGTTTTGTAACCACTCCGGGCTCTCCTTCACCGTAACGCCCTTGATCGTAACACCGGAATAACGGGGACAAGCCTCCGTATTCTCTACCACGACCTCTACACCCGGTGTCTCGTCATCGATCTTGAAAGCGTCTACCGAAGGACGTCTCAATTCGGCGGGCTTGCCGTTTTGCTTCAAATAAGCGGCCAAGTCACGGGCGACACCGAAATGGGAAGTAGCGTCTACACGGTTCGGGGTGATATCCACCTCCAGCACGTAGTCGCTCTTTACATTATAATAATCTTTAGCTAACGTACCTACAACAGCATCGGCGGGAAGTACGATAATACCGTTATGGTCGGTACCGATACCGATCTCGTCCTCGGCGCAAATCATACCGTTGGACTCAACGCCACGGATCTTAGATCTCTTGATGGTAAAGCATTCATCACCGTCGTACAGTTTCGTGCCATTCACGGCTACGACCACTTTCTGTCCGGCAGCCACGTTCGGGGCGCCGCATACGATTTGTAAAGGAGCCTCGCCACCTACATTTACGGTCGTTATATGTAAATGGTCAGAATTCGGGTGTTCCTCACAAGTTAACACTTCACCGATAACCAGTCCCTCAAGTCCGCCCTTAATGGTTTGAACTTCCTCTACTCCACCGGTTTCCAAACCGATAGAGGTAAGCGCCGCAGCAACTTCTTCTGGCTCCAGATCGAAATCAAGATACTCTTTCAGCCAATTGTAAGATATATTCATCGCTATAAAATTTATTCTCTAAAGAGACGGCCTCTATTGATAGCCGCCGAATTGACGGACAAAAGTACGAATAATAATTCAAACGATACAAAAATATCCTCATGAACTTCTACGAACTCTTAACTGCGCCAACGCATGCGTTTCATTCATTCTTAATTTTCTATCGCGAATCATAGATAATAGAGACTCACTTTACGATGAGTCAGAATAAAGATGTACCTTTGCGGGAGGTTTTAACGTTACAACTATTTTTTATGCGTATAGATATACTTACCGTACTTCCCGAGATGATCGAGGGGATGATTAATTGCTCTATCGTCAAGAGGGCGCAAGATAAAGGATTAGCGGAGATTCATTTACATAACCTACGGGATTACACCACTAATAAATGGAGGCGGGTGGATGATTATCCGTTCGGAGGAGAGGCCGGAATGGTGATGCAGATCGAACCGATAGACCGGGCGATCTCAGCGTTGAAAAGCGAACGGGAATATGACGAGGTAATCTATACCTCCCCGGATGGCGAGACACTCAACCAGCCCATGGCCAACAGCATGTCTTTACTAAATAATATGATTATCCTCTGCGGGCACTATAAAGGGATCGACTATCGTATCCGTGAGCATTTGATAACGAAAGAGATATCCGTAGGAGACTATGTCCTTACCGGAGGAGAGCTGGCCGCCGCTATCATAACCGACGCCGTGGTACGCTTGATACCGGGAGCGATCGGCGACGAGCAAAGCGCCCTCTCCGACTCCTTCCAAGATGACTTACTGGCCCCGCCTGTTTATACACGTCCCGCCGATTACAAAGGTTGGAAAGTACCCGAGGTACTATTATCCGGGCACCAGCGCAAGATCGAAGAATGGCGCTTGCAACAAGCACAAGAGCGTACGGCACGCCTCCGGCCGGATTTATTGAAATAGCAGCGTTAAAAAACAAGGCCGGGGATCATCCCCCCCCGATGATACCCCGGCCCCTCTATCCACAAACAATCATGGCTACAACATCACTCTTATTTATTGAAACGTTCTTTCAATTTAGCTAACATGTCTTTTGTCATGGCATCCAAATCATACTCCGGCTTCCAGCCCCACTCTTGGCGGGCGCAAGTGTCATCCAAGGAGTTCGGCCACGACTCGGCTATAGCCTGACGCAAAGGATCTACCTCATACTCCATTTGGAAGTCCGGCATATATTTCTTGATATTATTAAAGATGATCTCCGGATCGAAACTCATCGACGCAATGTTGAAAGAGTTGCGATGAACGAACTTCGTAGAATCCGCCTCCATAATCTCGATAGCGGCACGCAAGCCGTCCGGCATGTACATCATATCCATGAAAGTACCGGCTGCGATCGGGCAAACGAATTTCTCGCCCTTAGCGGCCGAATAGTAAATATCGACAGCGTAATCCGTCGTACCACCACCCGGAGGTGTCACATAAGAGATCAATCCGGGGAACCGAACCGAACGTGTGTCCACGCCGAAACGGATATTATAATAATCACTTAACAACTCACCGGATACCTTCGTCACGCCGTACATCGTACGAGGATTACGGATCGTATCTTGAGGAGTCTTGTCTTTCGGGGTATTGTTACCGAAAACGCCAATAGAGCTCGGCGTAAATACGGCGCAGTGCATCTCACGGGCCACCTCAAGCACATTGAACAAGCCCCCCATTCCGATCTTCCACGCCAACTGAGGTTTAGCCTCTGCTACAGCCGACAAAAGAGCCGCCAAGTTGTAGATCGTATCAATATTATATTTTGATACCGTCTCAGCGATCTGCTGCTCGTTCGTGATATCCACGATAGCGGAAGGTCCCGACTCTAATAACTCGCCTTTAGGTTCCGCACCCGGGATATAACCCGCTACTATGTTCCCACCGTAGATACTTCTTAATTTCATGGTTAACTCTGATCCGATCTGACCGGTAGAACCAATTACTAATACATTCTTCATCGCGTTTAATGAGATTTAAGTTTTTTTCCGTCGGCAAAGGTATAGAGAATAAAACAGTTTAGACATGAATTTCTTCTCTTTTTTAGTATTAAAATTCAAAAAAAAAACAGACCTTTGTCTGTCGCTTTGACAACGAAGCTACTACTCACATCTAAATACTAATAAAAAACGAAGTTTTTATGTACGGAAAACTTAAAGAATTCTTGACAAATGAACTTGAAGGCATCAAAGCCGCTGGTTTATACAAGAACGAGCGTATCATTACTACGCCACAGAGAGCCGACATCAAAGTAAATGCCGGAAGTGATGTTTTGAACTTCTGCGCCAACAACTATCTTGGCCTGTCCGATAACCAACGACTGATCAAGGCCGCGAAAGAAGCCATGGATACACACGGTTATGGTATGTCGTCCGTTCGTTTCATCTGTGGAACGCAGGATTTGCACAAGCAATTGGAAGCAGCCATCTCCGACTATTTCAAGACTGAGGACACGATCCTTTACGCCGCATGTTTCGACGCTAACGGTGGTTTGTTCGAGCCATTGTTCGGCGAGGAAGACGCTATCATCTCGGATGCCTTGAACCACGCCTCTATCATCGACGGTGTTCGTTTATGCAAGGCTAAACGTTATCGCTACGCCAACGCCGATATGGCGGACTTGGAGCGTTGCCTACAAGAGGCGCAGGCCCAACGTCACCGTATCATCGCCACGGACGGCGTGTTCTCCATGGACGGCAATGTCGCTCCGATGGACAAGATTTGCGAGCTTGCCGAGAAATATGACGCATTGGTTATGGTGGACGAGTCTCACTCTGCCGGTGTCGTAGGCCCGACGGGTCATGGCGTAGCCGAGCAGTTTGATGTTTACGGACGTGTAGATATCTTCACGGGTACGCTGGGTAAGGCGTTCGGTGGTGCCATGGGTGGCTTCACGACCGGAAAGAAGGAGATTATCGATATGTTACGCCAGCGTTCTCGCCCCTACTTGTTCTCTAACTCCGTGGCTCCGGCCATCGTAGGCGCAAGCTTGGAGATGTTCAAGATGTTGAAGGAAAGCGACGCTTTACATACGAAATTAATGAACAACGTAAGTTACTTCCGCGACAAGATGCTGGCAGCCGGTTTCGATATCAAGCCGACTCAATCCGCTATCTGCGCTGTTATGTTGTACGACGCTAAGTTGTCTCAAGATTTCGCCGCCAAGATGCAGGAAGAGGGTATTTACGTAACCGGTTTTTATTACCCGGTAGTACCGAAGGGACAAGCTCGTATCCGTGTACAATTGTCCGCCGGCCACGAGACTGAGCATCTGGACAAGGCTATCGCCGCGTTTATCAAGGTAGGAAAAGAGCTAGGCGTTATCAAATAACACCTCTCTCATTCATCATACAAGGCCACATCCGGGCAAGATGATCTGGATGTGGCTTTTTAATCACTAAGAACAATCATGCAACTCAGTAACTACCATAGTCATTGTACTTTTTGTGATGGAAGAAGTATTCCGGAAGATTTCGTGAGATTCGCCATAACACACGGGTTCCGTGCGTACGGTTTTTCCTCCCACTCGCCGCTTCCGTTCGAGACCTTCTGGAATATGTCTAAAGACGATATGCCGGAGTATCTGCAAGAGATAAAACGACTGAAACAGAAATACAGCGATCAACTAGAAATATATGCCGGTCTGGAGATTGATTATCTGGACGAGACCTATAACGCCTCGATCCCCTATTTCCAAGAGTTACCTTTGGACTACCGGATCGGTTCCATCCATTTCCTGCCCGTATCAGAGCGTCTGGTCGAAGAGAACATGGTCTGTATAGACGGCTCATTCAGGGAATACGCCCACTCCGTGGAGCGGCATTTCGAGGGAGATGTCCGGTTGCTTGTCAAGCGTTTCTTCGATACCACGATGAAAATGATAGAGGCCGGAGGCATCGATATCGTCGGGCATATGGATAAGATCTATATGAACGGACAGAAGTACGAGATCTTCAATTTTGAGGAGGATTGGTATCGGAAGCCTTTTGAGGCTTGTCTGGATCTGGTTCAGGAGAAAGGATTGATGGTAGAGGTCAACACCAAGAACTGGACCAAGAAAAAAGAGCTTTACCCCCGTGTGGAATACCTATCACGGATGCGGGAAATGAATATCCCTGTCATGGTGAACTCCGATTGCCATTATCCGGATTTGGTGAACGACGGTCGCAAGGAGGCTTTCAAGTTGCTGAAGCAAGCCGGCTTCAAGTCCACCCGTGAGCTCGTGAAAGGCAAATGGCAAGATATCGCCCTCTAGGATTTATTTTTCCGCTTATACAGGAAGGATTGCCAACGTTCCTCAGCGTTCCCTTGACGAAACATGTCATAACGTGCCATCGTAAAGAACAGATCCGATAAACGATTCACGAACGCCATGATCCCGGCAGGAACCGGGTCTTTCCGATTCAATGTCCACAAGCGGCGTTCGGCCCTGCGGGTGATCGTACGGGCCAATTGGAGGTGCGCCGAAACAGGTGTGCCTCCCGGAAGGATAAAATACCCGTTATCCTCCATCTGGGCGGATAGATCATCGATATGGGACTCACAAAAGACGGCCAAATCATCGGGAAGCGGATTCGGATTCTGATCACGGATCGCCGATGGTGTCGCCACATGAGACATCACGGCCATCATCTCACGCTGTATCCTACCCAGCAACACCTGCCATTCATGATCGGGAGGCAGCAACGTACGGACAATGCCTATCTCGGCGTTCAACTCATCCAACGTCCCATTCGCCTCGATACGGATGTCATCCTTATCGACACGCTCACCGCCATGTATGCCGGTTTTTCCTTTATCTCCTCCACGGGTATATATTCTCATAGGATACTCATTTTAGGACTTATGAAAAAAGACTACCGTATTCCGGCGATAAACACTATAGTATTCATTTCCAAACACTACTGTGTTTATCCACGAATACTATAGTGCTCTCACACGAACACAATAGTCTTTTCTATTTGTTAATCAAAGAAGTGCTTAAACTTACTGAAGATTTTCTCTTTCATCGTCTTATTAGGCTGGAAGTTCGGTGAATTCTCCAATCCGTTCAGCGTCTCTTTCTCCGTAGACGACAAAGTCTCGGGGATATATACACTCACGTTCACCAACAAATCGCCCGTACCATAACTATTGATGGAAGGAAGTCCTTTATTACGCAAACGAAGCACCTTACCCGGCTGTGTACCCGGCTCGATCTTCAATTTCGCCTTTCCGTCGATGGTCGGGACCTCTACCGTGGCTCCCAAGGCTGCTTGCGGAACACTCAATAGCAGGTTGTATAACAGATCGTTCTCATCACGAATCAACTCCGGATGCGGTTCCTCCTCGATAAGGATCAATAAGTCGCCGTTGATTCCACCATGTCGTGCGGCGTTGCCTTTACCATTCATGGAGAGCTGCATGCCCTCGGCTACACCGGCAGGGATATTGATCGTGATAATCTCATCGTCGCGAACGACGCCCTCACCGTTACACTCCGTACATTTCTTGACAACGATCTTGCCCTCGCCACCACAAGTAGGACAAGTCGTCTGCGTCTGCATCTGCCCTAGGATCGTGTTGGCGATACGGGTAACGACACCGCTACCTTTACACGTATCACACGTTTTCACACCCTCCGAGCCTTCCGCCCCGCTACCGTGACAATGCGAACAAGGCACATACTTCTTCACCTTGATCTTTTTTTCCACGCCGTTAGCGATCTCTTTCAGGTTCAGCTTCACCTTCACACGCAAGTCCGATCCACGGTTCACCCGGCGTCCTCCACGAGAACCGCCGAAACCACCGAAGCCACCAAAACCGCCAAAATGTCCACCAAAGATGTCACCGAACTGGGAGAAGATATCCTCCATGGACATACCACCACCGAAGCCGCCACCTTGTGAAGCCCCGCCGACACCCGCATGGCCGAATTGGTCATAACGCTGACGCTTTTGCGGATCGCTCAACACGTCGTATGCCTCTGCCGCCTCCTTAAAGTTCTCCTCCGCTTGCTTATCGCCCGGGTTCTTATCCGGGTGGAATTGTATCGCCTTCTTACGGTACGCTTTCTTTATCTCATCCGCCGATGCATTCTTCTCAACGCCCAGCACTTCATAGTAATCCCTTTTAGCCATCCTTGTATTTGTTATTTGCCGATTTTCCGATTATTCTCCCACTACTACTTTAGCGTGACGTATTACCTTGTCAAATAAGGTATATCCAGTTTGTACGCAATCCAATACCTTGCCCTTCATGTCCGGTTCCGGAGCGGGAATCGTAGCGATAGCCTCAAACTCCTCCGTGTTGAACGGCTTGCCTATGGCCTCGATCGGCTTTACGCCCTGCTGAGACAGATAGCCCATGAACTTACCGAAAATCAAGTCCACGCCTTCTTTAACGGCCTCTACATCCTCAGCCGTGCGGACGTTCTGCAAAGCACGCTCGAAATCGTCGATAATAGGAAGAAGGTTCTTTAACGCACCCTCGCCGCCAGTCTTGATCAAATCGGCCTTCTCACGCATCGTACGTTTACGGTAATTGTCAAACTCCGCCATCAAGCGCAGGTGGGAATCGTTCAATTCGTTATATTTCTTTTGCAAGGCTTCCACCTCGCCCGACACATTGTCAGAGCCGGCAGTTTCATCTGCCGCATTTGACTGTTCTTCCTGCAAATTTGTCGCTTCCTCATTATTCACGTTTTCGTTTTTTGAAGCGTTTTCTTTTTTCTCGTTTGGATTCATCTTGCTCATAATCTATCTGATTTTTTTCATTACTAACTAATTGTAAGCGAAATACGGTACCACATAAATACCCTTAAAAAGTATATACACAGCATCCATATCAAGTTCATACACTATTATAGCAGCAAATATATTGCCAACTATTCCACCACATCAAAAATATCTTTACCTTTGCCTATGTTTTAAACGAAACAGGTATTTTTAGAGTAAATAAAATTCCAGAATATGATGAGAAGTGTGATTTTATCAACGTTACTATTAGTATTGGCGGTCTGTACGGTTTCCGCCCAAAACAGGAATACATCCATCTGCCGACTAGGCTTCACATACGATATCAGCCAGAGCAAGAACTGGGGAAATAACAAGCCGGTCATTAAAAGCGTCATCCCTTATTCATCCGCCGAGCAAGCAGGTATTAAGAAATACGACGTGATCGAGGAGATCAACGGTGTACCTGTGACGGAAATATCTGTCGATGAGATCCCACAACTGCTGAATCCCGCCGGAAGAAACGATGTCCTATTGACTATCAGCAACCTTTCCTCTCCTTCTAAACAAGTATTGGTAAAGAAGGACTGCAAGAAAAGTAACGCCATCACGGAAGACCAGCTGGCGTCCGCCTATGCGATGTATAGCTTGGAGACAACCAATGAGCAAGAATTCGTATGCCCGTTCAAGACTACCGTCACATCCGACGGCGTAGATTTCGGTAACTTCAAGACATTCGCCTTCTCGACCATCGACGAGAATAACCGTAAACTGGAAACGGTCATCAACGAATGCATCGAGAACGAGTTGACCAAAAAAGGACTTACGGTTGATATCGCGAAGCCGGATTTATTGATACAGACTTTCTATTTTTTCGATAAGAACCCGAACTATCTGGGAGCGAATAAAGTATTGGTAGAAAAAGAACCGACTTACCGGTACAACTTCTCGCACAGTAAGATGGAGAAATTCCCGTTCTTGAATTACGCCGCCGCCGAAGCGGAAGCCGAATATCTGTTGCAATTCGGTATCCGTATCATCGATCAAAAAGATATCCCCGGACGTGTACTCTGGGAATGTGAGGCGAACGAGTTGCTGGAAGACTCTTATCGTTTAGACGAATACGCCCGGGTGCATGTCCCGTTGATGTGTATGCAATACCCATACACGAAATACGGACGTAACGTACCGTTCAAGGTGAGCAAGAAGACCTATAATTATACGGGGATCAGCTACGATATCGATAAATTGGATCAAGTGGTTGACGTAGATCGTAACTCTCCCGCTTATGCGGCAGGCATCCGTCCTCGTGACATTATAGAAAAGATCGGCCGCCATAAGATGGATCATTCGGCAGAGGAGTTCTCATCCGCCTACAAACGCTTTATCACGAACACGATGCAATATCGTGATCCGAAGACGATGTTTACGGACGCGAACGGTTTCAAATATTGCATGTTTTGGGACGTATTCAAATATCCCCAAATAGCGGATGCGTCGCAAAGCTCCGATTACTTGCCGGCGTTCTCTTATTTATACTATTTCGCCCCTTATATTAATCCGTCCGGCAACAACGCCTGTACATTTAATATAAAGCGTGGCAAGACAAAATTAGAAGTAATTATCCGTCCTACCATTCGCTCTGAAGTGACGGTAGAGATCAAATAAAGATTTTACAAACACGTGATATATCCACAAAATTTTGAACAAAAGACGGGCTTTGATAAGATCCGTCACTTAATCACAGAAAAATGTTTAAGCCCGCTCGGGGAAGAGCGGGTAGCGGAGATGGGATTCTCCGCCGATTTCGAGGTCGTATCCAAGCGATTGGAACAAACCGATGAGTTTATCCGTATCTTACACGGAGACACGGAATTCCCCGCCAGTTATTTCTTCGACGTGCGCTATTCCTTGAAACGGATTCGGCCGGAAGGTACTTGGCTGGATGAACGGGAGTTGTTCGACCTCAAACGTTCCTTGCAAACGATCAATGACATCGTACGCTTCTTCAAGCCCATGGACGATGAGGAAATCAAGTATCCGGCCTTGACTGAATTGGCGGGAGATATCTTTGTCTTCCCCCAATTGATTGGAAAGATCGATAGCATCCTCGATAAATTCGGCAAGGTCAAGGACAGTGCTTCCTCCACCCTATCGCAAATCCGCAGGGAGATGACGATCACGATGAGCGGTATATCCCGCAGCCTGCAATCCATCCTCCGTGCGGCTCAATCGGACGGGGTTGTCGATAAGGACGTGACACCGACCATGCGCGACGGTCGTTTGATGATCCCGGTAGCCCCGGCCTTCAAACGAAAGATAAAAGGTATCGTACATGATGAGTCCGCCAGTGGCAAGACGGTCTTTATAGAGCCGGAGGTGGTCGTGGAAGCGAATAACCGCATCCGGGAACTGGAAGGGGAAGAACGCCGGGAAATCATTAAGATACTGACGGAATTCACGAACGTGATCCGTCCTTTAGCTCCGGATATCCTACAATCTTACGAGTTTCTTGCCGACATTGACTTCATTCGTGCGAAAGCGTTATTCGCGGAGCAAGTCAAGGCGATCAAGCCGATCGTGGAGGATAAGCGACAAATGGATTGGGTACGTGCCGTGCATCCGCTCTTATTCCTGTCTTTACAGAAACAGGGCAAGCAGGTAGTTCCCCTCGATATCGAGCTGACCGAGGGAAAACGGATCTTGATCATATCCGGTCCGAACGCCGGTGGTAAATCCGTTTGCCTGAAAACGGTCGGATTACTTCAATACATGTTGCAATGTGGTTTATTGATTCCTTTGCATGAGCGATCAAGAACCGGGATCTTCGAGCATATATTCATCGATATAGGCGATGAGCAAAGCATCGAGAACGATTTGAGTACCTACAGTTCCCACCTTACCAACATGAAGTATTTCGTGAAGAATTGTAACGAGCGGACCATTATCCTAATCGATGAGTTCGGTAGCGGTACGGAACCCCAGATTGGCGGCGCTATCGCCGAGGCTTTATTGGATCGCTTCAACCGGAATCATAGCTTTGGGGTAATCACGACCCACTACCAGAATTTGAAGCATTTCGCCGAGGATACGGAGGGTATCGTAAACGGTGCCATGTTGTACGACCGCCATTTGATGCAGCCCTTGTTCAAGCTTTCTATCGGAAACCCGGGTAGCTCGTTCGCCGTAGAGATCGCACGCAAGATCGGTCTGCCCGAGGACGTGATAGCCGACGCTTCCGCGAACGTCGGAGCGGATTATATCAATATGGACAAATACTTGCAAGATATCGTACGCGATAAACGGTACTGGGAAAGCAAACGGCAGAATATCCGTCAGCAGGAGAAAAAACTGGAAGATGTCACTTCTCGTTATGAACAAGACTTGGAAGCCGTAAACAAGCAACGGAAAGAGATCATCCGGGAGGCAAAGGCCGAGGCCCAACGTATTCTAGCGGAGGCTAACGCCAAGATCGAGAATACTGTCCGTGAAATCAAGGAGGCCCAAGCGGAAAAAGAACAGACCAAACTGGCCCGCAAAGCCTTGGAAGAGTTCAAGAACTCCGTAATGGCGACCGAAGAAGAAGACGATAAGATCACACGCAAGATGGCGAAGCTCAAGGAACGGAACGAACGGAAGAAACAGAAACAAAAAGTGACGGCCCAGCCGATATTTAATAAAGAGGTGATAGAGGTCGGCGACAATGTACGCCTTAAAGGGCAGGTTTCCGCCGGAACCGTTATGGAACTACAAGGAAAGCAGGCCGTAGTAGCATTCGGGATGATCAAAAGCACGGTTAAGCTGGAGCAGTTGGAAAAGGTAAGCAAAGGCCAGATCAAACGGGAAATCCAGAAAAGCACGTTCGTCAGCTCCCAGACCACTGACAATATGCATGAGAAGAAGATAAACTTTAAGCAAGAAATCGATGTGAGAGGAATGAGGGGCGATGAGGCATTGCAAAGCGTGACCTATTTTATCGACGACGCCATTCAAGTCGGGGCAGGCAAGGTTCGCATCTTGCATGGAACCGGTACGGGTATCTTACGTCAGCTAATCCGGGATTATCTGCGCACGGTTCCCGGTGTCCGTCGTTTTCAAGACGAGCATGTGCAGTTCGGAGGCGCCGGCATCACCGTTGTTGAATTCGATTAAAAAGAGATCCTTATTATGAGACGGAATGAATATACACACAGGAGAAGACATATATCCAACCGGCATTTATCGGACAAGTATTATTACGCCGGCGAACATGAGACAGCAACCGGCATTCGTCTCACGCAATACAACGAACAATCTTTGCATACGAAAGAGGTGCGGATAACCGACACTTCTTTCAGCAAACTAACCGACTCGAATCAGGTCAATTGGTTCGAGGTTAGCGGATTGACCAATGCGGATGCCATTACCCGTATCGTAAAAGATTTCGGACTGCATAATCTGGACGCTAAGGATATCTTGACTCCCCAACACGTGGTCAAGGTAGAGGAATACAAAGGACGAATGCTTATCGTATTAAACTCCTGCTATTACGATGTCAATAACGAGATGCGGTCTGAGCACATCAGTATACTGGTAGCGAACAATACGGTTATCACTTTTACGGAAAGTAACAACCCCGTATTCGAGGCCGCTCATAAAGCGCTACTATCCAACATGCTGAACATCCGGAAAAAAGGCAGTGGATTGCTGCTCGCTTTCCTTCTAAACACCATCATAGCGAATTTAGTAGAATCCGCCTCAAAGGTAGAAGAGATACTAGAGGATATAGAAGAGACTTTGCTCGATCCTAAGAACGATCAGGGTAATATGGGTTCCCTAATCCAACAACACCGCCATGAGTACATGATTATCCGTAAGAATAGCCTACCGCTGAAAGATCAATTCTCAAAACTATTACGAACAGAGAACGGGATTATCACCCCGGATATCCTGCCGATCTATAATGACCTGCAAGACCAACTCCAATTCGTTATCCAAACAACGGAAAGCTGCCGGGAAATCACCTCTTCCCTTGTCGATCTTTATATATCCAATAACGATCTTAGGATGAACGCCATCATGAAACGGCTGACGATTGTCTCCACCCTTTTCATCCCTTTGACATTCTTGGTGGGCGTATGGGGTATGAACTTCAAGATAATGCCGGAATTGGATTGGCGTTACGGTTATTTCATAGCTTGGGCCGTCATGATAGCTACCGGAGTATTGACTTGGCTATATATGAAACGAAAGGATTGGTATTAAAACCAATCCTTACGATCTGAAGAATTTCTTCCTATACTTATAAAAAGTATTCTTAGAGACGTTGAAATGCTCGCAAATCGATCCTACCGATTCTCCCCGCTCCAACATGTTCATGATCTCCCCCTTATGGGCGTCTAAGAAGAACAACTTGGATTCCGAGCCTTTAGGACGTCCCAACCGCTTTCCCGTACTTTTCACCTGTTCCAAGGCGTCTTTTGTACGTATGGAAACCAGACTGTGATCAATCTCGTCTACTTGCTTGAAGACATTAATCATCAATTGGCGATCCATCCGGTCATCGAATATATAACGGTCGTTTATACAATAGACCGTCACGTCCTTCTCCATGCAAACGGTAAGTATCCCCATCAACTCATATAAGGTAAGACACAAACGGGTAATATCCGATACGATCAAGGCATCCCCTTTCTTCAAGCGTTCGAGAACAAGTTTTAACTTTGGTCCCGGCTGTTTCGCTTTCTCTCCGGATACTTCCATGACCCATTTATCCACATGGATATCTTTGGCCGCGGCAAAAGAAGAGATCTCTTCCCTTTGAATATCCAAGTGTTGCCGGTCCGTAGCCACATTTAAATACGCTATCGTCATAAATTTCACTAATTGTTTCTAGCGTGAAGGTACAAAAAGAATGAGTATATCTTCAAGATTATGGGATGTTTAACGCTTTATTTCGTACATTTGCGTTTATATTCATATATTATGATAACACATATACGAGTAGCTAGCCAACAATTGGAACAACCCCGATTCGAGTCCCCGAAAGAGTTGGTCTCTTGGATGGGCGCTATCCAGGCGCAGGAGTATGAGATGGCCAAATGGGCGATCGGTATTCGCTTGAGATCCTCTTCCCTTGAAACGGTAAATGAGGCTTTGTACAAAGGTGATATTCTACGTACCCATGTGATGCGTCCTACTTGGCATTTCGTGGCCGCCGAGGATATCCGTTGGATGCTTATGCTATCTTCCGAGCGTATCAAGGCTGCCGTTATGTCGTACGCCAAGGGACATTTCGGGAAGATAGAAAAAACGCTGTTCACAAGATGCCTAGATCAGATCGGAAAGATACTGGAAGGATACAAAAGCCTGACCAAACAAGAGGTAACGACGGAATTGCAAAAATCCGGGATTTTGCCCACCATAGATCACGTAAACCTTTTCCTTACATGGGGTGAGGTGGAAGGCATCGTCTGTAGCGGGATCGATAAAGGAAAGAAAACGACTTACGCCTTATTGGACGAACGTGTCCCTCCTACTCGTGAACTTTGCAGGGAAGAGGCTCTGGCGAGATTGGCATCCAGATATTTTCAAAGCCACTCCCCTGCCCAGTTACAGGATTTTGTTTGGTGGTCCGGGCTAACCGCTACCGAGTGTAGGCTCGCTATCAATCTGATCAAGACGGAGTTAATGACCGAGACGTTCGATTCCCGTGAATATTTCATCCACCAATCATGGAAAGGAAAAAATGAGAGCGAACCTGTACTGCGTCTCCTCCCCGCCTTCGATGAATACTTGATCAGTTACAAAAACCGCACGGACGTATTGCCGCTAGAACATCATCCAAAAGCGTTCAACCGATTCGGCACCTTCTACCCGGTTATCTTGTATAACGGAAAGATAATAGGCAATTGGAGCCGCTCCATCAAGAAAAACTCCATCCAAATAGAAATGGACTTCTTCGAGAAGAAGCCCCGCATTCCGGTAAAACTAATCCGGCAGGCCGAAACGCAGATAAACGCTTTTTATGGAGGCTTATCGCACCGTCCAGCGCTTCAATGTCGGGAAAAATAATTTCATATTCGCTACGGCCTCCTCTTTCGTATAATGAAAGTCCGCATCTTTATTGAACTCATCGACAAACTGGGCACAATGATCGATCATCTGATCCATCGTACAGTCCATCGTGAAGGCCCCGTCCTTATAACAATAGCAACAATATTCCTCATTCTTGCTTCCGTCATGGTTCGTTCCTAACTCCTCATTCTTTTGCAGCGGCATACCGCAGCTTTGGCAAAATTTTGTTTCCATACTAATTTATTTTATTGGTATATAAATCTTTGTCACTTGCGTATCGTCATCCTCTTCCGAATAACTCACATATTCCTCAAACGCCATTCCATGCCGTTTGGTATAATTGAAATCTATATTTATAGTATTATATAGTTCTTGTAATCCCGCATAACTACCTTTTAAGGTATAAACCGCATATTTTCCTTTCTGCAAACGAATCGTACCGAACATCCCTGATGGAATAATCTCCTTCCCGACCGAAGCATTACTCCACTTCTCGGTCTCTTCTCTCAGACGTACTCGCAACTTATCCATATAAGCTTTCGGAGATACGCTGAATTGTTTCTTGAACGCTTTCGAGAAAGATTGGGGATTATCATAGCCTACCCGACTCGCTAGATCTGCCAGACTCATATCTTCCGTATGCCTATATAGAACCGCTCGCTCTACACGTTGCCTCGCCACATAAGCATATAATGACTCATTCAAGGCTCCTTTCATAATACGTAGTAGCTGCCGCTCGGACACGTTTACCTGCCCGGCTATTATATCCAGTCGTAAAGGGAGATGCAAATTCGCATTGATATAATCAATTACTTGATTAATTTTCCGTTGATATATGTTTTCCGTATCGGGCTTCATCCTATAGATTCTTATGATGACAAAAATACATAATCCCAACAGACTGACAATTGTCCAATCTCGCCAATTTGAGATTTCCCCTATATTTGTTTAAAAGCCATCAACTTCAAGATTCTATAGATTGTAAAATCAGTAATTCTGTTACACTTATCAGTAATTGGTATACAAAAGTAATGGAATATCTTAAATAATTTTGTGATATGGATAAAATCAAGAAAACAAATATGAATATAAAGAAAATAACCATTGCCATGTTGATCACATTAATCTCCATTGGCAATATAAACGCACAAGAAATGAAAACTGAAATTCCAAAAATTAGTGAATTCCCTACAGGAAATGAAAACACCGGGTTTGAACAATATTTCTCGGGGAAGTCTTGGCTGGTGCCATTAACAAGCAATAAGGATTTAAACGTACCAATGTTTAACGTAACGTTTGAACCTAACTGCCGAAACAACTGGCACACGCATACAGGAGGGCAGATACTCATCGCCGTAGGTGGTGTGGGTTATTATCAAGAACGAGGTAAAAGCGCCCGTCGTTTACTACCCGGGGATGTTGTCGAAATCGCACCAAACATAGAGCATTGGCACGGCGCCTCACCGGACAGTTGGTTTTCGCATATCGCCGTAGAATGTAATCCCCAAACCAATAAAAACACTTGGCTTGAGCCGGTAAGTGATGAGGAATATGGGAAGGCCGTAAATGATAAGTAGTAGATTTTCCTTATCGTTTACACAAACCGAGCCTAAAAGACACTCCGGTTTCCCCTAGAAGAAACTGCAGTTTCTATCCTAGCGGGAAACTGTAGTTTCCTAAGAAAGAAATACAAAGAAACTGTAATGTACTAGTAAACAGAATATTGAATAATATATTCTCATCCTATGCCCTGTATATAAGACATTCTTCTCGCAAAATTCAATCCGTGCAATTAATATCATTAACAGATTCATTCTCATACGCAGACTTTTGTGATTTTATAAATATATCACGGTACTCATCAAGTAAGTTAATGTCCTGCAAATCATTAACGCCTAAAATCTCACGGATTAAATCCGCCTTGCCTGCTTCTATCTCCACTTTCGGTATCATATATCTTAATTTAGATTAATAAATAAAATCATCTGTTTGGTGTTTTAAACAGACATCGTCACCCTTTTGTTTATACAAAATTTAAATTTAACACAACAAATTTTACAGTATCCGAAATTTATCCCCTTAACTTAATCAACCAATAAGGATAGTCAAATCCCTTTCTAAATTGTTATTCACTAACAAGGATATTTCAAAATCAAAAAATCAATCTTATGGAGAAAAATATTTTCTGGTTAGAAAATGACCAACTCAAAGAGATAGCCAGTTCATTTCAGGAAAAGGTTGAAGAGGGATTAAAACATGAAAATGCGGAGATACAATGCATACCGACTTTTATCTCTCCCAAAACCTCTGATATTAATGGAAAAGCATTGGTTCTCGATTTAGGAGGAACCAACTATAGAGTAGCGACCGTCGATCTTGGACAAGGATCACCAACCATCCATCCCAACAATGGGTGGAAAAAAGACATGTCGATCATGAAATCACCGGGATATACTCGTGAGGAGCTATTTAAAGAATTAGCCGATATGATTGTCGGGATAAAACGGGATGAGGAAATGCCAATCGGCTATTGTTTTTCTTATCCAGCAGAATCCGTACTCAGTGGAGACGCCAAATTGTTACGTTGGACAAAAGGAGTCGACATTAAAGAAATGGTAGGGCAATTAGTTGGCAAACCACTTCTCGACTACCTAAACGAACATTGTAAAATCAAATTTACAGGTATTAAAGTATTAAACGATACTATCGCCAGCTTGTTTGCCGGCCTAACCGACAATAGCTATGACGCCTATATCGGTCTGATCGTAGGAACAGGCACCAACATGGCCACATTCATTCCGGCGGATAAAATAAAGAAATTAGATCCGAGCTATAATATACAAGGCTTAGTCCCTGTCAACCTAGAGTCGGGTAACTTCCATCCTCCATTCCTCACGACAGTCGATGATACGGTTGACGCCATTTCAGGCAGCCTTGGAAAACAGCGATTTGAGAAAGCGGTTTCGGGTATGTATCTAGGCGATATATTGAAAGCGGCTTTCCCTTTGGATGAGTTTGAGAATAAATTCGATGCCAAAAAATTGACCGCTATCATGAACTATCCGGATATTCACAAGGACGTATATGTAGATGTAGCTCATTGGATCTACAACAGATCAGCACAATTAGTCGCCGCATCGCTACTGGGCCTTATTCAGTTACTGAGATCATATAATAAAGATATACAAAAAATCTGTCTAGTAGCCGAAGGCAGTCTATTTTGGAGCGAGAATAGAAAAGATAAAAACTATAACATTCTTGTTCTGGAGAAATTACAAGAACTCCTTAATGAATCCGCATTAGCGGATATAGAAATCCATATCAACAATATGAATAACGCAAACTTGATAGGAACAGGTATAGCGGCGCTCTCTTGAAATCAATATGAATGAAGTGAATCTTGAACTATAAAATTACGTTTTTCAAAATAAATAGAAAGTGCGGGTATTCTTTACATACGATACCCGCACTACTTTTTCCGCAGAAAAATGATTGTATAATTCACTCATAGCGCATCGCACAAATGGATTCAGCCCCAGAGGATGAAATATAACCGCAATCATATCAATATTAGCTAGTGGTTTGGATTGGATATCGTAATCAATAGAGAATACCGAAATTTTCCGTCTTATTGATAGCTTCGATCGCATTATCTACATTTAGCTTTGCCAATATATTCTTTCGGTGATTATTTACCGTATAAATACTAAGATTTAGCTTATAAGCGATCTCTTTGCTCAGAAAACCTTACCGAATTAATATTAGTATTTCTTTCTCACGCTTGGTTAATTGAGGTTCGGCTAGAACAATCGTCGACGCAAGTATCAGTCCTGTCTTTCTATTGATAACTGTCCGTTTAATTCTTTCGGTAGGCGATACAATCGGGATAATACTTGGTTCCGAAAATCTGTACCCGCTGATATTGTGCAAATTGTATCTGTTCTCATTTATCTATTATGCTTTACTTTGCATTATTTTAGTTTTCAAATATATTTAATGATTATGAAGTTGAAATTTGCCAAAAGAATGTCTTATATAAAGGCTTCGGAAATAAGAGAAATACTCAAAGTTACAGAACGGGAAGATGTTATTTCATTTGCTGGTGGACTACCTGCCCCTGAGCTATTCCCCATAGATGAAATTAACAAAATGAATCAGGTCGTTTTGCAAGAAGCAGGAGCAAAAGCTCTTCAATATACGACTACTGAAGGGTATTATCCTTTACGTGAATGGATTGCCAAACGAATGAATGAACGCTTAGGGACATCGTTCGATAAGGATAATATTCTTATAACTCACGGTTCGCAACAAGGATTAGATTTATCCGGAAAAGTATTTCTGGACGATGGTGATATCGTATTGTGTGAAAGCCCCACCTATTTAGCAGCAATTAGCGCATTCAAATCATATGGGAGTGGCTTCATTGAAATTCCAACAGATGAAGAAGGCATGGATATGGCTACTTTGGAAGAGGTACTGAATAATACTCAAAATATAAAACTAATATATGTAATACCAACCTTTCAAAATCCCACTGGAAAAACATGGAGTTTGGAAAGACGAAAAAAACTGGCTGAACTATCTGCTTTATATGATATTCCTGTTATTGAAGATAACCCTTATGGAGAATTAAGGTTTGAAGGAGAGTCTTTACCCTCTATAAAGTCTTTTGATAAGGTAGGTAATATCTTATGTACTGGTAGTTTTTCTAAAATCTTTTGTCCGGGCTTTCGGATTGGGTGGATTGCAGGTGATAAAGATATTATCCGCAAGTATGTGTTAGTTAAGCAGGGCACTGATTTGCAGTGTAACACAATAGCTCAAATGACTATTGCCGAATATCTAAAACGATATGATATTGATGAGCATATTAGCAAAATAGTAGAAGTCTACAGAAAACGCAGAGATATAGCATTAGAATGTATTGAACGCTATTTTCCTAATGACATAAAATATACTCATCCTCAAGGCGGGTTATTTACTTGGATTGAATTACCCGAAAATATTTCAGCGCGTGACATCCTGCAAAAATGCATTGAACAGAAAATAGCCTTTGTACCCGGCGGTTCATTTTATCCTGTTGAGCACAAAGAAAATACATTTAGAATAAATTACTCTAATATGCCAGAAGATAGAATCATGAAAGGACTTCAAGTAATAGGGGAAGTACTAAAGGAATACATACATCAGTTAAAGTGATTTTTAATTATATCCCCCAATTGTTTTAAACGTTCTTCAAGAAGTGGAGTCCATCGTTGTCCATAGCTTAAACGCATACAATTGGTATATTGCTCTTGTAATGTAAACATACGTCCGGGGGCTATGCTTATTTTTCGCTGCATAGCCCGATAATAAAGTTCTGTTGTATCAATCTGTTTGTCTAATTCCACCCAAAGCATAAATCCTCCCTGTGGAGTAACAATTTTTGTATTCTCGGGGAAGTAATCCATGATGGAATGGGCAAAATAAATACTGTTTGCGTATAATTCTTGTCGCAGTTTACGTAAATGGTTTTCGTATCTGTCATTCTCCATGAAATTGGCAACCGCTTCTTGATTAAGCGCAGGCGTAGAAATAAGGTGAATATTCTTTTGGCGAATAATAGCATGTTTAAATTTGCCGGGAGCAATCCATCCTACCCGATACCCCGGCGCTAATGTTTTAGATACCGCACCACACCATAAAACAAGCCCCTTCTTGTCAAAAGCCTTGCAGGGCTTAGGACGTGAATTTCCAAAAAATAAATCACCATATAAATCATCCTCGATCAAAGGTATATCATATCCGGCCAGCATATCAACAACTACCCTTTTATGTTCATCAGGCATACAACTTCCCAATGGGTTATTAAAGTTGCTTATAAGCAGGCAAGCTTTAATTTGTGGTAAAACTTTTTTCAGCGCATCTGGATCAATCCCTGTTACTGGATTGGTAGGTAATTCCAATATACGCAACCCCATACTATTGGCTAATTGTAACATTCCAAAATAGACCGGACTTTCAACCGCAATAGTATCTCCTACCTTAGTAATTACAGATAAAGCTAAAGCAACCGCATTAGTAACTCCGGCAGTTGTCACTATATCATCTTCTGTCAAGTTTCCCTTCCAACTATACGTAAAACGAGCTATAGATTTACGTAATCGCATATTTCCCTGTGTTTCATCATACCGGGTTCCATTACCCGGAAGTGCCTGCATAGCTCTTATAAGTTCTTTATTAAGTTTTGCAATTGGTAATAAAATATCTTCGGGCATTCCTAATGAAAATCGAGTGATCGATTTATCTCCTATTTCTAACGAGCTGTATACGTCAGCAATCAAATCTACCACCTCTTTGCTCTCAAGCTTTACAGACGGTTGTGTTGTCGCTGGAACAGATAGGCGTATGGGTTTGTAATTGACAATATACCCTGATTTTGGGCGTGATATTATAAATCCGTCTTTTTCCAATTCATAATATGCCTGAATTGCCGTATTAAGACTTACACCATTTTCATTGCTAATAGTGCGTAAAGAAGGTAGTTTCTCACCAGCTTTCCACACGCCTTTCTTAATTTGACAGGCAATAGTTCTCGCTATTTCTTGATATAGGATTTCTTTTTTCATACTTGTTAGGTGTTATCTGTATCCTGCAAATATACAAAAATCGTGTCTGTATCTGTTTTGGACTTTGAAATACTTTTACAGAATGACTTTTGTATTGCTTTGCTATTCTTAAATGGAAGAAAGGTATTCAAGTAAACAACTGAATTTAACCACCATTAATAAAAAAATCACAGTAAAACAGGTTTCAGATGATAATATCTAAAATCAATACAGAGATTGAAACCTTCTGCATAGATAGTGATTTCCGACAATCGCACCCCCTAATCGTTTTTTGGGGAAGGGGGTACGATTTGGATACTCAACCGTGTCTTTTCGTGCCCCTTTTTTGTCTTTTAAGCAAGACTGAAACAATAAAAAAAGTCCTACAATAGTTGATATTGTAGGACTTATCTCTTTTTTGTCGCCGTTTGGCTTTGTTCTTATGTGATCCGCCTGGGATTCTCCTAACGGAGTTACCACGCTGATATTTAAAACTTTATATTTTTAGTTTCAAGCATATCCCATGAATTATCCCACTAATTTGCTACGTGTTTTTGCGGTAGTTTGCTCATGGAGAATACTGAGGGTAAAGATAGTTGTTTCTTCTTGAATTTGCAAAATATAAATGCAAATTGGATTTTGTATTACTCTATTTGAACTTCTTTAAAATAACGTGTTGTTACTTTTATTAGCATGATTAAGATATAAATCAATGACAAGATACTTAATACTGATAATATTATATTTATAACATCTGATGCTTCTTTTGATAAAGAGCCATTAAAACAAATAAGCAAGATTGATAAAATACTTATTATAAATGTATAATATATAAGCACTAACAGATGAATGTTAATTCTTTTGGCAGATGAAATGTAACGTCCCGCAAATATTATTTTTTGATCTAATATTGTTTTACCTGGCTTTTTTTGCTTCCTCTTTAATTCCGTAAAAATAGAAAGCTCATTCTTTTTATTCAATATAAAAGAATATAAGACAGTGAAAACTGTTATGCCAATGCCAAACAATCCAAGTTCAATTGACAGCAGAATACTTAAATCAAACATTATAACTTGCAATGTAATTAATAATTATAGGAGACAATTTCTCTAATATAAAATCCTTATCATGCAATTTTTTTTTCTTTCTCTTCAGTTTCAAGTAATTCAAATGTATCAGTAAATGATAGCTCTGCTGTTTCTTCAAAAAGCATTTGAGCTTCTTTTTTTAGCACATCGAATTCATCGTATTCATCTTCTGTGATTCCTCTAAATTTCTTTATTAGCTTAAATTTATTCTTTCCTTGAATAAATTCAGCTTCTCGAACCTGATATTCCTCATGATCAAATTCCTCTTTTAATAACTCGTCAACTGAACTTAAAGGAATATCTTTATACGTCTTTTTTTTATCTTTCTTTATTTTTGAATCTACTAAATAACTGGAATATTTCTCATTTGCATCAGAAATATCTTTCTCAACGCCTATATATCTTATTTGAAAAATAGGTATTGATGCTTTTTGAATTTTATTCAAAATGTCTTTCGGTTTAATGCATACAAAACTTAAACGAAGCACTCCACTTATGACTAATTTTGCAGTATTTACGATGTCTGTATCATTTTTATTTGTGTCTCCGCAAATAAAAATTAACCAATTAGCCTTTTGTTTTGGCTCATATCCTACAAAATTAGGGTAAAATAGCATATAGTTATGTTCACTAACCAATTTAGTAACATCAGATAGAACCCGGATAGTACCGTCAGGATCTTCTGTATATGCGTCATGTATGTTCGTATTAAAAGAAGTTGTTTTTAATAATAAAAGAGGAACAGCATTGGGATCTTCTCCATAGGCATATTCAAAATAGTCCACTTTCTGAATTACCTTACGTTGAGTTTTGTTGTTTTTGTTGAATGCAACTCTACCTATAGAAGTATTCTCGTTATAATTATCTAACTCCTTTTTTAACCTAACAATAACCTCTTCATAGGTAAAACTACCCTCTTTAACTTCTGTCGCATACACAGGTACTTTTACTGTGTATGGTTTCTTTATTCGTTCTTTCTTTTTAGCCATATATATTAGATGTATTTTGCAAATATATAATTTTACACTCTAATTATCAATCTATTCGTTCTAATATTTTCAAAGATTTACCATTTTCCGCATTTCATCTGATAGTCATTATGTGGTGAGAACGAATAAATGGCATTTCATGATAATTTCTTTTGAGAGACAAACTAACAAAAAAGTATTAAAACAACGAAAGTCTGTATTAGTATTATATTCTTAGTAAACACTTATAATTATAGAAAAATCCAGCTTTCAAATTATTTTTGTTCCTCAATTTTAGAAAGAGTGTTAGTTATTAAAAATATAGTTTTTCCCATATCTATAACGATATGCAATACCAAAATTAGAATAGTATTTAATATAGAAAAAACTACAAACTTACAATTAATCCATATTTCTATATTCTTTTCTACAGAAAATATCAATAACAGAGGTATGGAAACTGTGATACAAAATATCAGAATTATAAAAGCAAATTTAAGTTCCTTCTGTGTTTCTTCAAATGCATATTTGCTCTTTTTTGCCAAATCCAATAATCTATTTGTTATCAATGAGTATATTGTAAATAACAAAGCTGTCAAAGAAATCAATAAAGAGAGAAAATTGGATTTGTAAAATTTTTCAAGAAAGCTAGAAGACAATTCATTAGATCCCCATGCAAGTATAAACCCTATTAAAGAATAGAGGAGTAATAATAATATTTTCAATACAATACTTTTCATCTTCTCTTTAACTTGGAACAAATAGAATTAACAAAAGATTCTAATTGCGCTGCATCCGCATTTTGAATTTCAACCTCTGTTGTTTCCAACTCGACTTTTATACTTTCTGCTGTTTGATATTTTTTTCTATCATGCTTGAATTTTACTCCAATATTACCTCCACCATTAGCAGAATAATCTACCAAGCCATTTATATCATTGTTATTAGGAGTGATGTCTTCCAGAGCAGCTTTAGTAGGAGCATTAAACTCTACAATTGTTTTATGGCTATTTGTGGCATCTATAACTCTTTTTAATTCATCCTTTAGACATCCTGAAATATTCGTTATATTAGGCTTTATTAGTTCAAATCTAATCATTGATATTTCCTCTTTCTTTCCTCCTACAATTTTCCAAAATTCTTCTTTTTGAAAGATTGGTTCTATATGCAATACAACGTTATAATGATCAAGGTGTTTGTTTATTGTTTGTGACAATATTTTCACAACAGTTTTCGTATCAGTGAAAGCCTCAGTGTTTCTGCTTATAGCCATTAGTTGATTTTCAGGATTGTTGTCTATTACAATAATAGAGAATGGTTCTGTTGTACCCTGTTGTTTCTGAAAGTTATGTATATATGAGTATGGCTTTGGATTACTCAAGAAGAGAACGAAAATATTATTCTTCTCATAAATAATCCTATATGGGAGATTTCCCTTTTTACCTTTAAAAGTTGTTTTAGTCAAAACATCAGAAAAGTATTCATTCTTTTTAGCTTTAATTTCATCATAAGTATATGCTACATTATCAATAGAAAGTTGAACAACTTTCTTTGGTACTAATTGAAATCTGTAATATTCAAATTTATATGGATACATATTCGCTAGGTTTTAAATAGAACTTTGGCGAAAATACGAAAAATATGAATAACATTGATGAAAAGCTGTTATTATTTAGCTAGGGAGTATGTGTTATTTGATTAAGGAAGATTATTTTAAGATGTATCTATAATTTGCGTCCCTTCTTCTTCTTTTGTTTTGGCTTTGGTCTTAGTGCTTCATCAACACTAAAATTTGAAGATGATTCAGCTTTAGGTGCAACAAAAAAGATTAGTGGAGCGACAGTTTGATTATTCCTCGTATTGAAAGATTGCTTTCTTGTTTCCTTGTTTTCAAGATTAGTTGAAAGCAAGTTTTCTGGATTGCTATCCTGATTAATTCCTGTTTTTCTTTTAATAGATTGAAGATTTTGCTTTTGTAGTTTAAGTTGTTCAGTTATAGAGTTATTTTTCATAGTGTTAAGATAATAGAAGGATTCTGCTTGTTGGCGGTTGTAATCAAATAGCTTATCAAATCCTTGCTCTACCTGTTGGAACAGATTCACTCGGTCGAAGCCGCCTTTTATTACTCCATTCTTGGTGTCCTTATGATTAGTAAGCGGAGATAGTTTTTTATTATTGGATTGGTCTTTCCGGCTCACAATCAAATGACAGTGCATATTTAGTTCGTTGTCGGAACGATTGCGGTCGAAATGGATTTTGCCGTAAAACTTTATATCCGCTTCAGATAGTCCTTTGTTGAAGTTCTTAGCATATTCAGGAATGAACACCTCACGAATATAGCGTTTCATGGCTTCGGCTTTCTCTTGCTCTGTGTTTCCCATTGCTCGAAGCTCATTTTCCGATGGGTTGACATGAATGGCATAAAACTTAGCATCCGTTTTTAGGAGTTGCCCGATATTGCTATCTATCTCTTTTATGACCTTTGATTTATAGATATTATCATCTGTTAGATTGAAAAAGCCTTCGGTATAGATACCTTTTTCCATCCGTTCCAAATCTTCATGTTCCATATAATTAGCTAGTTGTCGGCTACTGCCTGCATTATTATATGTGCCGTTTGATGGTGGAGCAAAATCTATGTGCATAATCCTATGTATTTATCAAATTACTGATTTCAGCTTTCAGATTCTCTTTCCTTTTACTATCCATTACCCCACAAGCTGATAGTTCCGAATAGAGTTGTATTAGGTGAAGTAGCTTTTTATAATCCCGTTGGTGTATCTGATTAAGTGCATTAATCTGTTTCGACTGATTGTTTATCACATCGGCATGATTACAGAACTGTTCACTTAACTTTTTGAATACGGCTGTGTGTTTCTCCTGACTGGCTTTCAGTTGAGAGAGAATAAGAGTTTCTAAAGTTTTGCCGATAGCATCGAAACGCAAAGCGATAGAATTTGTAGCACGTATCATGGGATTCAGTTGTTCTTCCTCATAATGACGAATGAAGCGAATAATATCATCTTGTCTCTTATTTATTTTCGCCAATTCCGATTTTACTGATTCAGGAGCTTCGGATGGGTTGATATGTGCCTTATCTATATACCCGAACGCCAACTTTACAACTTCACTCTTTTTCAGTGAATAGCGTTTGCATA